>Ga0193751_1000348_pt1 | contig 38036 bp, 26 predicted proteins | sample L1c2metaG_FD_143050 | JGI IMG/M metagenome (GOLD analysis project Ga0193751, IMG submission 143050) | Soil microbial communities from a riparian zone of the East river system, Colorado, United States - L1c2 | ecosystem: Environmental > Terrestrial > Soil > Riparian zone | place: USA: East River...
GCTCTCTCTACCCCCGAGGTTGTGGACGAAGTCATCGCCCGAGCTCTCGGTGATCACGACCGTCCGGAAAAATTGTCGCTCGAACCGTGGCTGTACCGGCTTGCCCTGCAAGCCATGAACGAGATGACGGCGCGCCTTCATGAACTGGAGTCTCCCGTCTATCTCGAAGACAGCCGGCGCCGGCAAAATGTGCAAGCCTCCGACGAAGCCGCGTTGCAATTTCATCAGCCCGACGAGGGTTGGACCCGCGAAAGCGCCATTCCCGATCGCCGCGTGTCCACTCCTGAACAAGCCGCCTACTCGGACGAAATGATTGCCCTGGTGCAAGCCGCCCTCCGCGGCGCCGACCGCACCGACCGCGAAGCTTTTCTCCTGTACGGTATCGAGGGCTTTTCTCTCGGCGAAATTGCCGCCATCACCGGCCGGCATTCGGAAGCCGTGCGCGAATCCATTCAGCGGGCGCGCAACTGCGTTCGCAGTGCACCGTCTGTAGCCAAAGAATTTCCTAAAGAGCGCTTCCTCAAAACTGGAACCTGAACATCTCAGTATTAAGGAGTGTGGAGATGATGACCCGGGACGAAATCCGTGAGTTGGCGGCTTTTCAAGCGGACGAAACCAAGGGGGCGTGCGCCCTGAGTTTTTACTTTCAGCCCGATCCTCCTCAGGATCGTTCCCATCGCCGCGAGGCTATCGTCGCCAAAGATATCGTTAAGCAGGCTCTGAAGAGTACTGCCGCCATCGGCAAGAACGGATCGCTTCATGCCGATCTCGATCGCGTCCTCGATCTGGCCACGAACCTGCGCGGGAATGCCCGCGGAAAGGCAGTCTTTGCCTGCTCCGCTCAGAATTTCTGGAAGGAATATGAGCTGCCTCCGCAGCTCGGAGCCACTCAGATTTATCTCCAACCTCAATTTCAGTTGAAGCCGCTGGCAGCATTACTGGGAGCCCAGCCCGCGCTCTGCGTTGCCATGGTCGACCGCCAGCGCGCCCGTTTCTTCGATCTTCGCCTCGACGTCCTGCGCGAACACGGGGCCATTGTCCACATGCTCTCGCGCAGTGCTTCGAGTTATGGTTACAACGGCTACGAAGCCGGCCATGCCGAGCGCCGCGTGTCCGAGGAAGCGCTGCAGCACTTCAAGGCAGTTTCCGAGCGGCTGCGGGCCGACTTCGAGAGAGGCGCCTGGGAGCGGATCATCGTCGGTTGCAACGATGTCAGCTGGCCAGAGTTCGAGTCCCACCTTCATCCTTACGTCAAACAGCGCCTCATTGGCCGATTCTCAGCCGATGTTGCCAGCGTCTCGAATGAAGAGATTCGTGATCACGCCGGTGCTCTCCTTAACCAATGGATCACTCAGCGCGCCTCGACGAAAGTCAGTGAAGCGCTGGAGTTCGCCAAGGGCAATGGGCGCGGTGTCGCCGGCCTCCGGCGTGTCCTACAAGCGTTGGAAACCGGGGAAGTGCAGACTATCTTCCTAACCGAAAACTATTCTGCTCGAGCCGTCGAGTGTCCTCACTGCGGCCACCTCGACGCCCACCTGGTCGCATCGTGCGTCGCGTGCGGACGCCGCACGCACGAACTCGCCGACGTTTGCGACGCCATCATCCCCATCGCCATCAAGCGCAACATCGAACTGTTCTATCTCAAGGAGCACGACGGACTGGATCGCGCCGGCAACATCGCGGCGTTGCTGCGTTTTCGTTCCGATCAGACGACGGGGCAGGTCGCGGCAGCATCGTAAGTTAAGGTCAGAGGTAAGATTGCGGAGGTGAGAGCCCCCGTGAGCTTTCGATCGAATGGTTTTTACCTCTGCAATCTTACCTCTTACCTATTACCTCTTACCTTAGCCGTGGCAGATTTTTTCCCGCTAGGCGAAAATGAGGGAATGATCCATAAGATCCTTCCCGTCGGCCCGCTGCAATGTAACTGCTCCATCATCGGGGATGAGACCACGCACGAAGCCATGGTCATCGATCCTGGCGACAATATTGAGGATGTTCTTGCCATCGTCCGCCAGCACAAACTGGAAGTGAAACAGATCGTCATCACCCACGCCCACATCGACCACGTCGGCGGAGCGATGAAGCTGCGCGCGCAGACGGGCGCCCCAATCCTGCTCAATCAGAACGATTATGCGCTGCTGAAAATGCTCGACGTACAGGCAACGTGGATCGGCGTCGCCGCGCCGGGCGAAGTTGCAATCGAAGCGAGCATCGGGGACGGCGAATCGTTGCGGACAGGCAGCCTGATGGCGAACGTACTCCACACTCCCGGCCATACCGAGGGCAGCGTCTGCCTCTATTTTCCCGCGGAAAAATTGCTGATCGCAGGCGACACTCTATTCGCGAGAAGCATCGGCCGCACCGATCTCCCCGGAGGTTCATACGAGAAAATCATGCGCTCCTTGCACGACCGCGTCCTCACCCTGCCCGATGATACCGTTGTGATTCCAGGCCACGGCCCCCGAACAACCATAGGAGAGGAAAGGGAAGAGAATCCTTTTCTGGTGGGGTGACCGCGTGGCGAGTCATACGATGTGCGCCTGCAGCAGCATCGCGGCCGGGCGGGGACGCCCGGCTCTCCACTAGTAAATTATTTCTGAGTCGGCGCCGGGTTCTGCGGAGCGGCCGGAGGCGCAGAAGGCGTGGTGGGAGTTGCGGGCTGCGACTTCGTCTGCGCCGGCTTCACTCCCGAAAGCACGGATGTGGGCCCTGTTCGCCGCGCCGCAAAAATCGAAAGCGTGATCGACGTGAGCATGAAAATGATCGCGGACCAGGTCGTCGCCCGGGAAAGAACCGAAGCCGCGCCCCGCGGACCAAACGCTGTCTGGCTGCCCTGTCCGCCGAAAGCCGCGGCCAAGTCGCCGCTCTTTCCGCTTTGCAGCAACACGACCGCAATCAGAAAAAAGCAAACGATAACGTGAATTACTACAATCAAAATGGTCATTGCAAAAAAAACTCCGTCCGGGCCGCGGCCCGCTTCAAATTCCGATCTTCCGTGCATACGCAGGAATCACTACGATGGTGCGGAAGGGGGGATTTGAACCCCCACGCCTTTCGGCGCCACCCCCTCAAGATGGTGTGTCTGCCAGTTCCACCACTTCCGCACATTAAAAACTGCTTTATTATCAACAACTTGTAGCTACAACTTCAAGCCTTCGCAATTTTCAGTGTATGCGTTTTTGTATGCGCTGTTTGCAACCTACCCTCACCGCAGTTCTTCCACTGCTTCCTGCGAAAGCTCCAATTCGCTACGCCGACTGCGCTGGCTTCTTTTTCTGATTGATCCGCCCGAAAGCCCGGCTGACCGACTCCGCCCGAGGGTGGACATAACGCATCGTGGTCTTGATGGTGTCGTGCCCGGCGATGTACTGCAGCGTAAAGGCGTCCGTGTGCTCTCCCGCCTCGGTCAAAAACGTGTGGCGCAGAGTATGAAGTCCGGCATCCGGATCGAGCTTCATCTTATCACGGGCAAGCTTCTCCCGGAGACGCCCCATTTCCGATTCGAGTACCCAGGGCTGGAGTTTCTGGTCGGGGTGCCTGGGCTGGCTGAAGACATAGCGGCATTTGGATTGTGCGATCAGGTTTTCGAGAACCGATTTCGATTCTTCGTTGATTTTGAGCACGCGCTTGCGGGCCCGCCGCTTGAGGCCGCGCTTGATGATGATGTCGCCCCAGTTGCCGTCGTCGTCGGGATCTTTGCGGATGATCACGCAGTCTTTTTCGAGATTCAGCATCTCGACGCGCGTGATGCCGGAGTTGCGGGCGAGAATCGATGCCGAGCGCAGCGGCTCTTCGGCGTTGTCGATCCAGAGTTGATACGTGTTTACGTCGAAGACGTATTCGACCTGGCGTTCGTTCTGGTATTGCTCAATGACGGGAGCTTTGTCGATGATCTTCAGTTTCCGCCAGGCGTAGCGCAGGCCTTTCCTCAACGTCGCGAGATACCGGTTGACCGTAGTTCGTCCCACTTTCCGGAGGGCCCAGAACTTGAAGCGCTCGATGACGGCTTCATCGATGCGGTCGAGCGCAAGATCGCGCATCGGCTCAAATTCGAGAAGCTTCTGGTAGTTGCTCTTGTAGAACTTGATCGTCCCCGGCTTTCCGGCATGCTGGGCGTCGATCCAGGCATCGAACTGCGCCTGAAACTCCTGGAATGTGGGTACCCGCGGCTTTTCTTCCTCGATAATTCCGACTTGCCGCTTGATCAGCTTCAGACGGTAGGCGGACGCGTAGTCGAGCGCTTGCCGCTCATTCTTGAGGCGGGTCGACTTAACGTGTGTCGTGCCGCCAAGATCGAAGTCAAAATAGTAGTAGGGACTTCGGGGACGCTTGAAGACACGCATGGTTCAGCCCGAGGCCGGATGAGTGTTGTACGCAATAAATTCCCGGATGGTATCGGGACGAAACATCACACGGCCCCCGACTTTGACACGCGCGATTTTCTTGCGCTGAATCCAGTTTCGGAGCGTGCACTGGGAGATGCCGAGGATCTTCGCCGCCTGGGGAACGCTCAGCAGGGGCTCGATCACTTCAAGTAATGGAGCGGGCGTCGGTTGCGCCGGTCGGGGTAGGGTGGCCATGGTGTCTTCCTTGCGGGACTTCGTTTGGCCGCGGGCGGCGTTTTCGACCGCGATGTGGCACGCCGGTCACAAGGTCAGGAATCGGCCGCGGGGCTGGTCCGCACCGCTTTGTGTACGCCGGAAGGTGATTTCCGTCAAACGCGTTCGCTAACGCGTGTCGAAGCCCGCATCCGATTGAGCGTCTGTGATCGCAACCGACTGCAACGGCGTGCCTTGAACCTCGGTGCTGCGAATCAGGGAGTCGATCACCGGGTTCCCCACTCAAAGTGCATACGGAGGCGAAAAATTCGGAACAATTCTGCAGACCAACCAACTCAAGCCAAGGCCAATGCCGGGGAACGGAATAGCCAGTAGGCGAAGATGAGCCGAGGATTTTTCTACCTTCCCAAAATTGCGTCAAGCAGCGGGCTGGTAATCTGCTCGGCTTTTGCCTTAACGAACGTCAATCGGTGATCCTGCAGACATTCCAGTCCCTGAATATTCGCGACTTGAAGACCGGTCTCGTCGTGATCGAGGGTCTGGCAGACTCGGTTCACCACTGCCTCAATGTCAGGGTTGACCACAATCAGCCGTGCTTCTTTATTTCCCTTCCGGATCAGATCGTTGAAGTGTTCATCTGCGACGCTGAAAGAGTAGCCAATGATGAAAATTGTTTTGGCTTTCCTGATTTTCTGTCCACAGTGGTACCACCGATCTAAGTATTCTGTGCAGATGATCGGTTTCATGGCAAGCGGCGGAACAATTGCAGGCAGCGAGACTTCGGGCGGCTCTTTCGTCCAGTCAGCTTGCAGGCCATCAATGAAAGCCGCCATTGATTGGAGCGTGCTCGCGTTCTTCGCTTGAACATCGTTCGTGACGTATTCCCGCGTACGAAACCGAATGAATGCCTTGTTGTCGCCGTGAAAATATCCGTTGCTGGGCCGCGTCCTGTCATCAAAGAAGTCGGTGTAATTGAACGTGACAATATTGTCGCCGCTCACGCCGTTGTCCGATAAGGTCTTATAGAAAGAGAGATCGCGTTTGGTGCGGGCGAGCTCTTCCTTATGTCTGATGTATGCCCAGAAGAGCCAGGCCAGATAAAAATATTTTTTCTGGTCAGGAACGTGATTTGTGAAGTATCCAGTAAAGAGATCGGCCAAGAGCTCTTCAAAATTTGAGAGTAGGGCAATCACCTCTGCGAATGCCTTCTTTTCCTCAAGCGTAAGGTCCGGGATCTCATCCAAGACCTGAGTGAACACTGCTTTAATGGCGTCGCGAGCTTTGGGTCGAAAAGCGATGTGGTTCGGGTCCAATATCGTATCGGTCACGCCTGAGTCAACCTGACCCGTGAGTTTTGAGATCTCAGACATCATTACTTCGTTCAGCTCGTTTTCATTGGCGATAACCTCTAATTTCTTCATCAGCGACTTGATCGTCTTAACTCTTGGATTGGCCGAATCACGATGCTTGTCCAGAGCGGTAATAATCTTTGGTAGCAAGTGGGGATGTGAGCCCAGCAGTTTTTGCCCCAAGTTTTCTGCCTGATCACCACCATAGGTTTCAAGATCGAGAGGGAGAGGTTTGGCGTGGCTGCGAATCGCTTTGTTGATGGCTTTGCCTGATCCGCGAGCGAAATCACCCAAGTCGCGGAAAAGAGTGTTCAACAGAGGAAGACCAAGGACCCTGTCAACCCCTGCTCCAAGCACGAAGACCACATCCTGAGTTAATTTGTAATTTGATGGGCTTGAGGGGCGCGTGGGCATGATTCTCTCCCTGTGTTGAGAGACTCGCTCCCCCTCGAAGCAAGTCCAACATCTAATGATATTGCAGGATATACCCTCTGCATCGTGACTCCCGAGGAACGGGCGAAGGCCGCTCGTTGATGGCGCAATATAATTGCGCTATATGGCCGATCGCATTGCGTGCTCGTGCGTGACCTGTCCCAAATGTGGGACTTGGGTTGTGGTTAGGCAGCAACCTGAAATTGGAGAGACCAAGAAAAAGGTCAGAGAAAGCTGTCCCGTGCCGGAGTGTGGAAAGGAATTCGAATTTGAGACTGGCGAGACCCGGGTTTTTGAGGTGCCTCTGCCTCTTTTCGAGCGCCGCCACTTCTATCGGTCTGAATTGCGCTGAAGCACGCGCCGGCGTGCCGCGTTCACGAGAGTTTGACCTTCAAGCAGTCAGTGGATCAGCGGTAACGCATTCTGGCTTTGCCGGTAGGTCCTGCTGGAGCACGGACCTTAGATGGGGACTCATGCCGAGCTTTTCGCTCTCGCGCTCCAGCATCCCGCTAGTCAAATCCACCGCCGCACCCGCGCCTTGTAGTCGCGGTAGGCATCGCCGAACTTGCGCTCCAGATAGTGCTCCTCCCGCTTAACGACGCCGACGTTGATCACCCACAGCAGCGGCACCAGCAGCCCGATCGCCCACAGGCTTCCCGCCGCGACGCTCAGGCCCAGGTAGATTAGGGTCGTTCCCAAGTAGAGCGGGTTCCTGGTTCGCCCATAGATGCCATCCACCACCAGCGCCGTCGACGGCAGGGTCGGCGGAATGTTGGTGCCGGCGGCCGCAAAGCGCCGCGTGCCCATGGCGATCATGCCGAAGCCGCTCGCCGCGAGTGCGACACCCGCCACATAGCAGGCGAGCGAATGCGCGACGGGGATCGGGAGCGGCAGAATCGCCTCAAGCACCGTCGCCGCCGCGAGGAAGCCGAGAAAGATCAAGGGCGGCAGCGCGATGACCCCGGCCACATCAGGCGCGCCCGATCCGGCCGCCGCTTGCCCACCATCCGACCGCGGCGCCGCCTCGCCGGCTGCCAAAGCCCGCATGGCGACGCGTATGCCGAAGAGGATAGACAAGACGGCAGTGCCGCCCGCAAGGATAAGAACCGTTTCCGACATAGCCACGATCGAAACCTCCCGTAGGCGCAAGAACAAAAAAGGGGAACTTATAAAGCCATGTTAGATTGTCTCAACCGGTTTGAGGGTTCGGATCTCTCCGCTGGCACTAGATTTCCGCATAGGTTGGTCGTGCGGGGTGCGGCATCGGCCGTTGGTATGGTGACAGGTTCCCGGGCCGACTTCTTACTTGTCCATCGGATAGGTCGCCGTCTGTTAACTTCCGGATCGCCGACGATACATAAGAGTTCCCAATTTCGGTCGATGTTGCGGTACCAGTTCAGCCCTCACGAAATCCCGTCCGCGCAAATGCGCTTACGTAGAAATCCACGTCCGCTATCTCTGGCGAGCGCGACTTCCTCAGACTCCTTGTACTAAAGTGACGCGATACCTCGCGCCCTTGAAACGATGCTCACGAGCCTGGCGATCAGGTATGCACTCACACCGATGTCCCGTCCCGGCGCGCCTTAGACTTGGGCGAAACCACCATCCACAAATAACTCGACCCCGGTAATAAAGCTGCTGTCTTCCGACGCCAGAAACACCGCGGCCTTCGCAATTTCCTCAGGTTTGCCGAGCCGCCCGAGCGGTACCGTGCTGCTGATGCTCTTCAAGCGTTCCTGCCCAGTTGGCGAGCTGCCAAAAAGTTCGCGCAGTCCTTCCGTATCAATTGGCCCCGGGCTGATCGCATTCACTCGGATGTGCCGCGCCTTGAGGTCCGTGGTCCACGTTCGCGCGAACGAGCGAATGGCCGCCTTCGTGGCGGAATAAACGCTGTTCGACGGCAAACCTTTGCTTCCCACCACGGAAGCGTTAAGAATAATCGACGCTCCATCCGGCATCAACGGCAGCGCCTTCTGTACCGTGAACAGCATCCCTTTTACGTTGGCATCGAAGATACTGTCGTAGTGCGCCTCGTCTATCGCGCCGAGCGGCGCGTACTTTGCGATTCCCGCATTCGCAAAAACAATATCCAGCCTGCCCTTTTCCTTTTTAATCTGCGCGAAAAGTCGATCCAAGTCCTCCAATTTCGATACGTCGCCTTGCACGCCGGTTACATTCGATCCGACTCTCTTTACTGCCTCATCGAGTTTCGTTTGCGAGCGCCCAGTGATGAACACGTACGCACCTTCCTTCACAAATTGCTGTGCCGTAGCAAACCCGATTCCGCTGTTGCCGCCGGTAATCAGTGCAACTTTTCCTTCAAGTCTCATGTCCGCCTCCTTGCGTTTAGTGTGGATTATTATTATAATCCTGTTCGTGGTATTGGATGCTAGCCCTTATGCAAGGGATACATCGATTTCGGGCTTTCTTTTGGGGGACTCAATGGGCCATTCCAAGGCTGAAAAGGCGAAAACTCATAAGCGCATCGTTGCTATTGCCTCAAAGAGATTCCGCGAAGAGGGGCTTGCGGGGGTCGGAATCGCAAACCTGATGAAGGAAGCCGGTCTTACCGTGGGAGGCTTCTACAAACAGTTCGATTCGCGCGACGACTTAGTGGCTGAGGCCGTTGGGTCTGCGCTAGGAGCGTGGAAGCGTCAGGTGGATGCCGCTGCGTCAGGCGGGCCGCCCGTTACGTATGAGTCGCTAGTCGATGATTACTTGAGCGAGGCGCACCGCGATCAACCAGGCACGGGCTGTCCAGTCGTCGCTTTGGCAGGAGATATTGCACGCAGCGACAAGCGAACTCGCGCACTCGTCACCCAGCAGATTCGAGACAACATTGAGTTGCTCGCAACTCTGATTCATGACGCGAACGAGAAGAACAAGCGCGGCGCACGATCACAAGCAATCTTGACCTATTGCGCGCTCGTGGGCGCCATCGGCGTGGCGCGCGCCGTATCAGATGATCAGCTTTCGCGCGAAATACTAAAGACACTGGCCGTACGTCTGAAAGGGCGAACTCGCGCGACGCCGGTTCCGGGCGGATGACGGGCAACCCTTCCGTAATCCGGTAAGGGAAGGTTTACCGACTATTCACGAGTCTGGGGCAGATGGTCCCGCCAAGCCGCGTTATCTGTTTTGCCTCAAAATCTTGGTTCGGATAATAATGCAGACGAACATCCGGACGAGTCGAGGAATTGTTACTTCGGTGAGTAGCCAACGCTCCAACTGCGACTATACTGCGGGGCATGGGGGCTCTTCGTCACTTACTCATTGTTGTGGTTATTGGCGTGGTTTTTCGCTGGCTTTGGAAGTCGTCGCTGAACGAACACGCCAGTGTTGAAGCTGTTCGCACCGTCTTCCCGCCCACCCGCGCAGTTCGCATTCTCGCTGTACTTTTTGGTGTGGCATTTACCTGCCTCTTCCTTTGGTCCTGGTTCGCGGTGCGCAAACCGGATGAGTGGTGGGTGCCGTATCTGTTCCTTGGTTTTGTCGCGCTAAGTCTATGCATTTACCCGCCCGTTTTATGCATCGATGTGGATGGCATTGGATCGCGTTCTTGGTTGGGACGCGAAAAGAAGATCCGCTGGGAGGATGTCACTAGCCTGCGCTACAACACCGGCAACAAGCAATTCACTGTGTGTGCTAACGATGGTCGCAAGATCACTCACGCTGGCTTCAACGCCGAACCTGGCCTGTTTCAGAACGAGATTCAGAAGCGCACCCGCTTGCCCCTGAAGCTCACGCGGCCTGGAACGTGGAAGGCTGAAACCATCGAAGTTCCATACGAAGAGGTCGAAACCGAGGAACAAGTAACCCACAATACGTTCTGATTATTGCTTCCCGTTCCGCTGTCGATCTGCGGTTACCACCGTAGGCCGATTGCGATTCGGACGGGCAGTCAAAGAGGAACCTGATAACTTCTTGTTTGCCCACCATCCGGGAATCATCTCAAGTTGAGTTCATTAAGTTGAGCCCTACCCCGAACCAAGCGCCGCCGCTAAAAACGAGCCGATCATATGTCGAACCCGTCCGAAGCTCGCGGTGCGGTTGGTCAACACTCACCTAATTTCTAACCCGAAGTGTACGCCGAGGTGCGGCTCTGCTTTAGGATACAAGGAGGAACCGTCTTATGAACCGGAGACTAGAAAAGAGCGTCTTACGGTACCGATGAGCTCGCGAATCGTATCCGTCAGGCGCTCCAGAATCCGCACAGCGACTCCTTTACTCAAGCACTCCAAGTTCGCAAGCGCCGCGTACTTGAACGAGTCGTCAGGGTCATGACGATGCTCGGATTTTGTTCTCGACGGCTCTGGCTAACAGTGCCCGAATAAAGGGTCTCAAGCCGCGAGTGATTCGATGCGCTCGGTTCTGCGCCAGTCGGACGTTATCTTCGACTGCTCGGTGTGATGGAAATTGCATTGGCGGCGCTGTTTGTCTTGCCCGCCACAATGAAACTCGGGTTTATTCTCGCGTCCTGCTACTTCGCAGGTGCGGTCGGGACCGAGCTGTCGCACAATGCTTTGAAGGTTAATCCGTTTATCCCGATCGTACTGCTCTGGATTGGCGCTTTCATTCGAGGCCGCAAGATCCGTGCGGCAAGACTGATGGGAGGATAGTACACGCTTCACGGAGCCGAGTGAAGGTAAGGTGGTTCTTCCTACTTTCGATAGCGGAAATAATCCACTTGGCTGATAGACGCGCTATCTCTCGAAGTCCCAGTTGGCGTCTCGATTCAAGCTGCGATGCGAGACAGGTCTTGGGTTGTCGGCAACCCTTACCTTGGGATTACTTCCCGCTTGCCCGTCAACCGCCCGCAATCCGCCAGGTTACCAACCTCAAATTCCCAAGCGGCATCGGAGGGCATGTCGAAACTAATACCCCACCCGCGCTTTGAACTCGCGCGCCCGATCACGCGCAACCGTCAAATCCGTGTCTTTGCGATCTTTCAGACGAACATTCAAAGCTCCCCCCGGGAGCGACGCGACTTCCTTGATCCAGTCCACATTGACCACTGCGCTCCGGTGGATACGAAGGAATTTCTTGGGATCCAGCTTTCTCTCTAACTCCGTAATGGCGTAGTCCACACAGTAAGCCTTGCCCTCCGACACCGCATAAGTCAGTTTGTCCTCGGCATAGAAGTGCGTGACTCGTGCCAGGTCGAGGAACCAAAGCCGGTTACCCAGCCGTGACGCAATTCGTTCCGGATACTCCTTCTTAGTCTCGCGCAGGGAGTCCGTGAGATGCTTAAGCAGAACTTGTAAATCTGGCTGCGCGAGCTGACCCGAACCCCGCAACCCTTCAACTTTCTTAAGGGCGCGTTGCAGGGACTCCGGCTCCACCGGTTTCAACAAATAGTCCACCGAATTCACGCCGAACGCCTTCAGCGCGTATTGATCATAGGCGGTGGTGAAGATCACGACTGGCTGGCTGGGCAGCCGCGCAAGCACCTCGAAACCGTTGAGTCCGGGCATCTGAATATCCAAAAAACACACATCGGGTGGATCCACCGTCAACGCCGCTACCGCTTTCTCGGGCTCGGTCGTGCTGCCGGTCACTTCCACGCGTCCTGTGCGCTCCAGCAACCGGCACAGGCGCTCGAGCGCCAACGGTTCATCATCCACCAGGTATGCGCGCAGTTTCATACGCGTGGCAAGACCATCTCTACCACAGAATAGCCGTCGCGCCGAAGAACGTTCAGGCGCGCCTTCGCGCCGAACAATGCATCCAAGCGCTCTACTAGACTATCGAGTCCGTGGCCAGCGGGAATCGCTGCCAGGTCGAAGCCCGGCCCGCTGTCGCGAACCTCGATCCGTAAGTTGCCATTGTCGCCTGCTGCGGTGACCAGCACCTCTCCGCCGCCGCTCTGCGGAGTAATTCCGTGCTTCACTGCATTCTCGACCAGCGATTGTATCGACATCGGCGGCACCTTGGCCTCCTGTAGGTCAGCGGTTACCTTTACCGAGCCACGGAGCTTATCGCCGAAGCGCACAGTTTCAATGTCTAAATAGTTCTCCACCATCGCCATCTCCTGCCGCAACGGAATCAGCGGCTGGTTGCTGGAATCGAGCGACGCTCTCAGTAATCCTGCGAGCCGGCCCACAATCTGTTCCGCTCGAATGGGATTCACCGCAATGAGCGAACTGATCGAATTCAAGGTGTTGAATAGGAAATGCGGATGAATCCGCGATTCCAACGAACGCAGCCGTGCCTCCGCCGCCAGTTTCTTCGCCCGCTCTTCGGCGACTTCTTTTTCGTGAAGTCTTTCCTCCATGAGTTGTACGGGTCCCCGCAACGAGCCGTGGACGAAGGCACCTAAGCCAAACACCACGGCCAGAGGTAAAGCTACGCGCAGCGTGCGGAAGTACTCCTGCCAGAAGTACTGCGGAACCGCGACGCCTATCCCCGCCAACAGAGCCTGTGCCAGCAAATAGCCGAAAGCCGCAAACACGAGAATGCCCACCGCCATTGCAGGGACCGGGGGATACTTGCGGAGATAGAACCTCTCCGCAAGTCCGCCCAGTACCCAAGTGCCGAGAAGCCCGGTTAGGTTTGCGTAGACGAGCGCGTAGGCCAGTGTGTGCAGCAGTTCCCGGACACTCGAGATTTGATTCCCCACGAGCAGGATCAGCGCCACCAACACCACGGCGAGGTTGATCCAAAGCAAGGAGAACACCCCCATTTGCTCTTCGTCGAAGCCATATTGCTGCCTTTGCCCCCTGCGTACATATCCTCTACTTGGCGTTCAAGGGTTCAAAAGTACCGTTGCGGATGACGTTGATGATCTGCGTCGTGTCCTGACCGCCCAATTTCAGCTCTCCCACGACAGTCTCGTTGAGTGTGCCGTATTCAATCTGCATCGTCGCCAGCGACACCCAAATCTGTCCCCAATAGTTACTACGTGCTTTCAAAGTCATGCCGCCATTGTCAATCTCCAGCGGATTGAGGAATGCCTGGTACCGAATCAGAGCGCAGTCCTGACCATTTCTTCGCGAACGTCCGATCCACTCCAGTACGACCTCGCGGTTGTGAAACATGCCTACTTCCGGCATGTTCACGTCCTCGTTGGAGATGCTGTGGTATGGCTCATTCAGCTTGAGGTGCTCGAAATAGTCCTGGCCAAAGTGCTCGATCATCCCTGTATCCCAAACAAGGTTACGCTCAAAGACCGCAGTGGGTGGAAACGCTTTAAAGAATCCGGGCTTCAGGGTATCGCCGAGATCGTTGTGATAGCGGAATCCCTCCATGAAGTCACGCTTCTGCGCGGATGGGAATGGAGCCGCGGCGCCGTCCGCATCCGCCTGGGCAACGTTCTTCCACACGACATCTCCACCGGCCAGTCCGCGCGTGTAGTCCCCCGTCAAGCGCTGCCGGCGCAGGATCTCACCTTTGGCGCTCGCCGTGGTGTAGTCGACGGTAAACCGGTAAGTGCGGGGACCGTTGTCCTTCACGACCGTTCCCAGCGGCAGAGTCCAAGTTTGCGCAGACAAGCATTGTGCAAGCAGGCCGAAGGTTGCCCACAAGATAAGGCCGGCAACGAAAGCTGTCGAAGTTCTGATTCGCATTGTGTGATACCTCCATCACGGAGTCTGCCACTGGCACGAGAGTGGGTGCATCTCCTTAGCGATGAAAGGCAACAATTCCCGACTGCAGGTCGACATGTGGAGACGAACCGTGATCGTGAAACGCTGCATAAACTTATGCTAGTTGTCGGTAAGCCCAACGGTGGGCTGGTTCTGGGCGGTTGGTCGGCAATCCGGAAGTTGGGGTGGGCCAGCATAGATATTGTGTTTTCAAACGGCCGTACGCATTGACTGCGCTTGCAGAAGACGACAATGTCTCACATGTCTGAAATAGACGTTGCCGGCTATTTTTCTTCCGCATCTGCATTCCCTGATTACGAGCGCGTGCTTTTGCGCTCGAGGAAGAATTTTGCTGTCGGTGGTTTCTGAAACCCCATACTCGCTCATCAGCCATTTATTCGTCGCCGGATCGATCAGTGTCATGTTGATTTCGTTTCCGTTGTTCCGGCAGAAATCTTCAAAAATGGATGATCAGAGTGTGCTATTGGTGAGGCGTCTTTGAGCACCGTAATTTTCTTTCCGTGAACATGATCCGTTTCCGGCGATACCAGCCATTTTGATTGTCTCGGGACGCAGTCATTTTGGAATGGGTGCACAAGGTTTCGGCCGCGATCACGAGATAATCTGTCGAACGCGTACTCAGCAGGAACGCTGGCTCGTTGGGAATTTTAAACTGCTGGCCTATGGTCTAGTCGTTTTGGGGTGATTTGATCTGTTGTCCGCCTTTACGAGGAGTCGGCAGTTGCGCAGGAGTTTCAGGCCCGAATATGAAGAGTTCTGCGCTAATGTCCAAGGTGGATTCCTCGCCTGCAGTCCTGGAAACGTGTAATCGTAGCCAGAAGCCTGAAATGTAGTGCAGTCTTCAGTTGTGATTACGTTGACTTTTCGCATGGGTGCTGAGGCAACGAAGCACCACGGAAAACAAGTCAGCGGCCAGCTTGATAAGCATGCAGGGGTGCTTTCGCCCCCGCCGCAGGGTATGTTATGAGATATGGCCCAGCACGCTCATCCTAAGCTTGCGTATCCCATCGTGAATCTGATGTGCGTTGGCGCCCCCGTAGCCAAGAATCAGGCCTCCCCTCGTCGGTGCTTTCGAGTAGCAAACGGACAAGGGCATTGCGGAGATACCCCTCCGGGCAGCCTTCCTCGACACCGCCACATCGTTGGTGCCACGCGGCAGCAGCGCCACCAGATGCATCCCCGCTTCCGCACCAATCACCTCGGTCCTATCCACCATCTGGATTTGGATCGCATTTACGAGTGCCCTTCGCCGATCCATATAGAGCATTCGCATACGGCGTATATGGCGAGCGAAGTGTCCCTCGCGGATGAAATCGGTCAAGACCGCCTGATAGAGAGTCGATGAAAAGATGTCGGCGGCATCCCGAGCGGCGGAGAAAGCGGGTACCAAGTCCGTGGGAACAACCACGTAGCCCAAGCGCAAGGCAGGAAACAGGACCTTGCTGAACGTCCCGACATAAATGACCCTCCCATCCGTGTCCAGGCCTTGCAGCGACGCGATGGGGCGGCTTCCAAACCTATACTCGCTGTCGTAATCGTCTTCAATGATCCAAGCACCGGAACGCATCGCCCAATTGAGGAGAAGCATACGGCGTGTGGCGCTCATCGTCATACCCATGGGATATTGGTGCGATGGCGTGACATACACCGCGCGCGCGTCGCGACCTCGACGGATCAGCTCTACTACGTTTATGCCCTCGTCATCGACCGGAACCGGAATCAGGTGAGCCCCGGCCGTCATGAAAGCCTGGCGCGCGCCAGGATAGCCCGGTTCTTCCATACACACCCGATCTTTGGGATCCAACAGAACTTGTGCGGAAATCTGCAAGGCCTGCTGTGACCCTGTGGTCACCAGAATCTGCGATGACTCGCATCGTACCCCGCGAACTGCTCCCAGATACTCCGCGATGGCTTCGCGGAAGGGCAGATATCCCATGGCATCGCCATAGGCCATGATGCCCCGTGGTGGCTTTCGAGAGTGCCGGGCGACAAGCTTCGACCAGACGCCGATGGGAAAGTGGTCGAGGGCGGGCAGGCTTACTCGAAACGCACCCAAGTTGTCCAACCATGATTGCGCCGACATGTGCGTCAACGCCGTCCCACGACGTGACATTCGGCGCGGACCACGTTTCCCAACTGTTTCTTGATGCCCCTTCCACGCTCTCACGGGCGGCTGGCTCAATGTGTCATCAGGAATCGATTTAGCCACACACGTGCCAGCTCCAACGAAGGTTTCGAAGTACCCTTCGGCCAGCAACTGCTCGAATGCATTCAGGACCGGAATCCGGGAAATTTTCAGCTCCGCGGCCAAGCCTCTAGTTGACGGCACTCGTTGTCCAGGCCGCATTTGGCCGTTGATGATGGCCCCCCGAAACCAGTCGTACAACTGGCGATACATCGGAGTCTTGGTACGGTAGTCGAGCGCTATCGGTGGGAGAAAGCTGGCAGAGATGCGTCTCATCCGGAGCAATTCTTAAGTGGTTATATCGTAACACTTAAGAGTGGCTATTGTGATAGACCACTATGCGGGTTAAGTTTGCTGGAATGACGAGGTATCAGCAAACGATGCAACCTCAAGCTAATCTCGAGGTCGGTACGAGCGATGTGATTTCCGAAACCACGAACGCGGATGCAAAACAGTTTGATTTTCTCGAAGGCGAGTGGACCGCTATCTGCCGCTTTCCTCTGCCCGGTGGATCCTGGGGCGAGGGACCGGGCTCGCTGACGGCAAGCAAGGTCCTGGATGGCTGCGTTTCCTTGGAATTCTTCGAGGGACCCTATCAAGGAACAACCATCAAGGGACTCGGTCTCCGCGCCTTCAATCCGCAAACCTCCCAGTGGGAACACACATGGACCGACACTTCTGCGCCGGGTGGCTTCCTGCTCTGGCGCGGACGATTTGAAGGCGGCGCCATCGATCTTCACGGCGAGTGGCAGGATGAGACTGGGCAGCAACTCCTCTCGCGGCTCACCTGGTCTCGGATCACTGAGCGGTCTGCGCACTGGGAGAGCCACCGTTCCATAGACGGCGGCAAAACCTGGACCAAACACTGGATGATCGATTTCACGCGGAAGACCGCGAAATAAACCCGCAATTCCCGCTGGGCGAACTCACTGCTGCTCTCCCCGGGTTATGCGCGGGACCACGACGCTCGGCCCAATTGCGGAGTCGGCCATTCGTCCAGTGAAGCTGGAGCAATCATGCGATTCTTAAGCGGACTTCTGGCGGTCATTGCAGTTTGCAACCTCACATTGGCTCAGACTGATCAGACGACTAGGAACGCATCCCTAGAAAACAGCCACCATATGAGCGACTTTCAAGCTTTTGAATTCCGCCGATACACCATTAAAGATGGAGAGCGCGAGCATTTCGCTCAGTACTTTGAAAGCTACTTTCCCGAAGCTTTTCAGCAACTCGGGGCCATCGCAGCCGGTTCCTTCTTCGAGCGCAGGAATCAATTCGGGTTCACCTGGATTAGAGGTTTCCACACGATTGAAGATCGTGCCGTGGCGAACGCAGCATTTTATTATGGGCCCGTTTGGAAAGAGCATAAGAAAACACTGAACGATCTCATGAGTGACTCCGACAATGTGATGTTGCTTCGTCCGCTGGGCCCTGAACGAGGTGTCCCCATTCTGCCCGCTGTCGATCCCGTCACCGAAGCGAATGGGGCTCAAGGTATTGTGGTTGCTCAAATATTTGCGGTAAAAGCGAACAGGGTCGAAGCCTTTGCGAAAGAAGCAGAGACGACGTTTGCCAGCTATCGAGCCGCTGGCGCACGCCAAGCCGGCATCTTGGTTACGCTGGATGTAACTAATAACTTTCCGCAGCTTCCAATCCGAACCGACGGCCCTTACCTCGTATGGCTGGGGATCTTCAAGGACAACCAGATGTTAGAAAACGAATTCGCTCCGGTCGTTGAGCGTTCCCTACAGTCGCTTTCTGCGACAGGCTTGCTCAGAGCGGCACCAGAGTTAGTCATTCTCGATCCCACTCACCGTTCGCGATTACGCTGGCTGCCCTGACAAAGGAAATGAATAAACCTAGGATCGAGGGACTAAAGGGGGAAGCTGCTCAACCTTCGGCATTTTGCGTTGACGATCACGACCGCTGGCGAAGCAGTTAAAGGAGGCAGTGATGAACATCAAACACATTCGGGCTTATCTCGTGGTGTGCAGTTTGGTTGCCGTCTTGCAGCCCCTTCAAGGACTCGGGCAGCAGAACTCAGATGCATCGAGCGCAGGCCTTCAACACACTCCGACACAACGGGACGGGCAACACGATTTTGACTTCGAGATTGGTACTTGGAAAACTCACCTTCGGCGCCTGGTGCATCCGCTAACTGGCTCCACTACCTGGGTCGAACTTGAGGGCACTACCGTCGTTCGAAAGGTTTGGAATGGCCGCGCCAATCTGATAGAGCTCCAGGCCGATGGCCCGGAAGGGCACTTCGAAGGTCTGAACCTGCGTCTCTATAATCCACAATCCCACCAGTGGAGCCTCAATTTTGCCAACAGCAACGACGGCACCCTGAGCCAACCCACGGTCGGCGAGTTCAAGAATGGACGCGGCGAATTCTACGACCAGGAAACACTGAATGGCCGAGCCACCTTTGTTCGGTTCGTTATATCGGACATCACGGCGGATTCCTGCCGTTTTGAACAGGCCTTCTCGGACGATGGAGGCAAGACCTGGGAAGTGAACTGGATCGCGACAGACACACGCGTGACAAATGAATCTGAGGCGTCGCGAACCAGCCTTCAACCTGCTGCCACGGGAGGGCAACGCGATTTTGACTTCGAGGTGGGTAGTTGGAAAATTCACCTAAAGCGCCTCGATCGTCGCTTAACGGGCTCCACTACCTGGGTCGAATTTGACGGTACCTCTGTTACCCGCAAGGTTTGGGATGGCCGCGCTGATCTGGAGGAGTTCGAAACCGATAGCGCGGCCAGCGGCCACATCGAAGGTCTGACCCTGCGTCTCTACGATCCCCAAACCCACCAGTGGAGCCTCTATTGGGCGACCAGCAAGAACGGCACCATCGGCCTGCCCACAATCGGCGAATTCAAGAATGGCCGCGGCGAGTTTTTCGACACAGAACCATCTGGCCCGAATGGCAGAGCCGTCCTGGTTCGATTTGTTTGGTCGGACATCACCCCGAATTCGGCCCACTTTGAGCAGTCGTTCTCGGATGATGGAGGCAAAACCTGGGAAGTCAACTGGATTACGGACCAGACACGGGTGAAAGACGAACCTGACAAAGCGCACTGAACTCCGCCGCATATTACTGATCGCCCTGATTGTTGCACCGTGTTGGAGACATGTACTTGCTCAGACGGACTTAGGCGCGGCGAAGGCCCGGCTGCAGGGAACGGCCAAGGAACGGGATGGCAAACACGATTTTGACTTCAACGTTGGCACTTGGAAAACTCACGTATCGTGCCTCGTGCATCCCCTAACTGGCTCCACTACCTGGGTCGAATATGAGGGTCTTGCCGTCGTTCGCAAGGTTTGGGATGGTCGCGCCAGTCTGTTCGAACTCGAGGTCGATGGCCCCGCAGGTCACATCGAAGGTGTGGGCCTGCGTCTTTACAACCCTTAATCCTACCAGTGGAGCCTCAATTGGGCAAACAGCGGCGACGGTACCATGAACCAACCCATGATTGGCGAATTCAAGAATGGCCGAGGCGAGTTTTACGATCAGGAAACGTTTAGTGGCAGAGCCATCTAGGCTCGAAATGGCTTTTCGGAGATCACTCCGAATTCGTCGCGTTTTGAACAGGCATTCTCGGCTGACGGGGGCAAGACTTGGGAAACGAACTGGGTGATGACATTTACGCGGGTGCAAGATGAATCTGACAAAGCGCACTGAACTCGGCCGCATACCCGGCAGAGGATCGCACGACTGGGAAACGATGGTGACGAAAGTCGGAGTTTGCGTGTATGGAATGGCTACAGTTGCTGCCGGCATCTTCGACCTAGTCTGGGACGATTTTGACGCCTCCCATCAACCGATTCAGGCCTTCGGGGACCACATTCCTGGTCGTGAGATCCTGGCGTATATCACCGCCGTCTGGATGATCGTAGGCGGCGCGGCAATCCTATGGCGCCGGAGCGCTCGGGCGGGTGGTGCAATGTTGGCCGTCATCTATTTCATCTTTGCCGCCTTTTGGTTGCCTCGATTCTATACGACGCCTCACTTCCTTGGGTTTCGAATTCCGCTCTATATCGGCGTGTTGGGTGGAGTCGGAACACAACTTATCGTGGTCGCCGCAGGAGCACTCGTCTACGCGTCCCGGGCAACGCACGGTTCGTCATGGCCGCGAACGATTCTCATCGCTCGCTGGATATTCGGACTCTGCTCAGTCGACTTCGGCTTGGTGCATTTGACTGGCGTTGCGGACAACTCCGCTTATGTTCCCAAGTGGATGCCTCTGGGAGGAGAGTTCTGGACGATCGTAACTGGAATTTGCTTCGTACTCGCAGGCCTTGCCATACTCTCGGGAATTTTGGACGTTCTGGCTGCTCGGCTCCTCGCGCTGATGCTGTTAGTCTTTAGCGCCGTAACATTAGTTCCTATGATCTTTGCTTTTCCCCACAGACATGATGTCTGGGGCGGGAACGCATACAACCTTGCTGCGGTGGCAGCTGCCTGGATATTGGCCGACTCAATCGCAAGCCACCGTGCGGAACGAGAAGAAGAGGCCAAGGCGCGGCTTGCAGTGGTTTCATGAGACGCGTCGGGATAGGTGGTTGTTTTCGCGCATTCATGGAAGCGGTTTCTCAAGATCCTCGCTGAGAGCAGGCGAGACGGGGCCGAACGAAGGGCCTGATGGAGAAGCCGCTGCGTCACCTCATTGGCATGTCAGAAGAGTTCGCCTCGGGAAACATGTCTGCCGGCTCGGGAAGGACTCTGTTGTCAGGCTCGGACAAGCAATTTGTTTGGGCTTCCATCGCTCACGAAACCTGATGGATGTTGAGTACGGCCAGGAGCGTCTGATGAGCTTAGCTATCGGACGAAGTGACCGCTGTCCGGAGGAATCGGTACGGGCATGCGTCGACGATGTTGCTGCGTTCACTGCGGGTCTTCCGCCTCTAGATGACCGCACGGTGATGGTCCTGAGGCACGCTCCCCCATCTACTATGAATTGATCTCTGCCGTGTCATCAAACCCGAGCGTAATCAAGCAGTGAACCACCCCAGCAAACATCGTCACGAGGGGAGGGAGTGCTAACTTTATGACGATATGGATGAACAAACAGCGCGGTCTCTCGCCAAGGCGACGGTGCAGAAAATGCTGGGTCCGGTTTTCGCTGCTCCCCTCGTGGGCAGACGGCCGCTGAACGTCATCGATCTGATGTATGTCGGCGCCTACTTTACTCGGAGCATGGTTGAGTTTGGATTCGATCCCTTTGATCGCGAATTGTATTCGATATTTGAGACATTCCCGCCGGACCCAAATCGTGTCGAAGAAATCATGATCGAAGGTGTGACCGAAGAGATGCATGGGTCGGACTGAGTTCCTGACCTGAAACCAGATTACGAGCGAGCCTTGGTTGGTAGGGCAAAACCCTCAACGAGAGCGAAATGGCGCGCTCTTCGGAGTGCACGGGCTAGTGCGCCCCAAAAGTGTTCTTACGACAACAACCTCAAAGCGAGATTGCCGAGATTAGGTAGCCCGGTGTGGCGAGAATGGTTGTAGCCGCTATCCAGTCGTCAAAGTCAAACCCGTTCCACGAGAACCGAAAGGCAAAACCTATAACCGTAGGCCGGTTTTTCACCGCAGGCCGTGATGATCTCCTCGTCCCGCGAGCGATCCGCACGGCGGGCACGCGGTTTGCGCCGATAGTAGAGGCTCGACCGGCTGATGGCGAGCGTCTCCGCCACCAGCTTCGCTTCCTTCCCTTGGGCCACGAACTCCCGTGCCGACGAATGGGCTGGCCCGCAGCTCACGCGCCCAGCACGTTTTTTAAGATCTCGATCTGCAAGTGCGATCGGCCCAGCGCCCGCTCCAGTTGCTTAATCCGTTTCTCCCGCTCGGCATCGGGCCGCGCGGTTGCGCTTCTCCCCCCAAGCGCAGCCTTGGCTCCCTCTTCTACTTCGTCTTTCCAGCGGTAATACAGCGTGGGCGCGATCTCGTACTTGCGGCAGGTCTCAGCCACGTTGCCGCTCTTCAGACCTTCCAACACAATCTGCCACTTCTCATCCGCGGTCCTCTGGACTTTCGGCTTTCTCGGCATTCTCGCCTCCTGGCGGAGGCCCCAAGCCTAACTAACTTCCGTGTCCAGTTCTACTGGGGTGCACTACAGGAAGCTGTCAACACGCTGAATCAAGCTTATATTTATTATGATTTAATCACAGACTACTTCTCGCGGCTTGTGCAGAGCAAGAATCTTCTTGAAGTAAGTTGTCGTTGGCCCAATGAAAGGATTTGGGAAGGCAGTGGCTAGGGGCGATCCATCACTCCGTCAGTGGGGGTACATCGTGGTCTTGTTCAGCCTTCTTCCTTCCGCCCTAGCCCAGAAGGTACAGAAGTTGATTTCTAACTCGGCCAGTGCGGTTCAAACTGCAGGTTCGACGCCCGAGACAGCAAAGTTCAACGATGCAACTTCCGCGTTAGGTATAAACTTCGAGTACATCGCGTCGCACACATCCAAGAAGTACCTGATTGAGACGATGGGATCGGGCGTAGCATTGTTTGACTACGACAACGATGGGCGTCTGGACATTTTTGTGGTCAATGGAGCGCCGCTCAGCGATCCGACGCCGAAAGGAACCATTCCGCAGAAGGCAGGTCCCAAGGATTGGAATCGCCTTTACCATCAAAAGAGCGATGGCACATTTGAAGACGTAACGGAAAAGGCCGGACTGCAGGGGGTGGGCTATGGCATGGGAGTTGCGGTGGGAGATTACGACAATGATGGGTTTGAAGATTTGTATGTAACCGCTTACGGAGGGAACAAGCTTTATCACAACAACGGAGACGGAACATTTACCGATGTGACAGAAAAGGCCGGCGTTGCTGGGAGTGGGTGGTCCACGAGCGCGGCATGGGTGGACCTGGACGGCGATGGATTGCTTGATTTAATTGTTCTTCGATATCTGCAGTGGGACTTTGAAGATATCTGGTGCGGCGAGCGCAGAGAAGGCTACCGAGCATACTGCCATCCAGATAGTTTCCACGCGATTGCGCCACTGGTGTACCACAACGATGGCAAGGGGCACTTCACGGAAATTGCCGAGAAAGCTGGCCTTGGGCTCCCGGGCAAAGGTTTGGGGATTGCTTTCGCGGATTATGACCGCGACGGCCAGCTTGACTTCTTTGTCGCCAATGACTCGATGCCCGAATTTCTCTATCACAACAAAGGAGGCGGCAGATTCGAGGAAGTTGCATTGGATTCAGGCGTCGCCCTAAATGGTGAAGGCCATTCCTATGCAGGCATGGGCGCGGACTTTGCGGATTATAACAACGATGGTCTGCCGGACTTGGTTGTGACCGACCTGGCCAGTCAAATGTACGCCCTCTATCGCAACAATGGTGATGGCACCTTCACCTACGATAGTTATCCCTCAGGAATTGGACGCATGACCATGAAGCACTCAGGTTGGGGCGTGCGTTTCCTGGATTATGACAACGACGGATGGAAGGATCTCCTTATCACCCAGGGGCACGATTTGGATACGATCCAATTGACTTTTCCGGACCTTCGTTACAAGGAACCCATGCTGCTGGCGAGAAATACCGGCAAGGATTTCGTAGATGTTTCGGCAGAAGCCGGAGAGGTTTTTCGAAAGGCCTGGGTGGGACGCGGCCTGGCGATTGGTGACATTGATAATGACGGTCGATTGGACGCTGTGGTGACCACCAATGATGGAGGCTTGCACGTTTTACATAATTCGACGCAGACCCAGAACCATTGGTTAACTTTGGAGCTTGTGGGACACCAGAGCAACCGCGATGCGATTGGGGCAGAAGTAAAGGTGGTAACTGCTAGAGGCTCCCAGTGGGCCACGGTAACGACCGCAGGCAGTTATCTTTCTTCGAGTGACAAACGCATACATTTCGGTCTTGGATCGGAGGCGGTGTCACGAATAATCGACATTCGTTGGCCGAGTGGGATTCGTCAGACACTTAGAGATATCCGTGGGGATCAGATTCTTCAGGTACAGGAACCTTCAGCCGACGCTGCCGAAAAGAGCCCTCCCAGGTAAGCCGCATAGTCTTTTAGGACGGATTTCTTCCTTCACTCAAGGTTTCTTCGGGGGCGCCGCGACGGAAATGCCAGATTCCTCTTTCAATGTGTTAATCGTGTCCACGGATAAATTATCGAAAGACTCAATGAGCCCACTGGGCCAGCGCACTTGCACCGCATCTAGTTTTGTGGCGGAACCCAGGCCGAAGTGCACTCTCAGATCATTTTGGGAAATGTAACTCGAACCGCTACGTACTTCATCTACTAAAGTTCTCTTTCCAACTTTGACCGTGATCTTTGCGCCGATCCCGTCACGATTCGATCGGGTGCCCACCGTTTTGAAGGCGACCCAGTGGTTGCCGGAATGCACCGTGTTCACCAAGAGGCTCGGTTTAGCGTAAACATTGACAATGACGACTGAAAGCTGGCCATCGTTCCACAGATCACCCACTGCCAGGCCGCGCGCCGAGGAAACTGCGTTGATCCCGGGTCCCGCTGTTGCGGAGATGTCGGTGAAGGTGGCATTGCCGTTGTTATGGTAAAGAAGGCGCGGCTCCAGGTATCCGCTGCCCAGGTGAAACTTGTCGACCTCCGGGTAGACATGCCCGTTGGCGAGAATGAGATCGGGCCAGCTGTCGTTGTCGAAGTCGAAAAACATGGTGCCCCAGCCCAGGTATTGAGTATGCAGACCGAGTCCCGCGACGAAAGTAACATCGGAAAAAATTCCTTCTCCATCATTGCGGTAGAGGACCGGGGTATCATCGGAGAAGTTGGTCTTAAAAATGTCGAGACGGCCGTCGCCGTTGTAATCGGCGATGGAGGTGCCCATTCCCGCCTGTTCGCGGCCATCTTCGTTGAACGCCACCCCCGCCGTTACTGCAACGTCGGTGAAGGTGCCGTCGTGATTGTTGTGATAGAGAATGCTGGGCGTGCTGTCGCAAGCGACGTAAATATCCGGCCAGCCATCATCGTCGAAGTCGAAGGTGGAAACACTGAACGCGTAATGACCGTTGGTCCGGTCAATGTGAGCCTTGATGCTGACGTCTGTAAAGGTGCCGTCACCCCGATTCTCATATAGGATATTTTTCGCACCCGGCAGACCGCGTGGTCCGCACATCACGGCCACACCCTTCCACACGCAAGAACTACCCTCGCCCGGCACCGGAGTGGTGGAAGGATTGAAGTCCACATAATTAGCGACCATCAGATCCAAGCGGCCGTCGCGGTTGTAATCGACGAACGCACATCCGGTTCCCCAGGCTTTTCCTGTTCCGGCCACTCCAGCCCTTTCGGCCACATCCGTGAATACTCCATGATCATTGTGATACAGGCGATTTTTTCCGTAATAGGTGACGTACAAATCTTCCCAACCATCATTGTCATAGTCGCCGACGCATACTCCCTGGCCCCATCCTGTGGCGATCAAGCCGGCCTTCGCGGTGACATCGGTGAAGGTCCCATCATGGTTATTGTGATAGAGATGGTTGGTGGGAGCCTGGTCCGGCGGAAAGCCTTCGAGCGTGGTGCCGTTCACGACAAAAATATCCGGCCATCCGTCGTTGTCATAGTCAAAGATGGCCACGCCCGTCCCCGTGGTCTCAATGATGTACTTTTTGGTATCAACGCCACCAAAAACATTCAGTGCTGTCAGCCCGGCTTTTTCCGCAACGTCGATGAAATTTGCGATGCTTGAATGGTCGGCAACTTTCTGCGGCGAAGTCTGAGAAGGCAGAGGGTTGCTAAACAGCAGCATCACTACCGCGGGCCACAGCGATATTTTGTGGACGAGCCTTCTATCGGCCCGCGGACAGACATTCCTCACGAATTTACCTCAGACGCGGCGAATCGACACTGGTTTTGGGAGGCACGCGAGCAGACGATTCATCGCTGCAACCTCATAGAGAACAAGGCAAAGGGTGAATGGCGCATTGAAATATTTTCCCCAATTAGAGAGTAGGTTGCGGTTTCAAGCGGGTCAAGTCGCTGGGCTCGCGTGGTGGCTACCTTTCCCCACCCTCGGCCGGAGCTTGCCATTGCGGAACGATGAAGTCACCAACAATATCCGCTGCGGCGGAAGCCGGAGCTTCTGTGAATGCCTCGGCGAACTTCGCCGCATTTTTCGCGTCGCCTGCACGGCGATAGGCTTGGCTTAGGAGTCGCGTGACCTGCCGGTCACCCGGATTAAGGCTAAGCGCCTGCTGGAGTTCGGCGATGCCTTCATTTACTTGGCCTTGGGCGAGCTCCATCTTTCCCAGATTCAAGTGGGCTTCCGCGCTACTTGAATTCAATTGCACGGCCTCTCGAAAAGCGAGCAACGCTTCCGACGGCTGCCCCGCGCGCTCAAGAGCCAGCCCTCGAAAATAGCTGATCAAAAACTTTGATCCTAACTTTTTCTCAGCATCGCCAAGCTCAACGGCAGCTTCCTCGGCGCGGCCGGTTCTCAGTAACACTTGGGCCAATCCGATGTACCCCGTCGGAAGCGGATCGCCCGCCGCCACGAGGTCGCGAAACACACTTTCCGCCTCCGCATAGCGGCCAGCGGCCAAGTAGGCTGCACCCAGACGCAAGTGCAAAGCGTAAGACTCTGGGTTCGCAGCAAGACCACTTTGAACCGCTTTGATGGCTTCCGGAGGGCGGTTCAGTTCCATCAACTCACGCGTCAAGTTGAGCCAGTGCTCCTCCTCGCGGGGCGCGAGGTTCGCAGCCTGCCAAAATGCATTCACGGACCGTTCGCCCTGCTTCAGATGCGCATAGGCGATGCCCATCACGGACCAAGGTTGCGCCTGTCCGGGAGACTCTGAAACTGTCGGGCGTAAGGTTTCGGTATTGACGAGAGCTTGTGCGACAGCTTTTTCATAGTTTCCGGCAAGCAGGTAAGCCAACGCCAGATCAAATTGCGCCCACGCTGCCGGGGCTCGGGAATGGCCGCCACTTAGTTTCTCTATGATGCTGATCGCAGAGTCATTCTCGTGGATGGACAGAAGCAAAGAAGCCACCTGGATCGATTGCGAATCACTCAGGGACACTCGCGCGAGTTGATCGAGGGATTTGCGCGCATTGTCTAAGCGTCCTAAAGAGATGTATCCGGTGGTGGCTTGAATCGAGAACGCGGGATCGGCTGGCAACGGTTGATGGGATAGTTCCAATTCATGGAAGGCGGTTTCGTAGCGCTCGGCATCCAGTTCTGCACGCCCAAGGTAGTAGTGGGCAAAAGCGTCGGCGGGCGAAAGCGTAACGGCGCGTTCCAACGCCTCGCGGGCCGACCCGAGTTGATGTTCGGTCCATCGGAGAAATCCGAGGTTGCGATAGGCATCTTCGAGGAGCGGATCAAGGCGATTCGCCTCCTGATATTCGGAGGCAGCCTCGGCATTCTTGCCCATCCGGGCGAGCAGGATCCCGCGAAAGTTACGAACACGCGCATCATCGGGGTGTTCGCGTTCCGCGGTGGTGAGATCTACCAGGGCATCCTCAAGCCGATTTTCTTTTAGCGCGGTGAGACCCCTCTGAAATGCATCTCCCGGGGGTCGAACCTGATCCGCGGCTTTACCCGGAGACGAAGCGCACACAGAAACTACACACGAACAAAGACAGAGAACGAGAATCAGGAGGGATTTCATGTCATCTTCATTTCAGGGATCTTCTGCGGACCTGGTCACTTCTCCCAAACGCTCGGTTTTCTTTTCGAGCTCATCGTGGGATTCACGATTCAGGGCAGTGGATAGAGCAAACTCATGTGCAGCCTTTGCCTTCTCGCCCAAGGCCTGATAAACCCTCCCTAGCTTGTAGTGAACTGAACCATCGTGATCGGCGGCTACGGCGATCTTGAACTGCTCTTCGGCTTTGCGATAGTCGCCGAGTTCGGTGTATGCGGTGCCTAGATCACGGTGTAAATCGGAATTTCCGGAATCAGCGGCCAGTGCCTTTTGGAGATAGGGCAAGGCCTTGTTGGGCTGATGTTCAAGCAGGTAGGTGTCCCCGAGGTCGTTCAACGCACCGCGGTGCCGAGGGTTCAACGCAAGTTCGGCCTCGAGTTCGGCGCGCGCTTCGGGAACTCTCAGGTCTTTCCACAACAGATGGCCCAGGCTGTAATGCAAGTTCGGCGAGGATGGCCTCAGGGCAACGGCGGCTCGGTACTCTTCAATTGCTTCTGCGTCATCTCCCTTCGCCGCCTCGAGATCACCCATCAGTTGATGCAGGCGATAGGAATCGGGGTTTGCCCGGTAGAGCCGGAGATAAGCTGCCGTTGCCAGCTTTTCGTAGCAACGCGCACGCCAGTAGGCTGCCTCTGCCGATGCACTATCGGTTGCGGATAATCCCTCAAGAGCCTTGAGTGCTGCCTCGGACTGCCCCGCTTGCAACAATGCGCTTGCCACCCAGATACGAAAATCAGCGGGGGTTTGTGAAGTGAGAACCCTTCCGACACAGGACGCGATTTTGGAAAACTGCTCCCGCTGAAGGGCGCTTTTCACGTCTGCTTCGGTGCAGGTCCCGCCGGCAATGTTCGGCTTGACGGTGGATCCGGCGACGCTTGACTCCGCCGCTGCTTGAGATGCATTTCCGTTCTGCTCAGCGAGAAACGCGAGCGCCAGGTGCGCTGCTGGGGAGTCTTGATATTGCAGGGCCGGCCCGAGTTTCTGGATTTTTTCGCGGGTGGAATCAGGCAGCTGCTCGAGAGCGGAATCGCCGAATCCGGTTTCACGAAGACCCAGGATCTTCTCCGTTTGTTCAATGTCGATGGCCGTCGCTTTTTCCCAATCCTGCAAGGCAGCATCGACGTTGTCCTGGATCAACCGTACTTCGCCGCGCCGCACCAGCGCCAACAGGTTGCCCGGATTGCTCCGCAGTTCCTCATCAAATTCGCGAATCGCCGAGTTCACCTTTCCCGCGCGCAGCAGAACCTCACCCAGTTCGGCGTGCAAACCAGCGCGTTCGGGCGAAGCCGCAAGAGCGTTCTTGAAATGAATCACAGCAGTTGGCCATTCATTGCTGGCGGCATAACTCTCCCCGAGTAACTGTTCGCTGCGCGAAGCGCCTGGGGCAACCTTCTCGAGGCGTGCGACCTCTTTTTTCCCCAGCCGCTCGTAAGTGCTTCCCAAAAGATAGAGAAGATCGGCGTCGTTAGGTTGCAGCTCCAGCGCCCGGTGGAGGGTTGCAACTTCGGCCTGAAGTTGGCCCGCGATTTCCTGCGCGGTCGCCAGCCAAAGCCAGATATCCGGTCGATTGGGTTCTGCGCGCAGCGCGGTCTTGAGATAGGGGATGGCCTTCGCGCCTTCGCCTAACTTGCAATAGTCGACTCCCAGGAAAAAATTGGCCCCGGCAAGCGTCGGCTTGATTTTGAGGGCGCGCCGGAGTTCCACCATCGCTTCGGACCGACGATCTTGAAGCTGATAGAGTAATCCGAGGTTCATGTGGACTTCAGCAAAATCAGGGACGAGGGCAAGCACTGCCTGGTATTCCCGCTCCGCGGTGGCATAGTCCTTATCGCGTTGCGCATTTTGGGCTGCGGTAAAGTGGGACTCAATGGCCGCATCCCGAGCGGAGCGCAGGGGGGCGGTCTGTCCAGCCAATTTAAGGGGAAGAACCGCCAGCGTCCCGAGCAGGAGTAGCAAAATGCGGAATCGCAAGATAATGCTCGCCGTGATCGAGTAAAAACTCATAGCTGGATAGTTCATTCTAGCCTGAGGCACGGCAAAGTTTCACTTTTCCAACTTTGAAAGACGCTCAGACTGGGCGAGTCCGGTCGGCAGTTGCGGGCTGAGGGTGCAATTCACGCGGTTAACCGAATTGCTAACGAATTCGGCGGACCGCGACGAGGGTCGTGGAGTTCGGCGCTCCGGAAACTGTCCGGGATCGAATCAGAGCCTCGAACCAGATATTTTGAGAGATGCTATCCGCTAGAGAAATGCCAAGCGCGCTCATGAGTTGACGCCGATTTTCCTCATCCGCGAGAAACCGGCCCGCTGCTTCAGTTCCTTCTTGTTGCAGACCCTGGAACGCGAGCACGCTTCCGTCGTGAGTCTCATTGGGCAGAAGGCAAATGGTCGCGTAATCTTCTCCTATCGATCCCGTCCAGCGCAGACCTTCATATTGTGGCAGTTCGCCGGCCAAAGGTTTTTTGTTAACGAACACTTTGGCGCTCTTCCCCACGGCGGTCTCGCTCTCATGGAAGTTAAGCTTCTCCTGGAGAAGGGTGACCCAGGGGTTGGAGCCGGCGCTTCCTATGAAAATGTAATTGTTGTGGTCCAAATCGCGCATTCTCAAGTCCCGCGGATAGCGCACCGACACCCGCGATTGAAGCGCACCTGCCATTTTGAACAGGGAGACGACGTCCGCTACATCAGCGAATGAAGTGAGCGAAGAGTTCGAAATATACTCACGCAGTCGAGAATCGCCTTCACCAACATTGTTGACGGCCGGGCTGAGGAGGAAATCCCGGTGGAGATACTGGTCGAGAGATATAGGCTGACCGGCGAGGATCCGGGCCATCCCGTAGTTGCTGTCGGCAACCACAATGATCGTCTCGTGCCGCTCATCGAAGACCTGAGAAAACGGCCAGGAAAGAGGAGCCGTGCTCGCCACCGCGGCGGCTGTCCGGTGCGAAACGACGCGATACGACAAGACTATGCACAGCAAGGCCAGAATGCCGCATAAGGCCCACGGAACCAACCCTCGGCGGCGCCAAGCCGCGGCTGGAATCACCGATGCAATGGCGGCGGGGAGGTCAGCGGTTTTCAGAGGGGTTCTGAATACCGGGGCGTAGGAGCCTTTGGGAATGTCTAGTATGAGCGGCTCATTACGGCCCTCTTCATTGAAATACTCGTGCAGCTTCAGGCGCAGCTGTCGAGCGTGCACCCTGACGGAACTGTCCTCCAGGGGGCTGTAATCGGAAGGTTTGTGAAACAGCGCATTGCCGATGTGCTGCTCGGTTAATTCGTGGGCCTTCCCGTGGATGGTCTGCTCGGTGATGAATTGCAACAGATCTCTAAGCCGGGTGCTCTTCTGGAAGGGTGGACTGGAAACAATCCGTTGTACGAGTTGCCAACGCTTGTCGTCCTGGAGATCGGCAATAATTGTTTCCTGCGGAACCGACTGTTGCGGCGATGCCATAGTGTTTCGATTCGTCGTACGGGCCCCATCAAAAAAACGAATTTTACCATTATTCGCGATGCAAACCCAGCTAATCCATTTCACTGTAATGTGTTTGCGTGCTTTCGAAATGGTTCTGACTATTTCCCGAAATGATTTCCCGTAGACTGCAAGCGGAGAATATGAGATTTCGAATTGTTTTCACTTCGGGCATCGCTGCATGTCTTAGCGAGGAGACCCCTGTCCCGATTCGGAATGTTCACTCGTGTGAATCACAATGAATTCACGTGTTAGACCCTTCCCTTGAGACTTCCCGAGGTTAATCATCCGCTCACGTTTCCAGCGTAGTGCAAAAACACTAGCTGACACGCTGGGGTCAATTTGGGTTCCCTATCGAAGAGTGAGCTAAATAGCTCAGTTTTTGCGTTCTAGCTGGAGTGTAGTTACAGCGGCAACGGGAGAAAATCCGTGAAAAGACTCGTTTATGCGTTCGCGTTGTTCCTGGTGGTATCGACTGTATATGTTCTGGCTCAGACAACGAACGGCAAGATTCAGGGCACCGTAACCGATCCGAGTGGCGCCACGGTCGGAGGGGCCAATGTGACGGGCCGAAACCTGGATACTGGGCTCACGATCTCAACTGTGACCACCGATGCAGGGCTCTATTCATTGGCGAATCTTCCGCCTGGCCGGTACTCCGTGACTATAGAAGGTCCGAACCTGAAAAAGTACTCGCGGGAAGGCGTCACAGTGCAGACCGACGCCACGGTTTCCTTGGACGTCCAGATGCAGATCGGCGCGGTTTCGGACAACATAACGGTCACTGCCGACGCTACGCAGCTTCAAACAGCGACCTCCGATATCGGAGTGACATTACAAACGAGCCTGATCCAGAACTTGCCGCTGGAAGTGCCGGGCACCATCCGCAACCCTGTTGAATTCATCAAACTGGTCCCCGGATTCACTGGAAGCGTGGGGAATGACCCGGGTGCCAATACAAACGACATTTTCAAGGTGAATGGTGGCCAATCAGGCAGCACGGACGTGCTTGTGGACGGCGTTTCGATCTCTCTGGTTTCGCCCAACATACAGTGGAACAAGGGTGTCTCGTCGGAAGGCGTACAGGAATTCAAGGTGCTGCAGAGTAACTTTTCTGCTGAATACGGTGAGTCCGGCGACGGCATCGTGAGTCTCACGATGAGGTCGGGCACGAATGACTGGCACGGCTCGGTTTATGACATTCTCCGGAACCGCGTGCTGGACGCCAACAGTTGGTTCAATAACAGAAAGGGTCTATCCAGGAATCTCGATACCTATAACGACTTTGGCGCCACGGCAGGCGGCCCTGTGCGTATCCCCCATCTCTACGATGGAAGAAATAAGACCTTCTTCTTCTTTGACTATGAGGGATTCCGCTTCTCACACGGGGGGTCCGGAACGCAGAACGTTCCTAATGAGGCCTTTCGGAGCGGCGACTTTTCCGCTCTCTGTACGGCAGGATTCACCGGCGGTACTTGTAACGACCTGAATTTCCAGCTTTACGATCCAACTACGCAAGCGGTTATCCCCGGCGACGTCCTGACCAATGATCCGAATTTCACGCCGAGTATGGTCATGACCAAGGTTTTTGGCCTGCTGCCACCCACCAATGGGGGCCTCGACAGTAACGTGGTTGACAGGACGGCCACGCTCACGACCGCGAATCTTTTTGATATCAAAATCGATCACAATATCTCGAACAAGCAAAGGATTTCCGGCGGTTTCGATTACGACAATACGAGACAAGGCGGCACTTCAAGCCTGGGATCCTTCTTTGGCAGCGTCACCCCTCAGCATACGCGGTATGCTCGCATCAGCGACAATTACATTTTCACTCCGACGCTGGTGAATCAGCTTCTGTTTGGATTTAGCCGCCGGTACCGAAAGGAAGGCTCCAACAGTGTCGGTGGGGGATGGCCCGCTAAGATCGGACTCACCGGAGTATCGCAGGCGACTTTCCCATGCATCAAGTTTCTCGGAACGCCCTACGAGGGGTTGCTGAACAACTGCGGCGACTCGGAATTCGCGGACAATGTCTACCAACTGAATGATTCGGTGAGTTGGGTCAAAGGCAAGCACAACATGAAATTTGGCGGCGAGGTTCGCGCGCTCCAGTTCAACGTGCGGCGGCTCACACAGGCCTCAGGTGAATTTGATTTTAAAGCCGCTGAGACCAGCCTGAATGGAGTCGGGGGGAACGCTGTGGCCAGCGCGCTCTTCGGCCTGGTGAATACATCGACCCTGAATTACGGCGCATTCAGCGGTGTGCGCTACAAAGACTATTCCTTCTTTGCGCAGGACACATATAAGTTGAGCTCTCGTTTAACCCTGAATTACGGCTTGCGCTATGACATCGATGTCCCCGCCAGCGAAGCCTTCGATCGCTTTTCCATGGTTGACCCCAAGCTTCCGAATCCTGGAGCCGGCGGTATTCTCGGAGCCTACACATATTTTGGAAGTGGGCCCAACCGGAACGGACGGAAGCGTCCGCAGGACATTTACAAGAAGGCGTTCGGTCCGCGCGTAGGCTTTGCATACAGCATCAACGATAAAACGGTATTGCGCGGCGGTTATGGTATTTTCTACGAACCGCTCAGGGAAGGATCGTTTGCCGACCAGGACGGCCTGGGCTTTTTCAATAAGCAGACGATTAACCCAACCAATGGCGGTCCCATCCAAATCGATAATGGGGTGACAAGAATTTTCCCCGATTTCGGACCTTTTACGCCGGAAGCCCAGAACTCCCAAAACGGAGTGATTACCGTTCCCGCAAACACCGGACGCCCGGCCGACATCCAAACTTGGAATCTCGATATACAACGGCAAATCACCTCGAACTTATTCGTAAGCGTGGCCTATGTCGGCTCAAAGGGCACTCACTTGCCGGCCTTGAACATTATTCCAAATCAAACAAATCCGTCGTTGCTTCCATTTTTCAGCACCTTTAGCTCTGATTTGACTACGAACTCAAGTTGCCTGACTGGTTCGCCACCGCCGGGTGTACCCCCATGTCCACAAGCCATTGCTGCCGGTGTCACAGTGCCTTATGCCGGCTTCAACGGACCTATCGACCAGATCTTTCGGCCGCTTCCGCAGTATGGTGACTTCAACCAGGAAGATAACTCTTTTAGTCCCGATCGCACGGGTAACTCCACCTATCACGCAATGCAGATGCAATTGGACAAGCGCTTCGCCTCGGGGCTGAGTTTTCTGGTGTCCTATACCGTTTCGAAGAATCTTACCGACGCCGATTCAGCGGGACCCGGTGTTCAAGGCTTCATCGGCACCGGTGAGTTCGTTGGTCAGAATTCTTACAATCGCCAAGCGGAAAAAGCGGTCAGCGAACTCGATATACCGCAAAGCCTGGTAGCGAGCTTTTTCTATGAGCTGCCCTTTGGACATGGGAAACGCTACCTGAGCGGGAACGGAGCGATGGACCGCGTGGTGGCGGGGTGGTACGTTTCGAGCATCGTTCAATACAAATCAGGAACACCCACAGAGGTCTACGGCCCGTGCGGAGGTACCGCTGGCGACGTCTTGTTTGGTGGATGCCACTTTACCGGATCTGCGCGCGTAAATATAGTTCCGGGAGTCAAACAGACCAACAAGAGTAATTTCAACCCCCTCACGACACCATTCTGGAATGCCGGGGCATTTTCACCCGCGGATCCTTTGACATTTGGCACCGAAGCCCGGGCCCTTGCCTCTGCACGGGGGTTCACATCCAAGGACGAAGATTTAACGCTCGGCAAGAAAACCAGGCTCTTCGGTGAGAGGGCCACAATCGATTTCCGGGCATCGTTTTTCAACATCTTTAACCGCCATGTCTTCGGAGTAGGCAACGGAAATCTGAACAGTGGTCCCTTCATTCCAGCGGGTACTCCAGGCACATGCCCCGGAGTTTTTGCCTGTGGCTTCGGTGCTCTTAACGGGACACAAGCTCCGAGAAGCATTCAATTTGCCTTGAAACTTCAATATTGAGCCGTCGATGCTCTGCCTCGGACTTCCGCCCCGGGGCAGAGCAGCCTCATCATCATCTTTATCTTTTATCTTCATACTGCGGTTCCAGATACTGCGGTTCCAGCCCCATGAATGTTCTCAATCGGCGAATCTTTGTGAAAACGCTTCTGGCTACAGCCGCGAGTTCAGCTCCGGCTTACGCAGCGTTCCACCAGGGAAGACGAATCGTTTTTCCGGCACTTACAGAGGAAGACGTTTCTGCATCCACAAATATTGAGTCCGGAAATCAGCGGCTCCGGATATCGCCGAAGGGTGCGCCACTGACCTACCAGAACTTCTTGCGGGTTGGCAATGGCAATGGCAACGATTGGAAGCCGGCGACGCTCGCGGCAGTTCCGCTCGTGACCGGGGCCTCGTTCCCGCTGGTGACCTCGCGGGTACAACATGAGGGATCACGGGTTCGATGCGAAGGGAACGCTGAGGCGGAGGGCCTCGACGGAAAACCTCTGAAATACGATTGGGACGCCGAGATCGAAACTACTGCGTTGGACGCCGAGCATTCCGATCCATGGGTCCGCTTCCGGACAACCCTTCATCTCCCGGCGCCGCTACGGTTGCAGCAGAAAAGCTCTATCGAGCCTCAAATCATCACCTGGCTGAGTTCAACTTCCACCTTGATGGAAGGCCAATCGGGAAGCTGGCGGCGCGTGCTGCTGGAACAGCCTACGCGAAACTCGCTGGGCACCTACGGCAACGATCTGCCCGCCGTTTATCTTCTGGACCAGACGGTTGGCGTCGAGACCCTGATGTACTTCGATGTGAGCGATATGGGCTGGATGTCTATCGAAAATCTTCCGCGCTTTCTCGTTTATCGCTGCTCCAGCCTTTCGCACATCGAGCGCGACGGCACCCAGCGTCTTGGCGTGGGATTGTTGGCAGGTCAGGCTACGGGCGATGTGCTGCCGCAGGGTGATATCAACTTCACTTACTGGCTGCTGCAAAGGCCCATGACCCGTTTGCTGACGGTGCAGGAATCCGTGGCACGCTGGATGCAAGCTCTGCTTCCTCTGTTCGAAGAGAAACTTACCTGGCCGGCTTGCGCTACTTCCTGGAAAGAATTTGCCACGAGCACAGTGGAAGACTTGCAGGACAAGAGCGCGGCGCAGATAGAGGCTAAAGGGTATACCGGGTTGCGTGCGTACGTTAAGGCCAGTTCGCAACTTTGGAATGACGCCCCCGACAACTTCGAACTGATGACCGTCGCGGATGTTCTGTGGCCCTCGCTTCTTTACCTTCAGCTTCATCCATCGCCCGGCTTCGAACACGAATGTAAAGATCTTCTCGCGGATCTTCCTGCTTTCTATCACCCGGACACGCACAGCATCAGCAACGACTTCGCACGTAAGCCGGATGAGCGGGCCGATTCGTGGTATCCCTTCGAGAATTCGCTAATCAAGTATCCGGCGATCGGTTCCCTGGCAGGATCAAAGGAAGTTATCGATCACTTCCTCGATGCCTTCCGGACGGCCCAGAAGCTGGCTCAGCAGTACAACTATCTCTTTCCTATCTATTACCAAGTGGCTACCTTACGAGCGGAAGGTGCTGGCACGAACTATGCCGTGGGTGGTCTATATGCTTGGGCCGCGATCCTGGCAAACAGATTGACCGGAGAAAATCAGTATCTGGAGGAAGCACGGCGCGCGGTCCATGTTCTGTACACCGTGCCCGCGGAACGCCTCTTCCACGAGCCCCAGGAACTTGCCTATGGTGCGCTGGCGGCGGCAGAACTGGGCATGACAGAAGAGGCAAAGTACCTCCTCTACGAACAGCTCCGGATGTTTTACTGGTACTCCGATCCGAGTCAGAAGTCTCATGACATCCGCGGCATGGTTCAGGCTGCTGCGTCCATCCTCTATCCAGCTTTTAAAGAGAATGTGGAAGCCATTCTCCCCTGGACCGGAGTCATGAAGCGGGGAATCGTCTTTGAGGGTCTCCTGCGCTTTATGGACCAGCAGCGGCGCAACAACTTCTATTTCTTCGAGAACTGCTCGCGCAATCGCAAGCGGGGCCCCTCGGCATTTATTCCGTTCGAAAATCTGGGCACGCTGGAACTGGCGGGCATGACTGGAAATGTGGGCAAAGAAATCTACGGCGCAGGTGAATCGATATGGATGTACTTGATGTTTGAAGCACAAGGGCAGGTCAGCGACCGGGAGTTGATGCTCGTGAACCTTGACCTTCTCGACATCGTCCACGCAAGAGAGTTTCCGCCGCGAAAGTTGAACTTCATTTTGTACAACCCCACCGCCGTTGCCCGGTCGGCAACCGTTGAAATTCCGGCTGCGAAAGAGCATATCGCTCGCTTGAGTGTGAATCGCAAGGCCAGCGCCGCGACAGTGACAGTGCCCAAGCAGTCTTTCGTCCACCTTATGGCCGAGTTTTGAACTACTCGCTAGTTTCGCGCCTGATCGCTGCAAAACGCCATCTGGGGCTGTTTCTTAGGTCTGAGTACCTGGTAAGGAAGGATGTCCTGTAATGATGAAAGCTCGTTTTTCTGTACGCCGCGCAGCCAGAACGGCAACCGTTTCTGCTCTGGCCCTCATTGCTTTTGCCGCGGTGGCCGCCGTCCCTTTTACGCCACCATTTGGAAAGTGGGCCCGGCTCTCCGTCGACCCCATCGTGTCTCCGAAAGGGAATGGTTTCGAGTCCGCGGGAACATTTAATCCATCGGTTGTGAAGAAGGATGGAAAGTTTGTGATGCTTTACCGTGCGCAGGATCGTAAAGGTACTTCGGCGCTCGGGTACGCCACTAG
>Ga0193751_1000349_pt1 | contig 38002 bp, 42 predicted proteins | sample L1c2metaG_FD_143050 | JGI IMG/M metagenome (GOLD analysis project Ga0193751, IMG submission 143050) | Soil microbial communities from a riparian zone of the East river system, Colorado, United States - L1c2 | ecosystem: Environmental > Terrestrial > Soil > Riparian zone | place: USA: East River...
GTGTAGTCTCGGTGGTAGCGGTTTATGCGGACGGCAGTATCATTGAGATGGCAACAATCGGTCGGGAGGGTTGCACGGGTATACAAGCCATCTTCGGTGCCAAGAGTACTTCCGTCCGGCTTCTCGCCCAAATCCCGGGGAGCGCAACAAAGATGTCGCGCGCAGCGTTCACACGGTCCATGGAGTCGATGCCGGCCTTCCGTAGTCTCATGTACGCTTACGTACAAGCCTTTCTCGAACAGGTTATGGTGTCTGTAGCGTGCAATGGTACGCACAGCCTCAATGAGCGGCTGGCGCGTTGGCTGCTCATGATGCGTGACCGCAGTGATGGGGACGAACTGCCGATCACCCAAAGCCTTCTCGCCGAAATGCTGGGTGTCCAGAGGCCAACCATCACGAATGCCGCCGGAGGGTTGGAACGCGCAGGTCTGATTGAGCGCGGCCGCCGGCAGGTTACGATACTTGATCGGCAGGGCCTCGCCCAAGAATCTTGTGAATGTTATCAGTTGGTCAAAACGCGCGTCGCTTTTCACCTTCCCAAAACATACGCGTAATAGAGTCGGCTCTCCGCCGGATCGGTAATGTACATTACCGACAGCACATCCCAACTGGCGCACCATCGGTAAACCGCGGGGCTGATGACGGGCTCCTCTGGGGATTGCTTGGAGGCCAACTTGGCCGAAAATCAGTTAACCGAGATCGAAGAAGCGCGCGCGTTTGCGCAGGCGATCATAGATACGGTTCGTGAACCGATTTTGGTGCTCGACCAAGACCTGCGCGTGATCACCGCGAGCCGCTCTTTCTATCGGACATTCAAGGTTGGCCCAGAGGGAACGACCGTGTCGGTCACTCACGCCACTTTTTTTTGGCAAAGATGCCCCGTGGCGTGTGAAAGGCGGGAAGCCTCAATCGAGCAACAGACGAAGATATTGCATGCTCGCGCCGATGAGGTGAGATGACGTTCGTCTAGCCAAAGGAGGCTCCTATGGGAAAGCCAGCTAGTGACGAGTTTGATGCGAAGGTTTTTCTCGGCAAAGTCGGAGCCGGGAAAACGATCCTCGAATTTCACAAGAATCAGCATGTGTTCGAGCAAGGCGATGTCGCCGACACGGTGTTTTACATTCAAAAAGGAAAGGTCAAGCTTACTGTCTTGTCCGAGCACGGCAAGGAAGCCGTGGTCGCGATTCTAGAATCCGGTCAGTTCTTCGGTGAAGGCTGCATGAATGGTCATGCGCTTCGCATCGCAGCCACGACGGCGATGGAAGATTGCCTGATCACGGCAATCACGAAACCCACGATGATCGCCGCCCTTCATGACGAGCCAAGGTTTTCCGAGTTGTTCATGGCGTATCTCCTGACCCGGAACAGCCGGATCGAAGAGGACCTGATTGATCAGCTGTTCAATTCGAGTGAGCGGCGGCTTGCGCGGCTGCTTTTGTTGCTCGCCAATTTCGGTAAGGAAGGCAGCTCGCAGCCGATCAGTCCCAACATCAGTCAAGAAACGTTGGCGGAGATGATCGGCACCACCCGATCCCGAGTCAGCCATTTCATGAACAAGTTTCGCAAGCTAGGCCTTATCAGCTACAACGGGCATATCGAGGTCAACAATTCGCTGCTAAGCGCGGTCCTACACGAGAAGCCGCAACTGAAAGAGGATATTTAGTGACAATCTCGATCGGAACCGATATGCAGCTTCAATCCACGCTGACTTGCCCCAAATGCAGCTATCAGGCCGTCGAGACGATGCCGACCGATGCCTGCCAGTTCTTCTATGACTGCAAGGGCTGTGGTGAACGGCTCGAGCCCCTCGCGGGCGATTGCTGCGTGTTCTGCTCTTACGGCTCAGTGCCGTGCCCGCCGATACAGAGCAACTTGCGTTGCTGCGTGCCGAAGATTCATTAAATGCCCCGAGGCCCTAAACGCGACCGACGCCATCGGCGTTGCGATCATGCAGCCAAGATGAATTCAAAGAGGACCGCCAGTTCGCGACGTCCGAGGCCGCCGAGCGAAAACACTGCTTGTTGCCGAAAGCCACTCAGACACGCAAAACGCGGGTTGCAGCCCGGGCGGGGAGTTTGCCGAGGTATTCACCGCTTCGCGGGGCGAGGATCGTCTGTAGGTTTTTATTACAGTCGGTAGCGCGCCGGATCGTTGATCGGCGCGTGCTGCATCAATGTCTAGGGCTTTGCCGCTGGCCATCCGAAAATCCAAGTCAGGATTGGAAAAGGCGTCAAAAACTGTAAGAGAAACGCGGCAATCAGGATCATAATCCCGTAGAACAATACCCCGCGCATTATCCGATGCCCAAGTGGAGGGTAGGGTGGCTTGTTATCGGCGGGCCACGCGAATGTCTGTTCCCATTCTTGCTGAGAGATGTGGGCTGGCCTAATTCGCTCAAACGGCACCCAGGCGCGGTACGCCCCAATGCCACGCTCACGCGCAATAGCATTTCTCAAGTACAACAAATTACGTCGTCCGACAAAATCAACCGCAGCGATGATCATGAGACGTACAAGGTACAGAATCAATGATCCGGCGAGGTAGACATAGGCAATCATGAAGCCAGATATCAGCCATGATTTGGTGAACGATTTTACGGTAAAAACTGCCGAAAACAACTGCACCGTAGCATCGACCAGTTTGTCGAGGCCGTTAAAGATATGGCCGAAGATCGATCTATCATCGGCAGCTTGCAGCCACAGAATTACGCCAATCACAATGGCGAGCTGCAATAACGGAAATCTGACTATGCTTCGTATTGGAGCCAAAATCAGTTTGAACATCTGGGGGGCGCTCCTGGTAGGATCCTGCCGCAACGTGTCGCACTTCAGGCTGACTCTCAGTCAGGGTGCAAAAAAATCCCGCGTCAACGCTATATGCGCCACCGCGCGGGATTGAATATTAAAATCTTCAGCGAAGAACTAATTGCGCCGCACGAAGACGAAGCGATAGGCGGGGCAGCCTAAACCTCGGGACCACGGCCAACCGTCGCCCGACGTCCTATCGCCGATCATCGTCATCCGGATGCACCCATACGACCACACCGTTTGGGCTACCTGCGAATGGAGGCGGGGTGAATTGGTGTCCGCGGTCCGGAAGTTCCGCTGTTGGCACCAACCGGACTTGCCGGCACGATCCGACGATGTCCGTTGATTGGGGAAGACCGGAAGTGGTTGGTTGGCGTCAAAACGGCGCTAATGACCCGAAGCGGACCTCGGCAGCACGGACCCCGAATCAGGCGACCTCGAAAATTCCGAAGAAACTCTGGGGCGATCTCACTTAGATTCTAGACTCGGTCCGCCAGTTGGTGGATGTTAAGATGACGTCTGGCCCCGAAGCCGTCTTGAGCGGCACAATCGCTTCGTCGACGAGGTGATAGAATGAAGCGGCGGCAGTTCATCACGTTCCTCGCCTGGCCAAACGCCGGTTGGCCGCAAGACTTACGTGTGCAGCACAGTGATTGGGTGCACCTGATAGTGACGTTGAGCGGAATGGCGTGCATGCTATCATCGTATTCCTCCCTATCTCAGGAGTTGGTGTCGCAAGCCAAAGAGGCCGCATCAGAGCAACAGGTTTTCAACAATGCCTGTCGAACCTGCCACACGATCAAGGAAGGCGACAATCGACAAGGCCCTAACCTGTACAAGATTATCGGAAGGAAAGCCGGATCGCTGCCGGACTACAACTATTCCAGCGCAATGAAGGGCGCAGGCTTCGTCTGGGACGAGGAAAAGCTCGAGCACTTCATCGCAAGCCCCGATGAGGTCGTGCCCGGCAACAACATGAAGCCGTATAGCGGTCTCGCATCGACCGACGACAGAAAAAAAGTTATCGCTTTCCTACAATCAGTCTCGACCGGTCGACCGTGACTCGGCAAATGCCTTTTTTCACGCGCCCACCGCGCCTGTGAGGCGAGCCGGCGGCTGGCGGAGATCCCAGGCATCGGCCCGATCGGCGCCACCGCATTGGTTGCCGAGATCGGCGACTGGAATAGCTTCTCGTCGGGGCGCAGTCTTGCGGTCTGGGTCGGGTTGGTGCCGAAGCAGCACGCCACCGGCGGCAAAGACAGGCTCGGCAGCATCACCAAGCAGGGCAATCGATATTTGCGGTGGCTGCTTGTCGTCGGCGCAATGGCCGTCATCCGCTACGCGCGCAAGCACGGAACCGAGAGGCGGCCGTGGCTCGCACGATTGATGGAACGTCGGCCAACCAAGGTGGCGGCCGTGCCGCTCGCCAACAAGATTGCGCGGATGGCCTGGGCCATCATGGTCCGGGCGAGAGATACAAAGAGCCGAAACTGTCGCTGGCGGCATGAGGCACGCCAGCAGATAGATCGGCAACACCAATTGGCGAGGGCATGACGACGTAATGCAGATACGGTCGTTCCGGGGATCGGGAGAACCCGCTTGGGTCAACGCACTTCTTCTAAAGTGCGCGTTTTTGTTTGGGACCCGATCCGCGCAGAGCATCAGGGTCAGCGGCCACATCTGCCGCATTCAACAGGCCGGACACACCACGGGGCCGCGCTAGCGAAAAGATAACATGAAAGAGGCCGCCAACTGCGGCGGCCTTACTTCGGCGACTATAATCCGCTCATTTTGTCTCAACGGTGACCTTCTCGGTGCAATTGCATAAGCTGCATTCAAAGGTGCGTATGTCGACGCCGTCTTTCCCCGATACCAAACCTGTAAACGTCATCGGTCCGTGGCATTTCGGGCATGGCGGCCGTTCAATTTCAATAAGACCGGGATCGGCGATGAGAGACTGTGGCATGTGTTGCGCGCCTAGGATCAGGCGAGAGCGCGACGCTCTCTGTCACCGGTAGCGGCCAGGACGGAGGCGGTGATGCAAGACCAATACCTTGAGGTGCATCCGGTTCCGGGACCCCATAGGACAGCCCCAATTAAAATTAGGACGCGAGCCTTTAGGGCGGCGCACCGACCGCGGATAGGCTTGGGCGGAAATTACTTACTTAATCTTAGATAGTGTCTTTCAGCCACCTACTCCCAGCGTCATTGACCCCGACCCATTCCGCCGTATCGCCTGATATATCAATGACGAGCAACTGATCGTCATCGCCCATATGCGATTTCAGTTGGTCTCGTATCTCGCCCGGCGCGTGAACGCATTTCACAATCCAAGTTGATTCGAGGTGATGCCACCAAGTGCCCAGAGATTGTATCTTTTTGATAAGATCGTCATATGCTTCTCCCTCTGCAGGGTGAATATCGTAGGCGATAAGTATGGTGGCCATGCGGGCGCTTGTTTCCATCAAACGCCTCAGCGCTTGGTGTTCCGGTCCGTTCTCACCTTCTGAGAGGAATTTTTCGATCTCGATATGCGATACTTCGCCGCCCGATTGAGGATTTGGACGGTGCATCACGGCTCGCGCGCCCGTTACCGGATCTCGGGTTAGACACCACGAGTCGCCGTTGCTGCTTTCGTAAATGAGTTCAGTGTCGGCCGGAGCTAGCTTTTCTTCGATTTGCTTGCCAAGCACATATCTGAATGCACTCTGAATTGGATATCTGCGCATCAATTGGAATTGAGCGCCCGGATTCTTTTTCCAAATTGCAAGCTCAGCAAATGTGACGGTGATCGTCCCATCGCGGAACGGATAGTCCCCGGCCTCCTGCACCTTGTTGAGATCGCTCCAAGATAGGTTCATGGCAGATTCAATAAAGCGGGCGCTTTTCCGTTCCCACAAAGCCAGTTTTTGTGCCGCGCCGATAGCGTCGACGACCTCGTAGCAGCCGCGACCGGGCAATGGCGCTATCACGAAATAGGATCGGCTTATCGGCGGCGGGCGACAGCAACACCCAACAGAAACGCGATTAACAGCGACCCGAGAGGTGCTTCGCGCGCTATGTTGCTCAAGATGCTCAACGGCATGCCAGGCTTTCGACCCGCATCTATCGCGTCGCTGACACGATGGACCGTCCCTTTCACAGCTTCGGAGACTTCCGAGACGGTGGATTTCGGCTCCGGAGTGGGATCTAAGCCCTCGTAAATGAAGGGAGGCGTCGGGGTGTCGTCGCTCATGAGTAAATCTCCTGGCCATTGGCAGCCCAATCCATCAGACGGTGAATTGTTCCGAGATCGGGCCCGTTCTACCTCTTTCGCGGATCATTAGCGCAACATTGTCCTGAATACGCGATCCCACAGCGCTGTGCTGACGCCGTAGTTTCGCGTCGCGAACTGATGATGTCTTCGGTGATGATTAAGCAGGGCTAACGGCAATTTATCATGACCGTGATGGGCGCAGTGATGCACGAATAGATACCATGCATAGGCGACTAAGCCGCCAGCAAGGAAGGCGCCGCCAGCGGTCAAATAGAGCCGCCAGCGGTCAAATAGATCAGTGCGAAACAGGCCCATATCTGCCAAAAAATATTGAGGACTGCCTCGTCCGGGTTGGCATGATGAAGCGCATGTTGGGTTGGTACGAGACCATGCAACACAAAGCGATGAACGACGTATTCGGCAAGGGTCCACGCGACAACGCCGGCGGCGAAAAGTGCGGCGTTGGAACTCACTCTGAACGGAGAAATTGCCAGCAGGACGATTGCGAGCAAGGACGCTACTAGCATTTCGCCAAAATAGATGAGTGCGGTCATGCACCATAGTATGCACCGGACGTACGCCTTCGCCTATCGGAAGATCGGTAACCTTGTCTGACGGCATTAAGGATCGGGAAACGTTGCGGTGCCGCTGATTATCCGTACGATCGTAATCTCGCTCACCATCCGTCATGCTATGTTTTGATCGAAATGATCAGGAGACCACTTGATGTTCATCGCAATGAACCGATTTCGAGTTGCCAAGGGGTCCGAGGCAGCGTTCGAGCAGGTCTGGCTTTCGCGAGACAGCCATCTCGATAAGGTGCCGGGCTTTGTAGAGTTCCACCTTCTCAAAGGTCCCGAAGCTGAGGATCACACGCTCTATGCATCGCACACGGTGTGGGAAAGTCGGGCCGTGTTCGAGGCATGGACCAAATCTGAGGCGTTCCGCGCCGCGCACAGTCGGGCAGGGGACAACAAGCCGCTGTATCTAGATCACCCGCAGTTTGAGGGGTTTGAGGTTCGGCAGACGGTGGGGCGCGGCAAGGCCGAGGTGGCGTAATCGGAAGCAGCGCGCCGTTCCGGCTCGTGTGATATGCTTAAGCGCAAAGCAGGAGGCGAACCCGGATGCCAGAAGACAGCCTTATCGTCATAACAAGTGCCATCAAAACCGCTTTCATTGATCATCCTAGTTCTGGGCATGGTACGACGTGGGACCAAGTCGCGAAAAGTGACGAAGAAAGTATCCACCTCGCCAAAGCTGTGCTGGTTGCCCTTCGCAAAGCCGGATATTCCATCGCAAAGGTCGACGACGAAAATGCCTAGAGGAAGCGCCCCGCCGACGCGATCGGAGCCGCCGCCGTGGCGCCGGTGGCGCTGTTCGTTTCTGACTAAATTTTTTGTGTTTCCGCTATCTATTGAGCGCGACAGGTCTAAGCTTGGCTCCAACGCGCCGCTGCAACTGACGCGGATAACGTCGCCAACTTAGCCCCGCCGCGAACCCCCCTTCGGACGGGGTTTCCGTTGTCCCCCCGCGATGCCCCTAGGAATAGTGGATCACGGCCGGTAGACAACGCCCAGCGGCTTTATCCAAGACTTCGTTGCAAACTACACCGGCCCCGCCCGGCAGTTGGCCTTGCGGCTGGTTTGATCCGAAGCGGGTGGGAGGAACGGGCATGACAGAGATAGACTTGGTCGACTGGACCATCCAAGAAGCGCAGCAATTGAAAAGCGAACGGCGCCAGCCAAGCGATCTCGACGGCGGGCCATCGCTCGACAGGTTATTCGCGGCTCTGGAACCTGAACCCGTAAGGCCGACCAACCCGGAAGAACCGGTTGCTCAGATTGCCAGTGCCCCCAGCATGCAGATGGCCGTCGAAGAGCCGACGACATCGTATTCAGTGACGTCGTGATGCCGGGGAAGATGGACGGGATCGGATTGGCAAAAACCATACGCGAGAAAAACGCTAGAATTCCCATCCTGCTAGTAACAGGATATAGCTCTTCCACAAAAAGAGATCGGCTCAGAGTTTCCGATCCTGCGCAAGCCCTACCAGCTTCACGAGCTGAGTCGCGAACTGCAAAAACTGGCATTCTGAAATTAAGACCGGCTATCAGAACAGGGACAAACTCTCCGAACTCCTCAAGGGTGCTTCAAACATTGCGACACAGCCCGGCTCCGGCGGGGCACAATCTTCCTTGGGTGGCCTGCTTGGCAACCTTGGGGGAATGCTTGGAGGTGGTGGCGCCAAAGTCTTCCGGCTCCCACGTGATATGCCGTCATATCTCAGCTGCTAGTTGTGGCTCTCGAGGCTAGGCGGCGGGCGTGCCGGCGCTAGCCGCCATGTTCGCGACTCACCCGCGATGTTTTCCATTGGATCGTCCTTAGTTAAGGCCGAAATATTTAGGCTATGCGGGCGCGGCACACGCACGACCTCAATTCGCTCGGTCGGTATCGACGCCAGTTGATCAAGCGGAGGCCTAGCTATGGCGATTAATTTCCCTTGTGCACACACAGCCCGACAGTCGGGGGCGAGCTACATTTTGCTCCCTCTGGCGTTCCACTTTGGCAGAATACCGACACTAGCGTTTCATTCGGTTCGCAACTTACTGGGCCGTCTTCCTGAACGACGCGGACGCTGCCCTTTGCGGGCTCCTCCTTCGCGGTAGCTGCCGCCGGACCTGCCGGACCAATCGGACCCGCTGGACCCACAGGACCGGCAGGACCTATAGAACCGGCGGGGCCCGCCGGACCCACGGATCCCGTGTCCCCTTTATCGCCCTTTTCGCCCGGGGCACCCTGCGGACCTTGCGGGCCTTGAGCGCCAGCCAAACCCTGTATTCCCGGCACCCCTTGCACCCCCTGAGCTCCTTGAGGACCGGCAGGGCCCTGAGGCCCTGGGTCGCCCTTAGGACCGGGATCTTTGCCGCAGCCCGCTAGCGAAAGGGAAATCGCGATGACGAGCAATGAATAAATTTTCATATGATCCCCCCAATGACGGCGGCGGTTAGCAGGCGTCAATGTTTTCGAACTCGCCATAGTTCCACTAGAAACGTCTTATTGCACTTTGAAAAATAATAAGCGGAGGGCGGCGCCGCCAGATGATTGAGTTCGACCCCAACCTGATCCCGACGGTTGGGCTCCATGCTTCGAGATATTGAGCAAACCACAAAGTTGATCATCGACCTCAGGACTGACAAGCGTTCATGGGGCTTGAAAAATCCAAAACGGCCCCAGCGCAGGGGGGTGAGCTGTTTGAAGTCCACTGGAGCGCGAATGACTGATGATCCTGAGATTGAGTGGCACCAAGAGCAGATCGCGAAAAACCAAGCCGTTCTGGAAGAATTAAAGGCAGGTAACGCAGCCGGGGGCGAAGTATTCCCAGAGACCCAATCAGAAATTGACCGCTAGGCCTTGCTGTCGCTCCTTTCTCTGTCAACAATCGCATAGTAAGTCTTCGTTATCAGTTCATCGACGAGCGGCGGTGGCGGTTCCCACCAGCCGTCTCCAGCCCGCACCTGTGTTTCCGCGTGCATCGCACCCGCAACCGCAGTCAGAGCCGCCATTGCGATCGCCGCCGGGTCAGCACCCATGGCGCGATGTTCTGCATCAACAAAAGTCGCCAGCGTTGGCGGCAGGATGTCCAATGGAAACGCGGGTCCGACGAACTCAGAGAAGGGGTCCACAAACGATGGATCGGCTTGCGGACCGTCCCCCGCCGCCGGACTTACCGTGGCGGTAACTTTCGGCGTGGGTCTTATGTTGAGCGGAGACTTGCCTTTCGCGCGGAGTGGGCACGTTGCGCAGGTCTTGCACCCGGCTCCCTGAATGGTGGAACATTGGGGGTATCCCAAGCCTAGGTCGTGGCGTTCAGCTACCTTGCGATCAAACATCGCATTTGTATCAGCCGGGGTATAAGTCGCGTGACCCTTTGAGATTTCGTGGGCGTAGACGCGGCCATTCTCCATGAATGTGGTGCCAAGGACCGCGTACATCCAGAGGTCCTGCTTGTGATCCTTGCCGCCGTTGGCGAAGGCGTCGCGGTAGAAGCCACAGTTCTTGAAGATCGGGCGCGGGTCGACAAGGTTATCTGCGAACTTATCAATGCCCGCATCAAGGCGGTCAGTAAAGCCAGCGGCAAATGTCGGGGGGTGCTTGAAAGAGGCAACATCGGCGTCGGCGGCGAACGGATTGTACTTGTCTTTGACGTTCGGCTGGCCGATAGGCGTGATCTGCGAAAGAAAATTTAGCATGGTTGGGAAGTCATAGATCGTGAGCGGCAACGCGAGCAGTTCGCATGGGCGTGGCCGCGCCAGCTTGTGGTTGAACGAGCCCGGGACACGGAGCAACCGCGCGATATCTGTCGTGACGCCGAGGTCGCACTTTAAGCCTTCCCGCGCGGCGAGTGCCTTGAGCCCTTCGGCGTATCCTCATCCTGAGGAGCATCGCGGCAGCGATGCATCTCGAAGGATGGCGCAAGCAAGGGTCGCCCCCCACTACCTCGTCATGGCCGGCCTTGACCCGGCCATCCATGTCTTGGCGACCGAAAAGAAAGGCGTGGATGCGCGGGTCTTAGTTAAAGTGGCCCGCGTTGGCCGCCTGCGCAGGCACGTCACACCAAAGGCACACGAAGGTGAGCAACATTAGGCAAAACAACAGGTTAGCCGGCGTAAAAGTCACCCTCATAACCTGAAGGTCATAGGTTCAAATCCTATCCCCGCAACCAGATCAGTCCCTCTAAGTCCACGACTTAGAGGGACTTTGCCTTGGTCACATCGGCGGTCAATGCGACATCAGCGTCGGCACGGTCATGGACTGCAGCATTCCGCGCGTGACCCCGCCCAGGATCCGCTCCTGCAGGCGCGAATGGGCGTAGCCGCCTATGACGATGAGATCGATGCCGGCACAGTTGCTGCGTCATTGTTGGGGTCGACTGAAGCCGGATCGCGACGTGGATCTTGTCGCAATCGCGACAATCGCGGTGCATGGCCGCGGATCGATTTTGTGACCGACCTTCCGATATCGCGTGTGCACATCGCGCCGTCGATGCCCATTGTATGAGTTCACAACGATCCTCTCGGATTACTGTGCATCAAGACCAATTGAACATGCCCTCCCTGTAGCGATAGCCTTGGTCTCGCGGCGGCGGCAGTTGCGCCGACGACTACATCTGCTTTTGCGGTCGCGGTATTGAAAAGACCGAGATCGACCCGTGTCGCGTTACGGTCGCGACGGCGGAAGAACGCAAGTGGCAAGTATGGGCGTGCCATGGCTCATGCTTTCGGGAGAAGCTGGCCGACACAGCCGAGGCTCCGGGTTTACTCGAGCCTACCTACTGCTGATTGCAAAGTATACCAGTTTCAACTACTCAGTTTATGCTGTCGTCCAAGCGCTTTGCGCCCGGCGCACCGCGTCGTAGGCGTCAGCGTTAACTTTGCCAAATTGCGGGAAACGAGATGACCGATCGAAGCACACCACCCCGAAAACTGATGGGCACGCGGTTTGATCCAGCGGCATTTTTAGCCACGTCAGCGAAGGGCCGCTTGATTTCGTCACATCCGAAGAGACAAGTCATTTTTGCGCAGGGCGATGCTGCAGATGCGGTCATGTATATTAGAAAGGGCAAGGTCAAAATCGCCGTGGTATCCAAGCAAGGCAAGGAAGGCGTTGTCGCAATCCTTGGGCCGGACGAATTCTTCGGTGAGGGATGCTTGATCGGACAGCCGAAACGTCTGGCGACAGCTACTGCAATGACGGAATGCGTGACTATGCGAGTGGAGAAGACCGAGATCCAGCGGGTTCTTCAAGACGAGCCTGCGTTTTCTCAAATGTTTATCTCGCATATTTTGGTGAGGGGCGCCCGGGTCGAAGAAGACCTGGTCGACCAGTTGTTCAATTCAACCGAGAAACGGCTCGCCCGGGTGCTGCTGCTGCTCGCCAACTTTGGCAAGGAAGGCCGGCCCGAGCCAATTACCACGAAGATCAGTCAGGAGACTCTCGCTGAGATGGTCGGCACGACCCGGTCCCACGTGAGCCATTTCATGAATAAGTTTCGTCACTTGGGCTTCATCGATTACAACGGCCGTCTCGAAGTCCATAGCTCGTTGTTGAGCGTGGTTCTAAACGAGCAGCCAGACACTCTGGAGCCGCCGCTGTAACATCTGCGTAAGCGGTCATTCTGTCTTCGATCGCATCAAGTGCCGATCGAAACCCAGGCTTGAGGCAGGGTGCCGGTCATTTGTCCTGCCCAGTCATGTGTCGCCTCAGGCGCGGGCCATTTATGTAGGCAATGCGGTGGTGCGCCATTTCCATCGTCTCCTGTAGGAACGGTCGGGGGTGAGGCCAGCGGCGTCCGCACGTGCGGACCTCAGCTGTTCGCATCAATCGTTCACCGCCTCGAGCACCTTGGCGGTGTCGGTGTGCATGTCGAATCTCGCAAGCTTGTCGCCGCACACGGTCCAGACGTGGGCGAAGGCCGCCGAAAATGATCTGCCGGTTTTCTTGAATTTGCCGGAATAGGTTCCGAGCGAAACAACGCGGTTGCCCTCGGCGATAAACTCGTGTGCTTTGGCGGAAAACCCGTCCCATTCGCTGGAAAGCGGTTTGAGGAGGTTGTCCAGAACGGCCTGCGGCCCCTGCCAGGTACCGCTGTAGTATGGGAAACGCTCCGCCTCGGTCCATTTGATCTCTGCGTCGAGGAGCGAGAGCACGGCGGGGACGTCGCCACGGCCGAGGGCGTCATAGAAGTGGCGCACTGTATCTACCGATGTGGTCATGAAAGCCTCCGAATCTGTGTGGGATGAAGAACCAGACGCGGCCGGATCGGCGGCGTGACGCCGCCGATCCGGCATGCCTTGCTCAGGCGACCTTGGCGAGATGGCCGAGGCCGAGCGCCTCAACGACATGGGCTTGCACGGGTGCAGTCTGCGCGTTTACGGTGTCGGAACCAAACGCCGCGCCGACCACGGTGCGCGCGGGGCGGCTGCCCTTGGGTTGCGCCACGAGCTTTGCGATTGCTTCGGCGACGTCGTGCGGGTTTGGCGCGTCGGCGGCCTGGAACGTCGTCATGAAGTGCTTGAACATGGCGCCGGGAATCTCGCCCACCACTCCGTAGGCCGCCACCCGGCCGGTATCGGCCGGCAGCTGAACGTTCTCATACATCGCGGTTGGATAGGCGCTCGGCTGCACCAGCACGACATCGATGCCGAGCTGCGACACCTCGTAGCGGAGGCTGTCGGTGAGCGCCTCGACCGCGAATTTGCTTGCGCCGTAGATGCCGAAGAAGGGGAACGTCACGCGGCCGAGGATCGAGCCGATATTGACGATCAATCCTTCGCGTTGTCCGCGCATCGTGGTCAATATTGCGCGGGTGGTACGCAGCACGCCCACGACGTTGGTGTTGAGCACTACCTTGGCCTGGTCCGGCGTGAAGGCCTCGGTGACGCCGGCTGATGCGATGCCGGCGTTGTTGACGAGCACGTCGATGCGCTTCGCGCGCTTCAGCACCTCCTGCACCCCACGGTCGACCGAGGCGTCGTCACTGACGTCGAGTTCGACGACCTCGATGCGCTGTTTGCGGAGCGCCTCGGCATGTTTTCGGTTCTTCCCTTGCGGATCGCGCATCGAGGCAAACACGGTGTGGCCGGCGCGCGCCAAGGTTTCCGCCGTGTCGCGGCCGAAGCCGGTGCTGGCGCCGGTGATCAGGATCGTCTTGGACATGATTGGGTTCTCCTGGGGTGAACGAGTTAGAGGCTAAGCGGCGCGGGCTTGCTTCGGTAGCTTACGCGCGAGGAAGTCGCGGATGATCGCTGCAATCTCGGGCCCCTGGCTCTCAAGCGCGAAGTGGCCGGCATCGAGCAGGTGGATCTCGGCGTCCGGATTGTCGCGTTTGAAGGCCTCGGCCCCGGCGGGCAGGAAGAACGGGTCGCTCTTGCCCCATACCGCAAGAAGCGGCGGCTTCCGGGAGCGGATGTATTGCTGGAATTTGGGATAGAGCGCGATGTTGCTCTGGTAGTCACCGAACAGATCAAGCTGGATCTCGTCATTGCCCTGTCGGGCAAGCAGCGCAGAATCCAAGGTCCATGCATCCGGGGATAGCCGCTCCGGATTCGGCACGCCGTGTGTGTACTGCCATTGGGTCGTTTCGGGTTTCAGGAAGGCGCGCAAGGCGGCCCGGTTTTGCTCGGAAGGATCCTTCCAGTAAGCCTGAATCGGGTTCCAGCCCTCGCTCAACCCCTCTACATACGCGTTGCCGTTCTGCGATATCAGCGCGGAGACCCGCTCGGGATGCCGGAGGGCGAGGCGGAGACCGACGGGTGCGCCGTAATCAAAAACAAAGAGGGTGTAGTGGCTGAGACCGAGGATCTCGGTGAAGCGCTCGATCACTTCGGTCAGGTGCCCAAAGGTATATTTGAAACCCGCTCGATCCGGCGCGTCACTGAAACCAAAGCCCGGCAGATCCGGAGCGATGACGTGGTAGCGGTCCGCTAATGCGGGGATCAACTCGCGATACATGTGCGACGAGGTGGGAAAGCCGTGAAGCAGCAGCACCGTTGGCGCCGTTGCATCGCCAGCCTCGCGATAGAACACCTTCAGTCCGTCGACCGAAGCAGTGCGGTAAGTGAGTGTCATGGTGTTTCCTTTCTTTCGTTAGGCTTTGCATTACAAAGCTGAGGCGCTGTGCTGCCCGAGCACTCTGGAAAGCATTGGTGGCATTCGAGCGCCTCGGCGCGCCCGTGGTCATGCAGCGCGAGCGAGTCGGCGTCGTCCTTGCCCGGCGCCGAGCGTCCGCGCGACGGCTGAGGCAATACGCCGCCGATGCCGCGATTCGACATCATCTGCATCGGCATCAGAACCGGAGACACCAATGCGAAGCCGGCGAGCGCGTCGGTGCCAAGAGAAATAGGTGTCAGCGACACCGACAACGGTCTGCACGACCAGGACGATGGCGGTCTGCAGAGCGAGTTTGATTATGGTCGGCAGGATTGGGCCTTTCAGCATCGCGTGCAATCTGCCGGTATCGGGACCGCGCGCGCCTCCGGGATCAGGTAGTTTGGCGCTTGGATTGGCCCGCAGCGTAACGGGATAGGTCTTGTCCGCCCGTCCTATGGTGGCTAGCCTGCCTGAATCCGTAGACTGCTTCATGTCAGCCAGCCCTAGGGTTGGGGGTGAACGGCCCCAGCGGGCGGGAGGACCTGGCTGGGGCCGTCTGGTCGAACGCCGCAAGGTCGGCGGGCCGCGGCGTCCGTCACGACGTCAGCACATTGCATCCGTTGATTCTGACCAATTTTAATCACATTCCGAAATTTCCCCGGCGAGTGGCTCGTTTTGAAAATACGGGTGGACTTGGGGCCAACGGGGCTTGCTAGGGTCCGAGGCTGAACGGGTCGTGTCACGCCGCGGTGCTATCTCCTGACAGTCAGCCATACCGCACTCCCTATGCGCCAAGGAGGCTGTGCCGGTCGTGCCTGCCGACATCGACGTTCACGCGGCTTGATCCACCTCAAACCACGGTGACGTCGGCCATCAGTTCTTATGCATCACGGCCGACCATGGAGCTGGCCACGCTATTTCTTCATTTCCATAATGAACGCGGCGATATCCTGGGCGTCCTTGCGTCTCAGCGGCAGGTTCGGCATCGTGGCGTGGGGCATGAGCAGGAACGAGCTGATCATATCGGAGGTGACGTCCTGCCTCGCCGCGATGGTCGCGAATGAAACCGTCCGGCCGGGTTTGACCGCAGCCGGCCCGATCGCGTGACACTCCGAACACCAGCGCTCCGACAACCGCCGGCCGTTTTCGACATCTTGCGCAAACGTCGCGCCAGTTCCGGCGCAGAGCGCCAGCGCGACGGCGACTGCTGATGTTAAACTACGCATTCGATCTCCTGGATCATGATGCGATTAAGTCGAATCGCATCATGATCTCATCTCTTGGTTTGAGCATGATCTCTTCGGAAAACCGGTTTCCACTTTTCCGGATCATGCTCTTGCCGGACCGGCGATCAACGCTCTCTCAAAGCGGCTCGTCGTCGCGGGTCGAAGGTTGCTCCTGCAGCGAGACGAAGTCGCCCCCGCCGAAATCCTCCTCCGGCGGCGGATGGGCGGGCGCCAGCGACAGGTGGTCCCGCACGGTCTTGACGCCCGCGATATTTTCCGCGGCGACGATCGCGGCCGTTCGGGCGGTCTCCTTCTTGATGACGCCGCCGAGGCTCACCATTCCGTCGTGGACGGTGACGTTAAGCCGGCACGGCCGCCACGGCGCCCGCGCGATCACGGCCATGACTTGGCTGCGAATATGGTCATCATCCCCAGACGGACCCGGCGCATTGCGGGCAAGGCCGATCACGGCGGCAAGAAAGTCGGATCGGGTAATGATCCCGACCATTCGCTCGCCGCGCATCACCGGAAGCCGCTTGACGCTCTTGGATTCCATGATCTGAACGACCTGATCAAGCGGCGCGCCCTCGGGCACCGTGAGCGGATTCGGGGTCATGATCTCGCCGACCTTGCGGCCGTACTCATGGGCGAATTCCGCCGCGACACGGTCTGCACCGACCAGGAATGTCAGCCATCGGCCGCGTTTATGCTGTGTCCCGGTCTCGGCGCGGCGAATGAAGTCGCCTTCCGAAATGATGCCGATCAACCTGCCCGCGGCGTCAACCACCGGCAGCCCGCCGATATGGTGGCGCAACATGATGTTGACGGCCTCGACGATGGTCGTATCGGCGCCGACCGTAATCACCTGAGGGGTCATGATCTGGTGCGCGCGCATCGCCGATCTCCAGGCCCGTTTTTCGAAAACGCCAAGAGTGAGGCTAGTTGGAAACGGCTCGGCCAGGCTTGATCAGGGTCAACCACCGTTCTGTTTCGGGAATCCCGTCAATCAGGCTCAAAGCCGTCTGCAGAACCCGCTAGGACGACGAAGAAGCCTCTGCCTTCATCCGTGCAATAGCCCCGGCGGCAATTTGCATGGTGGCGCCGATCGCCCAGCCGAGCCAAATCAGGAGAGCCGTGCTCTGATGCGGGGTTTCGTCCAGAACGATGCTGGAGACCGATACGAACGCCGCCACCGAGGTGAGGATAGTGCCGGCCGCGCTTAATAGCTCCACGGCGTCCGCCCGGGTGCCCAGTCCGTGCCGCAGAGGCAAGTGCAGGCGGTGATCGGGAGGAGCGGGCGGCAGATCGATCCCGAGATAGAAGGCGGCGGCCCCGTAAAGCATCATGGCGAAGACAGCGGCAGCCGAACCGATCAGGTCGATATCGGCTCTTCCGACATGCGCGGCCACGAACAGCCCACACGAGGCCCCGGTCAAGGCCAGTCCGATCCGTTCAAGCACGTGCGCCGACCTGCTAAGGGTGGAGCGGCTATCCCATGGATTGCGCTTGGTCATTTGATCTGGATATCAGGGCAAGCTGGCGGATTGTTGACAAGGCTCAAGTCGGGTCGGCGGGATTTGTCCGGGCGGGGTCATGCGACCACCGGGCAGCGATGCTTCCCGGTCTAAATCCTTCTTCTGTCCAGATAGTTCCACGACGTTGCGCCAGCGCTCCGTTTCCATGGCGGGCAATAGCGCCGAACTGACGGGCGTCGCCCGACAAAACTTCTGACGGGGTGCCGCGCGGGGTGCCGACGCCATAAAATGAGCCGGTTTCGTACCCGGCCAGCCGCTCCTCGATCGGTGGCGCCTCCAGCGGCGCTTGTACTGCCGCCGAAATGGGCGAAGGACAGCGGCCGCACGTGCTTAAGATCCGTTAACCAATTTGGGGGGATAATCACGCCGACGATTCCGGAAGGAGTTCGGGGATGTCCAAATTTACGATCGGCGAGAGAGTCGAAAAAGCGGCTGATGACCATGAAGATGGTGTTGTCATTGCGGTGTTTCCGACCGAGGACGGCCATTTCCGCTATGCGGTCGACATGGAGGGCTATGGCGCCCTTCAGTTCTTCGCCGAAGAAAAACTGGTCGTTCACGCTCACTAGCGCTCGACGGCCAACCCGGGTTCGCGACAGGCTAGTCGCGGACCGTATTGGCACCGAAGGCTGTAACGGCCGTCGGCAAATCCGGCTTGGCGCGTGACAACAAAAGGCGAGGCAGTGGTCTGTCCCGCTTAATTAAGCATTCATGACCCTGGTTCGCTCGATTTTAATTTCCTCAACCCCACACAGGCAGATGCAGAACCCGCGTCGGAACTAATTCGACGGCTAGAGATTAGATCGAGGCATTTGGCGGTCGTACTGTCTCCGTTCTCAGCGGAAAGACCTTTCTACGAACCCGTCCGCAAACAGGCGGACGGGTTTTCTTTTGCTTGAGCCGAGGTCGAGGCCGCAACGCTTGATTTCCCTCAAACGCGCGCCGCGCATTTTCGGCGAAAATTGCACGAGCGGCGTGAGCTGGGAATGTGTCAATGTCATTTGAACGCGTCCTGCGGTGGGCACTGGTCGCGATCGCGGTGACCGGATTGGCTGCCGGCATCGCCGCCCACGCCGTTCACCGATCCGATCTCGCCGGTCTGCTCTGGACACTGGCGACTGCGCCCGTGGTGGCCGGACTTGCCGTTTCGATTCTGCGGGACTTCCTTGCTGGCCGATTCGGCGTCGATGCGATTGCGTTGGTCTCGATGAGCGCGGCGTTGGCGCTCGGCCAGCCGCTCGCGGGCGCCGTCGTTGCGCTGATGTATTCCGGCGGCAATGTGCTCGAGGATATCGCGGTTGCCCGCGCCGAGCACGATCTGCGCGCGCTGGTTGATCGCGCGCCGCGCGAGGCGCATCGCCGCGTCGATGACCGCATCGAAGACGTGCCGATATCCGACGTCGCCGTCGGCGATCGGCTTCTGGTGCGGGCCGGCGAAATCATTCCGGTTGACGGCGTGGTGACCTCGAATGCAGCCACGGTGGACGAGTCCGCTTTGACGGGCGAGCCGATCGCGGTGGTCAAGATGCGTGGGGCGGCTATTCTCTCGGGATCGTTGAATGTCGGGGAAAGCTTCGAACTAATGGTGTCGGCGCCGGCCGGCGAGAGTACCTATGCCGGCATCGTGCGGATGGTGACCGCGGCGCAGACCGCGAAGGCGCCGTTCGTGCGGTTGGCCGATCGCTACGCGCTGATCTTTCTGCCGGCGACGCTGGCGCTGGCCTTCGTCGCCTGGCTGATCTCGGGCGACATCATCCGAAGCCTGGCCGTGCTGGTCGCGGCGACGCCGTGCCCTCTGATTCTGGCGGCACCTGTCGCCTTCATTGCCGGGGTCGCGCAGGCGGCCCGGCGCGGCATCCTGGTCAAGGGCGGCGGGCCGCTGGAAGCGCTGGCGCGGGCCCATACCGTGCTGTTCGACAAGACCGGAACGCTGACGGTCGGGGGCGCGCGGCTGATATCCGTGGAAGTTGCGCCGGGAGAGTCGGCAGACCAGGTGTTGATGCTCGCAGCCTCGCTCGAGCAGGCGTCACACCATGTCCTCGCGGGCGCCATTGTCCAGGCCGGCATCGAGCGCGGCTTGACCCTCAAAGTGCCCGAGCAGGTACGCGAATCCATGGGTTCGGGGCTGCACGGCGTGATCGAAGGCCGCCAAATTGCCGCGGGCTCACGCGACATGATCTATGGCCATGCACGCGTCGGCGAATGGGCTTCGCGGGCGATCCGGCGCGCTTCCTGGCGCTCGGCGCTTGTGGTCTTTGTCGCGGTCGAGGGCCGGCCGATCGGCGCCCTGCTGCTCGCCGACGAACTTCGCTCCGATTCGCCGCGGGCGATCCGCTTGCTGCGCGAGGCCGGCATCGCCCGTATGGTCATGGTCACCGGGGACCGCGCCGCGGCCGCGCATGCGATCGGCGCGGCGCTTGATCTCGACGCGGTGCTGGCCGACCGGGTGCCTTCCGACAAGGTCGACGCCGTCCGCGCCGAGCAACGGCTGCATCCGACCATCATGGTCGGCGACGGCATCAACGACGCACCGGCTCTCGCCTCCGCCGATGTCGGGATCGCGCTTGGCGCCCGCGGCGCCAGTGCCTCCTCGGAAGCCGCCGATGTGGTGATCCTCGCCGATCGCCTCGACCGGGTCGGCGAGGCGATCGTGATCGCACAACGCGCACGGCGGATCGCGATCGAGAGCATCGTCGCCGGGATGAGCCTTTCGATGCTGGCGATGCTGGCAGCGGTTTTCGGTTGGCTGCTGCCGGTGCCGGCGGCTATCGTCCAGGAGGTGATCGATGTGGCCGTGATCCTCAATGCCTTGCGCGCCCTGACGCCCGGCTACGGTCACGGCGGCCCGCGCATGACGGCGGCGGACGGTCGCGAGCTGCATCGCAGCCATCTGGCATTGATCGGCGGTCTCGACCGGCTGCGGTCGATCATCGACGCGCTCGACGATGCAAATCCGGCGATTGGCGCAGCGCTGATCGTGGAGGCCAACCGTCTGGTTCAGGAGCAGGTGGTCGTGCATGAACGCGACGATGAGGGCGACGTCTATCCGCGGCTCGCCCGGATTTTGCGTGAGACCCACAGCCTTTCCGCCATGAGCCGGGCACATCGCGAGATCCTGCATCTTGCCCGCCTGCTCGGCCGCGTGGTCGAGGATCTACCGATGGAGAAGGTCGACCGCTACCTCTTGCGCGACGCCCAGCGGGTGATCCAGGCGATCGAGACCCTGGTGCGCATGCACACGGCGCAGGAGGAAGACATTTATGAAGCGGTTGCGGCCCGGACAGCGGCTTAGCGCGCGCTTACCAATGAAGTCCGAGAACCCGGCTTCCGCTTATTTTCCCGGTTTCGGCAGGTCTTTCCGCTGGGCTGAGAACTCAGGGGGGCCCTCGATGAGCCTGCGGATGCGCCGCTCGCGTTCGGTAGCGGGAAGGGATGGATCGAGCAATTGGCTGATTTGTTGCACCGCCAAATCCTTCAGTTCGACGGGGTCGCCCGCAGCGACGGCCAGCGAAGCGTCCTTGGCGTTCAGTCCAAGCTCCAACAGCTGGCAAATAGCGTCGGATCGGACCACGCCATGGACCTCGGCCCATGCATCGATCTCCGCGGTCAGCCTTTCTGACATCTTCACAGCGCTGACGGCATCGCGAGCCGAACTCGGACGACGAACCGCTTGGTCAGCAGGCTTCTTGGTTGAGTTGGGCACCTTTAAATCCGTCGATCGACGATATAGGCTTAACTTAAGATAGGCTTAACTTAAGGTTTTTCGCGCCTGACGATTTGATCCCGATCAAAACGAGACGCGCCACTTGGTGGGTGCGTGAACCTAATTTCGAACCCGGCCGTATCTGATTTGACGATTTTCCAAACCTGACGATTGCGCTCCCATGACCATGACAGGCGGCAGCGACAAGTTCTACAGCACCATTCCGGTGTTTCGCGGCTTCGTCAGGCTGATGGATCCGGCGCTCTATTCGCCGCTGCCGGATGACTGGAGCGTCGGTGTCGCCGATATCGTGGAATCGACCAAGGCGATCGCGCAAGCACGTTACAAGGCGGTCAATATGGCGGGCGCCGCGATCATCGCGGCCGTCACCAATGCCCTTGAGGGGCGCGAATTTCCGTTCGTGTTTGGCGGCGACGGCGCCAGCTTTGCGGTGGCGCCGGACGATTCGGAGCGCGTGCGCGAGGCATTGGCGGCGACCGCGACCTGGGTCAAGGAGGATCTCGACCTCACGATGCGGGTGGCGCTGGTGCCGGTCGCCGCAATACGCGCTCAGGGCCTTGATGTTCGCGTCGCCCGCTTCGGGCCGTCGCCAAACCTGTCCTATGCGATGTTTTCCGGCGGCGGTCTCGGCTGGGCCGAGGCCGCCATGAAGCGCGGCGAGTTCGCGGTGCCGATGGCACCGCCAGGCACCCAGCCGGATCTCTCCGGGCTTTCGTGCCGGTTCGAGGAGATTCCTTCGGTGCGCGGTCTTATCCTCTCGGTGCTGGTGTTGCCGGCGCCAGGCGCCGACGCTGCCGCCTTTCGCAAGGTGATCGAGGACATCATTGTGCTGGCCGAGCGCAGTCCGGATTCCGGGCGGCCGGTGCCGCCGGGCGGGCCGCCGCTGCGCTGGCCGCCGGCCGGCGTCGAATTCGAGGCGCGTGCGCAGCGCGGAGGATCATTGTTCCGGCGACGCGCCTTCGTGCTCGCCAACACGCTATTTGTTTATGTCATCATGCGCTTCGGCATCAGCGTCGGCGGCTTCGTGCCAAAAACTTACGTGCAGCAGGTGGTGGAAAATTCCGACTTCCGCAAATACGACGATGGATTGCGGATGGTGCTCGATTGTACGCCGGAGCTGGAGCGCGCCCTGGCGGCGCGCCTCGCCGCGGCTGCCTCGGCCGGAATCATCAGGTTCGGCCTGCACCGGCAGGATGCCGCGATGATGACCTGCTTTACACCTTCAGCGCTTCGTAGCGACCATGTGCATTTCATCGACGGTGCGCGGGGCGGCTATGCCTCGGCGGCGACCGCCTTGAAAGCAGCGCCGGCCTGACGTGATTCCTCATGGTGAGGAGGCGCCTATCGGCGCCGTCGCGAACCATGAGGCCCGCGCTGGCTCATCCTTCGAGACGCGGCCAACGGGTCCGCGCGAAGCGCGGCCCGCTGCTAAACTCCGCCGCCGCTCTCAGGATGAAGAAAAAACTCACATTTCAGCGCGAGGTTCGCGCCCAGTCTTCGCCGCCGCAGAGCGCGCCGCCGCAGCCTTCAACCTTCAACGTGCTCGGGCCGGTGACGGAGATGTGGCTGGCATAGGTGTTGCCATCATCGGCGTTGTAGATTTGGCCGGACCATTTGTTCGGGCCGGCGGGCCGCATGCCGGAGAATAGCGGAAGCCCGATAATGGGACGCCTTGCCAGCGCCGGGTTCGGGTTCTTGTCGTCAACCTGCGGCTTTCCGGTAGCGGGATCAATCGGATCCTTCAGCCAGATCACGACCCCGCAAATCCCTCCGCCGCATCTGCTGATGCGCACTTTGGCATCGCCAGCCTGCGTTAGCCAGATACCGTCCGGTCCGCCGCTGGACTGCGCCTTCGCCGTCCCAATGGCAAACAACGCCGCCAAAGTCATAACCACAACGCCCAGTCTGCAAGCCATCGAACCCTCTTTCCGCGCAACGGGCTTGCATAACAATAAATCACATTTGTGCAATGCCATATCCGCTAGCCGGGCGCGGCTTGCGCGGGGGTCACCAAGGCAAGCCGCATAGGTCGATGGTGCCTTGCCGCGGCGCGCGGTGCTTGAGGTCGAAGACAAAGGGCGCCATCGCCTCGAAGCGGATTTTTCCTTCCGGCTGCTCGACGTAGATCTCCCCGGCGAAGGGATGCCAGCCGCGCGACTGATAGAATGCGAAATTATGCGGCTCGCAGAACGGCAGCGCAAATTGCACGGCATCGTGATCGCGTAGGGTCTGGACGGCCGCGTTGAGCGCGACGCTGGCATAGCCGTGACGGCGGAAGTCGGCACGGGTCGAAACCCCGCCGATGCCGCCGATGTGAACCTTGCGGCCGTTCCAACTCACCGTCCTGAAGAAAATGCCGACGTGGCAGGCAAGGCCGGCCTTCGGCGCTTCGCTGGGCGCCTCGATCAGCACGCGCAGGTCGGCATTGGCCCATTTGATATGGCCCCAGGGCAGCTTTTCGACCACATCCTCTGGCCAGACCTGCTTGAACAGCGTCTCGGCCATCGACCAGGATTGGTCGCCGTTCAAAACCTCGATTTCGATGCTCACTGCATAACCTCGCGCTGGATCATGATGCGATTAAGTTGAATCGCATCATGATCTCATCTCTTTGTTTGAGCATGATCTTTTCGGAAAACCGGTTTCCACTTTGCGCTAACGCGGCCCTTCGGGTCCGGATCATGCTCTGGGCGTGCCTTTTATACGTGGAGCGCACCCGGCAAATTACCGGCTCCGATGCCAAAGCAGACGAATTTCCGCGGTAACGAGGAAATTGTTGCAAGAGCGGTAACGAGGAAATTGTTGCAAGAGACGGCAGCTCAGCGCATTTGCCGGCCGGGAGCGGCTTGATCGTCCCAAATTGCGGTGTTTAAGGGCCATGGAACCTTCTATAAGGGTTCCCGTTAAAGCCACGTCTCCCATCATTTTCGGACATCACCCCATGACCTTCACGCTTCCCAACCTTCCCTATGCCTATGACGCACTAGCGCCCCATATGTCGAAGGAAACGCTGGAATATCATCACGACAAGCATCACCAGGCCTACGTGACCAACGGCAACAATCTCTTGAAGGGGACCGAATTCGAGGGCAAATCCCTCGAGGAGATCGTCAAGGGCTCGTTCGGCAAGAATGCGCCGCTCTTTAACAATGCCGGCCAGCATTACAACCACATCCATTTCTGGAAGTGGATGAAGCCCAATGGCGGAGGCAGCAAATTGCCGGGCCGTCTGGAGAAGAAGATCAACGAAGATCTCGGCGGGTTCGAGAAATTCAAGACCGATTTTTCCGCCGCCGGCGTCGGCCAGTTTGGTTCGGGCTGGGCCTGGTTGTCGGCAAAAAACGGCAAGCTCGAAATCTCAAAGACTCCCAACGGTGAAAATCCGCTGGTGCATGGCGCGACGCCAATCCTCGGCGTCGACGTCTGGGAGCACTCCTATTACATCGATTATCGCAATCGCCGTCCGGATTATCTGAAGGCGTTCGTCGATCATCTGGTGAACTGGGAGTATGTCGACGAGCTGTTCTCGAAGGCCTGACGTTGGCTCTGTCATTCCGGGATGGTCCGAGGGACCAGACCTCAGATGCGCAATTGCGCATCGGGGAATCTCGAGATTCTCCGATGTGCAATTGCACATCGTAGTTCGACGCGGAGCCTGGCAACGGGCCGGCCAATAGGCCGGACCCGTTGGCATCGCCCCGGAATGACGTGACAAATTTCGAACTAATTTTCGACGGGCGGCAGCATCGAGCTGCCGCCTTTTCATTTGCCCCCTGCCATTTAGTGGTGCTTGCGGGGATCGCGGGCTTCCGGCAAAACCAGTGCTGCCGGTGGCCTCGTTCGGGGAAAGCTTTAGGATGAACTATCTTCTGGTTTTTATCGGTGGCGGACTTGGCTCGTCGCTGCGTCACACCATCAACGTCGTTTGCACGCGCGCCCTCGGAACCGCCTTTCCGTATCACACCTTCATTATCAACATCACCGGCTCGACCGTCATGGGACTGATCGCGGGCTATCTCGCTTTCCAGGGCGACGCGTCGCAGCACTGGCGGCTGTTTTTGATGACCGGCATTCTCGGCGGCTACACCACCTTCTCGGCGTTCTCGCTTGATACCGCGTTGCTTTACGAGCGGGGCGAAATCGGACTTGCGCTGCTCTATGTGCTGGGATCGATCATGCTGTCGATTCTCGGCCTGTTCGCCGGCCTCGCACTGGTTCGCCATCTGACATGAAGCGCAGCGTGTCCAGGCGAAGCGAATACCGGTCAGCGTGAAAGATCGCCCGCCCGCCGATGACGCCACCGAGGCGGAGACCGAGCCGCGTCCCGGCCGTATCCGAAAGCCGATCGGCTGGTCGATGATCGTGATCGGCGTGCTGGTCGCGGTCAGCGCGCTTCTGGTCTTTCGGCGCGACGGCATCGGTGGCGTCACGGCAATCCTGACCGATGATCTTGCGCTGTTCGGCGGCATCCTGCCGCGCGTGCTTGCCGGCTGCCTGCTTGGCGCGTTCATCACCGAAATCCTGCCGCACGACAAGGTTGCGCGATCGCTCGGGCCACGATCGGGCTTGAAGGGATTGCTGATCGGCACCGCCTTTGGCGCATCCTGCCAGGCGGCCCTTTCACCGCCTATCCGGTGGCGAGCGCGCTGCTCTCGGTCGGGGCCGATTTCGGCGCGACCATCGCTTTGGTCGTGAGCTGGACGCTGATCGGCTATGGCCGCGCGGTCGCATGGGAATTGCCGATCCTGGGCACCGACTTCACGCTGTGGCGTATCGTGATCTCGCTGCCGCTGCCGATCCTGGCCGGCGCGATTGGCCGCTTCGTCTATGTCCGGATCTATCCGAAGGGTGCGCCGCCAAGAGGGCTGCCATGAGCGCTGCGCTGATCATCGACATCCTGCTGTGGGGCTCGGTGGCCGCGGTCGGCTCGATCGCGCTGCGGCGCGGCGGCAGCGTGCTGACGGCATCGGTGCGCGAAGGCGGCATGGACTTCATCAATATCGTGCCGCGCATCGCGCTCGGCGTGATCGGCTCGGGATACATCGCCGCCGTCATTCCGCAAGACATCATCACCGGCTGGTTGGGTCCGGACTCGGGCTGGTTCGGCGTCGCCACCGCCGTGATCGCCGGCGCCGCAACCCCGGGAGGACCGGTGATCGGGTTTTCGATCGCCGCGGTGGCGATGAAATCCGGCGGCGGCAGCCCCCAGATCATCGCCTATGTGATCGCTTGGGCGCTGTTTGCCTTTCAGCGGCTGCTGCTATTCGAAATTCCCTTCATGCCGGCCCGTTTTGTCTGGTTTCGGGCCGCCGTGTCGCTGCCGATTCCGTTCCTGGCCGCGACGATCGCGATGGCAATCGGGCGGCCATAGACAGCCGTTAGGCTCGATGGACTTTGCCTATGTTATATTATAACATTCTGGCATGGCTTCTCCTGCGCATTCCCACAGCCACGACCACGGACATACCCACCACCATGGGCCGGCATCTCCGCACCCGGCGCAGCCGATATCCTGGTCGATCCTGCGCATGACCGTGATCTCGCGGCTTGTCGCCGCGGTTGCGGTCAGTGCCGCGCTGTGGGCCGCCGTGTGGCTGGCGACGAGGTGAGCATGGCAGCCCAACTGCAATTCCGCGACGTCACGCTGGGCTACGATCGGCATCCGGCGGTGCACCACCTCGATGGCGAGGTCGCGCCCGGCGCGCTGCTCGCGGTGGTCGGCCCCAACGGCGCCGGCAAGTCGACGCTGTTTCGAGGGCTGGTCGGAATCCTCAAACCCCTGGCCGGCACGATCCTGACCGGCGGTCTCGATGTCAGGGATATCGCCTATCTGCCGCAAACGGTGGATATCGACCGCAGCTTTCCGATCTCGGTGTTTGATTTCGTCGGCACCGGGCTTTGGCGCAGAGTTGGATTTTTCGGCGGCATGGGCAAGGACGCGCGCGGGAGGATTGCGCAGGCGCTCGCCGCGGTCGGCCTGAGCGGCTTTGAGAACCGCACCATCGGCACGCTGTCCGGCGGGCAGATGCAGCGCATGTTGTTTGCACGGGTGCTATTGCAGGACGCGCGCCTGATCGTGCTCGATGAACCCTTTAACGCCATCGATTCCAAAACCTCGGCCGATCTCTTGACGCTGATTCAACGCTGGCACGCCGAGAAGCGCACCGTGCTGGCGGCGCTGCACGACATGGACTTTGTGCGCGCCCATTTCCCCGAAGCCCTGTTGCTGGCGCGGGGGCAGGTCGCCTGGGGTCTAACCGCCGAGGTGCTGACCGCGGCGAACCTGTTGGAGGCACGACGGATGTGCGAAGCCTTCGACGACAGCGCCGCCGCCTGCGCGGTCGAGGACGCGCCGTCGCAGGCCGCCTGAAAATCATGGGTTGCAAATGCGATGATCTATGACGCGCTGATCGCGCCCTTCACCGAATTCGAATTCATGCGCCGGGCGCTGGCGGCGGTGATTGCGCTTGCGCTGGGCGGCGCGCCGATCGGCGTGTTTCTGATGCTGCGGCGAATGAGTCTTGTCGGCGACGCCATGGCGCATGCGATCCTGCCGGGCGCGGCGATCGGCTTTTTGCTTTCGGGCCTCAATCTGTTCGCGATGACCGCGGGCGGGCTGATCGCAGGCTTTACGGTCGCGATCCTGGCGGGCGTGGTGGCGCGCACCACCGAATTGAAGGAAGACGCCTCGCTGGCGACCTTTTATCTTGCATCACTCGCGCTCGGCGTGACCATCGTCTCGGTCAAGGGCACCAACATCGATCTCCTGCATGTTCTGTTCGGCAACATCCTGGCGATGGATGACCCGACCCTGCTGGTCATCGCGTTCAACGCCACCATCACCCTCGTCGTGCTGGCGGTGATCTACCGCCCGCTGGTGATCGAAAGCGTCGATCCGGTTTTCCTGCGCACCGTGAGCCGCGCCGGCGCGCCCGCGCATCTGGCGTTTCTCGCACTCGTCGTCGTCAACCTCGTCAATGGTTTCCAGGCGCTCGGCACCCTGCTGGCGGTCGGGTTGATGATTCTGCCCGCCGGCATCGCGCGGTTCTGGTCGCGCGACATCACCGGCATGATCTGCATCGCGGTGGTGAGCGCGATGGTCTCGGGCTACGCCGGACTGGTGCTGTCGTTCCAGACCAGGGTGCCGTCGGGTCCGGCGATCATTCTGGTGGCGACCCTGCTTTATGTCGGCTCGGTCTTGTTCGGCAATGTCCGCGGCGTGATCCGGCAAATGTTTCCCGGCCGCCATCTCGAGGCGTAGCGATGCGCGCAGTGCGGTGCTTCCGGCTGTGGCTGATTGTTCTGGCGCTCGCGGTTTCGGCCGCCTCTCCCGTGCGCGCGCAGGATCGCCTCAAGGTCGTCGCCAGCTTCTCCATCCTCGGCGATTTCGTGAAAAATGTCGGCGGCGATCGCGTCGACGTGACCACCCTGGTGGGCCCCGATGGCGACGTGCACGTCTATGCGCCGGCGCCCGCGGACGCCCGCAAGATCGCCGACGCCAAGCTCCTCGTCATTAACGGCCTTGGTCTGGAGGGTTGGCTGCCGCGGCTATTGCAGGCGGCAGGCGGCAAGGCCCCGATCGTCACGGCGACCAACGGCATCGCGCCGCTGAAGCTCGGCTCCGATGCCGATCCACATGCCTGGCAATCGGTTGCCAACGCGAAAAAATATGTGACCAATATCCGCGATGCGCTGGTTGCCGCCGACCCCGCTGATGCGGAAGCGTTTCGCAAGAACGCGGATGCCTATCTGGCCAAACTCGATGGGCTCGAGCGCGAGGTGCGCGACGCGATCAACCAAATTCCGCAAGGCCGCCATAAGGTGATCTCCACCCACGACGCCTTCGGCTATTTTGCATCGGCCTATGGCATCCAGTTCATCGCGCCGCTCGGCGTTTCCACCGAATCCGAGGCCAGCGCCCGCGACATCGCCGGCATCATCGCCCAGATCAAGGCCGCAAAAATCCCGGCCGTGTTCCTGGAGAAAATCAGCGACCCCAGGCTGATGCGCCGAATCTCGACCGAGAGCGGCGCTAGCGTCGGCGGGACGCTTTATTCCGACAGCTTGACGGATGAAAAGGGCGATGCCCCCACTTACATTGACATGGTCAGGCACAATATAAAGGCGCTAACGAGCGCGCTGGCGAATTAGGGCAGGGGCCTTGCTGCCGCCGGCGTCCCGCGCATACCGTTTTTCCGGAGCAATCATGCCAGAATTGACGTCCCAAAAAATTCCCGTGACCGTGCTGACGGGCTATCTCGGTGCCGGCAAGACCACGCTGCTCAACCGCATCCTGTCGGAGAATCACGGCAAGAAATACGCCGTCATCGTCAATGAATTTGGCGAGATCGGCATCGACAACGATCTGATTATCGGCGCCGACGAAGAAGTCTTCGAGATGAATAATGGCTGCGTCTGTTGCACCGTGCGCGGCGATCTCGTGCGCATCCTCGACGGGTTGATGAAACGCAAAGGCAAATTCGACGCCATCATCGTGGAGACGACTGGCTTGGCCGATCCGGCGCCGGTGGCCCAGACCTTTTTCGTCGACGAGGATGTGCAGAAGAACGCCCGGCTCGATGCGGTGGTGACGGTAGCCGATGCGAAATGGCTAAGCGATCGCCTGAAGGACGCCCCGGAGGCCAAGAACCAGATCGCGTTCGCCGACGTGATCGTGCTCAACAAGACCGATCTCGTGTCCAAGGCGGAACTCGCCGAAGTCGAGGCGCGGATCAGGGCCATCAACCCCTACGCAAAGCTGCATCGCACCGAGCGCTGCCAGGTCGCGCTGTCGGACGTGCTGGAGCGCGGCGCATTCGATCTCGATCGTATCCTGGAGATCGAGCCGGAATTTCTCGAAGCCGACGATGGCCACGATCACGATCATCATCACGGTCACGATCATCACCACGATCGCGGCCATGGCCATGGCCTGAAGCACTATCATGACGAGGAAATGCAGTCGTTGGCGCTTCGATCGGACAAACCGCTCGATCCCACCAAATTCATGCCCTGGCTGCAGAACCTCGTCGCCAGCGAAGGTCAGAAGATCCTGCGCTCGAAGGGCATTCTCGCCTTCAGCGACGATGACGACCGCTACGTCTTCCAGGGCGTGCACATGATGCTGGAAGGCGATCACCAGCGGGCCTGGAAGGACGGCGAACCGCGCCAGAGCCGTCTCATCTTCATCGGCCGCGAATTGCCCGAGCAGACGATCCGCGAGGGTTTTGAGCGCTGTATCACCACGTGATGAGCGCGTTCGAACCGGGCGAATCCGCCTCCGTCATTTCCGTCGCCGACAAGGTGCGCGCCGTCAAGATCGGCGCGGCCGTCGCCGCCATACACTTTCTCGGCGACAACGCAGCCTTTGTCGGTGCGGAGGAGAATGTGTTCGTCGTGAGCGGGGAGGGAGAAATCTCCCGCCGTTCCGTTCACGGCGGCGGCATCCTGTGTACCGCTTCCGACGGGGCGCGTATCGTCATGGGCGGCGATGACGGCAAGCTCGTCGCGCTCGATGCCAAGGGCGAAGTCGCGTCGCTTGCGACCGACCCGAAGCGACGCTGGATCGACAACGTCGCGCTGCATCCCGATGGCGCCGTGGCGTGGTCGGCCGGCAAGACGGCCTTTGTCCGCAGCAGGAATGAAGAGAAATCGCTCGACGTACCCTCGACGGTCGGCGGTCTTGCGTTTGCCCCGAAGGGCCTGCGCCTCGCGGTCGCGCATTATAACGGCGTGACCCTGTGGTTTCCCAATATGGCGGCGAAGCCGGATTTCCTCGAATGGGCCGGCTCGCATCTTGCGGTCACCTTCAGTCCCGACAACAAGTTTCTGGTGACGGCGATGCACGAGCCGGCGCTGCACGGCTGGCGGCTCGCCGACGCAAGGCACATGCGCATGACCGGCTATCCGGGGCGGGTGCGGTCGATGTCGTGGAGCGCCGGCGGCAAGGGGCTGGCGACGTCCGGTGCCGATGCCGTCATCCTGTGGCCGTTCGCGAGCAAGGATGGCCCGATGGGCAAGGAGCCCGCGATGCTGGCGCCGCTGCAGGCGCGCGTCACCACGGTCGCCTGTCATCCCCGGCAGGACATCTTCGCCGCTGGCTATAGCGACGGCACCATTTTGATGGTGCGGACGGCCGACGGCGCGGAAATCCTGGTCCGCCGCAACGCTAGCGAACCGGTCGCGGCGCTGGCCTGGAACAGCAAAGGCACCCTGCTGGCGTTCGCCGCCGACGATGGTGCGGCTGGCCTATTGCCGCTTTAACCAGTGGCTTGGGTTCGGTCGCGCGTATTCCGGAATTCAGAGAGCGATAAACCCATTTAAATTCTTGATGTTACCTATATTGGGGTATATAACACCCAATATGGGTAGGATATTGGAATGGAAGCAATAAGTCTATCAAACGCGCTGTTCTCCAAGGTGCAGCAACGCGTGCTGGCCCTCATCTTTGGCCAGCCGGATCGGAGCTTTTATACGTCCGAAATTATGAGAAACGTTCGGTCGGGGACGGGCGCGGTCGAACGAGAACTGTCGCGTCTGCAGCGGAGCGGCCTCGTGTCCGTTGAGCGCATTGGCAATCAAAAACACTACCGGGCAAATCAGCGGTGTCCCATTTTTGCGGAAGTGCAGAGCCTTGTTGTCAAGACCGTGGCCTTAACCGAGCCTCTGCAGAGATCGCTTGAGCCCTGTGCCGCTAACATCAAGACCGCATTCGTGTACGGCTCGGTAGCGAAAGGCATGGACACCGCACGCAGCGACATCGATCTGATGATAATCGGTGACGATTTGAACTACTCCGAACTCTACACTGCGTTACAAAATGTCGAGAGTGGATTGGGTCGCAAGATAAGCCCTATGTTTCTTTCTCCGAACGATTGGCGGCGTAAAGCTTCTGAGAAAGGTTCGTTCATCGGCAAAGTAAGTGCATCGCCGAAGATTTTTATTTTTGGTTCAGAGGAAGACCTCTAGCTGTGGGTGAAGAGGAACTCGACAACCTCGTCAGGATTAGCAGGCTCAAGGCAGCCAGGATCTCGTCGTGAGTTTGCTGGTATGCGAGATTCTGCTCGTAGACGTCTGACTGATTCCCAGAACGAGGACCTTGATCCCGACAGCCGGTTTGACCTGGCGTACGGTGCGGCGCACAGGTTGGCGCTCGCCGCGCTGCGCCGGCATGGGTACCGATCGGAAAATCGCATCACGGTTTTCCAAACTCTCGTTCGCACGCTGGGTTCGGATAGTGCTGACGTCCAAGTCTTTCTCAGAGCCCACAATGAGCGGAACTTGGCGGAATACGAGGGTCGAACGGAAATCAACGAGGGTCTTTTGGCCGATTTAATTCGCTGCACCAAAAAATTGGAGACAGCGGTGAGTAAGCTTGATCCTCCTACCGCAGAATGAACGTCAGGCAGCTACCTGGAAAGAGTCCATTACCGAGATTTCAATTTTAATGTGTCCGGTTCCCGGGGAACCATTGCGTTGCCGTGACCGTTGATCGGATGAACGAATGCCGGGAACAGACTCGCGGGGAAACAAATGTCTTCGGACGACAGTAAACGCGCCTTGCGGAGGGAGTTTCTTCTGGCATCCCTGTTGGTGGTGGCCGGGCTCGCGTTATCCGGCGTGTCGCTGGTCGCGCTCGCCAACCGCGATGTGCGCGTGGCGCAGGCGACGCAACCCCTGCAGTCATCTCCTGCCGCGCCGCAGAGCGGGCCTGCGGAATCGAAGCCCGGCGGCGAGCGCCCGACCACGCCGGCGCCCGAGCCCGCCCGCCCCACCGAGCAAGCGGAGAAGGAGGGCGCGAAGGCCGCCCTGCCGCCCGCTCCTGCTGAGAAGATCGCTCCGCCGATCAAGGATCGGTAGACGTCTCATTTCACTGATTACCTCATCCTGAGAGCCTTTTAATAAATCTCCGACCTCATCCAGAGGAGCGCCCTTGCGCGTCTCGAAGGATGGCCGCGAGTCCGTGCGCAGTGGCCCATCCTTCGAGACGCTTCGCGGAGCCTGTCATCGGGCGCGCATTCGCGCGACCCGTTGGCAAGCTCCTGTGGATGAGGAGGACATTACGTTGAAGGAGGCATGGACCGGCCCCGCGGCGCTCGGCCTTTTCCCCCACGCGCTCGCCGACGTGGCGCGGCTGCCGGTGCGCGAGGTGATGTCGGCGCTGCATTTCAAGGCCGATTTGACGCCGGGGCTCGGGAGCGTGGCGTTCGATTATATGAAGAAGTGAGCCGCACGCGCCACCGCTTCTGCCGTCATGCCCCGCGAAGGCGGGGCATCCAGTACGCCGAGACGCCCGTGAGAATCGATAGGCCAGTGTTTACTGGATCACCCGCCTTCGCGGGTGATGACAGTTAGGGCCTCACCGCACCAGCACATTCCGAAACTGCCACGGATCGCTCTCATCGATATCCTCCGGAAACAATCCCGGGCGGTCGCTCAACGGCGTCCAGTCGGTATAAAAACCTTTCACCGGGCCGAGATACGGCCGCTGGATTTCAAGGCAGCGGTGGAAATCCACTTCATCGGCCTCGACGATCCCGGCGGTGGGATTTTCCAGCGCCCACACCATGCCGGCGAGCACGGCCGAGGAAACCTGCATGCCGGTGGCGTTCTGGTAGGGCGCGATGGCGCGGGTTTCCTCGATCGACAATTGCGATCCGTACCAATAGGCGTTCCTGGCATGGCCGTAGAGCAGCACACCAAGTTCGTCGATGCCGTCCTCGATTTCGTTCTCGTCCAGGATGTGCCATTTCGGCTGCATCCTGCCGGTGGCGCCGAACATCTCATGCAGCGACAGCACCGCGTCGTTGGCGGGGTGATAGGCATAGTGGCAGGTCGGGCGGTAGACCACGTTCTGGCCGTCGCGCACGGTGAAGTAGTCGGCGATTGAAATCGATTCGTTGTGGGTGACGAGAAAACCGTATTGCGCGCCCGGCGTCGGACACCATGAGCGCACGCGGGTGTTGGCGCCGGGCTGTTGCAGGTAGATCGCAGCCCCACAGCCCTCGGCGTGGGTGCGGCCATTGTCCGGCATCCATTTTTCATGGGTGCCCCAGCCAAGTTCGGCCGGCTGCATGCCTTCGGAGACAAAGCCCTCCACCGACCAGGTGTTGACGAACATGTTCATCGGCTTCGGCCGCTTGGAGCGCTGGGTGTCGCGCTCGGCGATGTGGATGCCCTTGACGCCGAGCTTGTGGGCGAGTTGGCCCCAGCCTTCCCGGCCCTTCGGCTCGTTGAAGGCCGTGTGGGTGTCGCGGGCGATGTCGAGCAGCGCCTGCTTGACGAACCACGACACCATGCCCGGATTGGCCCCACAGGTGGAGACGGCGGTAGGTCCCCCCGGGCTCTTGTGCTTGGCCGCGAGCAGGGTCTCGCGCAGCGCGTAATTGGAGCGCCCTTCCGAGCCGATATTCTTGTCGAAGTAGAAACCGAGCCACGGCTCCACGACGGTGTCGATATAGAGCGCGCCGATCTCGCGGCATAGCGTCATGATATCGACCGAAGAGGTGTCCACCGACAGATTGACGCAAAAGCCCTGACCGCCGCCGGCAGTCAACAGCGGCACCAATGTCTCGCGATAATTGTCGCGGGTGACGGCCGCTTTGATGAAGCGCACGCCATGCGCTTTGGCGAGTTCGCCGTCCTCATGCGGGTCGATGATGACGAAGCGCGACTTGTCATATTCAAAATGCCGCTCGATCAGCGGCAGCGTGCCTTTGCCGATCGAGCCGAAGCCGATCATGACAATGGGGCCGGAAATCTTCGCGTGGATCGGCGGGTTCATAGGGGTGGTCTCCGCAATAGTGCTATCGAGAAGCGAGGAGGGGGCGGGACGGGGAATCAGGCGGTGCGCCGCTTGGCGGTGACTTCGATCTCGACCCTCATCTCGGGCTTTAACAGCCCGGCGACGACGAGCAGCGTTGCGGCCGGCCTGATCTCTGAAAGACGTTCGCCGCAGACCGCCAATACCGCATCGGCCTCAGCGGCGTCGGTGACATAATAGGTGGCGCGGACAATGTCGGCCAAGGCGAAACCGCCATCCTGCAGCGCAGCCTCGATGGTCTTGAAGCAGTTTCGTGTCTGGCTCGTGACGTCCGAAGGCATCGTCATGGTGGCGTAATCGTAGCCGGTGGTGCCGGCGACGAAGGCGAAATCGCCGTCGATGACAGCGCGGCTAAAGCCGGCGGTCTTTTCAAACGGCGAGCCGGTGGAGATCAGACGGCGGGACATCGGCAACCTCGGGGGTAAGACCAGCCTCGCAATGCCGTGTCTTGCGGATCAAATCAAGCCGCGCGCGCGGCCAATTTCCGCGTCCTTGCCGCCGATCGCGGCATGCCGTGCGGCGACGTCCTCCCAGCCGGCACGATCAGCCCGGATACGCCGGCGAGCGCGCCCTCGCGCAGCTCCAGAGCGAGCAGGCGGCCGCACTCGAACGGGCCCGGCAGCGACAACTTGCCGGTTTTCGCCACTGAGAAGCCGAAGCGGGCGTAGTACGGCGCGTCGCCGAGCAGGATCACCGCGCCATGCCCGCGGGCTTTGGCGGCGGCCAGGGCATGACCCACCAGCGCGGCGCCGACACCGAGCTTTTGGCAGGCCGGATCGACCGCGAGCGGGCCGAGCACCAGCGCCGGCCTGCCGCCGACGCCGACGTGCCACAACCGCACGGTTGCGACCAACGACCCCCCGCGCGTGGCCGAGAAGGCGAGGCCTTCGGCGGGCATCCGTCCGTCGCGCAGGCGCTGGCAGGTCCGCAAGCTTCGGTTTGCGCCAAAGCAGGCATCGAGCAGCGCTTCGCGCGCAGCGACATCCGAGGCGCGCTCGCTGCGGATCGCGAACGGAGCCGCGTGAGAGTTGAGGGCAACGGGAACCTTCCCCATAGCAGTCATGGCACGTCAGTCCTCGCCTCCGATGGCTTGGTGCCAGCGGAGCGTTGTCGGCAAATCGGGATGAGGGGGAAAAAGCCGGCGTACCGGCTTTCGCTCTGTCGCTCCCTCTCCCACAACCGGGAGAGGGGTGGAGTGGGCGTTGGTCACGCCGTCAGATGTGGTAGGTCCGCAATGGCGGGAAGCCGTTGAAGGCCACTGAGGCGTAAGTCGAGGTATACGCGCCGGTTCCCTCGATCAGCACCTTGTCGCCGATCTCAAGCGTCACCGGCAGCGGGTACGGCATCTTCTCGTACAGCACATCGGCGGAATCGCAGGTCGGCCCCGCGAGCACGCACGGCGTCATTTCCGCGCCGTCATGCGGGGTGCGGATGGCGTAGCGGATCGACTCGTCCATGGTCTCGGCGAGGCCGCCGAACTTGCCGATGTCGAGATAGACCCAGCGCACATCGTCCTCGTCGCTCTTCTTGGAGATCAGAACGACTTCGGTCTCGATGATGCCGGCATTGCCGACCATGCCGCGGCCCGGCTCGATGATGGTCTCCGGGATCTGGTTGCCGAAATGCTTGCGCAGCGCGCGGAAGATCGACCGCCCGTATTGCACGACCGGCGGAACGTCCTTGAGGTACTTGGTCGGGAACCCGCCGCCCATATTGACCATCGACAGGTTGATGCCGCGCTCGGCGCAGTCACGGAACACCGTCGAGGCCATCGCCAGCGCGCGGTCCCACGCCTTCACCTTGCGCTGCTGGGAGCCGACATGGAACGAAATGCCGTAAGCCTCCAGGCCCGAGCGTTTGGCGAGGTCGAGCACATCCACCGCCATCTCCGGATCGCAGCCGAATTTACGCGACAGCGGCCATTCAGCCCCCGCACAGTCATAAAGAATGCGGCAGAACACCTTGGAGCCGGGCGCGGAGCGGGCGATCTTCTCGACTTCGGCGGTGCAATCGACGGCAAACAGCCGAATGCCGAGCGCGAAGGCGCGCGCGATGTCACGCTCCTTCTTGATGGTGTTGCCAAAGGAAATCCGCTCCGCCGACGCGCCGGCGGCCAGCGCCATCTCGATTTCGGCGATCGAGGCGCAGTCGAAGCACGAGCCGATCGAGGCTAGTAGTGACAACACCTCCGGCGCCGGGTTTGCCTTCACCGCATAGAATACGCGGCTGTCCGGCAGCGCCTTGGCGAAGCTCTGATAGTTGTCACGCACGACTTCGAGGTCGACGACGAGGCACGGCTCGACGTCCTGGCCCTCGTTGCGGCGGTTGCGCAGGAATTCCTGAATGCGTTCGGTCATAGCACCCTCCCCAAACGGCCCAGCGACGGGACACGTTCAAAAATGATCTCGGATAAGAGCGCTCCGGCCACGTTGCGCGATGGAGGCGCGGCGAGGCCGAAAAACTCGAACCGAACTGTGCTGCCGTGGATTGGTTGGGAAGGATCCCGCCCGCACACCTGGCAATGAAGGACAAGCCTCTTCGGTATTCGCGCCGGCTGGTGGAAAGCCGGCAGAGACCAAAAAAGCCCGATCCGTCGTTGTGCTTTAAGTCGCGTCCCCCGTTGAGAACGAGGTGCGCCGGTTCGCCTCCGGCTGCCAGTCACGGTTGCAAGGAGCGAAGAGACCTTCAACGGCATCTCTTGAGAGAGATGCTGGACTCTCAAGTCAGATGACTTGAGCGACCCTCGGTTCTTCATCCCTTGGCGGCTGTCCGGCCTCTTGTCCGGATACCTACCGACTGACACACGACCACAGGCACGTGCGAAATTGGGCAAGTCTGCAAATAAGGGTTTTGAGTCTGCTTCGCAACATTTTTTTTGGGCTGGGGACAAGTTTGGCTAACGCGGGCTTGCAGCGCCGCTCTCGAGCCGCGCGCGGGCGGCGTTGAAAGTGAACAGACGTTAAGCTTGCTTAAGTATCTTTAA
>Ga0193751_1000350_pt1 | contig 37916 bp, 37 predicted proteins | sample L1c2metaG_FD_143050 | JGI IMG/M metagenome (GOLD analysis project Ga0193751, IMG submission 143050) | Soil microbial communities from a riparian zone of the East river system, Colorado, United States - L1c2 | ecosystem: Environmental > Terrestrial > Soil > Riparian zone | place: USA: East River...
AGACATCGCGCAAAACTGAAGGTTGGGCTTGGCGACGGCGGCAATCCGCAAATGCTGCGGATGATACGCCTGCACGCTAATGCCATCGAATATGCGCCGATCGGCTTGTTGTTGATGGGCGTCTACGAGCTCGACGGTGGCCCGCGGCTCGCATTGCACATTGCCGGCATCGCACTCGTCGTCGGCCGCGTGCTGCATAGCTGGGGAATGTGGAGCACGGAAACTCCGACTTTCGGCCGTGTTGCCGGACAAAGTTTGACATGGCTTACGATTGCGATCCTGGCACTCCTGAATTTGTGGCAGGTCGCATGAGTAATTTCGTAGCCCGGATGGAGCGAAGCGCAATCTGGGCATTGCCCGCAAAGCTGTGGTCGTTCCGGCATTTCGCTCCGCTCCACGCGGGCTACCGGTAAGAGGAGGCGCATCATGGAACCGCACAAGGTCGTTTCCCATGACGAATGGATCGCCGCGCGCAAGGCTTATCTCACCGAGGAGAAGGCCTTTACCCGCGCCCGCGATGAACTGAGCCGCAAGCGCCGCGCATTGCCGTGGGAGAGAGTCGAGAAGAACTACATGTTCGACACGCCTGACGGCAAGCAATCGCTTGCCGATCTGTTCGCCGGCAAAGGTCAACTGATTATCTATCACTTCATGCTTGGCCCCGACTGGGAAGCCGGATGCCCGAGCTGTTCATTCCTTGCCGATCATTTCGACGGCGCGGCCATTCATCTCGCACAGCGCGACGTGTCGTTCGTCGTCGTCTCGCGGGCGCCGCTGCCGCAGATCGAAGCGTTTAAGCGCCGCATGGGCTGGCGCTTCAAATGGGTGTCGTCGTTCGGCAGCGATTTCAACCACGACTATCAAGTCTCGATGACGCCGCAAGAGAAGGCTAGCGGCAAGGTGATGTACAACTATGAGATCATCGAAAGCTTCCCGAGCGAGGAACGACCGGGCGCCAGCGTGTTCTATAAGAACGCCGCCGGCGAAGTCTTTCACACCTATTCAACCTATGGCCGTGGTCTCGACATGTTGATCGGCGCCTATCATTTCCTCGACCTCGCGCCCAAGGGCCGCGACGAGGACGCCCTGCAATGGTCGATGGCCTGGGTTCGCCACCACGATCGCTACGACGGCGCGGCAATCGATCCAAAGGCGTCATACCAGGAGCCGAAGGCTGCCGATTCGTGATGCGTATAACGAGAGAGAAAGCTCGCCTGTTTCTCGCCTCGTTGCCGCCCTGTGTTCTCTGTCCTCTGTGGTCCGTGTCTGAAACAAGGAGTTGATCATGAAACTGTACGGCTTCCCGCCCTCACCGAATACCTGGCAGATTCGCGCGCTTGCCGATTATCTCGGCGTGCCGCTGGAATTCGAGCTGGTCGATCTCACCAAAGGCGGCTCACGCACGCCGGCCTTTCTCGCCATCAATCCGACCGGCCGTACGCCGGCTTTGGTCGACGGCGATTTCAAGCTCTGGGAAACGCTTGCGATCATGCAACATGTCGCGAGCAAAAAACCGAATGCGCTGTGGCCGAACGACGCCCGAATCCGCGCCGACATCACGCGCTGGCAGAGCTGGAATCTGGCGCACTGGAATCGTGACGTTTGGTCGGCGGTGCTGTCGGAGCGGCTTGTTAAGAAAATTCTCAATCTTGGACCGCCCGACGAGGCCGTTATCGCTAAAGGTGTCGCCGCCTATGAGAAAGAGGCGGCTATGCTCGATGCACATTTGGCGAAACAAAAATACCTTGTCGGCAATACGCTCACGATCGCCGACTTTGCTGTCGCTGCGCCTTTGTTCTACGCCAAGGAAGCGGAGCTGCCGGTCGAGCCCTACCCGCATATGCGCGGCTGGTTCGAGCGCATTGCGGCGCTGCCATGCTGGGGCGTTACCGCGCCGCAACGGGCGGCAGCCTGACCAGGAATCAGTAATCAGTTTTCAGTAATCAGAACAGGAACAAGCGGTCAGTGACTGGTAATCAGAGAGGCAGAACCGCGCCAATCTGATTACTGATTACTGATCGCTGATTCCCGACTATCTGGTCGGTACCGGCTTGTCGCCGCGATAATCGTAGAAGCCGCGCTGCGTCTTGCGGCCGAGCCAGCCGGCCTCGACGTATTTCACCAAAAGCGGGCAAGGCCGGTATTTCGAATCCGCCAAGCCCTCGTGCAGCACCTGCATCACTGAGAGGCAGGTGTCGAGACCGATGAAATCGGCGAGCTCCAGCGGACCCATCGGATGATGGGCGCCGAGCCGCATCGCGGTGTCAATCGCTTCGACATTGCCGACGCCTTCGTAGAGCGTGTAGATCGCCTCATTGATCATCGGCAGCAGAATGCGGTTGACGATGAAGGCGGGGAAATCCTCAGCCACCGCGATCTGTTTGCCGAGCTTGGCGATGAACTGCTTGGTGGCTTCGAACGTCACGTCGTCGGTGGCGATGCCGCGGATCACCTCGACCAGCTCCATCAGCGGCACCGGATTCATGAAATGAATGCCGATAAATTTTTCCGGCCGGTCGGTCCCGGCGGCAAGCCGCGTGATCGAGATTGAAGATGTATTGGTGCTAACAATGGCCTCCGGCTTGAGCGCCGGGCACAGCGCCGCAAAAATTTTACGCTTGACGTCTTCCTGTTCAGTCGCCGATTCGATCACGAGATCGCAGTCGCCGAGTTCGTCGAGCGTCTTGGCCGGCGAAATGCGTTTGATCGCCGCCTGGCGCTGTTCGTCGCTGATGCGCTCACGGCTGACCTGCCGCGCCAAATTGCCGCTGATAGTCGCCAATCCTTCGGTGATCCGGTCGGCGGCGATGTCGTTCAATAGAACGTGGAAACCCGACAGCGCGCAAACATGGGCGATGCCGTTGCCCATCTGGCCGGCGCCGATGACGCCGACCTTACGAAATGGCGGAGCCGGATCGACCGCCTCTCCGCCGCGCGCGGGCTGCGCGCGCGGGCCGGTTCGATCTTTGGGGCGTTCCTTAACCTCGACCATTTCGATTCACCTTACACGCGACTTTACGACGATCTCGGCCGGTACGCCAGATTCCGTCAGTGCTTAACCTTGTCGAGCTCCGCCGCAAGCTCCGGCAGCGCCTGATAAAGATCGGCCACTAGGCCGTAATCGGCGACCTGAAAGATCGGCGCTTCCTCGTCTTTGTTGATCGCCACGATCACTTTCGAGTCCTTCATGCCGGCAAGGTGTTGAATGGCGCCGGAAATGCCGACCGCGATATAGAGGTCCGGCGCCACCACTTTGCCGGTTTGCCCGACCTGCCAATCGTTCGGCGCATAACCGGCGTCGACCGCAGCGCGCGATGCGCCAATTGCCGCGCCGAGTTTATCTGCCACCGGTTCGATATATTTGGTGAAGTTTTCCCGGTTTTGCATGGCCCGGCCGCCGGAAATGATGATCTTGGCCGACGTTAGCTCCGGACGCTCGGACTTTGAGAGTTCCTCACCGACGAAACCGGAGAGACCCGGATCCGCTACTGCGCCGACCGGCTCGATTGGGGCCGATCCCCCTGCCCCGGTCGCTTGGAAGGCGGCCGTACGCACCGTGATCACCCGCTTCTTTTCCGGCGAACGCACCGTCTGCACCGCATTGCCGGCATAGATCGGGCGCTCGAAGGTGTCGGGCGCCACCACTTTGATGACGTCGGAAATCTGCATGACGTCGAGCAGGGCCGCGACACGCGGCATGATGTTCTTTCCGGTGGTCGTCGCCGGCGCCATCAGCGTGTCGTAAGGTTCGGCGAGCGCGACCATCAGCGCCGCCGTCGGCTCGGCCAGCATGTGCTGGTAAGCGGGAGCGTCGGCGAGCAGTACTTTGCCGACGCCGTCGAGCTTGGCGGCCGCCTCAGCGACCGGCTTGCAGTTTTGTCCGGCGACCAGAATGTGCACTTCGCCGCCGAGCTGTTTGGCCGCGGTCAGCGCTTTGTTGGTCGCGTCTTTGAGCGAGGCGTTGTCATGTTCGGCGAGGAGAAGCGTGGGCATTACAGCTTCCAGTAATTGAATCGGTTTTCAATACCCGCTCGTCCCCGCGAAGGCGGGGACCCAGTCACTGGATTTCCGCTTGCGCGGGAATGAACGAAGAGAAAGCTGCACAAACTCGACATCAAACCGCCCCTGCCTCTTTGAGCTTCTCGACCAGTTCGGTGACGCTCTTGACCTTCACGCCGGCCTTGCGCACCGGCGGCTCGGCGGTCTTGATCACTTCAAGCCGCGGCTTGATATCGACGCCGTAGTCGGCGGCGGTCTTTTCCTCGATCGGTTTCTTCTTCGCCTTCATGATATTGGGCAAGGATGCGTAGCGCGGCTCGTTGAGCCGCAGATCGGTGGTGACAATCGCCGGTGTTTTCAGCTTCACCGTCTGCAAGCCGCCATCGACCTCGCGCGTGACCGTGACCGCATCGCCGTCAAGCGTCACCTTGGAAGCGAAGGTGCCTTGCGGCCAGCCGAGCAGCGCAGCCAGCATTTGTCCTGTCTGATTGCAGTCGTCGTCGATCGCCTGTTTGCCCATGATGATCAAACCAGGCTTCTCCGCTTCGGCAATAGCTTTAAGGATTTTAGCTACCGCGAGGGGCTCCACGGCGCCGTCCGTTTTCACCAGGATGCCGCGGTCGGCGCCCATGGCGAGCGCGGTGCGGATCGTTTCAGCCGCCTGTGCCGTGCCGATCGAGGCGCAGACAATCTCAGTCGCCTTGCCGGCCTCCTTGAGCCGGATCGCCTCCTCGACGGCGATTTCGTCGAACGGGTTCATCGACATTTTGACGTTACCGAGCTCGACGCCGGAGCCGTCCGGCTTCACGCGGATTTTCACATCCTTGTCGATCGCCCGCTTCACAGGCACCAGAATTTTCATGCGGACGACTGCTGCTGTTGTTTGCTTATGTGCTGGCGCGACTAAGGTTTTGCGCGCTGCTGCGGTGCGGCAAACTACCGGCCCTCCCCCTCCCGGTCAACGATTCTCGCCGGGCTTCCAGAGCACATCGCCCGCGCCCTTGTTATTGGTGTAACGGCTTGCGACGAAAAGGTAATCCGATAGGCGGTTGAGGTATTTCAGCACTTCGGGCGTGACGCTCTCCCCGGCCTTGTCCTTAAGCTCGGCGGTGAGCCGCTCGGCCCGCCGGCAGATTGTGCGCGCGACGTGCAGATAGGCCGCCGCGGCGCCGCCGCCGGGCAGCACGAATGAGCGCAGCGGCGCCAAGTCGGCATTGAGCCGATCGATCTCGGCTTCGAGCCAAACCACCTGATTATCGGTGACTGTCAACCGCGCGCCGCCAGGTCCTTTGCCCCGTCCCGGCGTGCAAAGGTCGGCGCCGAGATCGAACAGATCGTTCTGGATTCGCGCCAGCGCTCCGTCGAGCGCCGGATCGCTCGCCGCGTGCAGCCGTGCGACCCCGATCGCCGCATTGACCTCGTCGACGGTGCCATAGGCGGCGATACGCAGATCGTATTTTTTGCGCCGCTCGCCGGTCCCGAGCGCGGTGGTGCCGTCGTCGCCGGTACGCGTATAGATTTTGTTGAGGACGACCATCGCGGGTGAATGGTTATCTGGCCATGATCCAGAGCGTGAACATGATAACGACGATGGCGACGAATTGCAGCAACACGCGCAGCCGCATCAATTGCTGCGATTTATTGGGTGAGCCGCCCCGCATCATGTTGATGAGGCCGAGCAGCAACACGACCGCGACAGCGCCGATGGCGATCGGAACCCCGACATGGGACATGAAATCGGCCATGAACGCTATATGTAGCTGGCCTTGAGGGGGAGCGAAACCCAGATTACTTGCTTCCGTCACCCTGAGGTGCGAGCCAACGGGTCCGGCCCGAAGTGGCCGGCCCGATGACAAGCTCCGCGAGCCTCGAAGGGCGACGGCCCGAGCGCTTGGGCCGTATCCTTCGAGGGCCGCTTCGCGGCCACCTCAGGATGACGGTAAAGATCTAGGAGAAACCGTCCGCGATGATCGTCGATTTCCAGCACCATTTCACACCGCGCGAACTCATCAAGGAAGATCCGGGCGACCGGCTCGTGCTGCACTACGATGCGCTCGGCGCGCCGAGTTACACGGTGCATTCGCTGCTCTACGATCTGGACGAGCACGTGCGCATGATGGACCTGGCCGGCATCGACGCGGCCTGGCTCACCAGCGCCGCGGGCATGTGCGCCGATCTCGAAACCTCACGGCTCGTCAACAACAAAGCGAGCCAAGCCGAACGCGACTATCCGGGACGCTTCATCGGCGCCGCGCATTCCCATCCGCTCGGTGGCGATGCGGCGTTCAAGGAGCTCGCCCGCTGCCGATACGAGCTCGGCTTCCAGGGTGTCGTGATCACTTCTGAATTCGATTGCAAGTTCATCGACGATCCGGCGCTTGAACCGTTCTGGAGCGAAGCGGGTAAGCTCGACATGTTCGTTTTCGTGCATCCGGCGCTAAAGCTTAATCACGCGGAGGGGTTCGACGCCTACGACACGGCGCGCGCGGTCGGGCGGGAATTTTCGCTGATCATGGCAGTCATCCGGCTGGTCAATTCCGGCGTATTCGATCGCCATCCCGAACTCACCGTGCACATGGCGCACCTTGCCGGCGGCATCGCCGGCATGCTGGCCCGCATCCGTTGTTTCCAGGACAAAGAGTTTTGGGGGACGGCGGGCAATGAACGCCACGGCCGCAAGGCCGAGAAAGATTTCGATCACTACATCCGGCACAATCTTGTGTTCGATACGGCCGGCTTCGCCGGCGGCATCGGCGCGATCAAAGCCGGTTTAAGCGAAATCCCTGCTTCGCGTATCGTGTTCGCTACCGACTACCCGCAGGAGATCAGAAAGCGCGAGGCAGTGCGGGATTTCGTTCACGACCTGCGCACACTCGGCGCGGATGGCGAGCGCATTCTCTCTGGCAATGTCGGCTTATTGCTCAAGGAGCCGCCAGCGCCGGAGCGAACAAAAATAGAAGAGCGATTGTGGTAGTAAGCAGGGCAGGACGTCACGCAGCGAGGTGCCTTTCGATCTGATCGACCGGGTGTTTGGTAAGATCCTTGTCGATCTCGGCGATAATTCGCTTTTTCACGTCGGGATGAAACGCCTTGCGCAGATCGGCAAGCGCCCGCGGCGGCGCGACGACGACCAAGGCTTCAATGCCGCGCTCGCGCACGATCCTCTCCAGCGTTGCAGCCACCTCATGGGCGAATTTGTGCTCCTCCAGCGCGTGCCAGTCGGTCTGGCTGACGCTCGAACGGCCGGGGCCCACCGACGAATACGTCCGACCCGGACGATCGGTGCCTTGCTCATGGGTCGAGGGATTCTTGTCGGTGAAGACTCGCTCGGTCTTCAGATTGAGGAAATCGGCATCGCCTTCGTTGCGCAGGACAAGAGCCTTGCGGCCATCGCCGACGAAAACAAGAGCATTATGCGGAATGGAAATTTTGGCCATCGGACCAACCCCAAATTAAATCAAGCACTCGCCGAATATGACGAGGTACACCCGCCTCGCCTTGACCTGTGTCAATTCGAACAGCAAAACAATCGTTCCTTGACGCATCCAGCCCTGCAACGCACCGACGGAGTTCAATTCGAGCCGTCGAGCAGCCGCCGGGCGATGACTTGCGCCTGGATCTCGGCGGCGCCCTCGAAAATATTGAGAATGCGGGCATCGCATAAAATGCGCGACACCGGAAATTCGACGGCAAAGCCATTGCCGCCGTGCACCTGCACCGCATTGTCGGCGGCGGCCCAGGCGACCCGCGCGGCAAGAAGTTTCGCCATGCCGGCCTCCAGATCGCAACGGCGGCCGGAATCCTTCTCTCGCGCGGCGTAATAGGTGAGCTGGCGCGCGATCATGATCTCCGCCGCCATGATCGCGACCTTGTCGGCGATACGCGGGAAAGCCGCAATCGGCTGACCGAACTGCACGCGGCTCGTAGCATAGCTTAGCGCCTGTTCCATCGCGGCCTGCGCCACGCCGATCGCCCGCGCGGCGGTCTGGATGCGCGCCGCTTCGAATGTCGCCATCAATTGCTTGAAGCCAAGACCCTCGATGCCGCCGAGGAGATTTTCCGCTTTGACGGCGAAACCGTCGAAGGCGATCTCGTATTCCTTCATGCCGCGATAGCCCAAGACCTCGATCTCGGTACCGGTCATGCCCGGCACTGGAAATGGATCGTCGTCGCTGCCGCGCGGCTTTTCCGCCAGCAGCATCGACAGCCCGCGATAGCCGGTCTCGGCCGGATTGGTGCGGACCAACAGCGTCATCAGATCGGCCCGCACCGGGTGCGTGATCCAGGTCTTATTGCCGTAGATTTTGTACACGTCGCCTTGGCGGACTGCGCGGGTCTTGAGCGAGGCGAGATCAGAACCGGTATTCGGTTCGGTGAACACCGCGGTTGGCAGCACTTCGCCAGAGGCGATCTTCGGCAGCCATTTGCGTTTTTGCTCCTCGGTACCCGAATTAAGAATGAGTTCGGCCGCGATCTCCGAGCGCGTGCCGAGGCTGCCGACGCCGATATAGCCGCGCGATAATTCCTCGGAGACAACGCACATGGATTCTTTGCCCAGCCCCATACCCTCGTAGTCTTCCGGGATGGTCAGCCGGAAAACCCCGAGCTCCGCCATCTGCGCGATGACGTCGAGCGGGATGTATTCGTTGCGCAAATGCCAGGCTTGCGCGAACGGCGTAACCCGATCGTCGGCAAATTTACGCATCTCCTCGCGGATGGAATCGAGCGTGTCGTCGAGCCCGCAGGCGCCGACCGTCGCATCGTGATGTTGGCGCATCAGCTCCATCAGCCGCGCCCGCCGCGCCGCCGTATTTCCGGTGGCGATCAGATGTTCGACGGCCGGATTGACCCGTGCCGCAACCGCCGCCGCGTTTAACCCGAAATCCGACAGCCGCACGATTTCGCCTTGGCTCATCGCAATGCCGCCGAGCACTTGCGCGAGATATTCGCCGGCGCCGATCCGCAGCAAGAGCTCCTCGATTTCGCCGAAACCGCCGGCGTCGGCGAGGCGCTGCGCATACAAGCCGAGCTGGCGAATGGCTTCGACATAGGTCGCAAGCCAAGCAAGGCCATGGGTAGCGCGCTGTTCGCTGTCGAACAGCCGCGACGCCACACGGCCCTCGACCGTTACGCGCCCCGCAACGGCGCGGCGGGCGTCATTGACTAGCGCCTCCATCGCCGCGACTGCATCGCCCAGCATGGCGATCACCTCACGACGCGGCGGTCTTTCCGTTACGGCAGAGGGCATTGCTTACCCTTCATCGGCTTGCTGGTTGGCTGGTTTAAGGCGCCGGACCGTTTCGACAAGCTTATGCGTGCAGTGCACAAAAGCCAATGTCCGCCCACGCCGCGAGAGCTTTTTCTGACCGGCGCAACGCGGCGGCAAGGGATGCTATCTAGTAGGCGCGTGATGGTTCCACTGGGGAGGCTTTCTGCCGTTGAACACAATCCGTCTGTGCTGGCGCGTAGCCTTGGATGCTTTCTATCGCTTCAACGCCGACGACGGTTGGGCGATCGCGAGCCATATCGCGCTGTCCGTGCTGATGTCGATGTTTCCGTTCTTGATCCTGGTGACGGCGCTAGCCGCCTTCATCGGTTCACAGAATCTCGCCGACGAAGTTGCCGGCCTGATCGTCGCGGCGTGGCCGCCTGAAGTATCCGGCGGCATTGCCGGTGAAATTCACAAAGTGCTGACCACGGCGCGCGGCGATATCCTCACCATCGGCGCGGTGTTCGCTGTTTATTTTGCTTCAAGCGGCATCGAGAGCCTGCGCATTGGGCTCAACCGCGCTTATGGATTGAGCGAGACGCGGCCGTGGTGGCTGCTGCGGCTGGAATCGGTCGGCTATGTGCTGATCGCCGCGATCGGACTGCTGGCCCTCGCTTTTCTGGTCGTACTTGGTCCGTTGGTGTTTCGCGCGGCGCTGGGCTATCTCGATTGGCTCGAGCCGCTGGAGAGCCATTACAATATCGCGCGTTTTAGCGCCGCGACCTTCGTACTTACCGTGGCGCTATTGATTCTGCATATGTGGCTGCCGGCGGGGCGGCGGCACATCGAGGAAGTCTGGCCTGGAATTGTCGCCACGCTCGCGCTGTGGCTCACCTGCGGCTTCGTATTCGGCCGTTATCTTGCGGATTTTTCCTATACCTACGTGACCTATTATGCGGGACTTGCATCGGCGATGGTGGCGCTGGTGTTTCTCTATTTCATCGCCTGGATTTTCATCTATGGCGGCGAGCTTAACGCCGCGATCGCGCGCGAACGTGAAATCCGCCGGGAAATGCGGAATCGCGTAACGTAATGCAACGTCAGTTCACACGCTCAACTTTTGGATTTCGGCAGATCGGTGCGAACGTCTCGAAATTCTTGCGGCCCCTTGATGAGGCGGCGCTTTCGCCGCGTGCGTTCTTCATTAGTCGCGGACTGGTCGCCGAGGCGATCAATTTCGCGGCTTGCCAGATCTGCTGCCTTGCGCCCACTTGCTTTGCGGGGCCGACGTCGAATCTTTGCACCGCCAGCGATGCCACGTTTCACGAGCCGTCGGATCGCCACCTCGCGCGACGGAGAATCGTGCTGTTTGCGGCGCCATCCATCTAGAATCTTCAAAACAGACGCGCCCAGATGCACTTCGATGCGCTGGGTTTTCTCTTCCATGGGCTTCAACCGCAATGTCGTGTGCTGCTTTGAATATTGTACGGTGATTAAGCGCACGCGCAATGTGCGCCCGAGGCCTGTGCCCTAGCCAGAATCGATCGCCACATCACTAAGCTTAGGCAGCTAATTTCCAAGCAATTCGAATTGATCGAAAAAGATGAATTGATAGGCCACGCACCGCGCGATCTGAAAATATACTGATGACGTTGAACGATCTGATGAATAAATGGTGCACTTGCTGCCTGACCGGCAGTTCGCAGTGATAAGAGTGCGGATAGAGGAGCACCGTCCAAAGGCGGCGCCCCTTTGATTCTAGGCTAGTAGCACGGTGGATAGGGAGAGTACCCACACGCCGGCCGACGATAGTTGTAAACTCCGTAAGCCGCTGCGCCTGCTGCTGCGGCACCGTGGTACGCCCGCCGATGTACTCGGCGATTGACGCCAGCGACGCTCATCGGCGTCAGCGGCCGACCAATTCGAGCGTCCGCGGTATCGACAGACAACGAGGGTATTTTCGATGGCGCCCAATCAAGCGAGAATGGAGCTGCACATAAAAGTGCAGTGGCTATAGAAAGCGCACTCAGTCCTTTTCATGACTGTTACTCCGTTGCACCCTCTTTGACAGAATACCACGTTTTCGCGGCACGCGGTTGATCTAAGGCAACGGCTCCTGATCACCGCGATCAACCGTCAGCGATTTTCACCGCGGCAACTCACCGGCAAGAATTAGGAGGGCGGGCGGTCAAGTGCCCTGCGCCTCCACCACATCTTCGAAATTGCGCAAGCCTTGGCGCGGCGTGTTGACTAGCACCGCCATATTGCCAGGCTTGTGGCGATTGGTGCGCATCAGCTCGTGGGCGTAGGGAATCTTCTCCCACGGAAATACATCGCTCATGCACGGATCGACGCGCCGATCGATGACGAACTGGTTGGCGGCGCTCGCTTGCTTGAGATGCGCGAAATGCGAGCCCTGCACGCGCTTTTGCCGCATCCAGACATAGCGTGCGTCGAAGGTGATGTTGTAGCCGGAGGTGCCGGCGCAAAACACGACCATGCCGCCGCGTTTGACCACGAGACACGACACCGGAAACGTCGCTTCGCCGGGGTGCTCGAACACGATATCGACGTCACGCTTGCCGGTAATGTCCCAGATCGCCTTGCCGAAGCGGCGCGCCTCCTTCACCCAGGCGTCGTATTCAGGCGTGCCGACTTTCGGCATTGCGCCCCAGCACTTGAACTCGCTGCGGTTGATGACGCCTTTGGCGCCGAGGTCCATCACGTATTGAACTTTGGCCTGATCCGACACGATGCCGATCGCATTGGCGCCGGAAGCGGCGACCAGTTGCACGCCGAACACGCCGAGCCCGCCCGAGGCGCCCCAAACGAGCACATTGTCGCCGGGCTTGAGCGTGTGCGGCGCATGTCCGAACAGCATGCGATAGGCGGTCGCCAGCGTGAGCGTGTAACAGGCCGATTCTTCCCAGGTGAGATGCGCCGGCTTGCGCATGAGTTGCCGCGACTGCACGCGGCAGAATTGCGCAAAGGACCCGTCGGGTGTCTCGTAGCCCCAGATCCGCTGCGACGGCGACAATAGCGGATCGCCGCCATTGCATTCCTCGTCATCGCCGTCGTCCTGATTGCAATGGACGGTGACTTCGTCGCCGACTTTCCAGCGCCTGACCTTCGAGCCGACCGCCCAGACCACCCCGGACGCATCGGAGCCGGCAATGTGGAAGGGATGCTTGTGTCCGTCCAACGGCGAAACCGGAACGCCGAGCCCGGCCCAAACGCCGTTGTAGTTGACGCCGCCGGCCATGACATAGACCAGCACCTCGTCCTCGGCGATCGGCCACGTGGGAACGACTTCGCGTTGCATCGCCGTTTCGGGGGGTCCGTGGCGATCCTTGCGGATTGCCCAGGCGTGCATTTGCGGCGGCACGTAACCGAGCGGTGGAACTTCACCGATCTCGTAAAGATCCTTAAGCGGCGCGGCTGACGGTTTTTTCTGCGCGATGGCCATAGCGGGGCTCCCCGGCTGCAGCGGCATTCGCAGCTCCAAACCGGAAATTGGGGCAAGGAGCGCGGACTCCGGTCGCAGCGACAACACTTTGCCGCAGTTTATGTTGCATTGCAACAAGAAGGGCGTCACACTCCCCGTTCTTAACGTCCTGCAATGACTGCGGGATCAGACAGATGTCCGATGAGCGGTCACGCGAAGCTGCGACCAGCGCCCAAACTGGCGCCCAAAATCGGGCCCAGACTCGCACCCAAGTGAAGCGGGATAAGCCCTGGATATTCCGTACTTACGCCGGTCATTCCACGGCCACGGCTTCCAACGCGCTCTATCGCACCAACCTGAGCAAAGGTCAGACCGGACTTTCGGTCGCCTTCGATCTGCCGACGCAGACCGGCTACGACAGCGATCATCAACTGGCCAAGGGCGAGGTCGGCAAGGTCGGCGTACCGATCTGTCATCTCGGCGATATGCGCGCACTGTTCGATGCCATCCCGCTCGGCGAGATGAACACGTCGATGACTATCAATGCGACGGCTGCCTGGCTGCTCGCGCTCTACATTGCGCTCGCCGACGAGCAAAGCGTGCCGCGCGCCAAGCTGCAGGGCACGACGCAGAACGACATCATCAAGGAATATCTTTCGCGCGGCACCTATGTGTATCCACCGGCGCCGTCGATGCGGCTGACCAAGGACGTGATCCTGTTCACGACTAAGGAAATGCCGAAGTGGAATCCGATCAATGTCTGCTCCTATCACCTGCAGGAAGCCGGCGCGACGCCGGTGCAGGAATTGGCGTTCGCGCTCGCGACCGCGATCGGCGTGCTCGATGCAGTAAAGGCTTCGGGCCAATGCGCTGACGAAGAATTCGGCGACGTGGTCGGGCGCATATCGTTCTTCGTCAACGCCGGGCTGCGCTTTGTCACCGAGCTGTGCAAGATGCGCGCCTTCACCGAATTGTGGGATGAAATCACCCGCGAGCGTTATGGCGTGCGCAACCCGAAGCAGCGGTTGTTCCGTTACGGCGTGCAGGTCAATTCACTGGGGCTGACCGAGCAGCAGCCCGAAAACAACGTCACGCGCATCCTGATCGAGATGCTGGCGGTGACGCTTTCCAAAGATGCGCGGGCGCGCGCCGTGCAATTGCCGGCCTGGAATGAGGCGCTCGGCCTGCCGCGGCCGTGGGATCAGCAATGGTCGCTGCGCATGCAGCAAATCCTGGCTTATGAAACCGACTTGTTGGAATACGGCGACGTTTTTGACAACTCGCCGGTCATCGCCGCCAAAGTGAGCGAATTGAAAGCGGCGGCGCGCGACGAGCTCAAACACATCGAGGCGCTGGGCGGCACGGTCGCGGCCGTCGAATCCGGCTATCTCAAGCAGCAGCTCGTCGAATCGAATTCCCGGCGCGTCGAGGCGATCGAACGCGGCGAGCAGATCGTGGTCGGCGTCAACCGTTTCACCGAAACCGAGCCATCGCCGCTCGGTGCCGCCGCCGGCGCGGTGCTCACCGTCGCGCCGGAAGCCGAAGCCGATCAAGTGGCGCGCCTCAAAGCGTGGCGAGAGCAGCGCGACCGGCAAGCGGTTGCCGCGGCGCTTGATGGATTGCGCCGCGCGGCGCAAAGCGGCGCCAATATCATGCCGCCCTCGATCGACTGCGCCAAAGCCGGGGTGACCACCGGCGAATGGGGCGCGGCGCTGCGCGCCGCATTCGGCGAATATCGCGCGCCGACCGGCGTCGGCACCGCGATGCGAAATGACGCCGAAGGGCTCGATGACATTCGCGCCGAGGTCGATCGCGTCTCGAAAAAGCTCGGCCGGCGGCTGAAGCTGTTGGTTGGCAAGCCTGGACTCGACGGCCATTCCAACGGCGCCGAACAGATCGCCGCGCGCGCGCGCGACGCCGGCATCGAGGTGGTCTATGACGGCATTCGCCTGACCGCCGATGCGATCGCCAGCGCCGCGTTCGAAGAGAAAGTGCACGTTGTCGGGCTGTCGATTTTGTCGGGCTCGCACCTGCCGCTGGTGCACGAGGTGATGGCGCGCTTGAAGGAAAACGGCGCGGCGCAGGTGCCAGTCGTGGTCGGCGGCATCATCCCGCCGCGGGACGCCAGCGCGCTCAAAGATGCCGGCGTTGCGGAAGTCTACACGCCGAAAGACTTCGAACTGAACCGCATCATGGCCGATCTGGTACGCGTCGTGGAACGTGCTGCGGATCGGGCGAAGTAGCACATGCTCCTGTAATCAAATAGCTCAATCCGATAGCCGATGTCGGTTATGCGGCAAATTACGGACTCGTGGTACAGATCCCGGCCTTCTCAGGTGGGCCAACAACAGACATCGTCTTCGTTTAGGCGTAGTGGACGACGCTACATTACGAACCCACCGAGGGCATTTGCCCGAGCTGGTTTAAAGCCCTCGGCTCCCGTTCCAGCGCGGCGAGAAAGCGCTCAGCCCAGTGTTGGATATCGTTGTGTGAGAGCACTCGGAACAGCGAGTTGTGCCGTTCCCGTCGCTCGGCCAATGGCATCGATAGCGCCTGAGCGATGGCCGCCGCGACGCTATCGGGATCGTAAGGATTGACCAACAGCGCGGCTTTGCACTCATGAGCCGCGCCTGCGAAACGCGACAGGATCAGCACGCCCGGGTCATCCGGATTCTGCGAGGCGACATATTCCTTGGCGACGAGATTCATCCCGTCACGCAATGGGGTCACCAGTCCAACGCGGGCGGCGCGATAAAGCCCGGCCAGAGTCGAATGACTGTAGGGATGGTTGATGTAACGGATCGGCGTCCAGTCCGCCTCACCAAAGGCGCCATTAATGCGTCCGGCAGCCGAGCCAATGTCCCGCTCAATATCGGCATATTCCGGAATCTCGGTCCGGCTCTTGGTCGCGATCTGTAAATAGGTCACTTTGCCCAGCCATTGCGGCTGCCTTTGCAGGAATACCTCAAATGCCGACAGCCGATGACCAATTCCTTTGGAGTAGTCCAAGCGATCGACCCCGATGATGAGCGCCCGGCCCGCGAGGCTCGTGATCACGCGCTTAACGAACGGCAAACGCACTGAACGCTGGGCAAGCTCGGCAAAAGCTGCGGTCTCGATGCCGACCGGGAACACGTCGATCCGCATCGTCCGATCGCCAACGACGAAATTGAAATCGCGGCTGGGTAGGCCGCATTCGCGCGTGAGATAACGGCTGAAATTGAACGCGTCATCGCCGGTTTGGAAGCCGACGAGATCGTATTCGCAGAGTGATGGAATAAGACGCTCGTGGTGGGGCAATGCAGTCAGTATTTCCGGCGGCGGGAACGGAATGTGAAGGAAAAAACCGATGCGATTCTTGTGCCCGCGCTCGCGCAGCGCCTTGGCGAGCGGGATCAGGTGATAATCATGCACCCAGATGAAGTCATCCGGCTCGAGCACCTCGTGCAACTCGCGTGCGAAGTGATCATTGACACGCAGATAGCCGCTCAGATCCCGGCGTGAGAACTCGGCGAGATCGATTCGGTAGTGCAGGATCGGCCATAGCACACGATTTGTGAAGCCATTGTAGTATTCCTGGTGGTCTTCTTTGGAGAGATCGAGCGTGATGTAGGTAATTTCGTCATGCACGACCTTCTGTGTGGCAATCTTAGTGTGCGTAGGGGCGATCTTTCCGCTCCACCCGAACCAAATGCCAGTTTTGTGCTTAAGTGCGGCCTCGACAGCAACTTCAAGCCCGCCGGCGCGCGCCTTTGCATTTTTCTCGGGAATGGCGACTCTATTCGATACTATGACGAGCTGTCCCAATAGCGGTCCTCTCCGCGACATTGATTGACCTTCATTATATAAGCCACCTGTAATGTTAGTTGGGAGTTGACACTGACGCCAGCGTGGCCCGCCAACGGAGGTCAATTATGCGAGAAGCCCGTGCATCGAGCGAAGCTTCCGGTTTTCGCAATTTCTGGGAGGTGGTGAACTCGCGGAAGCTGAACGCCATCATCCGAATGTCAGTCGTCCACAGGATCACAAGCGGACATGGCTCTGGCGCGTGCATCCGCACATCTGGTGCGGGCTTATTTGCATCCTAAACGAGATGAGGCCGCAGCACGTCCAGGCGATCCATTAGGAACCAACGTTCTCCGAGATGTTCATTGGGCCATCCGCGTTGAAGCGGACTCTCGTCGATCAGCTGTTCAATTTCACGTCACGGATTTTAGAAGGAAAGAGCGCATCGCCCTCTATAGGCGAACGATCTAACAAATAAAAACCCCCGGCCGATACCGGGGGTTCGTTGCTCGGAAGAGAAGCATTACTTCTGCTGGCCGCCTTGTTGGCCGCCCTGTTGGCCGCCCTGTCCGGGCTTCTGATTCGGCTGCTGGGTCTGCTGACCCGGCTTCTGCTGGCCACCGCCTTGTTGGCCACCACCCTGGTCGCCTTGCTGGTTCTGCTGGCCGCCCTGATTCTGATTATTCTCGGTCATAGCGATCTCCAATTTTTTGTGAAGTATTGCTTGAATGTCATTATTCAACCAACTCACCTTAGCTAAGCCACAATGCAGTTAAAGCTAGGGATCCTGAAAAAGAAAGTTAGTCATGGATGTCGAAGAGTTCCATTTGCCCAAGCGACTGCCGCGACACGGACTTTAAAAGATTTGGTGGCGTATCGTGGCTCGGTCAAGACTTCGAAGGGATCAGCTCGGCATTAGATTAAGAATTCCACGTCACGAGATGTGGCGCGATAAGTTCGTTGCCGAGGTCCACGGCCGCCTGTATGACGTATCGTTCAGAGAGCAAGAAAGTGAGAAATGTCAAAACAAGCGATGCGCGACGAGACCGAACGTTTGGTGAAAGAGGCATTGGAGCGTAAAACGCTCACCGTTAAGCAGGGCAAGACTCGTATAGACAGCAAATGCGGAAAGTGCGGCGCACTAAATCGCGTCTCAGCAGCTCAAGGGCAGGTTCGAGTGTCATACACCTGCAAGGAATGCGGCGAGGAACAAAGGACATTCTGATTGACGGTCAACGCGCGCGTTCGTGGTAAGGCTCACCGCTAGACACAAGCAATCTCAACCGCTTTAGCACTACCGACTCTCAGCCACCAGCGCCTGACAGAGACACCCGCATAACCGCTTTTAGCTTTGATCCGAGCATATTTCCGAAACTGTATAAAATAGCTCACTCTGAAACAACTCCGCTTGGAGTTCGCTTGGGCTCTTAGTTCCTCCTCCCTATTGCGCTTCATGTCCCGCACCTCCATGTAAGTAGACAAAGGCAAGCGGTGGCTTGTCCGAGAGCTGCCCATAAATCGGGGACGTACCGAAGTCTCCCTTCTTCTCCAGGTGGCAGCGCAGGTGCCGTCGGCAGGCACAATAACACTCCAAATAGAGTTGCGTTCGGCTCGGGTGCCGTCAGCACCTGCCTCCGTTGCTGCGCGCATTGCGTGCGGCGCACGTCCCTCTGATCGAAAGGCCAAAAGCCATGCAAGCTCCTTCAATTCTGCGGGGCGAGTCGCGGACTCGTCTCCTCGAAGGAGTAGCTATCGGCGCGGTCGCGTCGATGGTCGTCGGGTTTTCTTGGGGCGGCTGGATGACTGGCGGCACCGCCATCAAACTTGCTGATGAGCGGGCTAATAACGCCGTCTTGGCAGCCCTTACACCGATCTGCGTGGAGAAATTCCTGCAGAACAGCGATGCGAAAGCGAACCTGGCAGTCCTGCAAAAGATCTCTTCGAACTGGGAACAAGGTGATTACTTGCAGAAGGGCGGCTGGGCAACACGGCCGGGGGCTACCTCCTCCGACTACCAGCTGGCCAGGGCGTGTGCAGACAAGTTGGTCCAAATCAAAATTGCAGCCCAATGAACTAAAACGTAGGACATCAAACGCTGCGTTGAGCCGCCATTCTCTGAGTTCGCCAGCGGACTGTGAAGTACCTCACAGACCGCGGTGTTGAAGGACGACAAATTCGGCCACGGTAAGGCCGCTTGGTTGATGACGCTACACACTGGAACGCCACAATGACCGCTCCCCATTACATCAGTGAAACCAAATCCGACATGCGCGGCATCAAACACGGCTGGTACGCGGTTGAGGATGACGGCAACCTCTCTTCTGGACCTTTTTCCAGCCGCGAGGCTTGCGTCGCGAGAATCACTCAGCCGACGAACGGGATGATGGCGTCTAAGTTACAGCGAGGGCCTAATTGAATCACTGTGCTCCCTACCGACATCCGGCGCTAAGGGCGGCGTCGGAAGTCTACCCAAAACCGCCCTCTAAAGGATTAAGTGTCATGACAGAAACCAGTACTGCCGCCACCAAAGCCAAGACTGCGAAGCACGCCACCTCCCCGTTTGGCCTGCCGGACTACGGGATTCCGAATTTCGAGATGCCAAAATTCGACATGTCGAATATGGAAATGCCGGAGGCGTTTCGTGAGATGACCGAGAAGGGCGTCGCGCATGCTAAGGACACCTACGCCAAGGCGAAGATGGCCAGCGAGGAAACAGCCGACCTGCTCCAAAATAGCTATGCGGCCGTCGCCAAGGGCGCCACAGACTACAATCTCAAGCTGATCGAGATTGCACGTACCAACACTCGTGCCGCCTTTGACTACGCCGATGAGCTGTTGGGCGTGAAATCCCCGTCTGAGTTTATCGAACTGTCGACTGCGCAAATGCGCAAGCAATTCGACATGTTTTCTGCGCAGAACAAGGAGCTTTGCGCGCTCGCTCAGGAGACGGCGACTGAGGCTGCCAAGTCAATCAAGACGAGAGTGTCCAAGGCGTTCAACACGGCCCCCTGAATCGCAGCGGTTTCGAAATATTGGACTCGCAACGAACAACTTTCGAAATAACGATCAGTTTTCCAATCCGTCAGACTTTTTGACGAAGCCTTAGGAGGACGCCCATGAAATTCCGACCACTTCACGACCGCGTTGTCATCGAAAGAATCGATGCCGAGGCGAAGACCGCTGGTGGCATAATTATTCCCGACACCGCCCAGGAGAAGCCGCAGCAAGGCAAGGTCATCGCCGTTGGACCCGGCGGCCGCGACGAGCGCGGCAAGCTGATCCCGATCGACGTCAAAGTCGGCAACCGCATCCTGTTCGGCAAGTGGTCTGGCACCGAAGTCAAAATCGATGATGTCGAGTACCTCATCATGAAAGAGAGCGACATCATGGGGGTGCTGGCCATGGCCGAGGTCAAGAACGAGACCAGGAAGAAGGCGGCCTGATTGCGCTTTTTAAATTCTTGTCCTGAGGACACCGCGAAGCGGTCGATTCGTAGGCTGAGAAAAAAATATCACCTTCGGGGCTCGCTCAACACGCTCTCCCCGAGTTGAGATCAAACAAAAGGGAATATTGAGATGTCTGCGAAGGAAGTTAAATTCTCGGTCGACGCGCGCGACAGAATGTTGCACGGCATCGATACACTCACCCACGCGGTACGCGTGACGCTGGGCCCCAAGGGCCGCAACGTCATACTCGACAAGTCTTTTGGCGCACCACGCATTACCAAGGACGGCGTGACCGTCGCCAAGGAGATCGAGCTCGAAGACAAATTCGAGAACATGGGTGCGCAGATGGTGCGCGAGGTTGCCTCGAAGACCTCCGACCAGGCGGGTGACGGCACGACGACGGCGACCGTGCTCGCTCACGCGATCGTCAGAGAAGGTGCCAAGGCTGTCGCCGCCGGCATGAATCCGATGGACCTTAAGCGCGGTGTCGATTTGGCGGTCGAGACCATCGTCACCGACCTGCAGAAGAACTCCAAGAATGTCACCTCGAACGAGGAGATCGCCCAAGTCGGTACCATCTCGGCCAATGGCGATGCGGAAATTGGTCGTTTCATCGCCGATGCGATGAAAAAGGTCGGCAACGAAGGCGTGATCACTGTCGAGGAAGCAAAGTCGCTCGAGACCGAGCTTGAAGTGGTTGAGGGCATGCAGTTCGACCGCGGCTATATCTCGCCCTACTTCGTCACCAATGCCGATAAAATGCGGGTGGAAATGGAAGACCCGTATATCCTGATCTACGAAAAGAAGCTTTCCGGACTGCAGGAGCTCCTGCCGTTGCTGGAAGCGGTGGTGCAAGCGAGCAAGCCGTTGCTGATTATTGCCGAGGATGTCGAGGGTGAGGCGCTAGCCACCCTCGTGGTCAACAAGCTGCGCGGCGGCCTCAAGGTGGCGGGCGTCAAAGCCCCCGGCTTCGGCGATCGCCGTAAGGCAATGCTCGAGGATATTGCGATCCTCACGGGCGGCACCATGATCTCCGCCGACCTCGGCATTAAGCTCGAGAACGTAACAATCAATATGCTCGGACGCGCCAAGAAAGTGATGATCGACAAGGAGAACACCACGGTCGTCGGCGGCGCGGGTAAGAAGGCCGATATTCAGGCGCGTATTACCCAGATCAAGGCGCAGATCGAGGAAACTACCTCTGAGTACGACCGGGAGAAGCTGCAAGAGCGACTGGCCAAGCTCGCCGGCGGCGTCGCAGTGCTTCGCGTCGGCGGCGCGACCGAGATCGAGGTGAAGGAGCGCAAGGACCGCGTCGATGACGCCATGCATGCAACCCGCGCCGCGGTTGAGGAAGGTATTCTGCCTGGCGGCGGCGTTGCGCTGCTGCGCGGCATCAAAGCTCTGGAGAAGCTCAAAGTTCACAACGACGATCAGCGAACCGGCATTGAAATTGTTAAGAAGGCGCTCTCGTGGCCGACGCGCCAAATCGCAGCTAACGCTGGTGAGGATGGTTCGATCGTCGTTGGTAAGATCCTGGAAAAGGACACCTACGCCTTTGGCTATGACGCACAAACCGGCGAGTACGGCAACTTGGTGTCGAAGGGCATCATCGACCCGACCAAAGTTGTGCGGATTGCGCTGCAGGGGGCGGCCTCCATTGCGGGTCTGCTGATTACCACCGAGGCGATGGTTGCCGAGCTGCCGAAGAAGCAGAGCCCAGCGATGCCGGGCGGTCCCGGTGGAGGTATGGGCGGCATGGATTTCTGAGGCGCTCGATCGTTCATTGAGAATGAGAACAACGAGGGCCGGGCACGCCGGCCTTCTTTGAAACTAACAGCTACATTGCAGTCCACAGTTGGAGGGAGCGGATGATGCCAACGGGCGACGTTCGTGCCGGTTTCACAATCAAAGTAGGCTATTTTTTCTTGGCGGCCGCCGTACTCGTGTTTATCGCCATGCTGGCGCTGACTCTCCACCCCTAATCGGTCAGCGGTGCAATTTCGATGACCATACGAACGAGCAGCAAAACGGTGTCATTTGCTCGTCCCTTTTTGCTGAAGGGCGTTGATCGGGTATTGGCAGCCGGACAGTATAAGGTCACAACGGACGAAGAACTCATCGAAGAATTGTCATTTCCCGTTTATCGTCGCGTTGCTACAATGATCTTCGTACCGGCAGATTCCCAAAATTCTTCCTCGGTCGAGATGGTAGCTATTGATCCTCGTGACCTTCAGGACGCGCAGGATCGTGACGCCGAAGCTCCTTGAACACCATCCCCAACGGCGCACGCGCCGTGTGCGTTACGCGCAAACTTGGCCGCTCGACTTCTGTTGTGGGTCAAAGCCAGACGAAACCCGATGTCCGAGTTAGATCTATTTATCTCCTGATAACGGACTCCCAGAGCGGGATGAGATTTCGTCGAATCGTCATCCCGCTCTAGCTTTTCTCTGAGCATGATCTTTTTCGACCTGGCGGAGCTTGTCATCGGGCCGGCCACTTCGGGCCGGACCCGTTGGCCCGCCGAAGCATCAGACGAAAGTTCAAACGGTTACCAAGCTTCGCGCAGGCGGGAAACCGGCAACCACCCACGGATCAAGTCCGAGGGCAAGCTTTTCGGGATCATGCTTTAGTGCACCTCAATGCCCGGCGGTGCGGATGCCGTCGGGGCCGCCCGTGACTTTGAGCTGGCCGGTCACTTTCAGGCTTTTGCCGTTGAAGCTGACGACTGCAAGCGCGTTATCGACCATGCTCTGCGCCAGCAGCGTCTTGCCGTCACGGCTCCAGGCTACGCCTTGCGGCCACTTGCCGATGTTAACTTCGGCGACCTTGGTAAGCTTGGTGCCATTGACGCTGAAAACGACGAGCAGACCGTTATCTTTGTAGAAGGGATGGCTCGGCGCCAGATTCGAGCCGTTCTGCGGGATCACCGCCAAATACTTACCATCGTCTGAAAACGCCAGGTCTTCGATGTATTGCCCAACATCCACGGTGCTGACGATGCGCGGCGCTTTTCCGCTCAGATCGATGACATTCACAGGCATGATGTCGCCGGCGTTAGCTCCCTGATTGCCGACGACCGCGATGTCGCCTTTGGGGCTGACTTCGACCGCGTAGGGCCGGAAGCCGCCAGTCATGACCCGCTTGGTATCGGTAACCTTGCTGCCGTCAACCGAGAGAACCGAAATCCGATGATCGCCGTCACGGGTGACGAGCGCAGTCTTGCCGTCAGGCGTGAAAGCTACGGCACTGGGACTCGATTTCGGATCGCCGAAATCGATTTTTCCAGCGGCAGTCAATTTGTTGCCAGCGATCGTAAAGATGGAGACGGTTCCTTCGTGACGATTAGCCACCAAGGCCAAGGTACCGGCTTTGTTGATTGCCATGCCATTCGCTCCAAGACCCGACTCGAGCGTCGCGATCACGGCCGGCGGTTTGGCCTTGAGATCGATTACCGAAATGCGGTTGTCTGGTACCTGTTTTTTCGGATCGGCTGGATCGAGCTTCATGCTGGAGGCGACCAGCGCGAAGGATTCATCGGGCGCAACGGCCACGTTTTGCGGCGGGCCGGCTACGCTCGACGGCGCCTTGAACTCGGCAATGATCTTTGGCGGCGAAACGCCGAGGTTGATTACGGTGACGGTGTCGTCGACGGGGTTCGCAGGCACCGAGACGGTGCCGTTGTTGAGGACAACCTTGCCGTCATTTGACGACACTGCGATTTGTGCCACGGCATTGAGCGAGAATAATGGAAGAGCGGTGATGGCGCCTGCAACCATGACCGCCTGAATTCTTGAAATACGGTATTTCATTTATTCCTCCCAGTCCGTTTTTACGACCGCCGAGCACAGCGATCGCCTGATATGGATTATTTAGCAGACCCAAGAATCGATCAAGCACGACAGCTGAAGTTCAGCGCGGGTTACTAGACGCCGCCGTCGCCGCGGTGATGGCCTCGCGCAGCATGCTGGGGCTGAGCGGCTTGTGCAAGTAAGCATTCATGCCGGCGGTCAGCGCCGCCTCGCGATCGCCGGGCTCACTGTGCCCGGATATTCCGATGATCGGTGTCGCGCCGAGCTTTCCGCCGAGCGCGCGAATGCGCCGGGTCGCTTCCAATCCATCGATCCCAGTCAACGTCACGTCCATGAGAATCGCGTCATAGCCGCGTGCCGCCGCCGCCACGGCTTGCTCTCCGGACTCGACGAAATCGACCCGATGGCCGAGCTCGGTCAGGATGGTGCTGAGAATGACGCGCCCGTAAGGATTGTCCTCCGCGCACAGGATCTTTAGACGGCGCGCCAGCATCGCGCTTTGGCGCGTGGGCGCTGTCTCCTGCGCCTCGACCGGTCCGATCGGCAGCACTGCGGAAAAATCAAAAGCCGAGCCGCGTCCCGGCGTGCTGCTGACTGTCAGATCGCCGCCCATGCGCTTGGCCAAGAGTTTCACCACGCTCAAGCCGAGGCCGGCGCCGCCATAGCGGCGGGCGATATCGGCGCTTGCTTGCGCGAACGGCCGGAACAGCCGCTTTATCTCGGCGCGCGTAAGTCCGATCCCGCTATCGCGGACAATGCAATGCAGCTGCGCGCGGCCTCGCCCGGCAGGATTGGCGCGCGCTTCCAATTCCACCGAACCTTGGGCAGTAAACTTCACGGCATTGTCGATGAGATTTTCCAATGCCGCGCGCAGCCTGACCGCATCGCCGATCAAGCGCTCGGGCAGACCGTCCGCGATCTTTACCGCCGCGCGAAGCCCCTTGGTCTGCGCCCGCACCGCTAATGTCTCGCCCAGCGCCTCGATCAGACGGCGCGGCCGAAAAACCTCCTGTTGCAAAGTCAAAGAGCCGGCATCGGCTTTGGCGGCGTCGACCATCAAAGTGGTCAGCGCGGCGAGATGCTCGGCGCTGGTTTTGATGTCCGATGCCCATTGCCGTTCGCGCTCGCCGAGGTTGGAGCTTGCCAGCAATTCGCCAAGCGCCAGGATACCGGTCAGTGAGGTGCGCATGTCATGCGCAAAGACCGACAGCGCACCGGCAGGCACTGACCGTGCGGACCGCGTAGCCCCGCGCCGGCGCACGCGCCGCCGCAATGGCTTGCGTTTTTGTTTGTTCCTCGCTCGCGCCATAAAGCCCCTCGGCGCCCCTGCCGTCCCGGAGCTCAGCATGACATGCCAAAGCTGACATGCCAAAGCTGCCAGCAAAACAACCTGCGCGCGATGGGGCGCGATCTTCACTGTTTGTCGTTCACCGCCCAAGCTCACCGCCCAAGCTCACCGCCCAAGCCCGACCCTGCGCCTGATCTCGAACGGCTGTACGCCCGCGGCGCGTAATTCGCGCAAGCCCGTTGCACTGGTCGACTTCGCAAGCTTCTGACCGGCCTCGTCGAGAACGAGCTTGTGATGGTGATAAGTCGGCTCCGGCAGCCCGAGCAGCGCCTGCAGCAGCCGATGGATGCTCGTCGCCCAGAACAAATCCTGGCCGCGCACCACGTCGGTGACGCCTTGCAGCGCATCGTCGACGACGGCGGCAAGATGATAGCTCGCCGGCGTCTCCTTGCGCGCCAAGTCTTTGCGGGCCAAGTCTTTGCGGGCCAAGATCACATCGCCCCACATTTGCGGCGCCGCGGTTATCACGCCGGTTTGGCCCTGCGGCCCAGATCCTGTTTCGGTCCAGGTCAGCACGCCGGCACGCGCCACCGCCTTGTCCATGGCGAGCCGCAGCGCGAACGGCTCTCCGGAGCCGCGGCGGCGCTGGCGCTCCGCAGCCGATAATTTGCGCGCCCGCCCCGGATAGATCGGCACGCCGTCGGGATCGCGCGGCCAGCCGCCGTGCCGATCCAGCTCGGCCGTGAGCGCGGCCAGTTCGCGGCGGCTCTCGAAACTCGGATAAAGCAGGCCGTCCGCTTCGAGCCGGCCGATCGCCATCTCGTAATCGGAAAAATGCTCGCTCTGACGGCGCACCGGCTCCTGCCAGTGCATGCCGAGCCAACGCAAGTCCTCGTATATCGCCTGTTCGTATTCGGGACGGCAGCGCTCGGTGTCGATGTCCTCGATCCGCAGCCACAACCTGCCGCCGAGTTCGCGCGCCATGTCGGAATTGAGCAATGCGGAATAGGCATGGCCCAAGTGCAGATAGCCATTCGGACTCGGTGCGAAACGCAAAACGCGGCTGTACATCAACGCAACGCTTCTCGACACTGGCGTATGAGGGCCCTTACGACGCGCCATCCAGTCTAACATGCTCACCCACATCCGCACCGAGACCGATCTCGACATGGCGCTCGCGGCACTGACGGTCGCCGATCCGCGTTTCGCGGCATTGATTGCGCGCGCCGGGCGCCCGCCGCTGCGGCGGCGGCCCGATGGCTTTGCTGGACTTGTCGCCACCGTAGTCTCGCAGCAGCTTTCGACCGCGAGCGCTTCCGCAATCTGGGGCCGGCTTGCCGCGGCGTTCGATCCGATGGAACCGCAGGCGATTATGCGGGCGCGGCCGGTGCGGCTCGCCCGCCTCGGCTTATCGGCGCCAAAAATTCGCGCCCTCAAGGAGATCGCGCGGGCGGTCGCGGGTGGCCGGCTCGCGCTTGCCTCGCTCGCCGATATCGGCGCAGACGAAGCCCACGCGGCGCTGACCGCTATCCACGGAATCGGTCCGTGGACCGCCGACATTTATCTGTTGTCGTGTCTCGGCCATGCCGATGCCTGGCCGGCCGGTGATCTCGCGCTGCAGGAGGCGGCGCGGCTCGCATTCGCTTTGCCGGCGCGCCCGAGCGCCAAGGAAATGCTCGCGCTTGCCGAAATCTGGCGGCCGCTGCGCGCGGTGGCGGCGCGCGTATTGTGGACTTACTATCGTGGCGTCAAAGGGCGCGAGGGGGCCCCCAACCTGCCGAAACTTCCGGCTAAACGAGGCCGCAATGGCCGCTAAGCTCGACGGTCCACGGCTTGCACCACGCTCCGGTCCCGCACAACAGCTCGTCGTCTTCCTGCATGGCTATGGCGCCGACGGCAACGACCTGATCGAGATCGGCCGCGCTTGGCAGCAGATTTTGCCGCAGGCCGCTTTCGTCTCACCGCATGCGCCCGAGCCGTGCGGCGAGGCGCCGGTCGGTCGGCAATGGTTCGCGCTCACCTTTCGCGATCCAAACGAACGCTGGATTGGCGTCAACAAGGCCGCACCGGCGCTCGAACGCTTTCTCGAGGCCGAACTCGCCCAGCACAAGCTGCCGCCATCGGCGCTATCGCTGGTCGGCTTCAGCCAGGGCACCATGATGGCGCTGCATGTCGGGCTGCGCCGGACCGTGGCGCCCGCAGCGATCGTCGGTTATTCCGGACTACTGGTTCTGCCGCCCGACTTGAACGCCGAAGCGTTCGCTGCCGAGATCAAATCGCGGCCGCCGGTCCTCTTGGTGCATGGCGACCGCGACGACCTGATTCCGGTGCAGGCCTTATTTCAGGCGGCGCAGGGATTAGCCGCCCTCGAAGTGCCGGTGGAATGGCATTTATCGACCGGCATCGGCCACGGCATCGACGCCGAAGGCTTGCGTCACGGCGGCGAATTTCTAGCGCGGCGGTTCGCGGCGAGGCGCTAGCGGCGAAGATCCTCCGACCCTCGTTCGTTATTGCGAGCGAATGCGGACGCTGGATTGCTTCGTCGCTTGCGCTCCTCGCAATGACGGAGACCCCTTCTCAGAACATCGAAAAATCGATCGGCTTGTGCCGGTCGAGCGTCCGACGGATCGGCGGCAGAGGATATTTGAGACCGGTGGCGCAATTGAACAGCACCGCCTGTTCGCTTGGCTTGACGCGGCCGTCGGCGAGACTCTGTTTATAGGCCGCGTAGGTCGCCGCGCCTTCCGGGCACATCAAGAAGCCTTCCTCACGCGCGACCTCGTCCAGCGCTTGCGTGATTGCTTCATCCGCGACCGCAATGGCAAAGCCGCCACTCTCGCGCACCGCGCGCAGGATCAAAAAATCGCCGATCGCTTGCGGCACGCGAATGCCCGACGCGATGGTATGCGCGTTCTCCCAGCGCGTCGCGTGTTCGACGCCTTCCTCATAGGCGCGCACCATCGGCGCGCAGCCGGATGCTTGCACCGCCACCATGCGCGGACGTTTGGCGCCGATGAAGCCGATCGTCTCGAGTTCGGCGAATGCCTTCCACATGCCGATCAATCCGGTGCCGCCGCCGGTCGGATAGAAAATGACGTCGGGCACCGACCAGCCGAGCTGCTCGGCAAGCTCCAAACCCATGGTCTTCTTGCCTTCGATCCGATACGGCTCCTTGAGCGTCGAGACGTCGAACCAGCCGACTTTCGCCTTGCCTTCGGCGACGATCTTGCCGCAATCGTCGATCAAGCCGTTGACGCGAAATACTGCGGCGCCTTGCAGCCCGATCTCGCTGACGTTCACTTCTGGCGTGTCTTCAGGACAGAAAATCGTCGTCTTGATGCCGGCATGGCTGGCATAGGCGGCAAGCGCGGCGCCGGCATTGCCATTGGTCGGCATCGCCATGTGCTTGATGCCGAGCGCTTTCGCCATCGACACCGCCATGACGAGCCCGCGCGCCTTAAACGAGCCGGTCGGCAAGCGGCCTTCGTCCTTCACCAGAAGCTCGCCGCCGCGAAGTCTGGCCGCAAGCTTGCGCAACGGCACGATCGGCGTCATCGCTTCGCCGAGACTGACGATGTCGTCGACGCGGCGAACCGGCAACAGTTCGCGGTAACGCCACAGGTCCGGCGCGCGGCGCGCCAGCGCATCCTTGCTCAGCGCTTTGCCCACGCCGTCGAGATCGTAGCGGACCAGAAGCGGTTTGCCGGCGCGGGACAGATTGTGAATGGCGTCGGCGGCGTGGCGTTCGCCCGTGCCTGCGCATTCCAGATGGGTGACGAAGGTCGTTCGTTCGGTCGTCAGGTTATTGTCGTAGCGCAAGCACGGTCTCCGGCAATGGTGGGGCCTCGGAACACGCGTCGGATTAGCAATCCCGGGGCGGCTTCACAATTCTGTCACGCCTGCCTATAAACTACCGCCCAGCGCCGCATGGCGGCATTTGAGTCGAGGTAGGAGCGTCGTCTTGAACGCTCATGTATCGCAAACCGGCTGGCCGGCTCTGGTGTTGAACGCCGATTTCCGGCCGCTGAGCTACTACCCGCTGTCGCTGTGGGCGTGGCAGGACGCGATCAAGGCGGTGTTCCTCGAACGGGTGAACATCGTCGCCAATTACGACCGGGCGGTGCGCAGCCCGAGCTTGGAGATGAAGCTGCCAAGCGTCGTCTCGCTCAAGACCTTCGTCAAACCGTCGACGCATCCGGCTTTCACGCGGTTTAATGTTTTTCTGCGCGACCGCTTCTCTTGCCAATATTGCGGGGAGCGCGACGATCTCACCTTCGATCATCTATTGCCGCGTTCGCGCGGCGGACACACGACCTGGAACAACGTCGTGGCGGCGTGTTCGCCGTGCAATCTACGCAAGGGCAACATGACGCCCGAAGAATCCAAGATGTGGCCGTCGCAGCGGCCGTTCCAGCCGTCGGTGCAGCACTTGCACCGCAACGGCCGACTGTTCCCGCCGAATTATCTGCACGACAGCTGGCTCGATTATCTCTACTGGGATACCGAACTCGATCCGTAAGCGCGCAACACGCTGCTACTCGCGCGTCTACGCGCGCATCTGGTTAAACCGACACTATCCGTCATTGCGAGGAGCGTAAGCGACGAAGCAATCCAGCTGTCAGCGCTGGATTGCTTCGCGGAGCCTGTCATCGGGCCGGCCACTTCCGCCTTCGCGCTCCGCGCTTCGGCGGACTCATACCCACCGTAGCTCGCTGAGCGAGCGAAGGTGGGTCGGGCCGGACCCGTTGGCTCGCAATGACGAATGACGCTGGCCTATCAGCCCAAACTGCCGTGACTGCTCAGGCGATGGCCGGACTGGCCTCGGCCTCTTTTTCCGGCGCGCCGTTGCGCTTGCGGGCCAAATCAACAGAAGCAGCCTGTGGACGGACAGACGGCGCGCGGCGCGTGTCGGCGATGTTGTCGTCGCGCCGTGAGCTTCCCTCGAATCGCGCATTCTCCTCAATCGCCAGCGAGCGGTGGAAGATGTCGCCTTCGACATGCGCGGTACTGTTGAGCCTGACGCGGTTGGCGCGGATCGTTCCCTTGACGCGGCCGCCGACCGTCAAGTCCTCAGCAACGACGTCACCTTCGACCTCGGCGCCCTCGGCGATTAGCACCGTCGAGGCCTGTAGCTCGCCTTGCACGCGGCCGAGAATTTTGACCGTTCCCGAACCGGTGATCTTGCCGGTCAGCGTCATGCCGGCGCTGATCGACGAAATCTCGTTGCTTGATTGCGGTTCGGCTACTGGCGCAGCTGCTGGGAAGCGCTGCAATTGCTGCACCGGCGCCGGTGATCGAAGCTCGTCCGGCAGAACGACGTCCTTGGTCTTTCCAAACATTCCGTACTCCTTTGGTTACGCTGGTGTTGGAAGCTTTTGTCTCAAGTGGCGTAGTAGATGCGATGAAAGCGGCGGCCGAGCCTTGCCAGAATCTCGCGCCCGGTCGTGCCGCTTGCCAGCGCGAGATCATCGAGGCCGATATCATCGCCGATCAGCGTCACCATCGCGCCAAACCGCGCCGCGGTGCGGTCGGGCAGATCGGTTACGTCGATCGGCAACAGGTCCATAGACGGCGGCGCCGCGACTGGGCAGCGATGGCCGCCGATCAGAACCTGTAATTGTTTGCCGGAATCGCTCGCCGGCCGCGGATAGCCATCGGCATAACCGACCGAAGCGAGCGCGAGCCGCATGCGCCGCTTCGCACCGCCGCGGCTATTGTCCGCAGGCATCTGCGGCGCCGTGAGCTCGCGCACCTGCACGATGCGCGCCCGCAGCTCGATGACCGGCAGCATCGGATTGGCGGCCCCGGGCGTTGGATTCACTCCATAGAGCGCGCTTCCCGCACGCACCAAATCGAAATGCGCCTTGCGCCCAAGGAAAATGCCGGAGGAATCGGCGAGCGACCCAGGCAGGCCGCCAAAGAGCCGGCGCAGATCGCGAAAGACCCCGAGCTGTCGCTCGGTGCGCAGGTCGTCGGCTGTTGCAGTCCTTGCCAACCGGCTCAGTAAAAGCGTGATGCCGTGATTGAGCGAATGCACCCGCGGCGCAAAGGCCGTGGCTTCTTCCAGCGAAAGGCCGAAGCCGCTATCGCCAATATCGACATTGAGCGCACAACCGCCGGTCCATGCATTCGAGCCGACGAACACGTCCCATTCGGCGAGTTCAATCGCGCTGTTGATGACAGGCTGGGCATTGAGGTCCGCGAAATCCGGCCCGGTGCCGGAATAAAAGCCATTGAGAACGTAAATTGTCGCGTGCGGCGCCACCGCACGCACGCTTTTCGCTTCCGGAAGATTGGAGACGAAGAATGCCTTGCAGCCCGATTTGGCCAGCGCGCCGGCGATCGGACCGATGCCGCAGCCATAGGCGTCGGCATTGACCATGGCGGCGCATTCGGCGTCGGTGCGCTTGGTCAATGCCTCGTAATTCGCGGCGAGATTGGTCAGATTTATTTTTAGGATGCCGCAAGCTTCTGCTTCGGCAGGGCCATCGACCGTAACGCAGGCGGCAAGTCCCTTGTTGTTGACGAGGAGGCGGCCACCTTTGTTGTTGATTTTGCCGTCGACCGAGCCTTCGACGATGACATTGGCGCCGGGCTCGATGGTCAAACTGCCAAGAAGATTGCCGCGAACGTGGAGCGTGCAATTCCTCTGCACGATCGTGTCGCTGAGCACCGAGCCATGGACTTCCGACGAGCTGCTGATCAGCAGCGGTCCGCCTTCGGCGCTCTGCTCTGCACGCGCTGCAACTGCCGACAGCAACACTGGGCTCCCCCTGCCCGGAATTGGGCCGATAGTCGCGCAATTCCGGCCGGCCCACAAGCTTAAGCGTGAAGTTAGCCCACCGTCATGGATGAATCATGACAGATCTTGGTGAACGCAGCGCCGCGCTGTCTCGAATTTTTATGACGGCGATCATTGGAACCGGCCACTCACTGCGACTTGTACAGGGTCGATAACGCGCGATGCGCTACGCTGCCGCAATCTTGCGATCGGCGGCAAATGACGGCGCCACCTCCGCCATAAATCGCGCCATCTCGTCCTTGACTTGGTTGTGCGGCTTTATTCCCACATTGACGTACAGGATCACTTCGGCAAATCCCGCCGTTTCGACCTTCTTTAAGGTTTCGGTGATCCGCGCCGCGGAACCGAGCAGCACGGAATTCTCCGTCAGATCTTCCGGCTTCACCTTGTGCAGGCGCTCAACCATGTCGATGAAGTAGCGATAGCTCGGCGGCGCCGTCTTCGGATCGCTGGGGAAGGCCGGGATCACGCATTCTTTGTAGTAGCGGATCTGGCGGGCGCGGGCGGCGTCTTCCTGCGCCTTGTTGTCGGCGAAGTGGGTGAAATAGCTGCACATCAGCCGACCTGGCTTCGTGCCGTATTTGGCGCAGCTCTCATGATAGAGGTCGGCGACCTGCTTTAATCCGCCGAAGCTCATCGCCGCGGCGAACGGCGCCACGATCAATCCGCAGCCCAATCGCGCCGCCAGTTCAATCGACGGCTTGGAAAACGAACCGACATAGGTCGGCAGCGGACGCTGGATCGGCTTTGGCGTGATCCGCACATCGTCGAACGAATAATACTTGCCGTGATGCGAGATGCGGCCCTCGGCCTGCCAAAGCTCGCGCACCAGTTCCAAGCCCTCTTCGAAAATTCCCTGATTGTCCTCGAAGGAAACGTGGAACGGCAGATATTCGCGTTTGTCATAACCGCGGCCGGCGGCAAAATCGACGCGGCCGCCGGAGAGCAGATCAAGCGTCGCCCATTGCTCGGCAACACGGATCGGATGGTGCAATGGCAATACGTTGACCGCCGGCGCAAGCCGCAGCCGCGTCGTATTGGCGGCAACATAGGCGAGCACCATGTCCGGGCACGACAGCACGCCAAGCGAATTGAAATGATGTTCGCCGATCCAGGCCGAGTGCATGCCGACCTTTTCGGCATAAAGCGCCTCGGCGGTGATGTCGGCGACGAACTGGTTCGAGGAGCGGGTATTATTTTCGTAGTGATTGTCGCTCAGGGTGAAATAGCCGAAATCCATCGCATCCTCCCTTGGCTCATCCTTGGCTCATCCTTGGCTCATCCTTGGCTTGTCCCTTGACTGCTTTATTGGCCGCAGAATAGTTGACATTGCATCTGTTGTAAATGCAATAATACGCCGGCTCGGCCTGCCGCCTAAGCTTTTGATCGTGGCCTTAATACCGGCTAGACCGAGCGCCTTGCCGCAGGGATAAACTCGATCGTGACAGCCTCTGCCAAGCTCGATCTCGGCGACTACCTGCCCTATCTGACGAACCGCGTCGGCACGATTGTCGCCGAGCAATTCGGGGCGGACGCGCTCGCCGAGCATGGCCTGGGCATCGCGATGTGGCGCGTCATGGCGGTGCTCGCATCGCACGGCAGCCAGCGGCAGATCGATTTGGCCGATCTGACCAGTATCGAAGTCTCGACCTTGTCGCGGCTTGTCACGCGTCTCACCCGCAACGGGCTGGTCACGCGCACGCGTTCGCTCAATAGCAATCGCGAGGTCGCGGTGAAGCTGTCGCCGAAAGGCCATTCGCTCGTCAGCCATCTCATCCCGATCGCGCTCGATTATGAGGCGGCGGCCATTGCCGGATTGTCGGCCAAAGAGATCGCGGTACTCAAGCGTTGTTTGCGCCGCATGTACGGCAATATGAAAAATCGCGCTGCCGCGCCCGGTAAGCCCCGCGTGGCCGGCGAGCCGACCGCTTCGCGTTCGTTGCCGCGGCGCAAATCGAGGTAATCCTGCCGAATTGCGCGCGCCGCCGGGAGCCGCGACATGTGTGCAATGCCCGCTTTTCTTTAGGCGCCGGGTGCCATAGTTTGCGTTCCGGCGCCGCGACGCGCCGTGACAAGTAAGAAACGAAGATTCTGGGGGGAAGCGATGGCGGGCGAGGCTGAAGTTCAGGTTTCGCATTTTCTGGACGAGCACGGCGTTGGCGCGTTTCAGGTTAAACTGATCTTCTGGTCGATCCTGATCGCGCTGATCGACGGCTATGACATCGGCGCGATTGCCTTTGCCGCGCCGCATCTGATCGCGGCCTGGCATGTGCCGCCCAAGGCGCTCGGCCTCGTACTCAGCGCCAGCAATATCGGCGTCCTGTTCGGCTCCCAGATTTTCGGCTGGGTCGGCGACAATTACGGCCGCAAGACCGCGCTGATCGCGACCAACCTGTTGTTCGGCATATTCACCTTCGCCGCCGCCTATGCGACCGATCTCACGCAATTGTCGTGGCTGCGTTTTTTCGCCGGGCTCGGCATTGGCGGCGTCATTCCCAATGTCGTGGCGATCAATGCCGAATCGGCGCCGCGCAAATTTCGCGCCACGCTGGCGATCATCGCGGTCGGCACCGTGCCGATGGGCGGCGCGCTCGCTGGCTTCGCCAGCGCCGCGCTGGTGCCGACCTATGGCTGGCCGATCCTGTTCCAGATCGGCGGCATCGTTCCGATCGTGATCGCGCTTGGCGCGATTATCGGGCTGCCGGAATCGATCAAATACATGACGCTGCACGAGAGCCAGCGTAGCAAGATGGAAGCACTGCTTGCCGCGATCCGTCCCGATTACCGGGTGCCGCCAAACGCCCGCTTCGTGATCGAGGATGAAAAACAATTTCCGAGCTCAAATCCCAAATACCTGTTCCACGACGGTCTCGCTCTCATCACGCCGCTCACCTGGCTGATGTTCGCGTTCAACCTGATGGGTTATTTTTTCTTGATCAGCTGGACGCCCACTTTGATGACCGCGGCGCATGCGACGCCGTCGATCGCGGCTTTGTCTGGCGCGGCGCTGCAAGTCGGCGGCACGGTCGGGGCGCTGACCTTGTGCTGGTGGCTGCAGCGGCATCGCTTCCGCGCCATCGCCATATTGTTCGTCATCGCCGTGCCGATCGTGAGCTCGATCGGTTTTGCCGGATTGAACTCGCCGACGACGCTGCTCATCGCGACGTTCTTCGCCGGCGCGCTGGTGCTGGGCATCCAATCCGGCATCAATGTCGTCGGCGCCATGATCTATCCGACCTCGCTGCGCGCCAACGGCTCCGGCTGGCAGCTCGGTATTGGCCGGCTCGGCGCGATTGCCGGGCCGTTCCTGGGCGCGCTGTTCGTCGGCCTGCCGGTTGAGCAGCTCTACATCTGGTCGGCGCTGCCCTTTGCCGCCGGCGCGGTGGTGACCTTCCTCATCTACGTGCTCAACCAGAGGCGGCTGCGCGCGCATCCGGAATTGCAGAAGGCGCAGTAGCGCGCTTTTACGCGAGGGCTCCGGTCAGCAGAGACCGTTTCGCGATTGCGCGCGCGGGATCAGGGAAATTTGAAATTTACGCCGGCGCGGACCAGGCTGTCGTGAACGTTGGCAGTCTCGGAAACGGTTCCGCTAATGAGCGAAAGCGCGCCGCTCTGCTTGTATCCCAAAAGCCACATATGATGAGAAAAATTCACTTCACTGCAGCTGTCTTGGGCAGTGATCCCGAGGCGGTGATTTCGTGAGCGACGCTTAGCGTCTCACTCCTTTTTTTTCGGTGCGTAGAAAACACTGTCGATCTCGACGATATCGTCGTCGAATAGGCGTTGCACCTCGAACATGGTGCGCGGTGGATAAGGCGGCTTGCCCCAAAGTTCTGCCTGTATCTTGCTCACAAGTGGGGCGAAGCGGTGCAGGTCGGATACGTAGACCGTGATGCGGACGCAATCCTGCAGCGTCGCGCCCTCCGATTGGGCAATGAGTTTTAGATTCAAGAATGCCTGACGAATACGAGCCTCATCGCCGTCCACCAATTTATTGGTGGCCGGATCGACGCCTTGCATTCCTGCGACAAAGATGAAGTCGCCTGCACGCGCACCAACGCTCCATGTGTCGCTTCCGGCGCTGATTGCGCCCGGCGGATTGAGCGTTTTGACCCCGTTGGGCGATGGCGACTGGGCTAAGCCAAGGTTGCTCATGGAGGCCAGCGCGAGACCACAGCAAACAAAACAACGTGCCAACATTGGAAAGCCCTTCCTCAAATAGTTCAATGAATTACTTCAAAATCAAAATCGGAGTTTGGCGTTGGTGCCCGTGGAGGGAATCGAACCCACACTCCTTGCGGAACACGATTTTGAGTCGTGCGCGTCTACCAGTTCCGCCACACGGGCCGCCAGCATGATCCGGAAAACCGGAAGCCGGTTTTCCAACCAGACCATGCGCACCAAAGTTTGCTATTCTATATAGTCGCGCAACAGCCGCGTCCACCGCGCGGCTTTTGGCCCGGGCGCGGGACTGGCAAATTATTATTGCCGCGCTATTTACGGTCGAGCGCGCTCGACGGGACGGCGGTGAAGCGAAGATGGCGGTGAAGCAAAGATGAAGACAAGCTGGACCGATCGGATTGCCGCCGAACCCGCCGCCGCCGCGGCCGGCGCGGCGTTCGCGCTCAGCCTGGCGACGCTCGCCGGCGCCTGGTTCTTCGAATACGTGCTCAAGCTTGCGCCCTGCCCGCTCTGTCTCGAGCAGCGCATCCCGTATCACGTCATCGTTCCGCTTTCGCTGTTGCTGGGGATCGCAGCACTGGCGCGCGCGCCGCGCAAGCTTCTGATCGTTGGCTTCGCCGCCATCCTCATCGCCGCCTGTTGCAATATCGTGCTCGGCACCTATCACGCCGGCGTGGAGTGGCACTGGTGGGCCGGGCCGGCCGATTGCTCCGGGGCGCTGACCGATCTGCGCACCGGCGGCTCGCTCCTCGATCAACTGCACGGCGTTCATGTCGTGCGCTGCGACGAGGCGGCGTGGCGCTTTCTCGGCCTCTCGCTCGCCGGCTACAATGTTTTGATTTCGCTCGTGCTCGCCGTCATCGCCGGCTGCGGTCTGCTCGCCGCGCGCGTTGCGCCCGGCCTGCTGCGCACGGCGCCGGGCTAGAAGCGAACACCAATCAGATCGAACCTTTGAAGAGCCTCTGGTGCGGTCTGCTGGGTTCGACTAGGCTTGCGGTGAGGGGCACTCCACGCGGGGCTGAAAGTTTTTCGCATGGAGGGCCATCATGGGCCTGTTGGACAACCTCAATATCGGCGCCGCGCTGAAGGGCGCGATGGGTGAAGTCGAAGCCGCCGCGCTGCCCGTCGCCATCAATGCGGTCCTGGCCAAGACGCAGTATCACGACCTCAATGGGCTGATCGCCGCGCTGCAGAAGGGCGGCCTCAATAGCCAGGTGCAATCCTGGCTCGGCCCCGGCGCCAATCTGCCGATCAGCGAAGACCAGCTCAAAGCCGTTCTCGGCAACGCCCAGGTTCAGGAATTCGCCCGGCACCTCGGGCTGCCGGTCGATGCGACGCTCAAACTGCTGGCGCAATACCTGCCCGAGATCGTCGACAAAGCGAGCCCGAACGGCACGCTGCAATCGAAATAGCCGCAGCGCTTAACCGCACCGCCCATCAGCGGCGGCGGCAAATTTGCATCGGGGGAAAAACAGAGAGACGGAGACGAAAATGAAATCGATTGCCATCGTGTTCGCGTCATTTTGCCTCGTCACCACGGCCTTCGCCGAAGATAGCTGCAAGGTGCAGGCGACCGGCAAAAATCTTCACGGCGCCGCTTTGTCGAGCTTCGCCAAGAAGTGCTGCAAGGACCAGGCGACCGCGCAGAAGCTGCATGGCGCCGCGGAGACGAGCTTCACCAAGAAATGCCTCTCCGACGCCACCGCGTCGTAGCGCATGATCCCGAAAAGTGGGAACCGGTTTTCGGACAAGATCATGCGCCAACAAACATGACCTGCCGGCTTCAACAGCCTGCGGAACACAGGTTCGCCCCCCGAACAGGAGATTTGTTGCCATGAAGACCATTTGTTTGATCGCATCCGCATTACTGGCTGGAGCACTCGTTTCGGGCGTTGCGCTCGCGCCGGCGCAGGCCAAGACCATGAAGGAATGCGCCGCCGAATGGGA
>Ga0193751_1000351_pt1 | contig 37886 bp, 40 predicted proteins | sample L1c2metaG_FD_143050 | JGI IMG/M metagenome (GOLD analysis project Ga0193751, IMG submission 143050) | Soil microbial communities from a riparian zone of the East river system, Colorado, United States - L1c2 | ecosystem: Environmental > Terrestrial > Soil > Riparian zone | place: USA: East River...
CGACGCAGAAAAGGGCAAACCCGTTTTCGCGCGGACCCCACCCGAAACGGAAATGCGTGAAGAGCACCCATGTCGTCTGCAGCATCAGCTGCGCGAGTATGACTAGGGCGAACACGACGACCAGGCTGCCGATTTCGCGATGACGGCCGAGCGCCAACAGCGCGGAGAACGGATTTGCCTTGGCGAGCGAGAACGGCGCGCGCCGCTCTCGCGGCAACGACTCGGGAACGACGAGAAACCCGTACAAGGCATTGACTAGCGACAATCCCGCGGCAACATAGAACGGCAGATGCAAATCGACGCTGCCCAGCAATCCGCCAAGCACCGGCCCGAAAATGAATCCCATACCAAATGCTGCGCCCACGAGTCCGAAGCTCTTTGCGCGTTGTTCGGGAAGAGTGACGTCCGACGCGTAGGCGTTCGCCACCGAAAAGCTCGCGCCGGCGGTTCCCCCGACGATGCGCGCCAGCAGCATGAGCGGCAGAGACGGTGCGATCGCCAGCAAAAGGAAATGCGCGCCCAGGCCCAACAGCGACCACAGCAACAGGGGACGGCGGCCGAAACGGTCGGAAAGCGCGCCCAGCAGAGGCGCGCAGAAAAACTGCATTACGCCGTAGCTGATAACCAGCGCGCCGTACCAGTACGCCTGCAGTTCCCGGCTCGCGGTGTATTCGCCGACCAGCATCGGAAGAACGGGCAGCGCGATGCCTATGCCCAGAACATCGATGAAGACAACGACCAGGATGAACGGCATGCTCGCCCGGCGGCGCTGGGCGGGTGCGGCCTCACTCACGACCACGCTCCAAAGGCTGGAGCGAGGATATCGCCGGAATGCCGCGGGGAATCATGATCGCATTCGTTCGCCCGTTTGACCACAGACGGCAGGCGACACGCAATCGAGGAAGACGGAGACAATGAAGAATGCGGTAACGATGGGAAGCGCTTGTCATTCGACCCGGTAGTTGGGTGCTTCCTTGGTAATTTGCACGTTATGTGCATGCGACTCGCGCATGCCCGCCGCAGTGATCTCGACGAATTCGGCGCGGCTGCGCAACTCGTCAATGGTGGGACAGCCGCAATATCCCATCGCCGCCCGAATGCCGCCCATAAGCTGATGGATCACCGCGACCAGCGTCCCTTTGTATGGGACCCGTCCTTCGATGCCCTGCGGCACCAGCTTCTCGTCCTCGCCCTCGCCTTCGGTGTCCTGGAAATAGCGGTCAGCGGATCCTTGCTGCATCGCGCCCAACGATCCCATGCCGCGATAGCTTTTGTACGACCGGCCCTGAAACAGCTCGATTTCGCCTGCCGACTCCTCGGTTCCTGCAAAAAGGCTTCCCAGCATCACGCACGATGCACCTGCAGCGAGCGCCTTGGCGATATCGCCGGAATATCGAATGCCGCCGTCGGCGATAAGCGGAACATCGAGTCCCGACACGCCCCCGAGGGCGTTCATGATCGCCGATACCTGCGGCACGCCCACGCCGGCAACGATGCGTGTCGTGCAAATCGAGCCGGGACCGATGCCGATCTTGACTGCGTCGGCGCCGGCTTCCGCAAGCGCGCGGGCGCCATCCGCGGTGGCCACGTTGCCGCCGATCACCTGCACTTGTGGAAACCTGCGCTTGACCCAGCGCACGCGCTCGAGAACGCCTTCCGAATGACCGTGAGACGTATCGACGACCAACACGTCCACCCCCGCGGCGACCAGAGCCTCCGCACGCTCGTCGGTGTCGCCGGCAGTGCCGATGGCCGCACCTACGCGAAGCTGACCCCGCAGGTCCTTACTTGCGAGCGGATGCTCGGTCGATTTGAGAATGTCTTTGACGGTCATGAGTCCCTTGAGCTCGAACTTGTCGTTGACCACGAGCACGCGCTCGAGCCGGTGGCGGTGCATGAGCTCTTTCGCGTGGTCGAGGTCGGTTCCCTCCGGGACGGTAACCAGCCTGTCGCCCTTGGTCATGATGTTGGCCACTGGCTGATCGAGCTGGGTTTCAAATCTAAGGTCGCGGTTGGTGACGATACCGACGACCTTCTTTCCGTCGACGACAGGCAACCCCGAAATACGATGCTTCTTCGTGAGCGCAAGCACTTCCCGCACGCTCATCGTTGGCGGAATCGTGATCGGATCCTTGACGACGCCGCTCTCGAAGCGCTTGACCTTTGCGACCTCCGCGGCCTGCTTTTGCGCAGACATGTTCTTGTGCACGATACCCATGCCGCCTTCCTGGGCAACCGCGATGGCAAGGCGTGCTTCGGTAACTGTATCCATCGCCGCCGACAACAGCGGGATGTTCAGGGTGATGTTCTGGGTGAGGCGCGTCCGCAGGGAAACGTCGCGCGGGAGGACTGAGGAGTGGGCCGGAAGAAGCAGGACGTCGTCAAAAGTAAGTGCTTTTTGAACGACACGCATCGTGCAATTCTCCTATGCGCAAAAGCGGATTATACGCGCCTGTACCCTACCGGTAAACGGCGCCAACGGCCCCGTCTGGCGGTGTCGGTTGACGCTGAGGCAGCATTGGCATTACCTTGTCATAATTCGCGTTATAAACGGATTGTCTGGATGAGGCCGCAACGCTCGCTTTTCATCGTCGTAATGTTCGGGCTGTTTGCAGGACTGGTCGCGCAGAACGCAAGCGCGGTTCTGTACAAGTGGACCGACGAAAACGGCCGCACTGTCTATGGCGATCAGCCGCCGCCGGGGGCCAAGCCCGAACGTCTCAACGCGAGCGTCGGCCCTGCGGACCCGAATGCAATTCGCAACCTGGCGAACAAGGACGCAGACATCAAGAAGCGTCAGCAACAACGCGTCGACGAGGCCGCGAAAGTCGAAAAGGAGCAGATCGAGGCAAAAAGAAAACTCGAGCAATGTGCCCAGGCTCGCGGCCGGATACGAACGCTTAAGGAGGAAGGCGCCGTTTATCGATACAACGAAAAAGGCGAGAAGACCTTGTTTCAGCCGGCGGAGCGCGAGAAGACGATCAACGACGCCCAGAAGATGCTTCGTGATCTAAACTGTCCACCGCCCGCGACGTAAGCGGCTCGCGGCTCGGTCTCCCCGACCATTGCCTTTGTTTCGTGACCGAGTGTCGGCCTCTAGCCGCCTCGGCCTCCGAACGATCGTCGCAGGATAACCATGTGAGTGTCGGCCTCATGCGCCGACGTCGTCGTCACCGTTGCTTTGCTACCGAGTTGTCGGCCTCAAGCGTCGACTCGCTTGGCCGCGATCCCCATGCAAAAGCGCATGGGGCGACGGGCGACGCCTGGCCGCTCGCGCCTCGGCCTCCTTGACCTTCGACGAAATTTTGATCGCCGAGTTGTCGGCCTCAAGCCGCGACTCGCAGTTCCCGGCCGATCCCGCTTCGCGGGTCCCTCGGCCGGAGGCTCGCGCGGCTACTTCTTTTCCAGGTTGGCCTGGTTAACCTTGACGTCTGCTTTGGATTTGAGGCTGGCCAGGTAAGAAGTCACCAGCTCGTGGCCCACCTGCTCTCCGACGCGGCCGGTTAATGCAGTGAGCCTGTCGGCTTCCGGCGGCGCCGGCGGCGCCACCTTCTCCAGACGATAGATCGAGAAAGCTCCCCGCTCGCCAGGAAGTCCGATGTACAGCGGGAGCTTGGCGCTACTCCCCTGGAATATCTTGGTGAGCGCGTCGGGCGGAAATCCGGGTTGCGGCTGGCTGCGCGTCAACGTCACCGGTTTTCCGAACGATAGCCCAGCGTCCTTGCCCTGCTCGAGCATGGTGAGCTTTTCCTTGCCGGCTTTTTGAGCGAGCTCGCTTGCCGCGGTTCGCTCGAGCTGGCGGCGGATCTCCATTTTCACCTCGTCATAGGGACGCGGCGACGCTGCCTTGTGCTCGATCACCCGCGCTGCCATTAGCGTGTTCTGGCCAACTTCGATGGCTTCTGTGTTGCGCTTGCTCTGCAGCGACTCGGGGTTGAACACAGCCTGCACGAACTTGGCATTATTGCGGCCCAGCGACTGCACCTGTGCGCGGGTGATAAACGGCGTCGTCTGCACTTGTAAGTTGAGAGCTTTTGCAGCCGGCTGTAGAGATTCCGACTGTTCATAGACCAGGTTCTGGAATTGTTCCGCCGTCTCGACAAACTTCCTGCTCGCCCTTTGGCGCTTGAGGTCCTGCTCGATCCCGGTCCTCGCTTCGTCGAAGCTCAAAGTCCTTCCCGGCTTGATCGAAGTGATCTTGATCACGTGCCAGCCGAAATCGGTTTGTACCGGCCCGACTACGTCGCCTTGCTTCGCGATGAACACTGCGTCTTCGAACGGCTTGACCATCGACCCGTCGCGCGCAAAAAAGCCGAGATCGCCACCCTGACCGGCGGAACCGGGATCGTCCGAATTCTTTTTGGCGATTTCGGCAAACTGCGACGGAGTCTTGCGCGCTTGTGCCGCGATGTCCTCAGCCTTCTTTTTTGCCGCTGTCTTTTGCTCTTCGCTTGCGTCGGATTTGACCGCAATCAGAATATGGCTCGCCTGGCGCTCTTCCGGCTTGCTGTACTGCTTGAGATTGTCGTCGTACAGCTTCCTGACTTCGGCGGGATCTACGGCAATCTGCCCGGAAACCGCATCGGGTGTGAGCGACAGGTATTCGATCTTGACTTCTTCGGGGGTCTGGAACGCCGACTGGTTGCTATCGTAAAAGGCTCTTACCGCCGCATCGTCGATCTTGACGTCCTTGAGATAGGCCTCGGGAGCGATCGATGCTGACGATGCGATACGCTGCTGATCGAGCAGCGACAAGTAGCGTTCGACGTTGCTGCGCGCAACGATGTTGGCGCTGGCAAGCGGCTCCTGTAACGGAGCGAGGGTCAACTCTTGACGAAGACGCTGCTCGAACATCAGCGGACTCATGCTCTGCGAAGCCAGCAATTGCTCATAGCGCGCTCGCGAGAACTTGCCGTCCTCCTGGAAGGCAGGCAAAGCGCCGATGAACTGCGCGAGCTGTCCGTCGGAGACACGGAAACTGGCACGCCGCGCCTGGTTTTCGAGCAGTCGCTGGCTGATGATTTGCTCCAGAACCGAATAGCGGACTTCAGGGGTGTCGAACACCGCGGGATCGAAGTTTGCGCCCATAGATTGGCGCATCCGATCCTGCTGCTCGCGCATGGTTTCGGCGTACTCCGCCTGTGTGATTCGGTCCCCTCCGACCTTGGCGATTTCGCTGACGGAGCCCGCGCTGCGGAAATAGTAGTCGACGCCGAAGAACGCGAACGGAAGCGTAATCAACGCCAGAATTACCTGAACGAAGCGTTTTTTGCGATATACGAAATCGAACATGACGCTAGATCACAAAGAAGGATGATTAAAATGTTGGCTGCCCAGCCTATCGCCAAGGCTTCCGCGAAGACGAGCGCGACAAAGTCTAGTGCTGCGCAAATTTGGCACCGAGGATCTCACAAAAGCAACGTAACCACTTGAATGGGTTGGCGGAGTGGACGGGACTCGAACCCGCGACCCCCGGCGTGACAGGCCGGTATTCTAACCAACTGAACTACCACTCCCTGGACGGCAACTGCTGGTGGGTGCTGAGAGGCTCGAACTCCCGACATTCGCCTTGTAAGAGCGAACTTGCGACTCTGACGGCTCCCGCCTTCGCCTGCCATTCCCTCTAGTAATTCCTAGTTAACCCCAAAACAGAGTACAGCTGTTCCCTAGTCGATAGGGGGTGGATAGTGGGGTACCCACAATTCCGACCGACTGTTTTTAACCTGACAAGGGGCATCGAATGGCACGCACCGCGACCAATTATAACCTGACGACCAAGACCGCACGCGCCAGGCTCGCCGCGCGCCCGAAGGGGTATTACACCCAGATCGCGCCGTGTATTTGCTTGGGCTAGTACCGCAACCGCCACACATGGGAGCGGCGCGAGCGGATCGCGGGCCGCTACGCCTACCGCACTTTGGGTGTGGCCGACGATCTCGCCACCGCCGACGGTCGCGACGTGCTGACATTCGAGCAGGCCATGCGGATCGCGACTGGAGCAAACGCGAGCGCGCCAGTCGGCAAGCTCACGCTGCGCGATGCGCTCGACGTGTACCTTACTGCCCTCGCGAGTCGGAGCAAATAAGCCGACAACGACCGGGGTCGCGTCGAAAAGCACGTTCCGCCCACGCTGCTAGATTGTCGCGTCAACCGCCTCACGAAAACGGCGCTCGAAACGTGGCTCGTGAGCATGGTCCGCGACGACGCCGAAGACCTGGACGCGAAGCGCCGCAGCAAGGACACCGCAAACCGCGTCTGGACGACCGTGCGCGCTGCGTTGAATCTTGCATACTTCGACGAGGCCAACAACATCGCCACGGACGCGGCATGGCGCCGCGTCAAGCCTTTTAAGGACGTTGCTCGCGGTCGCGTCGACGATCTCGACGCCAAGCAACGACGCCTGCTCGTCGCGAAGGCCGCGACGTTCGACAAAGCGCTCGCGAATCTGTGCGAGGCGGGCTATCTGACCGGCGCTCGTTTCGGTGAACTCGCCGCTGCATCGGTGCGCGATCTCGACGCCGGCCGGCGCACCTTGAACGTCGACGGCAAAACTGGGCAGCGCGTCGTGAGCTTGGCCGACGAAAGCGCGGAATACTTGCGCCGCCTCACGGTCGGCGGTCTATGTTTCACCATCGGGCACGGCAAGATACGCAGCCCCGCTTCGGCGGGGTTTTCTTTTGGCCCGACTCTGCCCGTTGGCACACCGCTTGCGGTAGTTTCCTTTGGGCAGCGGTTTTACTACTGTGGTGAATTGCGCCTACTGCCGCCGCTCGTCATAAAGCGACGCCGGGGGCGCTCGCCGACCGCAATCGCCAAAAGGGGCAAGGAGAATGCAATGGGCATCAACGAAATCGATTACACGATCTACCCGTACACGGTCGGCCGTGAAGATTGCAAAGTTTTACCGCGATCGTTCAAGACGCTGGCCGGAGCCGAAGCATATCTCGCTGAGCAGGACAAGGGTGCGCTGAAGCGCGGCGAGTTCTATCTAGACGGACCGGAGCAGGACAAGGCAGCGTTTGACCGCACGCACAACGCGGAAGGCGTTCGCTGGTGAGCGACTTGCGCCAACCGTGTCCACGCTGCGGTGCTCTTGCGGTACGAGTCCACCGGCGCCCAATAGATCGCTTGATCGGCCGAATCCGTCCGATTGTCCGTTACCGCTGCACTAACTTCCTCTGCGGATGGGAGGGAAATCTCCGGTACCAGACGCCGGATGATACCCGTCAAACGTAAGTCCGCCGCTGTCGAGAACTGATACCAAGCTTTTCGCGAAGAGCACCGCCGCGGCGGATTGATCAGTGATCCATGTTCGGTTCACGCCTTCGCAGCTCCTGCCCGATTAAGCGTCCGGCTCGACCGAGTACGCGAAAGGCCGACGTGCGCTCATCGACGTGTCCGGTTGCCTCGGCGACACACGCTAGCGCTTTCGCGCACGCCTCTGCCGCAGTGACGAGCTCCGCCACTGGAGCCGCGTGCAATCGCGCCGGATCCCGCGCTAGGCGCATGGCATCAAGGCATTTGCTCGCTGTCTCTGCTTGAGGATTTATGTGGCGCATGGCGCGATTCTAGGCGCTCGGCGTCACTTGTGGCGTACTACTTGTAACCGCCCGGTGTGTTGGCTATGCGGCCGACCTTAGCGATCGAGCGCATGGTCGCCAAATTGTGCGCCAGCATAGGGCGATTGTGGGGCAGATTGTGGGGTTGCTGGCCCTTGGCGGCTCGGAATTCAGCTAAGCCTTTGATTTCTGGTGGGTGCTGAGAGGCTCGAACTCCCGACATTCGCCTTGTAAGGGCGACGCTCTACCAACTGAGCTAAGCACCCGTTCGCAACGGGCGCTTGCAATCCCGATTACGAGCGCCGTGCATAACCGGCTAGTTTACCGAATCCTTGAGTGCCTTGCCAGCGCGGAACTTCGGCACTTTCGCAGCCTTGATCTTGATTGCCGCCCCCGTCCGCGGATTGCGTCCCTGTCGCGCGGTTCGCTTTCCTACGTAGAACGATCCAAAGCCGACCAAGGTAACGATGTCGTCCTTCTTAAGCGAACTCGCGATGGAATTTACCGTCGCGTCGAGCGCGCGGCCCGCAGCGGCCTTCGAAATGTCGGCATGTTTGGCGATGGCATCGATCAATTCGGATTTATTCACGAATGTCCCCTTTCGATTCTGGACAAGATGGAAAGCGTAGGGACACCGGGCCGCGTAACGACCTGGGTACCAGCGCGAGCACGTATGGGAGTAGGGCAGACTAGAATCGCGAGACGATCTTTATAGCAATCGTGAAATCCCTGTGTCAAGCGCTTTCGGGCGTGTGACGCAGCATGTACGAAAAAAATCGCCGCGGATTAATTCGCGGCGATTTTGACGACAATGCGCGCAGAGTCAGTGCTTGATCACTGCCGCGGGCTCTTCGACAGGCGCGGTTGGAACCGTCGGAGGCTCGGCGGCCGACTCCGACAAAGGCACAGGGTGACGCTCGAGCGCGTATTCGAGCACCTGTTCAATCCACCGCACGGGATGAATTTCCAGCCGGTTCTTGATCTCATCGGGAATTTCCACCAGGTCCTTGACGTTTTCCTCCGGTATCAGGACTTGTCGTATACCGCCGCGGCCGGCTGCAAGCAGCTTTTCCTTCAAGCCGCCGATGGGCAGCACTTCGCCACGCAGCGTGATCTCGCCCGTCATCGCCACGTCCGCGCGAACCGGGATGCTTGTCAGGATGGAAACGATCGCGGTGCAGATCGCCGTCCCCGCACTCGGACCGTCTTTCGGCGTCGCGCCTTCCGGCAAGTGAATGTGAAGATCGGTCTTTTGATAGAAGTCCGCGGCGACGCCGAGCTGCTTGGACCGATGGCGAACGACCGACAATGCCGCGGCAATCGATTCGTTCATCACCTCGCCCAGCTTGCCGGTGGTGGTCGTCTTGCCTTTTCCGGGTAGCGCGACTGCCTCGATGGTCAGCAAATCTCCTCCGACTTCGGTCCAGGCAAGTCCCGTCACCTGTCCCACCTGATTCTTCTTCTCGGCGATGCCGTAGGTGTAACGGCGCACGCCGAGATATTTGTCGAGATTCTTTGCGCTCACGTCGACCGGGTGCTTTGCAGCGCGCGGCTTGCCTTCGCTTGCCTTGAGCAGGAGCCCCTTGACCACCTTGCGGCAGATCTTGGAGATGTCGCGCTCGAGCGCGCGCACACCGGCCTCTCGCGTGTAGTAGCGGGTGATGTCTCGCAATGCCGATTCAGCGATGTGCAGCTCGTTGGCCTTCAGGCCGTTGTTCTTCATCTGCTTCGGCACCAGGTACTGGCGCGCGATCGCAATCTTCTCGTCCTCGGTATAACCGGACAGGCGTATGACTTCCATGCGGTCGAGCAGCGGCGCGGGGATGTTGAGCGTATTGGCCGTCGCGACGAACATCACGTCCGACAAGTCGTACTCGACCTCGACGTAGTGATCGACAAAGGTGTTGTTCTGCTCGGGATCGAGCACCTCCAGCAGCGCGGACGACGGGTCGCCTCGGAAGTCCATTCCCATCTTGTCGACTTCATCGAGCAGAAACAATGGGTTCCTCACGCCGACCTTGGTCATGTTCTGCAGAATCTTTCCAGGCATCGAGCCGATGTAGGTCCGGCGGTGGCCGCGAATCTCGGCCTCGTCACGGACGCCGCCCAGCGACATGCGCACGAACTTGCGATTGGTCGCACGCGCGATGGATTGGCCGAGCGATGTCTTGCCCACGCCGGGAGCGCCCACCAAGCACAGTATCGGCGCCTTCAACCGATCGACGCGTTGCTGCACCGCGAGATACTCGACGATGCGCTCTTTGACCTTTTCGAGACCGTAATGATCGGCATCGAGTACCTTGACGGCGTTGGCGAGGTCCTTGTTGATCTTGCTTTTCTTCTTCCACGGCAGACCGAGCAGTGTGTCGATGAAGTTGCGCACCACCGTTGCTTCGGCTGACATCGGCGACATCATCTTGAGCTTCTTGAGCTCGGTCATCGCCTTGGCCTCAGCCTCCTTCGACATCTTCGCGGCCTTGACCTTCTTTTCCATTTCGTCGAGATCGGCGTTTTCATCGCCTTCGCCGAGCTCCTTCTGGATCGCCTTCACCTGCTCGTTCAAGTAGTACTCGCGCTGACTCTTTTCCATCTGGCGCTTGACGCGGCCGCGGATACGCTTTTCGACCTGGAGGATGTCGACCTCGCCTTCAAGCAAACCGAGCAGATGTTCGAGTCGCTTGCCGACGTCCTGCATCTCGAGGATTTCCTGCTTTTGCTCGAGCTTGAGCGGTAAATGGGCGGCGATTGCATCGGCAAGGCGGCCTCCGTCGTCGATTCCCGACATCGAGGTGAGGATCTCCGGTGGAATTTTCTTGTTGAGCTTCACGTACTGATCGAACTGCGACAGCAACGCGCGCCGCATTGCTTCGATTTCGTGCGCGCCTGTTTCCAGACCCGCAAGAACCGCCGCATCGGCGGACAGATATTCGCCGTTGTCATCGATGTGCAGGATGCGCGCGCGATGCGTGCCCTCCACCAGAACCTTGACCGTACCATCCGGCAACTTCAGCATCTGCAGGACGGTCGCGACACTGCCGATATCGTAGAGATCGTCGGCCGACGGCTCATCCTTAGCGGCGGACCGCTGTGCGGCGAGGAGAATGTGCTTGCCAGCCTCCATCGCCATGTCGAGCGCCTTGATCGACTTGGGACGCCCCACGAACAGCGGAATCACCATGTGCGGGAACACGACGACATCTCGCAGCGGAAGCAGCGGGAACGTCGTCAGCTCGGTAGAAAGGCTCTTTATGTCGGTACCCATTCGGCTTGCATTCCAATCATGACGATGAAGATCGTAGTTCGCAGATGGGGGCAAACCCCACCCGGTTCAAGTTAACGCGTGATGCCCGGCGGCCGCCGACAAGCGGCAGTTTCGCCGGCTGGAACTGCCTAAGAGTGCGCCGCAGCGACCTTCGGCGTTTCGGCGAACATCAAAAGCGGCTTGCCGTCGTTGGCAATCGTCGCCTCGTCGACCACGACGCGCGAAAGATTGGTCTGTGATGGCAGGTCGTACATGACGTCGAGCAGGACCTGCTCGAGTATGGAGCGCAGGCCGCGTGCGCCAGTCTTGCGCGCGAGAGCCTTGCTGGCGATCGCCCGCAACGCGGGCTCGCGAACCTCGAGCTCCACGTTTTCCATGCGGAACATCTTCTGATACTGCTTGATAAGCGCGTTCTTCGGCTCGACCAGAATCTGGATCAACGCGACTTCGTCGAGCTCCTCCAGCGTAGCCGCGACCGGCAAACGGCCCACGAATTCCGGTATCAATCCGAACTTGATCAGGTCCTCGGGCTCGGTCTCGCGCAGAAGAATGCTGATGTCCTTCCTATCGTCCGGACTCGCCACCTCGGCGCCAAAACCGATTCCCGTCTTTGCCGTGCGCTGCCGGATGATCTTTTCCAGCCCATCGAACGCCCCGCCGCACACGAACAGGATATTGGTCGTGTCGACCTGGACAAACTCCTGGTTCGGATGCTTGCGCCCGCCTTGCGGTGGCACCGACGCGATCGTGCCTTCGATCAACTTGAGCAGCGCCTGCTGAACGCCCTCTCCCGACACATCGCGCGTAATCGATGGGTTGTCGCTCTTGCGCGAGATCTTGTCGATTTCATCGATATAGACGATACCGCGCTGCGCCTTGTCGATATCGTAATCGCATTTTTGCAGGAGCTTCTGAATGATGTTTTCGACGTCTTCGCCGACGTATCCCGCCTCGGTCAGCGTGGTTGCATCCGCGATCACGAACGGAACATCGAGCAGGCGCGCGAGCGTTTGCGCGAGCAGCGTCTTGCCCGACCCGGTCGGGCCGATAAGCAGGATGTTGCTCTTGGCGAGCTCGACGTCGTCTTCCTTGACGCTGGTATCGAGCCGCTTGTAGTGATTGTAGACTGCAACCGACAGGATTTTCTTCGCCAGATCCTGTCCGATCACATATTGATCGAGGATCTGGCGGATCTCATGTGGGGTAGGAAGCTTGTTCTTGTCGGCGCGGGTCGCGTCCGCGGACGCGCCTTCTTCCCGGATGATGTCGTTACAAAGCTCGATGCATTCGTCGCAGATGAATACCGACGGACCGGCGATGAGCTTCCGCACCTCGTGCTGGCTTTTGCCGCAAAAGGAACAGTAAAGAAGCTTGTCGCCCGACGTCTTTTCCGCCATTGAAGCCGTCTCCGCGCCCCGGAAGGGTCCCCGGAGCAATTACACTTTACTTCGGCTCGCCCCGGCTCTGCAACACTTTATCCACAATTCCGTACGTAACCGCCTGTTCCGCCGTAAGGAATCTGTCGCGATCGTGGTCCATTTCCACCTGCTCGGTGGTGCGCCCGGTCAGTTTTACCATCAGATCGATGAATCTTCGCTTGAGGTCGATGGCGTACTGGGCGTGGCGTTCGATGTCCGAAACCTGCCCCTGAAACCCGCCCGAAGGCTGATGGATCATGACCGTGGAGTTCGGCAGCGCGAACCGCTTGCCCTTGGCGCCTGCCGCGAGAAGAAAAGCTCCCATGCTTGCCGCCATGCCGACGCAAAGCGTCGATACGTCAGGCTTGATGAATTGCATGGTGTCGAAAATCGCCATGCCGGCCGATACCGAGCCCCCCGGCGAGTTGATATAGAAGTTGATGTCCTTGTCCGGATTTTCCGATTCGAGGAAAAGCATCTGAGCGACGATCAGGTTGGCAGTTGCGTCATCCAGCCCCCCAATCAGGAAAACAACGCGCTCCTTGAGCAGCCGCGAATAGATATCGTAGGCCCGCTCGCCGCGCCCGCTTTGCTCGATCACCATCGGGATCAAGCCAAGACCTGTGGGCTCTTGCATCATGCTCGCATTCATCCTGTATTCCTGTTCAAGAGAGCGTTAGCGCCTGGATCGATCAAGCGCTAACCGGGTCCATCAGCGCGGAAAAGCTGGTCGCCTGATCGGTGACCTGGGCGCGCGCCAGCGTCCAATCGATGACGTTTCGTTCGACCGCCGCGAACTCGAATTCGTTCAGGCGCTCAGGTTTCTCGTAATGCCAGCGTATCACGGCGTCGGGCTGCTCGTAGCTTTGTGCCGCTTCCGCGACCAGTGAACGTACCTGTTCCGGCTTCGCCTGCAAATTGTGCGTGCGGACGATCTCGTTGAGAATCAGCCCGATGGCGACCCGTTCTTCGGCCTGCGGCCGGAAAGTCTCCGTCGTCAGACTGGCGTCGACCGCGTCGTTGCCTCGTCTCTTGAGCTCGGCTCTCGCCCTGTCGAGCAGATTCGCAGCCTCGAGCTCGACAAGCGACTTCGGCACCACCAGCTGCGCGTGGTCCCGCAGGGCGCGCAACACCTGGTTCTTGAGCACGGCCTCGACCTTGCGCTTGAGCTCGAGGGAGAGGTTCTCGGTGATCTCCGCACGAAGCTCGTCGACGCTGCCGCTGGCGATGCCGTATTGCTTCGCGAATGCTTCATCGACACTCGGCAGCCTCGCGACGCTGACACTTTTCACCAGAAGATCGAACTCGGCATTTTTCCCGGCCACGTCCTTGCCGTGGTAATCGTCCGGAAACGTCAGCGAAAATGTCTTGGACTCCCCCGCCGACATTCCGGCCAGCGCCAGGTCGAATTCGGGAAGCATCCGGCCTTCTCCCAAGGTGATCGCAAAATCATGTGCCTTGCCGCCGGGAAACTCGAGGCCGTCGATCCGGCCGGTGAAATCCACGATAGCGCGATCGCCATGGTCTGCCGGTCTCGACACGGTCTCGTAACGGATTTGCTGCTTGCGAAGGATTTCGAGCGTGTTATCGACATCCGCGTCAGTTACTTGCGTTACAGGCCTGGTGATCTTCACCGAGGATAGATCGCCCAGCTTCACCTCCGGATAAACCTCGAATACCGCTGAAAATTCGAATTGATCGGTCGTCGCGGCCTGTTTGGGCTCAATACGCGGATAACCGGCGACACGCAGGTTCTGCTCACGTATGGCATCGTTGAAGGTGGTCTGGACGGTGTCGGAAATGACATCGGAGCGCACCTGCGGGCCGTATTGCTGCGCGATCATCTTTAGCGGCACCTTACCGGGCCGAAAGCCTGCAACTTTCGCCGTCTTCGCAAGATTTGCCAGCCGCTTCCGCACCTCACCTTCAATCTGTTCGATCGGAACCGCGACGTGCAAGCGACGCTCGAGCTGACCGAGCGTCTCCAGTGTCGTTTGCATACCCGTCAATTCCTTGCTAAATTTAGAAACCTCAGAGGTTCCTTTTGGTGCGAAAGGAGAGACTCGAACTCTCACGCCTTTCGGCTCCGGCTCCTAAGGCCGGTGCGTCTACCAATTCCGCCACTTTCGCAGCCGATATTGCGAAACACGTCAGTATAGCGGAAAAGCCCCTGTCTTACCACGTGACGGCTGCGTTTAGCCTTCGTCAGCCATTGGATTTCCGTGTCGGTTGCTCACTACGAAAACTTTCCCGTCGCATCGTGGCTTGCTCCGTCCGCGATCCGGCCCGCGATCGTCTCGATCTACGAATTCGCGCGCAGCGCGGACGACATTGCGGACGAAGGAAACGACCCGGCAGCGCCGCGACTGGCTCGGCTCGACGCCTATTCTTTCGAGCTCGATCGAATTGCGAAAGGCGAGATACCGAACGATCCTCTTTTTGCCAAGTTGGGCGCGGCGATTCGTCGTCATGAGCTGCCGCTCGACGCGTTCCGCGCGCTGCTGTCGGCGTTTGGCCAGGACGTAGTGAAGCCGCGTTACCGCGACTTCGCGGAGCTCACCGACTACTGCGCTCGGTCCGCCAATCCGATCGGCAGGCTGCTGCTCCACCTCTATAAGATCTCCGGCAGCGAGCCATTCCGTCAGGCGGATTCGATTTGCACCGGACTGCAACTCGCGAACTTTTGGCAGGACATCGCCGTGGACTGGCGCAAGGGCCGCGTCTATCTGCCCCAGAACGACATGGCTCGCTTCGGTGTGTCCGAGGAGAACATCGCGGCCGGCCGCTGCGACGAGCGATGGGAGCGCCTCGTCGCTTTCGAGGTCGACCGTGCGCGCGGCTTGCTCGAATCCGGTCGCCCTTTAGCGCAAGCCCTGCCGCTGCGGCTTAAGCTCGAGCTGCGCATGGTGATCGCAGGCGGCCTTCGGATTCTCGCGGCGATCGACCAGGTGCGCGGCGACGTTTTCCGACATCGGCCGATGCTGCGACGGCGCGATTGGTCGGCGATGGCGGCATCCGCCCTGTTCAACGCATGACCCCGGACGAGTATTGCGAAAACAAGGCCGCGCAAAGCGGCTCCAGCTTCTACTACAGCTTTCGCTTCCTGCCGACCGACAAGCGGCTCGCCATGACTGCGCTGTACGCGTTTTGCCGCGAAGTCGACGACGCCGTCGATGAAGCCAGCGACCCGGCCGTAGCGCGACTCAAGCTTGGATGGTGGCGCACGCAGGTCAACGCGGCATTCGACGACACTCCGCTGCATCCGGTGGCGCAGGCACTCAAACCCGTCGTTGCCTCGTTCAAGTTGCCGCGCGAACATTTTCAAACCGTCATCGACGGAATGTGGATGGACCTCGAGCAGAACCGTTACGTCGACTTCAACACGCTTGAGCGCTATTGTTATTGCGTCGCAGGCGTTGTCGGTCTTCTATCCGCAAAGATATTCGGCTACGTCGATCCGGCAACAGCCGACTATGCACAGCAGCTGGGTATCGCTTTTCAGCTCACCAATATTATTCGAGACGTCGGTGAAGATGCACGGCGAGGGCGTATCTATCTTCCGCAGGACGATCTCGAGCGCTTCGGGGTCAGCGCGGCCGACATTTTTCGGGGGCGCGTGACCCCGGCCTTTCAGGCATTGATGCGGTTCCAGGTCGAGCGTGCGCGCGGAACCTACACCAAGGCGCTGGCTACGCTGCCGCCGCAGGATCGCCGTGCACAGCGTCCGGGCCTCATGATGGCGGGCATCTACCGCGCTTTGCTCGAGGAGATCGCCCGCAGCGGTTACCGCGTGCTCGATCGCCGCATCGGCCTGACGCCGCTGCGCAAGGCATGGATCGCGTGGAAAACCTCATGGTCTTACTAGGAAGCCGGAAGTGAGCGGGCGTGTTGCCGTCATCGGCGGGGGCTACGCCGGTTTCGCGGCCGCCGTGACACTCGCAGCGAACGGACGCGACGTGACCGTGTTCGAAGCCGCACGCACCTTGGGCGGCCGCGCACGCCGTGTCGAAGCCAACGGCATCACCATCGACAACGGGCAGCACATTCTTCTCGGTGCATACTCGCAGACGCTCGCACTCCTGCGCCGGGTCCATGGCGAAGGCGCGGAGCGCGAACTGCTCGAGCGGCGCAGGCTTCGAATCGAGGCGTCCGATGGATTTCGCATGGTGACGCCGCCGCTTGCCGCGCCATGGAACTTATTGGCCGGACTGCTGACCGGCTGCGCACCGTCGAGTTCGTTCGGCGGCTCGACCGCGACAGCTTTCAATGCGCCGTCGACATGACCGCTGCGACATTGCTCGAGGACCAGCCGCAAGCCGTCATCGATGCGCTCTGGGAGCCGCTGTGCATCGCGACGCTGAACACGCCGATAGCGGTCGCGTCGGCCAAAATCTTTCTCAACGTGCTCGCGGCCGCGTTCGCGTCCCGAGCCCGCGATTCCAACATCCTTTTCCCGCGCGTGGATCTATCGACGTTGTTTCCCGACGCCGCAGCGGCGTACGTTGCGGATCGCGGCGGGGAAATCCGCATGGGTACGACCATCGCCGCTGTTTCTACGACAGACGATTGTATTTTGCTCACGACCGGCTATCACGAGGAGCGTTTTGCCGCGGCCGTGGTGGCAGTGGGGCCGCACCAGCTCGAGGCGTTGCTGGAAAGCGCGCCCGCCGCGGCGCAAGTGCTCGCGAAAGTCCGTGCATTCACCTATGAACCCATACTGACCGCTTATCTGCAGTACGGGCGTGCGCTGCCGATATCGCAACCGATGCTCAAGCTCGACGGGTCGCCAGGCCAGTGGCTGATCGATCGCGGACAACTCGCCGGGCCACCCGGGCTCGCATCGGTCATGATCAGCACCGAGCAGGCCGGGACGCGTAAAACACACGATGTGCTGGCGCACGCGATCGATGCACAATTGCGGCGCTCGCTGCCGGGCTTGTCCGCACCTTCCTGGATGCAGGTCATTTCCGAGCGCCGCGCGACGTACGCGTGCATTGCGGGGTTGGCGCGTCCGACGGCTGGTATCCTCGCGGCGCGCATGTACATCGCGGGCGACTATACCTACGGCGAGTTTCCTGCGACGCTGGAAGCCGCAACGCGCAGCGGCGTCGCGGCGGCGCGCGCGTTGTTGAAGGAGAGTCGCCAAGGAGCTCGCTAATCCCCTTTCACAGCGCTCTAGCTTTATCTCGGAGCACGTATTTCTGAATTTTGCCGGTCGACGTCTTGGGTAGCGGTCCGAAGACAACGCTGCGTGGCACTTTGAACCGCGCCAGGTGCTCGCGGCACCAATCGATAATATCTTCGTCGGTGGTCTTTTTTGCGCCAGGTTTGAGCGAGACGAATGCGCATGGCGCTTCGCCCCATTTGGGATCCGGGCGCGCGACAACCGCCGCTTCCATTACGTGTGGATGGCGGTACAGGCACTCTTCGATCTCGAGCGAGCTGATGTTTTCGCCGCCGGAGATGATGATGTCCTTGGAGCGATCCTTGATCTCGATGTAGTTGTCGGAATGCCAGACAGCCAGGTCGCCGGTGTGATACCAGCCGTGGAGGAAAGCACCTTGCGTCGCGATCGCGTTCTTGAGGTACCCCTTCATCACCGTGTTGCCGCGGAGCATGACTTCGCCCATGGTTTCTCCGTCCTGCGGAACGGGCGCAAGCGTTGTCGGGTCGGCCACCATCGCCTGCGCAAGCGTCGGCATCGGCACGCCTTGGCGCGCCATGCGTCGCGCGCGATCCTCCAGAGGCAATGCGTCCCAGTCGTCCTGCCACGCACAAATCGTCGCGGGGCCGTAGGTCTCGGTCAGGCCGTACAGGTGGGTGACGCGGAATCCCATGCGCTCCATCGCCTCGATCACGGCCGACGGCGGTGCGGCACCACCGGTAGCCACGTCGACGACATGGCTACCGGTGAGCTTGTCCTTGTCCGGCGCATTGACCAGCATGTTGAGCACGATGGGCGCGCCGCACAAATGCGTAACGCGGAAGTCGCGGATGGCCTTAAAGATTTGCGCGGGATCGATGCGCCGGAGGCAGACATGCGTTGCGCCCGCGGCGGTGACTGCCCATGTATAGGTCCAGCCGCTGCAATGGAACATCGGCAGCGTCCACAGATACACGCTGTCCGGGGCGAGGCGCAGTGCAAGCGCGTTGCCGAGCGCGTTCAAATACGCGCCGCGGTGATGATAGACGACTCCCTTTGGGTCGCCGGTCGTTCCGGACGTGTATAGCAGGCACATCGAATCCCATTCGTCGAGGGGTCCCGGCCAGCGGTATCCCGGATCTCCTTCGGCGAGCAGCTCTTCGTACGACAGCAAACCGAGCCGCTCACCGCCGGGCCAAAGGGGGTCGTCGATATCGACGACGGGAAGATTTCTCGACAGCTGGGCGAGTGCTGCCTTGACCACCGGCGCAAACTCGGTGTCGGCGATAAGCATCTTCGCCTGCCCGTGCTCCAGGCAAAACGCAATCGTCGCCGCGTCGAGACGGTAGTTCAGCGCATTGAGTACCGCGCCCAGCGCCGGGACAGCGTAGTGCGACTCGAGCAGGGCCGGCACGTTGGGCGCAATGACGGCAACCGTGTCGCCGCGGCCGATGCCTTTTAGCGCCAGTGCCGAGGCGAGCCGGCGACATCGCGCTTCGAATTCGCGATACGTCGTCGCTGTGTCGCCATGGCGAACGGCGATACGATCGGGAAACGCGCGTGCCGTGCGCTCCAAGAACTGGATCGGCGTCAGCGCAACATAGTTGGCGTCGTTGCGCTCCATGCCCGTCGAAAAGGCGTTCGTGTCAGCGCCCATCCGCCTCGTTCCTATTCCGGCGCCGTGGTCGCGCCTGCTCCGAGCGCGCGCTGCATGAGCACCGTGTCCAGCCACCGGTCGAACTTGCGCCCGACTGCGGCGAGCATGCCCGCGCGCTCGAATCCCATTGCAGAGTGCAGCGCGATCGACGCCGCATTTTGCGATCCGCCGATGATCGCGATCATCTGCCGATAGCCGCCAGATTCACACCGCGCGATGAGCGCACGAAGCAGCGCGCTTCCGATCCCGCGCCTCGACCACGCCGCGTCGATGTAAACCGAGTCTTCGACGGTGTGGCGATAGGCCGGACGCGACCGGTATGCGCTTGCGTAGGCGTAGCCGACTACTTCCGCGCAGGATTGCGCGACGAGGTAGGGATAGCCCTTCGCCTGATTGTCGGCATACCGGCGGGCCATCTCCCCGGCCCCCGGCGCCTCGAGCTCGAACGAGCCGATATCCCGCTCGACATGAAACGCGTAAATCTCCGCGATCCTCGGGATGTCTCCGTCACGAGCATCTCGTATCGCGATTGACATCTGCCAACCCGCTCAACGCGACCGTGAACGGCGGGCGTCGCCGGTACGGTTGCGCAGCAAGCGCCGCTTTTCGCGATCCCAGTCGCGAAGCTTCTCGGTTTCGCGCTTGTCGTATTGCTTCTTGCCCCGCGCAAGACCTACTTCGAGCTTGATGCGACCCTTGGTAAAGTGCAGATTCAAAGGAGTGAGCGTATAGCCTGCCCGTTCGACTTTACCGATGAGCCGGTTTATCTCGACTCGATGCATCAGCAGCTTGCGCGTGCGCGTCGGATCGGGCCTGATGTGCGTCGACGCGGTGGCGAGCGGCGTAATGTGCGCGCCAAGCAGCACGATTTCCCGGTTCTTGACGACCACGTAGGCTTCCTTCAGCTGCGCACGGCCGGCACGAATCGCCTTGACTTCCCAGCCTTCGAGCGCGACGCCGGCCTCGAATTTCTCCTCGACAAAGTAGTCGTGGTAGGCTTTTTTGTTTTCGACGATGCTCATTGGCGCGGCCGTTTCCACTATGCTGACACCGGTCCGGACCTCATTGTAGCAATGGCCAGCGTCAATAAGTCGGTGCTCGTTCCGTACAGCGCACAACAGATGTTCGATCTGGTCGCGCGCGCCGAAGACTATCCCAAGTTCATCCCCTGGTGCGATGGGGCCAGGATCGTCGGAGGCACGCCCGATACGCCGATCGTTCGCCTCGATATCAACTATCATGGCGTCCGCGCGAATTTCACGACCGCCAACCAGAATTCTCCGCCGGACCGGATCGTCATCGAGCTGCGCGAAGGGCCGTTTCGGCGTCTCGATGGCACGTGGCGATTTCGAGCGCTTGCCCCAGCGGCAAGCAAGGTCGAGCTCGACCTGCACTACGATTTTGCGACACCGACGCTGGAGAAGCTCGTCGGGCCGGTGTTCAACCATATCGCCAAGACTTTTATCGACGCGTTCGTCAAACGCGCAGAATCCGTGTACACGCCAAGCAAGGGTTGAGAACCTGCCCAGCGATGAGCCGCGAGGTGTCCGTGACGGTGGTTTACGCGCAACCTGACAGCGTCGCCGAAGTCGAGCTTCACCTCGCGGCGGGCGCGACCGTGGCGCAAGCGCTCGACTCTGCTGCGAAAGCGGGTCTCGACGCGCCGGATCTTGCGCATGCTCCGGTCGGGATTTTCGGCAAGCGCTGTCCACGCGATACGGTCGTCAAGAACGGCGATCGCATCGAAGTCTACCGGCGCCTCGTCGCCGATCCCAAAGACTCCCGCCGACAACGTGCCAGGGTCAAATGACCGCGGACCGCGATTTTCGAATCCTTCGGTCGCCGATTTGCAAGCTCGCGAAACATCGCCTAAAGTAGCGCGGCGATGAATGGCCGATGCCCTTTTCGATTTCGCGCTCTTGCGATCGCTACGACCTGCGCTACGCTTGCCTTGCCGCCGGGGGCTTCCGCCGCCGCCGAAGCCGCGGGTGTATCGGCTTCCCCTGCGTCGGCGACAAATCGCGTCCGGAATCGCGCACAGGATCTTGCGATATTTGCGCTTGGACTGATCGGTGTCGATTATCGGTTCGGAGGGAGTACGCCGGAGGCGGGACTCGATTGCAGTGGCCTGGTCGGCTACGTATTTCAGCAAGTGACGGGCATCACCGTGCCGCGCACGTCTCAGGAGCTGTCGCGCATGGGTAGAAGAGTTACCGTCGCAGACCTCAAGGTGGGCGATCTTGTATTCTTTAACACGCGCAGCCTTCCTTTCTCGCACGTGGGGATTTATCTTGGCGACGATCGTTTTGTTCACGCGCCGAGCCGCGGCGGTGAAGTCGAGATCGTCTCGCTCTCGGCGAACTACTGGCGCACGCGGTTCAGCGGGGCGCGCAGGCTGGCCGCTCTCTCGACCGAAACGCAGCTGTCGCAAGACGCGCACGCCGCCGGTAACGTGTTGCCGCGCCTGCCGTCGACCGCGACGTCATTTCCACCATTGATAGAAACTCTCGCTGATACGGCGAACTAGCGCAAAAGTCGCCGCGAAGCCTCAGTCTCTTGCGCCGTGGCGGCGCAGCGACGCTTCGATGGCGTCGTTTCCCGCGCGCTTGGCCCATGACAGCGCGCTCGCGCCGTTCTCGTTGCGCCTACCGGGATCCGCACCTTTCGCCAACAGCAGTTCGACCGTGTCGGTATGGCCGCCGCGGACCGCCATCATCAATGCGGTCGTCCCGTTCGGTCCCTTCGCATTGACGTCGGCGCCCGCGTCGAGCAGGAGGCGCGCGACGTCGTTCTGGCCATTGGTGGCGGCGTATGTCAGGGCGTTCCAGCCGGGGTTGTCGAAGTCTGCGCCTCTGGCGAGCAGCTTCCTCACGATGGAGACGTAGCCTCCGAGCGCCGCGACCATGATGGCGCTGTCGCCGAATTGATTGCGGGCGTTCACCTTCGCTCCACCGCGCAACAATGCATCAACCGTGGGCTCGAAACCGGAACGCGCCGCCACGACGAGCGCGGGATTGCCTTCCGGATCGACGGTGTTGGGATCGATCCCGCGCGCGAGCAGGGCTGCCACTTCGTCCGAGCGATCGACCGCTACCGCTTGCACGAACCGGTCGTACAGCGCCTGCGCGTGGGCAGCCTCGAGACCAAATACGATGCTTGCTAACAACGCGATGCCGATCGCGCGCCTAGCTCGTCGCACCGCTGACTCCAAATAGTTGAAAAAAATTGGCCGACGTCGTTGCTGCAACCTCTTCGACGGGCAAGCCGCGCAAACGCGCAATCTCCTCCGCAACGTAACGAACGTAGGCAGGTTGGTTGAGCTTGCCACGATAGGGCACCGGCGCCAGGTAAGGCGAGTCGGTTTCGATGAGCATGCGCTCGAGGGGAACTCGCCGGGCGACTTCCTTGAGCTGCTGCGCATTCTTGAACGTGACGATGCCGGAAAACGAGATGTAAAAGCCCTGGTCAAGCGCGTCCTGCGCCATGTCCCATGTTTCCGTGAAGCAATGCATCACGCCGCCGGCGTCGCCGGCACGCTCTTCGCGCATGATGGCGATGGTGTCGTCAGCGGCGGATCGCGTGTGGATCACCAACGGTTTGTTGCATGCACGCGCCGCGCGTATGTGCGTCCGAAAGCGTTGGCGCTGCCACTCGAGGTTGCCGGTCAGTCGATAGTAGTCGAGCCCGGTCTCGCCGATCGCAACGACCTTCGGACGCGCCGCCAGCGCCAGAAGATCGTCGACCGATGGCTCGGGTGTCTCCTCGTAGTCCGGATGCACGCCGACGCTTGCAAAGATATTCGAATGTTCCGCAGCCAGCGCCAACACGCCGGGAAGCTCTGGAAGATTCACTCCGATGCAAAGCGCGTGCGTGACGCGGTTCTCCGCCATCGCCTCGAGCACCGAAGGCAGTTGCCCGGCGAGCTCCGGAAAATTGATGTGGCAGTGCGAATCGACGTACACGTCGGGTATCAGGCTTTCAGGAGTTTGGTATCGGCTATCAGATCAGACACGCGCTGATCACGTATCGAGACCAATTAGACCCCTGATGCCTGACACCTGAGACCTGATACCGGACCACTACATCGTATGCGTCGGCCGGTTCGATGCGATCGTCTCGCCGAGGATGCGTTCGATCGTTGCGCGCGCCGCCGCACCGGTGTCGTCGTTAGTGAACTGCACGCCGATGCCCTGAGTACGATTGCCCTGCACACCCTCGGGGGTTACCCAGACGACTTTTCCCTGAACCGCAATACGCTGCGGATCGTCCATGAGCGACAGCAGCATGAAGACTTCTTCGCCAAGCTGATATGCACGGTTGGTGGGAATGAAGATGCCACCGCCGCGCAGGAACGGCATGTATGCGGCATAAAGCGCTGCCTTCTCACGAATGTTGAGCGACAACACGCCGGGTCTCGCGACCGCCGGCGGCGTAGTGCTTCCATTGAAACGATCGATCGCCATGCTGGCTATCCTCGCCCGAACAACGTACGGTATTCGAAAAGCAGCGCCTCTGCGACCAGGCGCGGCTGCAGCGGATGCGCGAGCAACGAACGCTGTTGCAGCAGCGTTCGATAATAGCGGAACAGGGGCACGCGCGCCACCCGCGCCGCGAGCCGGGACAACGCCTCCCCGCGGTCCGGATGAAAGCGCGGCGAAGCGCCCGCCTTGACCGCCGCGAGATCGGCGGTCCACGTCAGCAACCAATACAATGCGTCGCCAAGACGCGCCTTCCGTTGATCCTTCGCCCCAGCGTCGATCTGCGCGCCCAGCGCGACGGGGGACAGGCGCTCCGGCCGCGCAAGCTCGTCGAGAAGCGAGTCGCGCTGTCGCTGCAATGAAGGTTCGGCCAGATCGAGCGCAAGAAGCGGGGACCCGCCTGCCTGCGCGAGAACGAGCTCGGCACGATCGACACCGCGCGCCTTCAACCAGGTGAAGGCGGACGCGGTGTCCGGCTCGGGGGCGGCAAGACGCAGGCAGCGACTGGCGATGGTCGCCGGCAAGCGCGCCGGTTGGTGGCTCACGAGCAGAAGATAGGTTTGCTCCGGAGGCTCCTCCAGCGTCTTGAGCAGCGCGTTGGCGGCGGAGGCGTTCATCGCCTCGGCCGGCGCGATCACGGCGACCTTGGCTCGACTGCGATGCGCGGACAGATGCGTGAACTCGGTCAGCTCGCGAATCCGATCGATCGCAATCGAATCAACGGGCGTCGCGTTCCCCTCGTCATCGAGCACGTAGGGCTCGATCACGCGCAGGTCGGGATGCGTCCCCCGGGCGACGTAAGTGCATCCGGGGCACACTCCACATGCGCCTCCCGCCGCATCCGGCGTCTCGCACAGCAGCGCGCGCGCGAATTCGAGGGCCAGCATGCGCTTCCCGATACCTTTGCGGCCGATGATGAGCAGCGCGTGCGGCCAGCGATCGCGCCGCGAAAGAGCGTGCGTCGCGACGTCGCGTTGCCACGCTGGCAACGGTTGCCAGCCGCCCGGCGGAACCGCAATGCCCTCGCTCATAGTGTTGTCACCAGCGCTTCGAGCTCAGCGCGCACGACGGCAATGGGACGTGTGCCGTCGACGACGCGACAGCGCTGGGGGTCGGCGGCGGCGCGGGCGAGATACGTCGCGCGGACACGCTCGAAAAACGCCGACTCCTCGCGCTCGAACTTGTCCAGCGAGCGCCCCTTTGCAAGGCGCTCCCGGCCCACATCCACGGGCACGTCGAAAATGAACGTACGGTCCGGTCGAAAGCCGTCCAGCGTGGCGCGCTCGATTTCCGCGATGCGGTTTGCATCGACACCATGACCGCCTCCCTGGTAGGCATACGTTGCGTCGATGAAGCGGTCGCAGATCACCCACGTTCCGGACTCCAGGCGGGGCCAGATCTCGCGCTGACAATGCTCGCGCCGCGCGGCGAACATCAGCAGCGTCTCGGTCAATGGCGTCATCGGTTCGTGCAGGAGCATCTCGCGCAGGCGCTCCCCGAGCGGCGTGCCTCCCGGCTCGCGCGTGGACCATGCCTGCCGGCCGGTTCGCTCGATCAGTTCCTTGATCGACGGGAGATGCGTGCTCTTGCCCGCGCCGTCGATGCCTTCGACGCTGATCATACGGCCCCGGTTCGGTGCGGAGGTCAACGAAGATGGCAGACTGATCGATGCGCTTGAATCAGCGGTTGCCGCGTTGGTATTTTGCCACGGCGCGATTATGATCCGCGAGATTCGTCGAAAACTCGCTCGAACCATCGCCGCGAGCGACGAAATAGAGATACGGACTCGCCGGGGGATGAAGCACGGCGTCGAGCGATGCCTGGCTGGGCAACGCGATTGGTGTCGGCGGCATGCCGTCGCGCATGTAGGTGTTAAATACATTGTCGGCCGACAAATCGCGCTTGGTCAGGCTGCCGTCGAAGCGTTCGCCCAGACCGTAGATCACCGACGGGTCGGTCTGCAGCCGCATCCCTTGCTTCAGACGGTTGACGAAGACCGCGGCGACGAGCGGACGGTCTTGCGGCCGGCCCGTCTCTTTTTCAACGATAGACGCGAGAATCAAGGCCTGGTACGGGGACGAAAAAGGCAGCTCGGTCGCTCGCGCCGCCCACGCACTCGCAAGACGCTCCTGCATCGTCCGATACGCGCGCGCCAGCAGCGCGGCATCGGTCGAGCCCGCAGCAAAAAAATAAGTGTCGGGGGAAAAAAGGCCCTCGGGATTGGTTTCCGGGGCGCCGATCTTGTTCATCAGCTCCGCGTCCGAGAGATCGACAACCGTCTTCGCAACGTCGGGGTCGTTGCGGAGCGCGGCCTTGAGATCGCGAAAACTCCACCCCTCGACGATAGTGAACGAGGTCTGAGTCACATCGCCCTGGGTTAGCTTGCCGAGAAGCCCCATCAGCGTTGTGCCGCCGGCGATCTCGTAGCTACCGGCCTTGATCGCTCGATCCGCTCCCTTGAGCCGCGCCAGACCCACGAGCGTCCAATCGGCCGGAAGCACGCCGGCGGCAGTAAGGTCGTGCGAGACGGCTCGCAGGCTCGCGCCCGGCTTGACGCTAAAAGCATACGGCGATTTCGGGAGCGGAAGCGGGCTGGCAGAGGCCCACCAGTAAGACGCTCCCGCAGCCGCTGCTGCGATTACGACGATCCATGCGACAAAACGCATGCGCTTCGCACCTCGAAATGGAGACGAACCCGGGCGATTATAATGGTTGCATGCGCGCGCCGTTTTTCCCGTTCGTTCGCACTCGCGGCTTCACGCTGGTCGAAGTGCTTGTCGTCATTGTCATCCTCGGCGTTCTTGCCGCGCTGGTCGTGCCCCGCGTGCTGGAGCGGCCGGACGAGGCGAGGGTGATCGCGGCCAAGAACGACATTGCTGCGATCAATCAGGCGCTCAAGCTCTATCGTCTCGACAACGGTCGTTATCCAACCAACGAGCAGGGCCTGGCTGCTCTGGTGGCCAGACCATCGCAATCGCCTGTGCCGCCGAACTGGAAACCGAACGGCTATCTGGAGCGTTTGCCGAAGGATCCCTGGGGCAATCCGTATCAATATTTGAATCCCGGCTTGCGCGGCGAGATCGACATCTTCAGCTTTGGCGCGGACGGAGCGCCGGGAGGAAGCGGGTATGACGCCGATATCGGATCATGGGACCTATAGGCGGTCGTCAAGCTACTGCGCGGGCTGCCTGCGGCGTTGTGCTCAGTTGGCAAATGAGGCTCGACGCTCGCCGTACTTATCCTGTACTGTCTCGCGTCTCGCTGTGGGGATCCGCTGCAGGCGGAGCGAGGCTCCGCGGGCGCAGCCCGTGGAGGCGACCCGGAAGCGGACCAAATCGCGCCGTGTTGTCGCGGATCATGTGCGCGCCTTCGCGGTCGGATCCCCGCTGTTGCGGGGCCCCTCCTCCTACGCTCGGGCGCGCCTTGCATGCAGCCCTGCTCGTCACGCTTTCCGAGTGCCTATTCGGACGAAAGGGGATCAAGGGATTCACGCTCGTCGAGATGCTGGTCGTGCTGCTGGTCATCGGGCTGGCGGCGGGCCTCACCTACGCGCGCCTCGAAGCGGATCCTCGGCAGACTCTCGAGCACGAGAGCCGGCAACTCGCCGCTGCGCTGGAGCACGCCGCGCTTCTTGCGCAATGGCGCAGCGAGCCTCTGGGTATTTCCGCCAGTGGCAATAGCTACCGCTTCTGGCGCCGCGGACCGGATGCCAACAGCGACCTTTGGGTGGCGCTCTCCGACGACGATGTGCTTGCAGCGCATGTCCTGCCCGCTCCGCTGTACGCGGCGGCGCGCGAATATGCCGGTCGCCCCGTTGCAGCCGACGCAATACTTCCGCTGCGCCCGAGCGGTCGCAACGAACCGTATGCGATCGAGATCGCCTCCGATCAATGGCGAGTGCTTCTTCTAGCCGATCCGCTGAATCGCGTCGCGATCTCCGATCCCGCTTTGCGGTAGCGCGCTTGGCGCCGCCTTTCGAAACCATGTGGCGCCGCTTTCAGAAGGGGCTCGGCGGACGGCATTTGCCCGGATTCACTCTGGTCGAGGTGCTGGTCGCACTCGCCATTCTCGCCGTGGCGCTCGCGGCGGGATTCCGCAGTGTGGCGCAAAGTGCCGAGACCGCGACGGCATTGAAATCTCGCACGCTTGCACTATGGGTCGCGCAGAATCGGTTGGCCGCAGCGCAGCTCGAGGCGCCCGCCCCTGCCGTGGGAGAGCGTAGCGGCAGCGAAACGCAGGCCGGCGTCACGTTCAACTGGCATGCCACGATTTCCGGAACACCTAATCCCGCATTTCACAAAATCGAGATCAGCGTTGCCGATCCTTCGGCGCCCGACTACATCCTCACACGACTGGTCGGATACTTGGGCCAGTCCACGCAGCGATGATTCGCCCACCGGTGTCACGCCGCGGTGGATTCACCCTGCTCGAGGTGCTCATTGCCATTGCAATTGCCGCCGTCATCGCAGTGCTCGGATACCGTGCGATCGCGGCGCTGACAGAAAGCGAGTCACGTCTTTCCGCGGAGTCGGCGCGATGGCGGACGCTGGATCTTTTTTTCGCGCGGCTTGAAGCCGACATGCGCCAAGCCATTCCCCGAACCGCCCGTAACGGCGACTTGCGCGAGCCGGGATGGGCCGGACAAATTGCCGATAGTTCCGGCAATTCTGCGGTATCGTTCTCGCGTGCGGGACCCGAGTTCAACTTCGAGCCGGGCAGTGCGGGCCAGCGCATAGGCTATCGCTTGCGGGAAGGCGTGATCGAAGTGCTGTACTGGGCGGGCTACGATCGACCAAGCGCTATCGTGCCGACCGCGTATCCGCTGCTCTCCGATATTTCACGCTTCCGCCTCGCGTATCTGACGCGCGACGGCGCCTGGGCCCAGGCGTGGCCGCTCGGCGCGGACGCGGACCCGCCGCGCGCCGTCCGGGTGGAGCTTACGCTGTCGTCGGGTGAGGTCATCGAGCGATGGCTCGCACTCCGATGACGTCCTGCCGCGGCGCCGCGGTCGTGGTGGCCATGCTGCTTGCCGCTCTGGCCGCGACGATTGCGGCGACGCTTCTCTGGCAGCAGCAACGCTGGATAGGCGAGCATGCTCATCGCCGCGATCAGGTGCAGGCACAAGCGCTGGCCATGGCAGGTGTGCAATGGGCGCGGCAGATCGTGTTCGAGAATGCGCCTGCCGGCCAGATCGTCCATCTCGGTCAGCCGTGGGCGCTCAAGCTACCGGCAATGCCGATCGAAAATGGCTCGATCGGCGGTTACATTGCCGATGCGCAAGGCAGACTTAATGTCAACAACCTCGCCGGCGCCGGCAATGCACCGATCGCGGCTCGCGCCGCGCTGTCGAGACTTTTCGGCCAGGTCGCACTGCCGTTGCCGATACTCGATGCGATCACCGATTGGGTCGACGCCGATTCGCAGTCAAGCGGTGCCGGAGGCGCCGAGGATGCGTGGTATCTCGCGCAGACCCCGCCGGGCCTTGCTGCGAATGCGCCGGTTCGGCGAGTCGCCGAGCTGGCAGCGGTGCGCGGCGCGGATGCGGCGATCGTTTGGAGAATGCGTCCCTATCTATCTGCGCTGGACGCGCCGACCGCATTGAACGTGAACACCGCTTCCGCGGAAGTGCTGCGTGCATTGGTGCCGGGGATGGACTCCGACGCCGCCGCGAAGCTCGTAGCCGATCGTCAACAGACACCGTTCGGCAGTATCGCCGATTTCAAATCCAGGCTGCCGCACCCTGAGGCCCTGGTCGACGAGACGGTGCTCGACGTCAAAAGCGACTGGTTCGAGATCTCCATCGAGGCGCGCCAAGGCGACACCATCGCCCGCGCACGCGCATTGGTGCGACGCTCGGCGTCGGGTTCGGCGTGGCCGGTGGTGGTGTGGCAGACAGTCGAATGACAGCGTGAGACGGCCGCTCGCGTACAATCTTTGCGCACAACTTTTCTCACGATGATGCCATGACCACGCTGCGCGTCTATTTCGACATTCCGCCCAATCCCGATCAAACCGCGGATTGGGCGCTCTTCGGCGCGGACGACAAGGTGATGCGTTCCGGGCACGGCAAAGTCGGTGAATGGCCCGCGGCCGATGCGCGTGAAGCCGTGATCGCCGCGGCGCACGGTCGGCTCACGACGCTTTCCTTGCCGCCGCTGCCCGTGCAGCGACTCCAGGCTGCGGTGCGCTATGCGCTGGAGGATCAGCTTGCCGGGGTCCCCGAGGAAAGTCACGTCGCGGCGAGCTCCCAAGCCGTCGACGGAAGTGTCCGGGTGGCGGTCGTCTCCGATGACTGGATGCGGACTTTTGTGCAGCAGTCGCAGCGTTGCGGGATCCGCTGGCGCCGCATCGTGCTGGAAAGTGACCTCGCGTCGCCACCGGCCGGCGGATGGTGCTGGTGCGCGGCATCGCTTGCCCAATCGGGATTCGTTCGCACCGATCGCGGCGCGAGCATGGCAATAGGGCCTGCGCAGGGCGGCGAGCCGCCCGAGGAGCTCATTGCGGCGCTGGCTGGCAGCGAAGAACGGCGACCCGGCATGGTGCGCGTCGACGTCGGCGGCGCGGCGCCTGCAATGCTCAATCGAGCTAGAACGAAAACGGGCATCGAATTTGTCGCCGGTGCGCCGTGGCACTGGTCCGACGCCGACGCGAACGCTTTTGTTTCAGCCATCGATTTGCAAAGCGCGACCTACGACGCGGCACCCGTGGTGCGGAAGGTCGATCCGGTACGCGTGCTGCGACCTGTGGCATGGATCGCCGCGATCGCCCTCGGCATCTATGCGTTCGCGACGGTGGGCGAGTGGTTGTGGCTGCAGTGGCAATCGAGCCGCACCGAGCGGGAGTTGGCCGTGATTGCGCAATCCGCCGCACCCGATTCGGGCGGTGTGGTGCCTGCGCTGGCGATTTCGCGGCGCCTGGCAGAGCTGCGGCATCGCGCAGGCATGGTCGCCGACGACGACTTGCTGCCGCTCCTTGCCCGTGCTGCCCCTGCGCTCGTGGGACTTCCTCGGGGGGCGCTTCGATCGTTGCGCTACGCCGACGGCCACGTGGTGATCGATTTGCAAAAGGTCGATGCCAATCAGCCCGCCCGCATCCAGGAAGCGCTGGGTCAGCAAGGACTGATCGCAATCGCCGCCCCGACGGCGACGGGGGCCCGGATCCGCTTCGGACTCGATTGATGGCGACGACATTGCGTCCGCCGGCGCTCGAACGTTGGGCGCAATGGTGGCAGCTGCGAACGCCCGGCGAGCGTGCCGGATGGACGGGCGCAGGAGCGCTCGCCGCCGCGCTCCTTGCATGGCTGGCGATCGTACAGCCGGCTGCTCGCGACTCGGAGCGCCTCACGAGGCACGTAGCCGCGCAGCGCGTCGCCCTGGCGCAGGCGCGGCGCCAGTCCGACGAAATTGCGGGCCTCGCCCGCAACAACGCAGTTCCCGCACCGCGTGATGTACGGTCGGCTTTCGACGCCGAGCTCGCGCGCCAGCGCCTCAAGGTGGCGGTTGATCGCGTCGACGACCAGCGGATTCGACTCACCTTCGACGCTATCGATTTCGGCGCGCTGATGTCCTTGCTCGACACTTTGCAGCGAAGCGTGCGGATCCGCCCGGTCGATCTGACCGCAACGGCGCGCGTGGAGCCCGCGCAGGTTCGCGCCGAGCTTACGATTACATCCGATTGATGCGCGCGCTCTCCGCGATTGGCCTGACCGTGGCCGCACTCGCGCTTGCGCTGGCGATTCTCGCGCCGGCGACGCTCGTAGACAATCGTGTGGCCGCCATGACCGCGGGCCGAGTGCGCATTACCAATGCCACCGGAACAGTATGGAACGGCGCGGGCGATCTAAACGTTCCTGCCGCGAATCTTCGCCTTCCCGTCGCCTGGCACATCGAGCGTCTTCCTCTTTTGCGGGCGGAGGTGCACGGCACTCTAAGCGAGCAAGGCAACGTTCCGGTCGTGTTTGAGGTAGGGCGCGATCGATTCGACGTTCGCAACCTGGCGTTGTCATTGACCGCCGATGCGCTGGTGCGCGCGGTCGGCGCACCCGCGGTGATCGGCGATGCCGGAGGCCGCGTCGACGTTCATGTCGAGCGGCTGTCGAGACAGCACGACACGCTCGACGGGCAAGTCGAAGCGCGTTGGCTCGACGCCAGCCTTCCCGGACCGCGTCCCGACTTGCGCATCGCGTTGGGCGATGTCCGCGTCGATGGCAGCGGGCGCGGCGGCAGGCTTGCCGGGACGATCGCCAATACCGCTGGCAACGTCGATATCGCCGGCACCGTCACCGTCACCGCAAGCGGCGATGCCAGCATCGATGCGCAGATTCGCCCCCGCGACGGCCTCGACCCCGAGCGCGGCAACGCCGTCGCCGCCGCTCTTTCGATGATCGGGCGTGCCGACGGCACAGGCGCGTACCGCATCGCCTGGACGATCGGGCCGTGAAGGAGCGCCGGGCAAAGTCCGCGAAGCGGACCGGGGCACACTCCAGGGGGAGCGCCGGCGAGAGTTCGCCACGGGCAGCGACGCGGAAGCGCGTCGCAGGTATCGACGCGATACGTGGTGTGGCGATCTGCCTGATGGTCGTGTACCACTTTCTTTTCGATTTGAATTGGTTCCACGTCTTTCGCGCCGACTTCAATAACGACCCTTTCTGGCTCGGGTTCCGGGCGCTGGTCGTCAGCATGTTCTTGCTGCTGGTCGGTGTCAGCCTGGTGCTGGCCGCGCGCGCCGGGATGTCGCGCCATCGATTCTGGCGTCGGATCGCTCTGGTGGCGATCTGCGCGCTATTGGTCAGCGCGGCAAGCTATGTGACTTTCCCGAAGACTTTCATCACGTTTGGCATTTTGCATTGCATTGTGCTGACATCGATTCTGGCCTGGCCGCTGGCGCGCCATCCGTGGATTGCTCTTGGGCTGGGAATGGCGGTCATCGTTGCGGGACTCACCGTGCAGTTGCCGATGTTCGATGCGCCTTGGCTGAACTGGGTCGGATTCACGACGCATAAGCCTCCGACGGAAGACTACGTTCCGCTGTTTCCCTGGATGGGTGTGTCGCTTGTCGGCATTGCGGTCGGCGACTGGATCGTGGCGCGAGCGTTTAAGCCCATAGATCCTCTCTCGCGTATCGCTCCGGTGTGGCTCACCTGGCTCGGCCGGCACAGCCTCATCGTATACATGGTTCATCAGCCGATCATGGTCGGCTTGCTGCGAGTCATTTTTTAGTTTTTTAGTTTTTAGGGGTCCGGCCCCATTTTCCCAGCTGTGTCCCTCGTGCGCAGAAAATGGGGTCTGACCCCGGTGGCGCCGATTTTTTGGCAGGTGACAGCGTAAGACGGACTTCGCTACAATCACATCCTTGCAGCGACAGGCGCGTAGCTCAGCTGGTTAGAGCACCACCTTGACATGGTGGGGGTCGTTGGTTCGAGTCCAATCGCGCCTACCAATTAGGGGTCTTACCCCATTAGGGCATGGTTATGACACCGCGAACGCGTTGGGAGACCCACTGATCGAACCGCGAGCTCGCACATGGCTTTTCGGCAAAAAAGTGCGGCTTGTCCGCACTTTTTTTTAGGAACGCTATGCCTGATATCAGACTACCCGATGGCGCCGTCAAGCATTTCGATGCGCCTGTTTCCGTCGCTGAAGTGGCGGCCGCGATCGGCCCCGGGCTGGCCAAGGCTGCGCTGGCGGGCAAGGTCGACGGCCAACTGGTCGATACCTCCTATGTCGTCGATCGCGACGCGAGCGTGGCCATCGTCACCGACAGGGATCCCGAGGGACTCGAGGTGCTACGCCACTCGACGGCGCATCTCCTGGCGTACGCGGTCAAGGAATTGTTTCCCGATGCGCAGGTCACCATCGGGCCGGTAATCGAGGACGGCTTCTATTACGACTTTTCGTACAAGCGGCCTTTCACGCCGGAAGACCTCGCCGCGATCGAGAAAAAAATGACCGCGCTCGCGCAATTGAATGAGCCGGTCTCGCGCAAATTGATGCCGCGCGACGACGCGGTGACGTACTTCGAGGCACTCGGCGAGCACTACAAGGCCGAAATCATCGCGTCGATCCCGTCGGGCGAAAACATCTCGCTCTACACCGAAGGCAAGTTCACCGACCTGTGCCGGGGGCCGCACGTGCCCTCGACCGGCAAGCTCAAGGTGTTCAAGCTCACCCGCCTTGCCGGCGCGTACTGGCGCGGCGATTCGCGCAACGAGATGCTCCAGCGCATCTACGGGACGGCGTGGGCGAAGAAGGAAGATCTCGACGCGTATCTGCATCGCATCGAGGAGGCGGAGAAGCGCGACCACCGCAAGCTCGGGCGACAGCTCGACCTCTTCCACCTGCAGGACGAAGCGCCGGGCATGGTGTTCTGGCATCCGAAGGGCTGGACCATTTGGCAGCAGGTCGAGCAACACATGCGCCGCGTCTATCAGGAGACCGGATACCAGGAGGTCAAATGCCCGCTGATTCTCGACCGGTCGCTGTGGGAGAAGTCCGGACACTGGGAAAATTACAAGGAGAACATGTTCTTTACGGAGTCTGAAAAGCGCGATTTCGCGATCAAGCCCATGAACTGCCCGGGCCACGTGCAAATTTTCAATGCGGACCTGCGCAGCTACCGCGAGCTGCCGCTACGCTACGGCGAGTTCGGATCGTGTCACCGCAACGAGCCGTCCGGCGCGCTCCACGGCCTGATGCGGGTACGCGCCTTCACGCAGGACGACGGGCATATCTTCTGCAGTGAAGACCAGATTCAGGCCGAGGTCACCGCGTTCAACGGCCAGGCCATGGCGGTCTATAATGATTTCGGCTTCGACGATATCGTCATCAAGCTTGCGCTTCGCCCGGAAAAGCGACTCGGCTCGGATGAGACGTGGGACCGCGCGGAGCAGGCGCTGCGCCAGGCACTGCGGGCGTCCGGTACGACTTGGAGCGAGTTGCCGGGCGAAGGCGCGTTTTATGGCCCGAAGATCGAGTACCACCTCAAGGATTCGCTCGGCCGCTCGTGGCAGTGCGGTACGATGCAAGTCGATTTTTCGATGCCGGATCGGCTGGGTTGCGAGTATGTCGCGGAGGACAACACGCGGAAGGTGCCGGTGATGCTCCACCGCGCGATCGTTGGATCGCTGGAGCGTTTTATCGGTATTCTGGTCGAAAATTACGCCGGGGCTCTTCCCTTGTGGCTCGCGCCCGTCCAGGTTGCCGTGCTCACGATCACCGACCGTCAGGCCGACTACGCACGCGAGATTTCGGCCGAGCTTAAGGGGGCCGGCATTCGCGTCATAGCCGATTTGCGTAACGAGAAAATTACCTATAAAATTCGAGAACATAGCCTGCAAAAGCTGCCGTACCAGGCAATCCTTGGCGACAAGGAGCTGCAGGCGAATCAGGTGGCCGTGCGAACCCGTGCCGGCGAGGATCTCGGGGCAATGAGCCGGGATGCCTTTATCAACCGTCTTCAATCCGAGACGGCGTCGCGCCGATGATGCGATCGGCGCTAGCTAAGTGGCACGGGTCACGGCCGATTTTTTTATTTTTTGGAGAATAGCCAATAGCCCAGGACAAAGCACAGCGGATCAATGGCGAGATCAACGCGCCTCAGGTTCGCTTGGTAGGTGTGGAAGGTGAGCAACTTGGCATCGTGCCGGTCGCAGATGCGATCGCACGAGCGGAAGCCGCAGAACTCGATCTGGTGGAGATCGCTCCGTTGGCGGAGCCTCCGGTTTGCCGGATCATGGATTTCGGCAAGTTCAAATACCGCGAGGCAAAGCGCCAGCACGAAGCAAGGCTCAAGCTCAAGCAAATCCAGGTCAAGGAAGTCAAGTTCCGCCCTGGAACCGACGAAGGCGATTACAAGATCAAGCTCCGGAACTTGATTCGGTTCCTGGGCGAAGGCGATAAGGCCAAGGTCACGCTTCGTTTTCGCGGTCGCGAAATGGCGCACCAGGAGTTCGGCATACGACTTCTGGAGCGCATTCGGGGGGACTTGGAGCCGCACAGCGTGGTCGAACAGTTTCCAAGACTCGAGGGCCGGCAAATGGTGATGCTCCTGGCCCCCAAGAAAGCCGCGGTACCGAAGCATCACTCGAACAAGCCCGAGGACGGTAAGGCCGCAAGCCAGAAAGCCTCTCCACCGGAGAGCACCGCCGTGGGCAGCAAATAGGAAAGCGTCATGCCCAAGATGAAAACCAAGAGCGGAGCGAAAAAACGCTTCCGCGTGCGTGGGAGCGGGAGCATCAAGCGCTCGCAGGCGTTCAAGCGCCACATCCTCACCAAGAAATCCACCAAGAACAAGCGGCACCTTCGCGGGATCACCAACGTCGACAAGACCAATGCCGGCTCGGTGAAAGCGATGCTGCCTTACGCGTAGGGGCCGGCCATGCCAAGAGTAAAGCGTGGCGTAACCGCCAAGGCGCGGCACAAGAAGGTGCTCGCCCAATCCAAGGGTTATCGAGGCCGCCGCAATAACGTCTATCGCGTCGCCAAAGAAGCGGTGATGAAGGCGGGTCAGTACCAGTACCGCGACCGCCGCAACAAGAAGCGCGAGTTCCGCGCCCTGTGGATCGCGCGGATCAACGCCGCGGTACGTGAGCTGGGTATGTCCTACAGCGTGTTCATGAACGGCATGAAAAAGGCGTCCATCGATATCGATCGTAAAGTGCTTGCCGACCTTGCCGTGCACGACAAGGCGGCGTTTGGCAAGATCGCGGAGCAGGCCAAAGCCTCTCTGGCCTGAGCTCCTGCAGTCAACGAGGGAGGCGGCAACGCCTCCCTTTTTTTTCGGCGATACGCGTCGAGGCACAGCGCGCAAGGAGAGCGCCGCCGAGCGGCAGCCGTATCGCCGGGTTCTTATGTGCGCAAGGCGCCTTGTTCTCATGGAAGATCTGGAGTCCATCACCGCGGCCGCACTCGAAGAATTTGCGGCATGCGCCGATCCCGCAGCGCTCGAGAAACAGCAAGGCGCGGTATCTGGGCAAGACCGGGCAGCTCAGCGAGTTGCTGAAATCGCTGGGCAAACTCTCCGCAGCGGACCGGCCCGCAGCCGGCGCGCGTATCAACGAGGCGAAGGCCAAGCTCGAGGCTGCGCTCAACCGTCGCCGTGCGGAGCTGGCAGATCTCAGGCTGACGCGGCAACTGTCCGCGCAGGCGCTCGATGTAACCCTGCCGGGGCGTGGGATCGGCGTCGGCGGCTTGCATCCCATCACCCGAACGCTCCAGCGCATCGAGACGTTGTTTCATTCGATCGGATTCGCCGTCGCACTCGGCCCCGAAATCGAGGATGACTTCCATAATTTCACGGCGCTCAACACGCCGGAAGATCACCCCGCGCGCTCGATGCACGACACTTTTTACGTCGAAGGCGGCATGGTGCTGCGGACGCACACGTCGCCGATTCAGGTGCGCTACATGGAAACGTACGCGCCGCCGATCAAGATCATCGCGCTGGGACGCGTCTACCGCGTGGACAGCGACGCGACGCATTCGCCCATGTTTCATCAGGTCGAGGGCCTGTGGATCGACGAAGATGTCACCTTCGCCGACCTCAAGGCCGTTTTCACCGAGTTTCTACGTCGCTTTTTCGAGAGAGACGATCTCAAGGTTCGTTTTCGGCCGTCGTTCTTTCCCTTTACCGAGCCTTCCGCCGAAATCGACATGAGCTTCGGCGATGGCTGGCTGGAGATCTCCGGCGCCGGACAGGTTCATCCGAACGTGCTTTCCGCCGTGGGGATCGACCCCGAGCGCTATCAGGGGTTCGCCTTCGGCATGGGAGCGGATCGGCTGGCAATGCTTCGCTATGGAGTCGACGATCTGCGACTCTTTTTCGAGAACGACCTTCGCTTTCTGCGCCAGTTCGCATAGCACCCTTCGCCGCGAATGAAGTTCTCCGAGCACTGGTTGCGCACCTTTGTCGATCCGCCGATCGGCAGCGAAGAGCTCGCGGAGCGTCTGACCATGGCGGGCTTCGAGGTCGAGCAGCGCGAGAGTGCCGCACCGGCGTTCAGCGGCGTGGTGGTTGCGAGAATTCTCGCGGTGGACAGCCACCCGAACGCCGACCGCTTGACCGTGTGTAAGGTGGAGGTCGGTGACGGGCCGCCGCTTAGCATCGTATGCGGTGCGCCCAACGCGGCAATCGGGATGCTCGTCCCATGCGCCAGGATCGGTGCCGTGCTGCCCGGTGGCGTCGTCATCCGCAATGCGGCGATGCGCGGCGTCGAATCGCAAGGCATGTTGTGCTCGGCCAAGGAACTGGGGCTTTCCGACGACGCGTCGGGGCTGATGACACTCGATCCTGATCTTGCGGTGGGCCGCGATCTTCGGCAGGCGCTCGATCTCGATGACCTCATTCTCACGCTCAAGCTCACGCCGAATCGT
>Ga0193751_1000353_pt1 | contig 37626 bp, 24 predicted proteins | sample L1c2metaG_FD_143050 | JGI IMG/M metagenome (GOLD analysis project Ga0193751, IMG submission 143050) | Soil microbial communities from a riparian zone of the East river system, Colorado, United States - L1c2 | ecosystem: Environmental > Terrestrial > Soil > Riparian zone | place: USA: East River...
CTTTCCCGTAAATCGACGCGATGCTGTGGACAACCTTATCAGCTACGCGAACCGCTCCGGCGTGTCTTTCTACACCATCGACACGCGCGGACTGAACGTAGAAGACCCGATGATGCAAGCCCTGGCGGCGCAACGCCGCACAGGAGCCGAGAGTTCGGCGCAAGCTGTTGACCCCGTTAATGGCCATTTCGAAGACGATGACGTCCAACTCACGGCGGTCGCCAGTGGTCAGCTCGCGATGCGGGAATTAGCCGAGTCGACCGGAGGCTTCGCGGTTACCAACACCAACGAAATCTCCCTGCCCATGCAACGCATGATGGAGGACATGCGCACCCACTATGCGCTTGCATATTCTCCGACGTCGACCAATTACGACGGACACTTCCGCAGGATCGAAGTAAAAATCAGCCGTCCCAAGGTCACGATTCAGACGCGAAAGGGATACTACGCCGTGCCGGATTTGAACGGCGAGCCGCTCCAACCTTATGAACTGTTGGCTCTGAATGCGATGAATGCGCAGCCTGCCCCGTTCGAATTCCCCTATCAGGTATCGGCCATGAAGTTTCGTCCGCAGGAAAATGGGGTTGAATACGTGATGACGTTCGAAATTCCGTTGTCCGGGCTGAAAGCGGTTCTCGACAAGAAGACGGGCGAACTGCATACGCGAGCGGCATTAGTCGCGTTCATCCATGATTCGACGGGAGCAATCGTAAAGAAAATCAGCCGGGAGTTGGCACGCACAGTGCATAGCAGCGACACGGAGCAAGCGCAAAGCGATCACATTCTCTATGCCGAGCCGGTTGAACTGCCCCCCGGACATTATGTGATCGACACGGCAGTGGCGGACGAGCAGACCGGCAAAACGTCGGCTAAGCGCGTTTCTGTTTTCGTTAATGCGGCTAAGAATCTCTCTTTGAGTTCTGTGGGATTGGTGCGCCGCTTCGAACCCCGCACAGGGCCGCGCAATCCTTTCAGTCCTTTTGATCTGGAGAATGGCCGCGTTACTCCCACGCTCGCGGATTCGGTAGCCTCGGGAAAACCGGTTAGTCTTTATTTCGTGGTATATCCCGCGACTCCTACCGACAGCGAACCTCCGAAGGTCACGTTGAAGCTCCTGCGGGACGGCCGGGAGATCGCACGCAAGCCATTGGATTTGGCACAGCGGCAGCCTGACGGTTCGATCCCCATGCTGGTGCAGGTCTCGCCCGGTCCTGGACAGTGCGATGTTCTGGTGACCGCCAAGCAGGGTACATCCGTGGCGGAGTCGAGCCTTTCCGTCAGTATCCAGTGAGGCCGGTTGCTCACAGGTGATCGGATTGTTTGCAAGTTTTTGACATTCGGGGTGCGGCTGCGGAGTAGAATCGCGCTCAGCTGAAATCATGGCCGGCAGCCGGAGATGTTTCGATGTTGACCTTCTTCTTGCTCCGAACCCGTATTGTCTCAGCAGGCATACTGTTGGTGGGCGCGCTGGTCGCGCAGACAGCCATTCATTCTTCTCCGGCAGCGGCGAATGCCGACTCGCAGAAAGCCGACACCAGCGGCCTCATCTTTCATCAAAGCGTGCGGCGGGTGGTGGTCGATGTAGTGGTTTCCGATTCGAATGGAAAACCGGTTTCCGGACTCGGGGCCGACGATTTCTCCATCCTTGAAGACGGGAAGCCGCAGCGGATTCGCTTCTTCGACGTCCACGATTTCGATTCCCTCTCCGATTCGCTTCCGAAACTCCCAGAATCCCTGCCGGCAAATACCTTCGTAAATGTTCCCGCCGGACCAGAGCGCGGTCCTCTGTATGTTCTCCTGCTGGATCTGGTAGATATGGGAGTGGATGATCAACCTCGCGCGCGGGAGGAATTGCTGAAATTTATTCGAAGCAAGCCGCTGGGAACCCGTTTCGCAATCTTCGTTTATAGCGATGGCCTTCATCTGGTCCAGGGATTCACCGAGGACCGCAACGTGCTGGCTGCGGCCGTAGACCCCAAGAATCCTCGCTCCCACATACCGCGAATCTTTCTCTACGCCGATAACTATCAAGCCTATTCTTCACTTCCTCATGTCTTGATCAATATTGCAAAATTCCTGGCCGAACTGCCGGGACATAAGAATGTGATCTGGCTGTCCGCGTCGTTTCCTTCTTCGCTCATGCCCAGTGGCGATTCATCCACGGAAGGACTGAGCATCAACGACGAGGTCAAAGAAGCGACCGATACGCTGGCTCGGGGACAAATCGCGGTTTATCCGGTCGACGTTCGGGGCCTGATCGACAGCCACGTAATGGCTCGTCCCAATGGTGGGGGGATGGCGACCACCACCGACAGCATTGCTCTAAATGCCAACCACATGACAGAACAAGAAATTGCTGACGCAACGGGAGGCCGCGCATTTTACAACACGAACGACGTGGCGACCGCGCTCACCGAAGCTACAGAAACTGGCGGCCATTACTATACGGTCAGCTATTCGCCCAGCAATCAGAATTACAATGGGCGGCTGCGCCACATTCACGTTGAACTTTCCAAACGCGGGTGTCGCTTATCCTATCGCCGGTCGTATTATGGCAATCCAAATCCCGGTGAGTCGAAAATAACGCATTCAGCATCTGAACTTGAGCCACTCACCGTAAGCCGACCGGCGGACTCGCTGTATCCCAATATGCAGCATGGCGCTCCCTTGGCGCATCAATTGTTGTTTCGGGCCCACATCCGCGCTCTTGCTCCGCCGTCAAAAGCTACCGCCGAGCAGATGGCAAATTTAATAGATCAAACCGATTCTCTACGGGAACGCCGCAAGGAGCAGTCGACGAAGCGCCGGCGGCCCATCAGACTGCAAACTTATGAAATCGACTACGCGGTGGCCGCCCGATATCCGGCGTTGGAGGTTGCGGCCGCGGCGTTCGATGAGGATGGCAAGGTTCTGAGCATGGCAATTCATCGGACGGCAGAAAGCAGCGCGGGGATTCCCATTGGAGAACGGCGCGACGGCATCTATCGCCTTCAACAGCACTTCGATGTTCCGGTCGCCGCAGTTTCTATCCGGATTGCGGTACGGGATGTCGCCACGGACAATGTCGGCGCCCTAGAAATAAGCCTGCCGCTTGCGCCCGAACGAGAAAATGACGATGCCATGATGCTCCCCGCGAGTGTTCCAAGTTCTCGTCCTGCCCGCTCGCCAGACTCGCGCTATTGAACGTCCTTTATTTGAGCGCTCAAGGATGAATGCCATCCCGGTGGCTCAGTGCCGCATGTTACGATGATCCTCTAAATAGCAGTTCCAGCCTGAATCACGGTTTTGAAGTCGATGGCGGAGGCAAGTGCGGGCAACCGGGGGATGAGCATCATTCGTTGGCGGCATCTCCGCTTGCGCGCGAGGGGCCTTGCTCTCACAGTGTTGCTTTTCGCACTTCTGTCCCGTTTATGCCCTGCCCAGGCCGATCCGGCGAACTTTTCCGACTTGGCAACGAAGGCCACAGCCGCTCGCGAGGCGAACGATGTTCCAGGCGCGATCGGACTGTACCAGCAGGCTCTAAAGCTCAATGCAAAGTGGCCTGACGGCTGGTGGTTTCTGGGATCCCTGCAATATGGAGCCGGGACCTACGCCGGGGCCGCGGCTGCTCTCTCGCATTATCTCGAACTCACTCCGAACGCAGCACCGGCGCTGGCCATGCGCGGTTTGTGTGAATTCGAGACTGCCGATTATGGTAAATCGCTCAACGATATTCAGCGCGCGCTCGCACTCGGCGCAGCCAATCAACCGCGCAACGAAAAAATCCTTCGCTACCACGAAGCCTTGCTGCTCACACGCACCGGTAGATTTGAAGATGCTCTGCGGAGCTATGCCTTTTTCGGCCACGAAGAGGACGCTACGCCGGAACTCTTCCTTGGACTCGGCCTGGCTGGCCTTCGCACGGCGCTGCTTCCGAAAGAATTAAGGACGGATCAACAGGAGTTGTACATCAGCGCAGGCAGGGCGGCATTCGACTTCATGAAGGGCGACAAAGAAAACGCTCACCGTGAGTTTCAGGTCCTTTTCAAACACGTTCCGGCCGTACCGAATGCGCATTATCTTTACGGATACCTGTTGTACGCCAGCGATCCCGATGCGGCGGTGGTTGAGTTCAAATACGAATTGGAAGTGGCTCCGAACGTCGCTGCAGAAGTGATGCTTGCTTGGATTCCCCTACTGCAGAATGATGGCCGTGCCGCACTACCCTACGCTCGGAAGGCGGTTGCCCAAGACCCGACTCTTCCCAGCGCCCAACTTGTTCTCGGCCGGGCACTCACGGAGACGGGCAATACAAAAGACGGCATCGAATACCTGGAGAAGACTGTACAACTCCAACTTGACAATCTCGAGGTCCATCTCGCATTGGCCAAAGCGTACTCTAAGTCCGGACGTAAAGAAGATGCGCGGCGGGAGCGTTTGCAGTGCCTCGAAATGACGAAGAATGAGACTGCGCCGGCTACACATCCTTAGCCCTTTCGCGGGCATTTTGATTTGCGTCGTAGCGCTCACTCCGCGCGCGCGTGCGCAAGGCAAGACAGAGACAGCCTGTGTGTCGTGCCACCGCTCCCCGTCCGAGTCGCAGCCACGAACGCCGATGGGGAGGGCACTAGCACTTCCGGGGCAGAATCCGGTGCTAAGAGAAATTCCGCAGCTGACGGTTCGCAAAGGCGCATACACGTATACCGTCGAAACCCGTGGAGCGGAGAGCACCTACAGCGTGAGCGACGGAACGCGCGCGATTTCCATTCCCATTCATTGGAATTTCGGCGCCGGGGCGCAGACTTGGGTTCTGGAGCACGAGGGACGCCGTTACGAGAGTGCTGTGAGTTATTATCCCTCGATTCCGGGCCTCGATTTCACCACTGGGGATGAGGACCTGAAGCCTCGCAGTCTGGAAGAGGCAATTGGCCGCGAAATCGGCATGCCCGAAACCAAAGTCTGTTTCGGTTGCCACGCCAGCAACGCGGTTACGAACGGAAAAATGACGTTTGAAACTCTGCGGCCCGGAGTGACCTGCGAGCACTGCCATGCCGGCACGGCCACGCATCTCGCCGATTCCTTTAATGGGGATTTCGATTCCGCGCCGCCGGATCTTCGCAAGTGGCCATCAGAAGATGTTTCGAATTTTTGCGGCCAGTGTCATCGCAGCTGGGAGACAGTAGTTCGAAATCACTGGCGTGGCGAGCTGACCGTGCGATTCCAGCCCTACCGGCTCGCCAACAGTAAGTGCTTCGACGGTGCAGATCCCCGTATCAGCTGTATAGCCTGCCATGATCCCCACGTGGATGTTGTCCGCCAAGAAGCTTCCTACGATGCCAAGTGCCTGGCTTGCCACAGGGCGTCCCCCGCGAATCTCGGAATCACCTCAAGTTCGGTATCGCCCGGGCCAACAAGCCATCCGAGAGTGTGTCCGGTTGCCAAGTCGGAGTGTGTGAGCTGTCATATGCCGAAAGTGAAGCTGCCTAATGGACACCTCACTTTTACTGATCACCAAATTCGGATCGTAAAAGCTGGCGAACCGTTTCCCAACTAGCCGTGAACCTGGGTTAAAGGGCGTAGGGTTGAAAAAAGTTTCCTACATGATTTCCCCTACAAAAAACTCTGTATGGTACCCAGCATACCTGTATAGCAGTCTACCGCATTCTACCTATGCGCGAACCTAACTTCGACAGTGTGGCAAGGCAACTTGAGGAAACACTCTCCCAGCTTAAGAAAACCAAAGACCCGGAGCAAAGGAAGTCTCTTCTCCGGACGATGAGACGTTTGCTGGTCGAAGCGGACCGCCTCAATCTTGACCTGCAATCTTGACCGGTTGCTGGATAACCTCGAAGAAACCGCTACCCTAAATTCTGATTTGCGGTTGTGCGCGCGGAACAGATGTAGAATGACGGGGACTTTGAAGTGAACGAGGAGATCCGCCTCGCATTGCAAGAGTAGTAGCCCGTCGACACATGTCTCTCATTACATAAGGAATTTTTTTATGGATAGGATGTTCGCTTTACTTGGCCTTTTACTGCTCGTCCCTCAGAGTTACGCGCAAACCACGGCGCCACAAACATCCGCATCCAAAGCTGCCCCCCCCACGATCGTTTCAAATGTTGACGAGGTCACGCTTGATCTTGTGGTGCACAACAAGAAGAACAAGCCGGTTTTCGATCTCAAGCCGGAAGACATCACGATTACTGACAACGGTTCCGCAGTAAAGCTTTCCGATCTCCGGCTGGTGACCGGACGATCGGGCACGCAACATCAGGTCACGCTGCTTTTCGATCGTCTCGAACCTGCTGCCGCCACCAACGCACGCGCAATTGCGGCCAAAATTCTCAAGGCAATTCCGGCCGATGGATTCTCATTCTCGGTGCTCAGTGTTGGGGGACGCCTTAGGTTGCTTCAGGGATTTACCTCTGACCGCGTCGCGGTTGAGAAAGCAATCAGAGCCGCTACCGAGAGAAGCGAAGGAATTACGGACGACGACGCCGCGCTACCGGAGAAAGAACTGATTGCCGAGGCACAAACCGGGGCAGATTCGTCTGGCGCACGCGTGAACACGAAGGATCGCAGCGCAGCCCGCATCATGCTGGCTTCACTTCAAGAATCGCAGCGCATTGTCGAAGACCAGCACTGCATGCCTGCCATCGCAGGTTTGCTCGCGCTGGCGCGCACCCAGGGCCAGATCACGGGGCGAAAAGTCGTCATCTTTTTCGAACAGGGCCCGCAACTGGATTCGAACGCCAAAGACATGCTGCGTTCAATTGCCGGAGCGGCCAATCGCTCTAGTGTAAGTATTTATGCCGTGGACGCGAACGCGGTTGACGACCAAGCCGGCGAAGGACTGTTGGCGACAATGGCCATTGGAGGCGTGATGGCCACAAACCGCATGAATCCGCCGCCCACCGGGGCTGCCACCCGTTCGGCGGTCCCAATGGCGCCAGCAGGCTCGATCACAGCGGGCGGTGACTCCCTGAACCGGCTTGAAACCGAGGGCCTGGCCGGGTACAAGAACCCTTTGGCGGAATTGGCTGGGAACACAGGGGGCACTTATATTGTCGCCTCCGACAATTTAAAAAAGCCTCTGCAGCAACTCGTCGAAGATATGACCACGTATTACGAGGCTTCCTACGTTCCGCCGATTCAGGAATTCGACGGAAAGTTTCGCCCGGTGGCTGTGCGGCCAGTGAGAGCAGGACTTAAAGTACGTTCAAGAGCGGGTTATTTTGCGCTGCCTCCGGGTCCAGGTTCTGGGATGAGGCCGTTTGAAGCACCCCTGATGAAACTGCTGAGCGAAACGCAACTACCGGCCGACCTGAAGTTCCACGCGGCAGTCCTACGACTGGGAGAGTTGCCCGACGGGAATGAAAACGTCCTCGTGGTTGAGGTCCCAATAACCGAACTCGAGACGCAGGACGATCCCAATTCCAACCTTTATTCGCTCCATGTGTCCATCGTCGCCCAAGTCAAGAACAAAGCGGGCGAGGTCATCGAGCATTTCAGTGAGGATGTCCCACGGCACGCTTCGCTCGACTCCAAGGGGAGCCCGGGCTCAGAACTCATCACCATGCAAAGGCATTTTCTCGCCGATCCAGGCCAATATGTTGTGGAGGCGGCCGTCCTCGATCGCAACAGCGAAAAAGCCGGTGCGCAACGGATGGAGTTCGAAATCCCGAGCGAAACCGCGGGTCCTTCCTTGAGTGATGTCACTATGGTTCAGCATATGGAGCCATTGCCCGCCGAAATGGACTCGACAGAACCGCTTCACTATGGCGGCAGCAAGGTTGTGCCAAACCTTTCCGGCCAGATGCCTCATGGAGCAAGAAATATATCTTTCTTTTTTCTGGTGCATCCCGATCCCAACTCGGCGGAACAGCCAAGACTGGAGATGGAAGTACTGAAAAGCAACGAACAAATCGCGGAACTGCCCTTGCAGTTGCGCAAGACGGCCGGAGCAGCGTCCATTCCTTACCTGGCATCAATCCAGTCCACCTCATTATCGAGCGGGGATTACGAAGTCATCGAACGGCTGGTACAAGGCGGCAAAACCACTCAACGCTCCGTCGCTTTCCGAATTGCGGGAGCGGGTCTGGCATCTGCTGCCGCGCCCGAGAATACAAGTGCAATGCAACCGATAAGCGATGACGCCGAGGTTGCCGTCGCTTCCGAATCTCAGCGGGCCGGAATGGGTGCGCGAGCGGGCAGGCATCTTGTGATCACTTCTTTGCCGGACGGGGCGGTGTCCGCTCCTTCCACGGACCAGTTAGAGGCGATCGTCGCAGGCGCCAGAAAGCGCGCCTTGGACTACACCGCTACGCTGCCGAATTTCATCTGCGTAGAAGTCACCAACCGTTCCGTGGACCAGTCCGGCAACGGCACCTGGAAACACCGGGACTCGCTCGCGGAACTCCTCAGCTATCACGATAACCAGGAATCGCGGACCACGCTCCAGGTCAATGGCAAGCGCAGCAGCCTCAAACGCACCGACCTGAATACCACCTGGCCAATCTCGGTGGGAGAGTTTGGCGCCATGCTGAAGCTGGTTTTTGCGCCCGCTTCGAAAACACAGTTCGCATCGAAGGAAGCCGCCACTCTCGGCGACGGAACCGGAACGGTGCAGGTACTTAGTTATCGCGTAGCGCACGAGAATGCCACGATTGACCTCAGCGAGGGCAATGACTCAATCGGAGTAGGCTTTCATGGTCTGGTCTACATCGACCGTGCAACCAGCGGGATCCGGCGCATTACCCTTGAGGCAGACGGCCTGCCTCGATCATTCTCCATGCATGCTGCCGCGATGACCGTGGACTATGACTATGTCGCGATCTCCGCGCGCGATTATCTTCTACCGGTGCGTTCGACGGTGAGCCTGCAAAGAGGTCGCAAGCAGATTGAACTGAACGAAATCGCCTTCCGCAATTACCGGCGCTTCGCGTCACGAACGAAAATCAAGTTGGTTCAGTGAACACCTTCGGCCGAGTAAATCGCGATGCGATGATTGCGTACTTTCGGCACCAGTTTCTTTCCATTCGTATTTGAAAAGAGAATCCGCGACTCCTGCAGGGGCATGTGGCAATCGATGCAATTGCGGACAATCTGGTCGCCCATTTTTACGTATTCACCACATTGTTTAGGCTGATGGCAGCGCAAGCAGTGTGGCGAAAAGGCCGCCGCGTCGACCTGCGGCTCGTGGACGTCGTGGCAAGTCGAACAGGTCATGCTGTTCGTTGACTGAAAACATTTGCTGCTTGTCAACATTTGCACCTGATTGCCGTGTACATCCACCGCGTCCTCGGGACCGGTCGGCGGGATATCAACGTAGTCAGGCAGCGTATCTCCGGGAAGGAAAGACAGGGCGGGCTCGATAGGCGTGCCGTTGCCGGAATGGCATAAACCGCATACGTCGATTTGGCGATCCCGCGCAAGCGAGGCCGGGTTGACGATCTTCTCCGACCCGCCATGCGCCAGCCCAGACTTCGAGTGATGCAGCGCTACATGCTCGCGGCCTGGACCGTGGCACTTCTCACACCAGATGCCAAGCACCAGGCTGATCTTGCGATATCGATTCACTGGCGGCGGCAGCCATTCGAAGTAACTCGCATGACACTCCAGACGGCGCGGGATGATTGCCTTGTCGAAATGCTTCAGCCTTTTCCTGATGGCAGGAAAGGCACACGGAGTCTCCGACGTAGTCGGAACGCGCATGCGGTTTCTTCTCCTCGGGGGAGAGACCGGGAGGTGTCAGCGCAAGGAATAAGACCAGAAAACAAAACAACAAGACGGGGATTCAAGAATGGCTACGCCCCCGCACCATCTCCATTCCTTCCTCACGCCCTGTTTGGTCATGAGATTCGCTTGCGGGTCTCCCAGTTGCTCCATTATGCTCAACATTCAGGAAGTTGTTATCTCGCGGGATTCGCCGAGGCGATCTTGCCACAGCAATGCATCCGACGTTTGCGAAGGCGGCTTTAGTTGTCGCGGCCATTTTGGCTGCGACGCCGTGCCTCCATGCCTGTACCGGGCCCCCAGCACTTGAAGCCGAACTTCGGGCACACCCCGATGCAGATACTTACACCGAACTCGGAAACTGGTTCGGCGACCATAAGCAATATTCTTGCGCGCTTGATGCGTTCCAGAAGGCACTGAAGTTAGAGCCCGGATCCGCCAAGCTTTACTATCTTGTCGGTCTTGCCCTTTATGCGTCCGGACATTCCGAAGACGCGATCAAGCCACTTGGGCAATCTATCTATCTGATGCCTGAAGTGCTTAAACCCCACCTTCTTCTGGCGTCGGCGCTGGAGCAACTTCGTCGCCCGCAAGACGCCCAATCCGAATGGGCAGCCGCCCTGCGCATCGATCACCTCTCGATCGAAGCGCTCGATGGGATGAGCAAATCCTTGATGGCGCAGGGCGACTATGTTTCGGCGATTGAGGTACTGCGCGATGCTCCTCGCAGTGAAACGCTGACGCTCGATCTCGCACTCGCCTACGGCAAAGCTAGAATGCTCGACAAAGCGGAAGACGTATTGACGCAGGGCCTGAAGCGGAATCCGTCATCGATGGCCCTTACCTCCGCCCTCGTCACTGTGTACGTTAATCAAGTCCATTATGAAAACGCAGTAAACCTTGCGGCGAAAACGGCGCGGCTTCATCCCGGGAACCTCGAAGCGCAAAAACTCTACCTACGCGTGCTTGTACTCAACGGCGATTTTGTTCCAGCGCGACCACTCGCCCGCAAGTTGCTTGCTGCCCGTCCCCATGATTTTGATTTTTTGTATCTGAGCGGCATTCTGGAAAATCAGGGCGGTCAATTCTCTGCCGCCCGCACTCATCTGGAGGCCGCCGTCGCTCTCGACCCCAATTATTACAACGCCCATTACAATCTCGGCCTGGTGCTCGCCGAACTCAAGGATTTTCCCGCCGCCAAAGAGCATCTCGAAAAGGCGATCGCGCTGGGAGCAACCGAGCCTCAAGTCCATTTCAAACTGTCGACCGTGTTACGCGCATTGGGAGATAACGACCGGGCCCAGGAGCAGCTGATCCTTTATCAGCAGTTAAACCAGACCAAAATCAACCGGACACTGGCCGCGTCCAAGTCTGCAGAAGCAGCCAAAGAACAAGCCGGCGGGAACTTGCAAAAGGCGGCTGCGCTCTATCGGGAGGCTTCCGAGGCTACCCCCGATGATGCCGCACTGGCTTACAAACTTGCCCTCGCCCTCGACGCCACTGGCGAGACGGCAGCCGAGCGGACTGCACTGGAGCGGGCAGTTAAGATCGACCCTGCCTTCGCTCTGGCGCAAAACCAGCTGGGGTATCTCGACTCGAAAAATGGGGATTCTGCCAGCGCAGAGGAACATTTTCGACAAGCGGTGCGTGCCGCTCCGGGCTACACCCAGGCTTGGATCAGTCTGGCTGCGACTCTCGGCATGGAATCTCGCTTCCCCGAAGCACAGGATGCGCTTGCCACCGCGCTAAAGCTTGAGCCGGACAATTCCGAAGCGAAGCAGCTGCGTAAGGATCTGACGGCGGCGCAAGAACGGCGCTGAATGTGATTCCACAGGATTCTAGGATGAAGTCGCGATGACATTTCCGAAATCCGGTCGCTGGACCCGGCGCCGTCTGCTGCAAACCCTGCCGACAATGCTCGCGCCCGCGCTAATCCCCAGGAACCTGCTAGCCGTCGCGACTCCTACAAGAACTGTTCCCTTCTCTCGCTTCGTCGACGTCACCTCGGAAGCCGGTCTCACGCAGACCATGTTCTATGGCGACCCTAACCACAACACTTATATTGTGGAGGTCAATGGGGGAGGCTGTGCATTTTTCGATTACGACAATGACGGCTGGATGGATGCCTTTATTCTCGGCGGCCGCCGTCTCGAAGGCATTCCGCCAGGGGCGAGCAACCGCCTCTACCACAATAATCGCGACGGCACGTTCAGCGATGTCACTGCCAAAGCCGGTCTCACCAATGCCGGGTGGGCTCAAGGCGTATGCGTCGGCGACTACAACAACGATGGCTATGAAGATCTCTACATCACCTACTACGGGCAAAACCGTCTTTATCGCAACAACGGAGACGGCACCTTCACCGACGTGACGGAGAAGGCGGGACTGCATGATCCCCGCACTCGTTTCGGTTCGGGTTGTACCTTTGTGGATTACAACCGCGACGGCTGGCTCGATCTGTTCGTTTCAAACTATGTCGAGATCGATCTGGCGACCGCTCCCAAACCGTCGCTGCAAATTCCCAATTGCAACTATGAGGGTGTGCCGACAAATTGCGGTCCCGGTGGACTACCGATGCCTTTCCATTCGCTCTACCGCAACAACGGCGACGGAACATTTACGGACGTTTCCAAAGAATCCGGTGTGGCTGCACTCCGCGGCTCTTACGGATTTACCACAGTGGGGTTCGACGCTGACGAAGACGGCTGGCAGGATATTTTAGTTGCCTGCGACGCCACGCCCAGCTTGCTCTTGATGAACAATCACGACGGCACATTTCGTGAAGAAGGATTGTTGCGGGGCGTCGCTCTAAGTACTGAAGGTCAGCCTATGGCTGGCATGGGTGTCGGCATCGGCGATTACGATCTCGACGGCCATATTGATCTGGTGAAAACCCACTTCGTGAATCAGCCTACCGGCCTTTATCACAATAACGGTAAGGGAGAATTCGAGGATGTTGCCGCCCGTACCGGCCTCGGAGCTGAGCGCCGCTTTACTAGTTGGGGAACGGGCCTAGTCGACCTCGACAACGACGGTTACCCCGACATTTTCATCGTCGCCGGAACGGTCGCGCCGGAACTGGAAAAGGTCTATGCCAAATATCCCGCCCGCAATCCGCGGCTCATCTTTCGTAATCAGCGCAACGGAACTTTTGCGGAGCTGGGTGATGAGGCCGGTCCGGCGATTGCCTCTCGCCACGTGAGCCGTGGTTGCGCTTTCGGAGACTTCGATAACGACGGCGATCTCGACATCCTCATCATGAACCGCAATGAGCCGCCCACTCTGCTGCGCAATGACGCTCCTGCCGGCAATCATTGGATCAAGGTGCGGTTGGAGGGAGCCGGAACACGCGCGAAGACCAATCGCAGCGCGATTGGGGCGCGAGTGTTAGTGCGCTATGGTGGGAAGGTGCAGGCCCAGTGCGTGACCAGCCAGTCCAGCTTTCTATCCGCCAACGATCCGCGACTGCATTTTGGTTTGGGAGCGGCCTCGAAAGCGAGCGTCGAAATTCACTGGCCAACCGGCGCCTCGGAAATTCACGCGGATTTGTCCGTCGATCAGCTCGTCACGATCCGCGAGGGCGAGGGAATGGTCAAAGGACGGCCGTTTCGCTAGGTGGATTCTGAGTTCATAACTTGCACTTGTTAATCCACCGTATGTTTCGCCGTGTACCCATCACGGGCAACCACTTCGATCTTCACATTCTTACCCTTCTGATCTTTCACCTGTAACTGGCCGCCACCGGGCGCCACGATCTGAACTTTCAGCTTGCGATACGTTCCATCGAGCTTGGAGTTCGTAGGGGAATAAGAAATCGTGTACTGGTTGCGAATGTCATTGGAGATATCGCCGAACAGTTCCGGCAGCTCTCCCTCAAAACGCGGGAAATAGGCGCGCCCTCCCGTCATCGCGGCGAACGTTCTCATCTCATTGTCGCCCTGCAAGTAATCCATGTTGCTTACCGGGATACCCATTCCGTGAGCGTTGCGGCACCCTCCTGGATGGGTTTCGCAATATTCGCGCACGATGAATCCCACGCTGATCGGAAAGATCGTGACGTCTTTCGTGTCCTTGATCTTCTTCATGATTTTATCCAGCGTAAGTTTGCTGAAGGTATCGATTCCAGTTGTCACCAGGATGACGTACTTCTTCCCCTCCACGCGATCGAGCCGATCGAGGGTGTCATACAAGGCGTCAAAAAGATTGGTCTCCGCGAAGCCCGGGATACGCAACTGGTTCAGCGCGCCATAGATGGCTTTCTTGTCCTGGGTAAAGTCGACCAGGATGTGCGGCTGCATGTCGTAATACGCGACCGCTACCCAGTCCTCCTTCTTCAAAGTATTGGCGAAAGCATACGAAGCCTGCAGAGCTTGAATCATGAATACATAGTTCGTAGAGGCAAACTCTACCAATAGCACGGCGGTGATGGGGGCTTTCGAAACGCTGAAGTGAGTCACGTTCTGCGGGACGCCATCTTCCAAGATGCGGAAATTGTCCTGTTTCAGCCCGGGCACGAACTGCCCGTCTTTGGTCGTGACCAGCACGTCCACGTTCACCAGCGGGACATTTACCTTCAGCGAATAGTCAGGAATATCCTCGAGCTTTTTCGGAGCGACCGGCGGAGGCGGTGGCGCGCCTTCGGTCTTTTTCTTTGGAATGGCATAGGGCCCCACGTTGTCGGTGGGACCGCCCGCTTCGGCGGGAGCGTCCTGCTTCGGCTTGCCACTGTCTGGAGTCTGGGACGGGGCCTGCGACGCCGGCTGGCTGGCTGGTGCTTGACCCTGTTGGTCTTGCGCCGTGAGCGGCACGGCTAAACAAAACAAAGCCAGTAAGACTACCAGATTCAGTCCGAAAACGGTCCAGTTTTTGTGCTGTTTTTTGAATCGTAGGGCCTTACTTTTGTAATGACTAAACATGTTCAACCTGGAAAACCTCTGTGCTAGTATAGACGCAAGGTTACGCAATTGGGATGTTTTGCCCAGTCCCAGATCGTCCCCTCCGGGCAACGAGTAGCAGTTGGTATGAGTCTAATTTGTAATGGGATCTGTTGGCGGATCCCGCGTCGGGGCTTTAAATGAGAAAAGTAGGTCTTGCGCTTCTCGTCCTAGGTCTATCCCTATCCACAATTACGCTGGCCGGTCAAACCTCGCAGCCCACCATTTCGGTGGACCAGATCCATCCTGGAATGCGCGGCTATGCCCTTACGGTATTCGAGGGTGTTAAGCCCGAGTCTATGGACCTTGAAGTCCTAGGCGTTCTGCACAATACGAACGGACCAAAGGGCGACATCATTCTGATTCGTCTGCATGGCAAGAAGGTGGAGTACACAGGTGTCGTCGCCGGCATGAGCGGAAGCCCCGTCTACCTCGACGGCAAACTGGCCGGAGCGCTTGCGTTCCGCATCGGCGAGTTCTCGAAAGAGCCGATCGCAGGCGTGACCCCGATCGCCGACATGCTCGAGATCAATGCCCTCGACAAGTCGCCTGCCGAGGAGGCGGCCGCGACCAGGCCTGGAATATCGAACGCCGCGGGAAAAACGGCCAGCCCTGGCGATGGCGCCACAGTTTCTGAATTGACGCAGACGAACTCGCCACAGAATTTCGCCAGCTATCTCAAGCCTATCGACACGCCGCTGGTCTTCAACGGATTTTCCGAAGACACCATGCGCCGCTTCGCCGGACAGTTCGCCTCTGCGGGAGTTGTTCCCGTGATGGGCGCGGGCTCGGTCAGCGAAGAGAAACAGCCAGAACCGCTCGAGGCCGGTTCCGCGGTCAGTGCGGTTCTAGTGCGTGGCGATATGGATATCGCGGCCACCTGCACGGTCACCTACATCGATCCCCAGCGGTTGCTGGCGTGCGGACACCCTTTGCTGCAGTTCGGCTCCGTCGATCTGCCGATGAATAAAGCGCAGGTGTTGGCGACACTGCCGTCACCCCTGAACGCCTTCAAAATCGTGAACACCACAGAACGCGCCGGAGTCTTTGTACAGGATCGCCACACCGGCATCCTCGGAGTCTTCAACAAAGAGCCAGACATGATTCCGGTAACCTTAACCCTTCACAGTGGGGGCGGGACAAAGGAATTTCACTATGAAGTATTAAACAATCCGCGCCTAAGCCCGGTCGCCATGATGGCCACGGTCTTCAACGCTTTGCATGGGGTTAACGAATACGGCGAAGAAATCACTTACCGGCTTAATGGCAGCATCGATGTGAAGGGCTTCCCAGAAGTCGGACTGCGGAACATGTTCGTTCCCGCGGAGAATGGTCAGCCGGCGGCAATGGCCGCAGCACTTTCCCTGGGCGAGCGCTTCGGGCGCATTTACGACAATCCGTACAATGCTCCGGCTGTAAAGAGCGTAAAGCTCGACTTCGACCTTGTGCGCGAACGACGCTGGGCACGCCTGGAAAGCGCCCGCACTGACGTAAGCGAAGCTCGGCCGGGCGATGAAATCATTGTCGAAACGGTGCTAGCTCCGTATCGCGGCGAGCGCGTAGTGCACCAGATTGCGGTAAAGATTCCGACCTCGGCCAGCAAAGGAACGTTGCGCATTCTGGTCAGTGATGGCGAAACTCTCGACCGCGTGGGCCGCACCAACCCGGCCTTCGGCCGCAAATTGGATCTCGCTTCCACGATTGCCCTACTCAATAAAGAACACACCAACAATCGTCTCTACCTTTCGCTTCTGGAGGCTGACCCGGAAGCTCGCGTCGCGGACAAGGTCATGCCGACGCTTCCCATTTCGATCATGAATGTCATGGATGGCATGCGCGGCAACCAGGAAATGATCGTGAGCGGAGAATCCAGCGTGGATGAAACCGCAACGCCGCCTCTGGATTACGTCGTGAGCGGCGCGCAGTTACTGACCATAACCGTGAAGTAATAATCTCGTGTGAGGCGGACACTCCTGCCCCGGCGATGCTCATGTAGCGACAGCCGCCTCGGCTGTCCGTCGAAGACCAAGCTACCCGAGAATCGCATTCAACTTTTTTCGCTCTAGTTCAGGGCAAACGGAACCAACGCTTTCGGCATGTGTCGGAAGCCCTGTGTCATCACTACAGCGATCAACATCTGCGAACCGTTAAAGCCCGCGTGCACTAGGAAACTGGCTCCCACTGAACGCATTACGGCACGCACTACTCCGCAGACCACCCCTACCAGAAAGATCACGAGCGCCGCGCCCCACGCCCATCCATATTGCGGCAGATGAATCAGACCAAACGGCAGAGCCGTAAGTGCGACGCCCCAAACCAAGCCCATCCGGCGAGCCAATACCGGATACATGAACCCGCGAAAGAACAGTTCTTCCATCAGCGGCCCGAGTGTGACGGCAATAATCGACAGCAGATACGCGTCGCGCGGGCTATCGAACAGATGCTCGAAGGGCGTGTCCTTCGGCATAGGCAATAAGCTTTGTAGCAGACCAAGCGCGAAAAACAAGGCTCCTCCCAGCGCAAGCAGCTTCCACTCCGACCGCGGCCAGTTCCACCGGATCGCCTGCCAGAAGCGGACGTGATACTTGCCTTCAACAAGGGCGAACATGCACCCGGCGATCGGGATGTAGAGCAAAAATTGCGAAGCGATCAGCAGGATGGGCTTCTTCGAAACGTCAGCCAAGCTTTCTAGCGGATACCAAAGCCGATGTGCCGCCAGCAGCACTGCAAGCTGCAACACCACCATGGTGACCACCGTCAGCCCCGCGATCAACAGCACGTCCCAACCGTTCCACACGGGATTCTCCACCGGCGATGGTGCTGATGTAACGGAAGGAATGGTCGCAGCAGCAAAGGGATCGGGGGCACTCGGCACTGGGAGCGGCGGCTCCGCGCTCAGCAGCGGCTGTGACTCAAACTGCGGATTGTCAGGAGAAGACAAGATTTCCTTTCGGTCTGTTATCTACCTCGTTAGGACCAGTCTACGGAATACACCGCAAATATTCGATACGGACCCGGCTCAGATTCATTAAATGCTCCGTTACTCACATTTGTTTCGGCCTCGTCAAATGAACCAAACAGACAGTGTGCATTCGTGCGAAGCTCATTCGCTAGACTGCTGCACGACAGCCCGGAACATTCCGGTGAAGTTCTCGCGGTGAAATTGACCACGTCGAACCCCTCAAGTTGCTTTCTGGAGGGCGCGATCACATTCGTTGGAAATGACAGTTCAGGTGAATACGGGTGCCAGGCTTCACCGTCGAATTCCATTTCATAAGCTTCGTAGTAGAAAAGCGACGTCCCCCGAAGTTGAAGTGAGTTTTCCTTGGCGACGGTCTTTATGATTTCCGGCGAGTCAAAGAACCAATAGCCATTGTGCTTCCAGTAGGGAATGTAGTCGGCGAAGTTCTGACAATTGCAGTTGCTGACTGAATATATGTCCTCGACATGGGGAGCTTGGAGCCAGTCGGGCTTCTTCCGTACTAGCTTGGCCATGTAACCGACGGGAATCATATCTGCAGCTGAAATCTTCAACTGACAACTGACAACCGGGAACTGGCAACTGCCTTCACAAAATACCCTGCCAAAGCCTGTCCCGTGTACGACTTCTTCACCCGCGCCACGGTTTCCGGCGTGCCCTGCGCCACAATCCGTCCGCCTTCATCTCCACCTTCCGGCCCGAGATCAATGATCCAATCCGCGTTGCGGATTACATCCAGATTGTGTTCGATGATGATGATCGAGTTGCCCAGGTCGGTCAACCGGTGCAGCACATCGAGCAACTTCTTAACGTCATCGAAGTGCAGCCCAGTTGTCGGTTCGTCGAGCAGATAGAGCGTCTTGCCGGTTTGACGCTTGCTCAGTTCGCGCGCTAGTTTGATGCGCTGCGCCTCGCCGCCCGAAAGCGTTACGGCCGATTGCCCCAGATGAATGTAGCCCAGCCCGACATCGACCAGCGTTTGCAACTTCTGCTTCACCTGCGGAATATTTTCCAGAATCGGCAGTGCGTCGGAGACCGGCATCTCCAGCAGATCGGCAATCGAATTTCCGTTATACTTCACCGCCAGCGTTTCATGGTTGTAGCGCCGCCCGCCGCAGACTTCGCAGAGCACGTATACGTCGGGCAGAAAATTCATCTCGATTCGCCGCTGCCCTTCGCCCTGGCAGGCCTCGCAGCGTCCGCCGGAAACGTTGAACGAAAAACGTCCCGCCTTATAGCCTCGTTCGCGCGACTCTGGAAGCATCGCGTAAAAATCGCGGATCTGTGTGAAGACTCCGGTGTACGTTGCCGGATTCGACCGCGGCGTCCGTCCAATCGGTGACTGATCGATGCGAATGACCTTGTCGATATTCTCCGCGCCCGATATCGCCTTGTGCTCGCCCGCCTTCTCGCGTGAGCGATAGAGTTGCCTGGCCAGGGACCGATACAGAATGTCATTGACCAATGTCGACTTGCCCGATCCGGAGACTCCGGTCACCACCGTCATTACGCCCAAGGGAAACGTCACGTCCAGATTCTTGAGATTGTTTTCCTTCGCACCCAGAATCGTCAGCGCCGCACCATTGGCCTGCCGCCGTTCCGGCCGCATCTCGATCGATGTCCGCCCTGAGATATAGGCTCCAGTGAGCGAGTCGGGATCGCGCATGATCTCTTCCGGGGTGCCGTGCGACACCAGGCTCCCACCGTGTCGGCCGGCGCCCGGCCCCAGATCGACGACATAATCGGCGCGGCGAATCGTCTCTTCATCGTGCTCCACGACCAGCACCGTGTTGCCCAAGTCGCGCAGATTCTCCAGCGCAGTCAACAGCCGGCCGTTGTCTCGATGGTGCAGTCCGATCGAAGGCTCGTCCAGCACATACAGCACGCCGCGCAATTTCGATCCAATTTGTGTTGCCAGCCGGATGCGCTGTCCCTCGCCGCCCGACAAAGTTGCCGCTGAGCGATCGAGCGAGATGTATCCCAAGCCCACCGCATTCAAGAACTGCAGCCGCTCCACAATCTCGTGCATAACACGTCCGGCAATCGCCGCCTCGCGCCCCGCCAGCTTAATTCCCTGCGCCACCGCCAGCGACCGCTCCACCGGCATGGCGGTAAAGTCGGCAATCGACATCCCATTCACTTTGACTGCCAGACTCTCGGGCCGCAGGCGCTTCCCGTGACACGCGGGACACTCGGTCGCCGACATGTGATCCATCAACCACTCGCGGTAGCCCTCCGAAGTCGATTCCTCCAGATTCTGTTTGAGATAACCGAATATGCCGTGGAATCCTGTCTTTCCGCCCCGCCCGAGTTCGCCGTTCAGTAGAAAATCCTGGGTCTTCTCCGGAAACTTCTCGAAGGGCGTGCTCAAATTAATCCCATACGCCGCCGCCGAAATCTGTAGCATATGAATCAGATTTTGCGAGGCCGATCCCGGTCCCAACCCGCCATCCAGTAACGGCTTTGACCAATCGGTGATCACCTTCGCCGAGTCGAAATCGTACTTGCTGCCCAGACCGTGGCACTCCGGACAAGCCCCATACATGCTGTTAAACGAAAACGACCGCGGCTCGAGTTGCGGCACGCTCATGCCGCAATCCGGGCAGGCCAACTTCTCGGAGTAAAGCTGTTCTTCACCCCCCACAACAGCGACCTGCACCAGTCCGCCCGCCAACTTCATCGCCAACCCGACAGACATTTCCAGGCGATGCTCGATTCCCGGCTTCACTAGCAGGCGATCGATTACAACTTCAATCGTGTGATTTTTCCGTTTGTCGAGATTAATTGCGACCTCGTCGTCCAAGCTCACCAACTCACCGTCGATCCTCGCCCGCGTGTAGCCGTGCTTGACCAGCGTTTCCATCTCTTTCTTGAATTCGCCCTTGCGCCCGCGGACAATTGGCGCCATTACCATGACCCGGTCCTCAGGACTGAGCGCCATGACTCGCTGCACAATCTGATCGGCGGACTGCCGGCTGATCGCCCTTCCGCATTTAGGACAATGCGGCACCCCAATCGAAGCGAACAAGAGGCGAAGATAATCATATATTTCGGTGATCGTCCCGACGGTTGAGCGCGGGCTGCGGCTGGTAGTCTTCTGCTCGATTGAGATGGAAGGACTGAGTCCATCGATCGCATCCACATCCGGGCGTTCCATCTGGTCCAGAAACTGCCGCGCATAGGCCGACAGAGTCTCCACATAACGGCGCTGTCCCTCGGCATAAATCGTGTCGAAAGCGAGCGACGACTTCCCGGAACCGCTGAGGCCGGTAACCACGGTCAGCGAGTTACGTGGAATTTCAACGTCTATGTTCTTTAGATTGTGCTGCCGGGCGCCCCGAACGGAAATCTTGGTAATAGCCATCATGTGCCAGGGTTACATCCCTTCCGTAATGTCGACAGGGAATCAGATTTGTTGGAAAGTGGGATTGCACAGCTCTACTCCGTATCTTAGTCGTTAACAGCGCGGAGCGTCAACGCGGTTAAATTGAAGATTGGCGCCGTTGAAACAGAAAAAGGCAGGTATACGGATTTCAGGGCCGCGCATCTGATAAAAGCCCTTGATTAAAGGTTGGTTGCCGTGAATTCGTTGATTATCCCCATGATCCTGTTCGCTACCGTCGTCGCCTCGGTTGGAATCGGCGTTTTCGCCGCTTACGCCGCCGTCATCGGCATCCTACACACGTTCGGCCGCGCCTCTCAGCCTGCACCAGCACGCCCCCGCCTGGTCTTAGTCCCCACTCAAAACCACGCCAGCGGCGACTGATTGTGGGTCGCGCTTAATCTGCTGTCCGCATTGTCACCCCAGCCTTACAGAACCCATAACTAGCCCTTACTCCGGCCGTTCGACATTTACGATTTTTCGGCAATTGACCGTGTTCGCTGCGTCGCAATCGCAAGTGGACGAAATGAGGACTGTTAACGTTTTCGCGGGAGAACCGCGCGCTGCGCGAAAGTCAGAGCAGCAGTCCTGATCAATTTTGAGATATTTGGAGGCGAGAGGAGGAGTCGAACCCCCAAGACCCGAAGGTCTGGGGACGTGAGAAGATATAGGCGCGATGCCAACAAAGCAGAAAATAAATGTAGAAGAGGTCAGCGTGTCACTGAACACCTTTGCCAAAGTGCGGATACGTCATTCCGCCCGAAAGAGTCCGGCGAATCGACTCTGAGCAGGTCGTGTGTCCCGAATGCGGCGCGCGGTTTGTTCCCAGCTCAAAATCCCGATATAGAGAACGGAACTGGCAGCCCGCCAACGGATCTTTTGCATCGTGACCAAGGAGAATGTGCTTTGATGCAATCGAAATCAATGAATCGAGTTGATTCAATTCCAGTCACAGCATCGCCTTCCAACATCGCCCTACACCCGGCTGCGAATCGCACCCATTCATCGCGACAGATCGCGCTGTGGCTTTTTGCAGCCTTCCAGTTCTTCTACCTGCTTACTTCAACGGGCCGGGTCCGTACGCCGGACGAGTACAATACCCTGTACACGACAGAGAGCCTGGTGCTGCGCGCGTCCACGGCGGTCCCGCAAGCCGTGGATCTGCACAATTTCTACGGGAGAAATGACGTGCATGGCCAGCCGCGTGCAGCCTATCCGCCGGGACACGCTTTGCTTTGCGCCCCGTGGTATGCCCTGGGGCGATATCTGTTGGCCCGATTACCGGGCGTACCGCCCGAAGATACTGACTTGATCGTGGCATTCACTTCCTGTGGGAGCAGTGCGACTTTTTCCGCGCTAACCGTGATGTTTTTTTTCCTGCTGCTGGTTGGGATGGGAATTCCTTCGCCCACTTCCCTGTTCGCCGCTACGATGGTGGGTCTTGGCACTCCGATCTTTGCCTATTCTGGATGGCTGTTCTCGGAGCCGCTATCGGCCGCCATTTTTATGGGGGTGACCCTCCTGCTTTTCGGCCGCGGCTATAAGCCGATTACTTTGTCGATTGCGTGCAGCGCGGGGTTGATTCTGGGATTAGCGACGTTTGTGCGACCGACCAATGTGTTGGCAATTCCCGTGTTTGCAGTGGCAGTTGTGGTACGTGACGGAAAACCCGCGCTGCGCGCCGGATTTGCCTTGTGCGCGGCATCGGCGATCGGCGTCGCGGCTTTGCTCTTCCATAATGCTCTGCTGTTTGGCGGCCCGCTTGAGTTTGGCTATCCTACCACGTCGGAAAACGTTAAGGCTGTGAATGCTTTTGATACGCCGCTCTGGAAAGGCCTTTACGGGTTCCTGTTGTCTCCTGGCAAATCGGTATTTATTTTTGCGCCTCCAGTACTCCTGGCACTCGCTGGACTTCGACGACTTTGGAAACTGGAGCGGGGCGTGGCCACCGTGTCTATATTCCTTCCCCTGGTCTATCTCTTGTTCTTTGCCCGCTACACCCACTGGGAAGGTGGATATTGCGTCGGCCCGAGGTATCTGGTCCCATCGATCGTATTGCTCTCGCTGGCATTGGGGCCCATGCTCGCCTACCCCGCGCCATCCATCGCAGGTGAAATAAAAGCATCTAAAATTAGAAAATTCGCTCTGTTGCTTCTCATTCTCGGCGCAGTTATCCAAAGTGTCTCGCTCGCTACGAGTTTTATGGAGGACCAAGTGCCGCGGGTGCACACCTACGACGCCAACTGGACTTACCGCCTCAGTTACTCGATGGTTGGGCAAATTCGTCTCTTCTTGAAGTATCTGGCCAGTAGTAGTTCGCCGCGTCTCGGACTGGGATGGGACCGCTGGTTTGTCTTCCTCCACAAGGGCGGGGTCAGCACCGCGACCCTCGTAGCTCTGGGTCTATGCATGCTCGCGGGCTTGGGAATCAGCCTGGCCGGTCTGGCAAAAAGCATCCGCAGCACGACTTGATGTTCGCGGGTAATGTTAGTAGAGTCGCGGCCGAGTAGGAAGTCCAAGCTTGCCAGGAATCACCATCGGAAGTGCTCACCAGAAGCTGGTTTCAGGCCGGCGCGTAGAAGTGCTGGCCAGTTGGTTCGCGAAACTGCTTCCCCCCGGAGTACAGATCCTCGATGTCGGGTGCGGCGACGGTTTGCTTTCTGCGATCCTCCAATCCAAGAGACCCGACATTACCGTTAGCGGCATAGACGTTCTTCCTCGCGATCACGCCCATATTCCGGTAGCGAAGTTCGATGGACGCCGCTTGCCCTTTGCGGATGCGTCCTTCGATGTGGTTCTTTTTTCCGACGTATTGCACCACACCAAAGAACCGGCAGCCTTGCTCAAGGAGGCGCGGCGGGTCGCCACGCGCCATGTGCTCCTCAAGGACCACTACCGCAAAGGAATCGCGGCGCATACCCGGCTGCAATTTATGGATTGGGTGGGCAACGCGAGATTTGGGGTGGCCCTCCCTTTCAACTACTGGGGCGACGAGCAATGGCAAGCTGCATGGCGGGAGATCGGGCTACAGCCTCAGCAGGTGATCACGAAGCTAGGTCTTTATCCGCGCCCAGCCGATTGGATCTTCGGAGCTAGCCTTCACTTTATCGCCTTACTGAATCTGGCTTGACCAGGAGTTCTGCCGGAATAGTCCAGGCGCTGCTGGTGCGCCCGAGCGCTCGGGATTACGATCTGGTCATTCAGACTCGGCGAATTTTTCCTGCTATCATGCTTCGCATCGCGCTTCCATTTTTCGCACGGGAATGAATCATGTGCGTTGATCTTCGAGTTGAGCCGGTTGCCCGGCTGGCATCTGGGAAAGATCCTGGGACGGTTGAGATTTCGGTCGTCATGCCTTGTCTCAACGAGGCCGAGACGCTGGGAGCCTGCATCGAGAAAGCGCAGCGGGCGTTGCGGGAGTCGGGCATTGCGGGCGAAGTGATCGTTGCCGACAACGGCAGCAGCGACGGCTCGGTGGAGATTGCGGAACAGCTGGGGGCGCGGGTCGTGAAGGTAGAGGCCAAGGGCTACGGTAATGCGCTGGGGGGCGGCATTGCGGTGGCAGCCGGCAAATACATCCTGATGGGAGACGCCGACGACAGCTACGACTTCGGGCACATCCCGCGATTTGTGGAAGAACTGCGTGGCGGCGCCGAACTGGTGATGGGCAACCGTTTTCGCGGCGGAATCTTGCAGGATGCCATGCCTCCGCTGCACCGGTATTTCGGCAATCCCGCGCTGTCGTGGTTGGGACGCTTGTTCTTCCGCAGCCAGGTAGGTGATTTCTACTGCGGCATCCGCGCCTTCCGCAAAGAGGCTTACGAAAAAATGGGACTGCGCACCACCGGCATGGAATTCGCCACCGAGATGGTGGTGAAGGCCACGCTGTTCCAGATGAAGATCGCAGAGGTCCCCACCACGCTCTCGCCCGACGGCCGCAGCCGCCCACCTCATCTGCGAACCTGGCGCGACGGCTGGCGCACACTTCGGTTTTTCCTGTTGTACAGTCCGCGCTGGTTGTTTCTGTATCCAGGATTGGCGCTGATGCTGCTGGGTGGTTTGCTCGGATTATGGCTGCTGCCGGGAACGCGAGTGGTGGGATCGGTCAACTTTGATGTGCACACCATGCTTTATGCCGCGGTTTTCGTCCTGCTTGGTTTCCAGGCAGTCGCGTTTGCAGTATTCACCAAGCTGTTTGCGATTACTGAGGGGCTGCTGCCGCCGGACCCGACGTTGGATCGGCTGTTTCGTTACATCACGCTCGAGGTCGGATTGCTGGTTGGAGCGCTGCTCATCGCGGGGGGCCTGGGGACGTCCATCTATGCCGTGGGATTTTGGGGAGCGCGGCACTTCGGCAATCTTGATTATTCCCACACCATGCGTCTTCTGATTCCGGCTTCCCTGCTGCTGACTCTTGGCGCTCAAACGGTGTTCGCCAGCTTCTTCCTGAGCGTACTCGGCCTTCGTCGCCGCTGAAGCCCGCGGACGAATTCGACTCCCTTCGCTGCCCTCAGCTGAGCAATAACTAACGGAGCTTGAACAAAGGGGGCACGGCGCGCGAGGCGCAGCCAGTCCTGATCGATTTGAGGTATGTGGTGCCGGGAGGGGGAGTCGAACCCCCAAGACCCGAAGGTCGGCGGATTTTGAGTCCGCTGCGTATCGCAGTATAGCTATGATAATAAGTAGTTTATATTGTACAAGACGTGAAAGTGTGTAAGCAAATGTGCCGGTTTTGAAGGTTTTCCACCGGTCAGGTCGCAACAAGAACCTCGCGACGAACGCGCTCTTTTCGAGCGCTTTTTATCTGACGGCTCCGAGCGGGGCAAAATACCGCCTTTCCCCTCCCGTATGCATTCTTGTCAATTCCCAATCTCACCCAGCGGGGAGCAGATCCCTCTCGCCGCTGTCAGGCGTTTACGAAAGTACTGGGGTGGTGGCATTCACTCGTGCAAGTAGCCAATCAGATTGTGAAAATAGCGGCCTGAAACCCTAGGCCTTGATCAGTTCCGAAACGCCGGGCTCTTCACTTTAGTGCAGTGTCGCCCACTTTAGTTAATTTCAGTGACAGCAGTGCATGGCTTTAGTAAAGTGGATGATTGTAGTACTAAATCTACTTTCAAGGGAGGGCTGGGGTGACCGAACGAGAAATGGAACTCGCATTGAAAAAAAATGACAGCAGGGAAAACGGGGCTTTGGTGACACTCGCGCTGAAAACTTTGGAGTGCGAGCAAAAGAAGCTGGCAAAACGCCTTGGCGTTTCCGAGACGCAAATCACGAAGTGGAAGCAGGGCGAGAGCATGTCTCACGAGAAACAAACCAAGCTTCGCAAGCTCATCGGGATAGATATGTACACAGATGTGGCCTTTGTACTCGCGGCAGGCTCGGTCGAGGCGGCGGACAAATGGGGAAAGGTGATGACGTTTCTAGCGGAGCACGCCAACTCCAGCGCCACCGACGAAATGGGGTTTGAGGATGCTGCGCTTCTTACTGAGGATTTCTTCGAGTTGCACTGGCAGACCTTTCGAACTCTGAAACACATGGGCATTGCGTGGCCTCAAACCTTTCCCGCCGAACTGGAGAAGATCGACTATGAGCTCCTTGCGTGGTGGCGTTCTGACAGTCCGGAAGAGGTCGGTGACGAGGAATCAGACTCCGATGCTTTCTGGACTCTGATCTCTAGCAGCCCACACGCACACCTGATTGATTCGATCTACAAATCGTACACGGATGTGTCTGCATTTTTTACTGCGAACCTTCACCCCTTGATCTACAACGAGCACAGCGAGGGTGGGTTGGACGCCATCGGGTCAAGCCATTGGGAACTCGAAGAGATTGATGGCAATTTGCTCTCCTTGGCGGCGTCCAAACTTGATTTCGAGGACACCAATGGCTTAGTCACGAAAGAGCAGTTTGAATTGTTCCAGAGGAAGATCACGAAAGATTACGTGCGGTGGCTCACCAAGCTGAAAAAAATGGCTTACGAATCCCAGGTTCCGCTCCCAGTCGAGGTGATGGATTTGGTGTCGCAATCTGCGGGAGAACTGGGCAGTGAGGCTGAGTGCGCGGAAATGGGGTATCGCTCCTTGCAGATTCACCCCGACATCTACATGAACGAACTGTTGCAAGGCATGAGGATGATTCATCAGGTGCTGCCTGCCATAATGAAAAAACTGGGCATGACCAAGGACGATTTCCATTGCGATAGCTCGGAATTCTCCCTGCCCGTCAATGCTCAGGGCTTCATCGACCACCCGAAGCAGGAACCGAAAGATGAGGATGGAGACGAGCGGCAGGCGCTGCCCGAGCCAAGGAAACCTTTCTAACGGTTGAGCCTTCGTCGCAGCTAGAAGCCACGTGGCAGAGAAGATGAACCACGAACCCAACATCTACGGAGCTGACGGAGATACTCGCAAAGGAGCCGCCGAAATACAAGTTCGGATCGAGTCCGGGAAGGCGCCATCATGTACCTCACATCCAGGTCACGCGCCACGAACCGGAATGAGTCCCAGTACATGTCCAGCGTTCCGGATCAGCCGAGTTTATAATCCGAAATAGACGGGACATTAATCCGAATCAGACGGAGCCTCCACCCGGCATGGACGATACCGATCACGCGCTCTTTCCTCGCTTTTCCGCCGAACTGGTGGCTACCGCGCTCAAGGACACGCCGGTTGTCATGGTCACGGGTCCGCGTCAGTGTGGCAAGACCACATTGGTTCGCGATTTGGTCGCGGGCAATCGCGAATTCATCACCATGGACGACGACACAGTTCTGGCCGCGGCACGCAGCGATCCCACTGGGTTGGTGCGCGCTCTCGATCGAACGACCATTGACGAAGTACAGCGAGTGCCCGACCTTCTCCGGGCTATCAAGAAGTCAGTGGATGATGATCGCCGGCCCGGCCGGTTTCTGTTGACGGGCTCAGCCAATATTCTCACTCTGCCCCAAGTCTCGGAGAGTCTAGCTGGCCGCATGGAGATCGTGAGCCTTCTGCCCCTCTCGCGGACTGAAGTCCGAGGCAAGAAGCCGGGGTTCCTCAAAGCAGCGTTCGATAGCAAACTTGGCAAACCTGCGGAGCCAATGATCGGCAAAGACCTCGTACAAGCCGTGCTGATTGGCGGCTACCCCGAAATGCTGCGGCGCGAAGATCCAAAGCGACGCCAGACATGGGCACGCGATTATGTAAGAGCCATCGTGCAGCGGGATGTGCGCGAGGTTGCCGACGTTGAAAAACTCGACCAAATGCCGCGTCTGCTACAGGTTCTTGCCCACCATTCTGGCCAGCTCACCAATTTCACGCAGATAGGCGGCCAAGTTGGGTTTGACGACAAAACCACAAGGAAATACGTGGCCATCCTGGAGCAGTTGTTTCTCGTTCGTCGGGTGGAACCGTGGTTTCGGAACCAGTTGAAGCGTTTGGTAAAGACGCCCAAGCTGCATTTCCTTGACTCCGGCCTGCTCGGCGCACTCTTAGGAGCTAGTGTGGAGCGGGTCGCGAAAGACCGGACAATGTTCGGACCATTGCTGGAAACGTTTGTTTTCTCTGAGGTGTTGAAACAGGCGTCTTGGTTTGGTGAGAGCTGCGCTTTATACCACTACCGGGACAAAGATCAGGACGAGGTTGACCTTGTGATTGAAGCGGGAAGTGGCGCATTGGTCGGTATCGAAGTCAAGGCGAGCGCTACCGTGAATGCTGGCGACTTCAAAGGACTCCGAAAGTTGGCGGAGGCCTGCGGCGATAACTTCAAGCTGGGAGTGGTTCTCTACGATGGCGGAAGGCCGGTCCCCTTCGGCGACCGTCTTGTTGCTGCGCCAATGTCTTGCTTGTGGGCGTGACTCGATCTTTCGCGGTCTTCGGGGCGCGTGGACTGAGGTGTTCCAATACGTCATTCCACACCAGGAAGTGATGACACATATCGATGTTGGTGACGACAACTCAACGCCAGAGCAAAACATGTTGCGCACGGATAGAATCGAACAGCCTTGCGGATTTCGCCACCGCCGATGCCGCGCGAAGCTTTAGTGTCCGGGTTGCGGTCTGGAAGTTCCCGGCTCAAGCCCTGGTTTCTCCCGCTGAGATGCGCTGACGCGCCATATAGGAGATGGCGGCATCGAGATCGGCAACAACGCTGCCGAACGCTCTCTGCGAGGTGTGGCCTTGGGTCGTACGAACTACCAGTTCGCCGCAGATGCTGGCGGAGAACGCGCAGCGGCGATCTACAGCCTGATCGGCTCGGCCAAACTCAACGGCCTCGATCCCGAAGCCTATCTGCGACAAGTGCTGATACGCGTCGCGGACCATCCGGTCAACCGCATCGAGGAGCTGCTGCCCTGAGCTTTAAAGCAGAAGCTGCCGCCCCCGATCCTTCCTAGGTTCATCCGCATCCAAGAAAGCATGCAGCGAGTTCCTGTAGATTCCAGCAGCATCGCCAGCATCGGCTATGCTCCTGAACAACAGGTGCTGGAACTGGAATTTAGACAAAGTGGAGAGGTCTATCAATACTTCGATGTGCCAGCCGAGGAGCACACCGCCTTCCTCGCCGCCGATTCCAAGGGCACTTACCTCAACCGCTACTTCAAGCCCCGACAGTACCGTTATCATCGGGTTCGACCCCCAACAGAAATAGCTCAGCAGCTCCTGCAGTAAGTGATTCTTACGTGGACATCTATCACCTCTCTCATCATCTCTCATCATCCGCCGTCACCACGGCCCTCACCGGACGGTTACCTTTCTTAGAAGTGGCGTAGAGCCTGAAAATGTGTAACAGATGTGGAAGCCGTGCTCACTCCTGTGTTTTTAAATAAACTAAACGTTTTCAATAGGATAGATTTTACGCTCGTGGCTAGATGAGGAATGTTAGTCCGCTGCGTCTGCGGCGGAGTGCTTCTCATGCGGTGAGTTAGCGCCAGCTAGCTGTTTATTTGGTGGGATTCTTGCTGGTGCCGGGAGGGGGAGTCGAACCCCCAAGACCCGAAGGTCGGCGGATTTTGAGTCCGCTGCGTCTGCCAGTTCCGCCATCCCGGCACTTCTTAGAAGTGATTGATTTTACAGCCTGTTCTCTGTTTCTATTCTTTCTTCTCCCAAACAACAAATGCGAAACTGTGTAACAAAGTGTGGCGCTTTTCGAGGATTTGCAGAGCCCAACCTCATTTTGCCGATGAAATGCTGCGACTCGTTCTTGGGCTTAGATGCCCACGACCAAGTCCTAAAAGGGGCACCCGTACGGGATTTTACCACTATTGTCAGCGAATCCGATTTGGCCCGACAGTTAAACCGCTCGGTTCGCACCCCCTCTACTGTTTCGCGGCGCGTGGGCAGGCTCGCCACGCGTCAAAATCTGGCCGCCTTTAGGATCGACTCTGTCCATGCATGGTTAGCCAAGAAGGAGAGGAAACCAGCCGCTAATGTTCCGCTCTTCTGGCCGACGGCTCAGACGCGCTTCCTAGAAACGGTAACGTCCAGTTCGAAACAAACCTGCCGAGCCGTGCAAACTTCCGGTTTGCTCGTGACACAGCCGTAACGCCAGTAAAGCTTCTGACAAACAGGCTTCACTGGACGGATATCCTTACCGCCGGTTTCTGCTCGGTTGCCAACTAGCAGGTTGCGGGAGCTACATTCGCTCCCTCAGACGCTCAGCCGAATCACCCAAAGTGGACAAAATTATCCGCGACGGGGCTCCGAGATTCCGGTTCCAGTCTGCCGGCAATCGGGATTGAAACCAACCGTGTTACAATTCCGTCGAAATTCCCCCCTGACCGCAAGTCGTCGGTGCAGCAAGAACAGTCTGATCTCATGTACGGAGTGTCGCATGTCACCCCGCAAGAATTCTGCGTCCTGCCGCTGGATATTTGATTCTTTAGGGTTCACGCTCGTTTACCGGATGCTCGCCCAAGCCGTTCGCCTTGCCGGGGCCGCATCTCTTTTTGTGGGAATTGCCGCCAGCGGCGCGGCTTCTGCCCAGACGAAAGCAGCAACGGTGACATCGCTCTCCGTCAGTGCAAGTTCCGTGGCCGCGGGTACGGTAGTGACGCTCACTGCCAAAGTGACAGCAGGCGGCGCTAATGTCAGTCCGGGGCAAGTGAATTTCTGCGATGCCACTGCGGCATACTGCACTGACATTCACATTCTTGCCACCGCGCAACTGACGAGTTCTGGGACCTTCACTTACAAGTTCCGCCCGGCGATCGGCAGCCACAGCTATAAGGCCGTGTTCGTCGGAACCAACTCGTATGCCGGCAGTATTTCGAGCGCATCGTCGCTGACAGTGACCGGAACTACCGGGCCATTCGCGACGGCCACCTCGATTGCGGAAACCGGGGCTTGGGGGAATTACACGCTGACTGGGACCGTAACAGAGGCCGGAGGAACGGTCGCGCCCACTGGGACCGTCTCCTTTCTGGATGCCAGCAACGGAAATTCGGTCCTGGCGACCGGATCGTTAGGAGCGGCGGTTGCCGGCGTCGGCTGGCCAAATCCGGGATCGCTGTCGAACACACAGGGCACCTATTTCGTGTTGATCGCGGACCTTAACGGAGACGGCATCCCCGACCTTGTTTTAGGTTCCAATCAGGTGTCGATCTACTTGGGTAACACGAATGGGACCTATACCAAAGGGGTCACGATTTCCGTTCAGCAGGCACCTACGAGTTATCCGATCGTCATTGCTGACTTCAATGGGGACGAAATTCCGGATTTGGCCGTACCTTTGTATGGTTCGAACGACATAGCGATCCTGTTGGGGAAAGGGGATGGCACGTTTGCAGATCCCGTTATGGCCTCGGTACCAGGCTCCGTTGTCGGTGTCGATCAGATCGTGGTCGCAGATTTCAATGGAGATGGAATTCCCGACCTGGCCGTTATCACCAACGCTACCAATTCGACCGTGGACATTCTCGTCGGCAATGGGGATGGGACTTTTACCGCAGAAACGACCAACCCTCCTATTTCCGGAACACCATTCTACTTCGCAACGGGCGATTTCAACGGAGACGGCAAGACGGATTTGGCAGTCGCGGAGAACAACGGTACGATTGCCATTCTTCTGGGAAACGGGGATGGCACATTTGCGGCATCGGGATCCGTGAATTCAGCAAGCAGCGGTTCACCCATCGCCGTGGCCGACTTCAGCGGGGATGGCAAGCTTGATATCGCTGTGGCGGCAGGCGCCTACACCATTGAATCAGTGAGTGTACTCACCGGAAACGGTGATGGAACCTTCAATTCACCATTTTCCGGTCCGGGCTCGACATCACCGAGCACTACCTGGATCCAGGTGGCGGATTTCAACCAGGATGGCACTCCGGATGTGGTTCTGGCTGATTCGGGTCTCACTGTTCCGTACTATCTCGAAGTCGGCGTGGGTGACCTGAATGGGGATGGGTACCCGGACATCGTGGCCGGCGGCTATTACGAAAACGCCCAGGGACTGTACCTGACCGAGCCGACGGAAACGGCGAGCGCCAGCGCCAGCGTTCAAGTCAACGGCGTAGGTCATCATCTGGCTCAGGCAAGTTTTCCTGCTGAGGGCAAATACGAATCCAGCGTTTCCAACTCAATCCCGTTGTGGGGTCTTTTGCCCGCCACGTCAACCACGTTGAGTGTGACGTCGGGAGGGTCGACCGTGACGAGCGTTACTCCCGGAACCGCAGTGCTTCTTACCGCGCACGTGAGCGCCGGCACTACTCCGGTGACCGCCGGGCAAGTCAACTTCTGCGATGCCTCCGCGCCCCATTGCACGGATATACATATTCTTGGCTCGGCCGCGTTGAACAGCTCTGGAACCGCGACCTTCAAGTTTGTGCCCGGGGTCGGCGCGCACAGCTACCGGGCCCAATTCGTCGAGGACGGTTTCGGTCTGGCGAGCGCATCGAACGTTGCATCGCTGAATGTAGCTCCTGCACCCAGTCCCGTCTACAGCGATACGGCTGCCATCTTTGTCAATGGGTCGCCAGGCGACTACAGCCTCACAGCGACCGTAACGGGATACGGCGGCCCGGCCTCGCCTACCGGAACCGTGTCGTTCGTCGATACGAGCTTCAGCAACAACGTGCTCGCGACCGCTTCCCTCGGAACTGGCATACCCGGTATCGGCTTCCTGGAATCTATGTCTCCTTCGTTTGGATCCTATCCAGCCAGAGAAGTCACAGCCGATTTCAACGGCGATGGAATACCCGATCTGGCTGTTATCTCCAGCGACAACTCTTTCGGAGGCGGCCCTTTCACCGTAGCAGTTTTCCTCGGTAACGGAGACGGAACATTCCGGACCGGACCGACGATTCAACCTTCTGACATGTGGATTTACCCATCCATGATTTCAGGGGACTTCAATGGAGATGGCAAGCCCGACCTGGCCATCTTAAGTTACGACGGCTCTACTACGAGCTACCTCACGATTCTGTTGAATAACGGTGACGGGTCGTTCAGCGCGAAACCCACTGTGGTTGCCTACCAACAGGGAAGCACGGGCGGTGATGTAATCCTGGGCACAATGGCAACCGCGGATTTCAACGGGGATGGCAAGTTGGACCTGGCCGTTGTAGGCGACTATGTCTCATCCGGAGGGGTGACGATTCTCCTAGGAAAAGGCGACGGAACGTTTACGGCAGCGGGACCGAACCTCGACCCGAGCGCGGATTTTGCTTTGATTGCAACCGGAGATTTCAATGGGGACGGCATCACGGATTTTGTGACTCCGAATTACTTCGAATTCGGCGGGAGCCCAACCATTTTTCTCGGTAAAGGCGATGGGACGTTTACATTCAAGAAAACATCGTTCACCCTGGATTACTTCCCCACTTCCGTAGTAGTCGGAGATTTCAATGGCGATGGCGTTCTCGATCTAGCGTTCTCAGACCTGAATGGCGTTGAAATCGCGTTAGGCAATGGCGATGGAACGTTCAACGAAACTTCGGCCAGCCCCATTCAGGTTCCCGACGAACTCTATTGCTTGCAGGTTGGGGACTTCAACCACGATGGCAAACTGGATCTGGCAGGATGGGACACCTATTTCGGTCAGATCGTTCTTCTCCTGGGCGCTGGGGACGGCACGTTTGCGGTAACGAAGGCTACTCCCGGCGTGAACCCTTCTACGTTCGGCATACATCAGATTGCAGCCGCCGACTTCAACGGGGATGGCGTGCCCGATCTGGCCATGTTGACCTACAGCGTCAATACAGCCTCGATCCTGCTAACGGTGCCGACCGAAACCGCGACGGCGACAGTAAACGGCATCGCGCCGGTTGGCGCTGGAACGCATAACGTGGATGCGAGCTATGCCGGCGACAGCCACTACAGTGCCGTTACTTCCAGCACGGTAGCGCTCACCGCTGGTCTAGCACCGCTCGTCGTCACTCCCGCCGCCGGAACATATACGTCTGCGCAGACACTGACGATTACTGAGGCGATTCCCGGATCGACGATCTACTACGAACTGACAGGAGCGGTAAGTACGAACGGGTATGTGCAATATACAGGGCCCGTCGCGCTGCCTTACGGCGGCGTAGAAACTTTGCAAGCTTATGCGACGGAGACGGGATATCAACAGAGCAATAATTTGTTGGCTCAGTACACGTTGAACTATCCAGCCACTCCCGCGCCTGACTTCTCTCTTCCGGCCGGGAGTTACTCGGGTATTCAGAACCTGACAATCACCGACTCATTGGCGGGAGCAACCATCTACTACACGACTGATGGCACGCCGACTACTTCTTCGACGGAATACACGGGACCAATCAGCGTGAGCAGCACAGAGACAATTGAGGCCATTGCTGCGGCGACCGGCTATTCGACCAGCGCAGTAATAACCGCAGCTTACACGATCACTATATCCGCTCCTGCTTTCGCGCTTTCCGCTTCCCCCGTAAGCGTATCGGTGCCTCAAGGCGGCAGCGGAACAAGCACAATTTCGGCCACCGATGTCGGAGGGTTTACCGGAACGGTTACGCTCGCCGCGACTGGTCTACCCAGCGGCGTTTCAGCGAGTTTTGCTCCGGGATCCGCGGCAGGAACTCAGGTACTGACGCTCACGGCCAGCACCTCGGCTCAAACTACCTCCAGTGCGGTAACGGTAACTATCACCGGAACCTCCGGCTCGCTGAGCGCGACAACGACTGTTGACCTCAGCATCACTCCAGAGCCAGGCTTCGCGCCAGGATCTGGCGGGACCACGTCCTTGACGGTCACCCCGGGCACGACTGCCGGGAATACCGGAACGATTAGCGTGGCGGGGACGAACGGGTTCAGCGGAATAGTGGATCTGACTTGCAGCGTCACCACGACACTAACCGGCGTCAGTGACATGCCGACGTGCAGTCTGAAGCCAACCTCGGTCACGATCAGCGATGCTTCCGCACAGACCTCGACACTCACTGTCAACACGACCGCGGCATCGAGCGCCGAGAATCAAAAGAGACGCCTCTTCTGGCCGTGGGCCAGCGGAGCCACCTTCGCGTTTGTGTTGCTCTTTGTGAGGCCACCGAAACGGAAAGGCCGCGTCGCGATTATTGGACTCCTGCTCCTGTTTGTCTCCACAGGACTCATTGCTTGCGGCGGGGGCGGCAACATTGGAAGTGGCGGAGGTGGCGGTGGCAATACCGGCACTACGCCAGGAGCCTATACGATCACTATCACCGGCACATCAGGTTCGGTAAGCGCGACAGTTGGCGCTGTCGCTTTGACAGTACAATAGCAGAGCCGGTCCTTTTCGGCGCTTCTCCGCAGCCAAAACAGTGGAGGACGGCCCTCTAAATAGCCGGGCTGCCCACGACCTGGATGCGCTGCCCATTGACCGAGCGATTTGTCCCTCAGAGAGCACGCGATGCAGACTCGCCATATCCTCGGGAGAGGAAGCGGAATCGTCGAGAGCAAAATGCGCGTCTCGGTGACGACGCGATCTTGGAACTTCGGGACCTGCGCGAGCTCGGAACCGAGCGGAAACATAGATGTACTACCTCCGCGATCGATGTTCACATCAGTAACGAGAAACGCGCTTGTGATTACGAATATCGCGACAACTCCCGTGTAGTCGGCAATCCGGAAGTAGTTCTACTAATCGCCGAAGAGCAGGCGGTTTGCTCAGGCCGCCTTAAGCGAAAGCGCGACACCTTCCTCCCATTGCTGGAGCATGCGATTGCCTATCTCCATGAATTCCGCGTGCGCTTTAATGTAGGCGTGCAGATCCTTTGAGGTGTCACCAATTGCAGCTTCTATGTGTTCGAGTATCTGCCGGACGCGGGCAGGGGTGCCTCCCGTCCGCGTCTCGCCGAGTCGCTGCAATTCCTTCGCGCTCGCCCATTTCGTCGTGCCGTTAAGGGTCAGCGCCATGCTGTCCTTCGGCAGATAGACGGAGGTGGTCACAAGATCATAGACGGGTGCGAGTCTCGCTTCGCCCTGAACATCGTCGTAAACAATCCCAAAGTTCTTGAGATGCGCGTCGCCATTGCGAAGCGTGCAATTCAGGGCAATCAGGGCGAACAGCTTTTCCATGTCCTCGCCCATATGCGTCGAGTTTGCAAACTGCCCAAATCGCTTCATGACCGAGGTCTCGTAGCTGCCGCGATATTTCTCGTCGGTCCTGCGACCGTTCAGCACGCAGAAATCCTCAAATCCGCGATAGGTCCCGTCCATGCGCAGGTCGAAACGGTCAATGATCAGCGCCATGCCGTCCTCGGCCAGGCGGTAGGGGGGCACGACGAGTCCGTATTTGCGCGCCACGGTGAGGCAAAAATACTCGTTGGCTGCCAGTTGCGGATATTCGTTGGGCTCCCACAGCTTCACAATGTGGGTCGCGCCTTTGTAGCTTTGCGAGAGGCGGTGTCCCGTATGCTCCATCTCGGCGAAAGCCTTTTCGTCGCGCACGAGGATTTTGGGCTGCACGCCGCTGATCCCGGAGAAGGACGCGAATTTCTCCAGCAGGTAGCGGAAGAGGTCGCCGCCGCGCTTGCGTTCGAGAATTTCGTCCACCGACTGGAAGGGCACGTCCTCATGCAGGTGTTCCTTGTCGCCGGTGTAGCGGATACGTCCGATCTGCGAGCGGCCGACAATGGACAGCAAGTCGAATTCGTCGAAGGTGCCGGTGGCTTTCGCAAAGGCAAGGCGGAGCCGCTCCCGCAGTGCGCCTTCGGGCAGGTTCATCTCGAAAACCGGAAGCAGGCCGAAGGGCACGCTCCACGACTCAAGCCTCAAAGGCATCGTCACCGAGACCGCGCGCGTAGGCGGATCGCCGGGAAGGTAAGCAAACGTGCTGCCGCGCTCGCCGTGACGATCGAGTAGTCCCGCTTCAGCGGCGTCGGTCCAGACTTTGATCATCCCGTGCCTCTTCGATGAGTTCTTCAAGCGTCGGCCGGCCCGCGCTTGCCCCCTGGAGCTTCAACTCCAGCCCCAGCGCCGTGAGAATATTTGTGATCTTGGAATATCCGAGTTCGCCCAGCCGTCCGTTCTCCAGGGCGTCGAGCGTGGAGAGTCCGACCCTAGCTTTTTTTGCAAGCGTGGGCTGCGTCAGGCCAAGTGTTTTGCGCTTGGTGGCGATCTGCTCGCCTAATAAGTACAGGGGCAACACACGCCTAATATACAAGGCTTTATGATCGCCAGCAACAAGATAACATCATACACTGGGTG
>Ga0193751_1000354_pt1 | contig 37597 bp, 47 predicted proteins | sample L1c2metaG_FD_143050 | JGI IMG/M metagenome (GOLD analysis project Ga0193751, IMG submission 143050) | Soil microbial communities from a riparian zone of the East river system, Colorado, United States - L1c2 | ecosystem: Environmental > Terrestrial > Soil > Riparian zone | place: USA: East River...
ACTTCGACCTGGGAGAGGTGAAGAAGCGCCCATGCCCGTGATGCCGACGAGCCGCACCATCCTGGGCCTGCTCGACGAGCAGGCGGCGCGCTTTCCGCAGCGCGAAGCGCTGGTGGGCGGCGAGCGGCGTTACACCTATGCGGCGTTGCGCGACGCGGTGCGGGCGTTCGCCAAAGGGCTGCACGCGCTCGGGGTGCGCAACGGCGACCATGTCGCCATCCTGATGGGCAACCGGCCCGAATGGGTCATCGCCGACCTTGCCGTGTGCGCGCTCGGCGGCGTCATGGTGGCGATCAACACCTGGGTCACGACCCGCGAGCTTAGTTACGTGCTCGCCCATTCCGACGCCACCGTGCTGATCGCCAGCGATCATTTCCTCAAGTACGACTACTTCGCCATGCTCGGCGAGCTCGAGCCGCTGGCGCAATCCATGCCGCGGCTCGGGCGCATCGTTCACGTGGGGGCGCGGTCCTATCGCGAGTCGATCCCGTTCGCCGAAGTCTTCGCGAGCGGGCGCGCGGTCGCGGACGCGGTGATCGACCGCGCCGCCGCGGCGATCGACCCGCGCGACGTCGCCTATCTGCTCTACACCTCGGGCTCGACCTCGACGCCCAAGGGCGTGCAGCTCCAGCACTTCGCGCTGATCGAGAACATGTGGCACATCGGCGAGCGCATGCACGTGACCGAGCGCGACCGGCTGTGGCTGGCGGTGTCGCTGTTCTGGGGGCTGGGCTGCGAGAACGCCCTGTTCAATCTCCTGACCCATGGCGGCTGCGTGGTGCTGCAGGAAAACTTCGAAGCCGGGGAGGCGCTGCGCCTGATCGACACGGAGCGCTGCAGCATTTTCTACGGCACGCCCAACATGGCGCAGGCGCTGGCCGAGCATCCGCAGCGTCGCGTGCACGATCTCACCAGCCTGCGTTCGGGCGGCACGGTCGGCACGCCCGAGCAGATCGCGCGGGTGGCCGCGCTCGGCGCCCACGCCATCTGCAACATCTACGGCCTGACCGAGACCTACGGCAACTGCGCGGTGACCGACGCGGCCGAGCCGCTGGAGGTGCGCCAGACCAGCGTCGGGCGGCCGCTGCCCGGCGTCGACCTGCGCATCGTCGATCCGCACAGCGGGCGGCCGCTGGCGCCGGGCGAGGTCGGGGAAATCCGCGTCAAGGGCTACGTGACCGTCGGCTACTACAAGGACGCCGACAAGAACCGCGCCGCCTTCGACGCGGACGGCTATTTCGTCACCGGCGATCTCGGTTTCCTCGACGCCGAGGGGCGGCTTTATTTCCGTGGCCGCATCAAGGAAATGATCAAGACCGGCGGCATCAACGTGGCGCCGGTCGAGGTCGAGGAAACCCTGATGGCGCATCCGGCGGTCAAGCTCGCCTGCGTGACCGGCGTGCCCGACCCGCGGCGCGACGAGGTGATCGCCGCGCTCATCGTGTGCCAGGCCGGGCAGAGCGTCGGCGAAGCCGACCTGCTCGCCCATTGCCGGCGCGCGCTCGCCGCCTACAAGATTCCCCGCCTGGTGAAGTTCGTGAGCGAAGCCGAGCTGCCGCTCACGGTCACCGGCAAGCTGCAGAAGAACCGCCTGGCGGAGTTTTTTACTGGCGGCAAATGAAGCCGCCTCGTAGGGCGCAATAGCGCAGCGTATTGCGCCGTTGGCGGCATGCGGCGCATTACGGCCTTCGGCCTAATGCGCCCTACGGCGTGAGTGAGAATCATGACCGACATCGCCTGCGTCGCGCATACCCAGGACGTCCTCGGCGAGGTGCCGCGCTGGCATCCGCTCGAGCGGGCGCTTTATTGGATCGATGCGTTCAAGCCGGCGGTGCACCGGCTCGATCCGGTCAGCGGGACGGTCGCCAGCTGGACGCCGCCGGAAAAGCTCGGCTCGTTCGCGCCGTGCGCCGCCGGCGGATTGCTGATCGCCGGACGCAACGGGCTTGCGCTCTACGATCCGGCGAGCGGTCGGCTCGACCGCATCGCCGATCCGGAAGCGGGCGGGGCGGTCAACATCCTCAACGACGGGCGCTGCGACCGGCGCGGGCGGTTCTGGGTCGGCTCCATGAGCAGGACGATGGCGAGCGCGAGCGGACGGCTCTATCGCCTCGCGCGCGGAGAGCTCGAGGCGCTCGACGACAACATCTGGGTCGCCAACGGCGTGTGCTGGAGCCCGGACGACACGAAGATGTATTTCGCCGACAGCCACGTGAAGACCATCTTCGTCTACGACTTCGATCTCGCCGCCGGGACGATCGGTCCGCGCCGCGTGTTCGCCGCCATGGGCGAGCGGCCGGGCGTGCCGGACGGCTCGTCGGTCGACGCCGACGGGTTCGTGTGGAACGCGGTGTTCGACGCCGGCTGCCTGCTGCGCTACGCGCCGGACGGGCGGGTCGACCGCACGGTCGCGCTGCCGGTCAGCCGGCCGACCGCCTGCGCCTTCGGCGGCAATGATCTTGCGACCCTCTACGTGACGACGGCGCGCTTCCGCCTGGCGGCCGACCGGCTCGCGGCCGAGACCCACGCCGGCGGCCTGCTGGCGCTCGACGTCGGCGTGCGCGGCCTGCCGGAGCCGATGTACGCGGGGTAGTAATATAACGCGACCTCGTGCCCCGTCATGGCCGCCCCCGGGCACTTCGTCCCGGGGGTGTCCCGGCCATCCACGTCTATAAAGTTTTCAGCATGCGAGGCGGTTGGGTCTATATTCAGACAAATAAGCCAAACGGGACGCTCTATCTCGGCGTGACGAGCAAATTGTCGCAACGTGCGTGGCAACATCGCACCGGGCAAGTGAAAGGATTCACTGCGCGATACGGCTTAAAAATGCTCGTTCGGTACGAATATCACGACGATATTCGCACGGCGATCCAGCGCGAGCACAATATGAAACACTGGCCCCGAGCCTGGAAGGTCAGACTTATTCTCGGAATGAATCCAGACTGGAAAGGCCTGTACGAGACGTTGGGCTAAAGGCGTGGATGGCCGGGACACCCCCGGGACGAAGTGCCCGGGGGCGGCCATGACGAAAAGGAGGCCGCCGGGAGGCGGCCTCTGTCGTTTGGTCGATCGCTGCAACCGTTATGGCCGGTCGGGGAACGGCGGGATCTTGGCGGGAAGCTGGGACACGGTGTAGCCCTTGACCTGCAGGGTCCAGGCCGAATCGATCGCCGCTTGGGCCCCGGCGAACGGCAGGAACAGCGTCAGGTTCGAGACATAGAGGGTCGCGCCGTCCCGGCTGAACGCAAGGCTCGCCGGGAACAACAAGCCCTGCGCGATGCCGTTGTTGTCGATGCCGCGGAAATCGCCGAGCTTGGCGATCACCTTGCCGGTCGGATCGAGGACCACGATCTCGTCCTCCTGATTGGCGCAGACCCACAGGTTGCCGGCGCGGTCGATGGCGATGCCATCCGGCGCGTTGATGCCGGTGATGAAGATCGACGCCGTGCCGGCCGTGCCGTCGGGGTTCACCGGAATCTGGATGATCTGGTGAAACGCCGTGTTGGCGACGTACATGGTCTTGCCGTCGTTGCTGAACTCGACGCCGTTGGCGCCGAACGGCGGCGTCAAAGCGCCCCCTCCATTGCCGAGCAACGGATCGGTTTTCCAGGCTGTCGCGCCGCCGCCATGCGGGCCGATCTTCCAGATGGTGCCGTTGAAGGAATCCGACACATAGCCGTTTCCGTTGCTGTCGAACGTCAGAGCATTCAGGCCGGAGCCGGCGATCGGGCCCGCCAACACGCTGGAGTTGCCGTTGTGCGGGTCGACGTTGAGAACCTTTCCGGCCCCGAAGTCGAGAACCCACAGCATGTGGGTCGCCGGATTGAAGGCAAGCCCAAGCATGTGACCACTGGACTTTGCGATCGTCACCTTCCTGACGATGTTGCCGTTGGGCGAGATCACGAACAGCGTCGCGGGGCCGCCGATCGCGCCCGTGGTGTTGAAGCCGAAGGTCGGCGCGTAGATGTTGCCGTCGGGCCCGACGGTCAGGCCTTCGACGCTGCCGGTCGCCGCCGGCAGCACGGCCAACACGTCGACCTCACCGCGTGTCCAGGCATTGGCGGGCACCGCCGCGAGAACCCCGAGCACAAGCCCGAGCGCGGCCGCTCCGATCTTGAATCGTGGCATGAATTGCCTCCCCGTGATGATTTGAAAACCCCCGGACGAGCACCGGGTGCGCGTGCACGATAACATCGGGCCGGCGCCTCCGGAAGGCGAGCGCGGCCGCCGCCGGCGAACCCGCCGTCACATTCCCGGGATCGCGCCGGCTCTTCCGCTCGGGCGAGCCGGCCGCGTATCATCGCTGGTCGGGGACGCGGCGTCCTCGGCGCGGCCGCACATGGGCTTCGGCATGGCCAAGGCCGGCGGCGACGCTCAGGCGCTGCACACATCTGGGCGTGGACCTGCGCAACGCGGAAGACCGCGCCATGGGGAAGCTGCTGCAGGAACCCGGCGCCATGATGGACTGGATCGCGATCCCCAATTTCCTCGCCGCTTACCGATGAGCGCCGCCCGGCCGCAACCCGACTACGCGCGCAACATGCGCCTCGTCGGCCATTGCGACCAGGGCGGCCGTCCCGACGGCGTGCAGATCATGGTGCATCGCGGCCACGCCTATATCGGCCACATGTTCTCCAAGGGCTTCAGCGTCCTCGACGTGCGCGATGCCAGGAATCCGCGCGCGGTGAACTACCTGGCTGCGCCGCCCGGCACCTGGAACATCCACCTGCAGACCCACGACGACCTGCTGCTCGTCATCAACGCCAAGGACATGTTCGCCGCCGCGGAGTTCGCCGACGAGAAGGCCTATTACAAGGGCCAGCTCGGCAAGGGCACGGCGGCGGGGACCGGCGCCGCGCGTGACTGGACCGCGGGGCTCGCGGTCTACGACATCTCCCTGCCGCAGACGCCGCGACGGATCGGCTTCATGCCGGTCGAGGGCGGCGGCATTCACCGCATCTGGTACGCCGGCGGGCGATGGGCCTATGTGTCGGCGCTGCTCGACGGATTCACCGACTACATCTTCATGGCCGTCGACATGAGCGACCCGGCAAACCCGCGCGCGGCCGGGCGCTACTGGATCCCCGGGATGAACCAGGCGGCGGGCGAGACCCCGTCGTGGCCGGCGGCGAGCCGTTATGGGCTGCACCACGCGATCGTGCACGGCGACACCGCCTACGCCGCCTGGCGCGACGCCGGCATGGTGGTGATCGACGTTGCCGACCGCAGCCGGCCCAAGCCGATCGTCCACCGCAATTGGTCGCCGCCGTTCGGCGGCGGCACGCACAATTGCCTGCCGCTGCCCGACCGCGACCTCCTCGTCGTGCTCGACGAAGCGGTGCTCGACCATCAGGAGGACGGGCTCAAGCTCATCTGGGTGTTCGACAACCGGGTGAAGGGAAATCCCGTGAGCATCGCCACCTTCCCGACCCCGGAGGAAGCGGACTACGGGCGCAAGGGCGGCCACTTCGGCCCGCACAATATCCACGAGAACCGGCCGGGCAGCTTCGTGAGCTCGGAGCTGATCTTCGCCACCTATCAGAACGCGGGCGTGCGCGTGTTCGACATCCGCGATCAATTCCGGCCGCGGGAAGTCGGCGCGCTGGTGCCGCCGGCGCCCGCGCGCATGATGGACCGCCGGCCCAATCGTGCGCAGGTGATCCAGTCCGCCGACGTATTCGTCGATGCCGCCGGCCTGATCTATTCGACCGACTATAATGGCGGGCTCTATATCGTCGAGTTCGACGGCTAGAACGGGATGACTTTTCTTCGAATCGTCATCCCGCTCTGGCGTCATCCCCGACAAGAAGGGATTGACCGCGGTGGTGCCCGACCTGGTCAAGGGCGAGCTGCGGTTCGTGCAGTTGGGGCAGTAGCTGACGGACAACACCGCTTCGTAGGGCGCAATAGCGAAGCGTATTGCGCCGGCTGTCGGCGCATTACGCGGCCCATCGGCCGCTAATGCGCCCTACTACCCCGTGTACTCGACGATGTGCATGCCGGCGCCCCAGCGGTCGATGAGGTAGAGCCGCCGGTGCTCGTCGGTGCCGACGTCGTTCGATTGAATCGCCTCCTGGCCCTCCGGCGTCGCCGGGACGTAGTACCCGACCTCGGTCGGCCGCAGCGGGTCGCGCACGTCGACCGCGCGCAGGCCGGCGTTGAAATAGGTGAGGAACACGAGGTTGGCCCACGGGCCGTCGGCCGGAATGTCCTCGATGATGTTGTGCGCGCCGAAGCGCCCCGGCCGGTTGAAGTACTTGTCCCGCTCCGGGAAGAACGTCGCGACCGGCAGCGGCTTCGTCTCCTCGCGGATGTCGATGATCCACATGAACTGGCTGTCCCAGTATTTCTGCTTGCCGCGCGCCTCGTCGGTGACGACGAGATACGGGCGGTCGCCGATCGGCCAGGCGGTGTGGTTCGATCCGGGGAACGGCGGCGACCAGCTCAGGTGACCGACGAGCTTCATGTCCTTGAGATCCGTGCAGTCGATGACCGCGATGCCGCCGCCCCAGAACGCCGCGAACATGCGGTTGCCGCGGATCATCGGCGGCCCGTGCAGGGTGCAGGCGGTGTCGGCCGGGCGCGGGTCGTTGCCGGAACCCTTGCCCTGCGCCTTCTGCCACGGCAGGCCCCAGATGCTCACGACCTCGGGCTTGAGCGGATCGCGCACGTCCATGGTCCAGATCACCCGCTTGTTCCAGCCTTCCGCGTCGTTGGGAAAGAAGGCGAGCTTGCGGACGTTGTCGACGCCGAACCGGTGCGGGCCGCTGCCGGGCATGTCGTAGAAGCCGATCTCGCGCGGGGCCGCCGGCTTGGCGATGTCGAAAATGTAGAACCCGGCGCGCGCGTTCCGGCCGGCCTCGCCAGGCAGGCGCTCGGAATTCACGTAGAGAATATCGTCGCCGACGATGCGCAGCTTGTGCATGTGGACGCCGGGCGGCGCGCGGAACTCCCACACCTTGCGCGGCTTGCGCGGATCGCGCACGTCGTGGACCGTGAACCCCTCCGCGCCGTTGAAGCTCGCCCCGCCGACCGCGCCCACGTAGGCATGGCCGTGCTTGACCTCGACCAGGCTGCCGCCGCCCCAGGCGGCGGAGGGATCGTGGCCGAGCAGGCGGAAATTCTTCGCTTCCTCGGGGTAACGCACGCTCATGCTCGACGCTCCCTGCTTCGTCATGGCCGGCCGCAATGGCGCCGGCCGCGGTTCCGGGCCATTGGGTCCGCCCGGTGATGACTCGTCAACTATGTTTGTCAGCGAATCCGCAAGCATGTTTATCAGCGAATTCGCAAGCTGTTTTGGCTATCGAAGGGTTACTCGATTGCAGACATTTTGAGAGAGGCTTCGCCATGGGGCCGTCGCAACCGGCAAGGCGCGTGCCGCACGATCGGGGGCGGCGTCACCCGGCCATCCGGCCGGATTACCTGCAACTCTACCGGATGAAGGCGGGGCCGGACGCGAAGCCGGCCGCCGCGGAAGCGGCACCGGCGGCGGCGGACACCGGCGCCACGCAACCCACGCGCAGCCGCGGCGCGCGGATCTTCCTGATCGTGCTGATCGCCGCGGTCGGCGTGAACTTCGGGGCGATCCTCGGCCTGGTGGGGTGGGGGGTGCTGCAGGCGCTCGGGGTGTTCGGCGAGCCGGCGATCGAGACGGTGCAGCGCGCGCAGGGCGCGTCGATCTCCCAGCTCGACGCGGCCGTCCAGGCCTTGAACGCCTCGGTCATGGGATTGGGCGTGCACGTCAACGCCGCCGGCGAGCGGGAGATGGCCACCAGCCGCCGCATGGCGGAAATCGGCGACGCGCTCGGCGTCCTGCGCAGCGGCATGAACGACATCCGCGGCGGCCTCAACGAGGTGCGCGCGGCGCAGGCCCAGGAGCCGTGGCGCCAGCCGGTCGCGGATCTTGCCGCGAGCGTCGCCAAAGTGCGCGGCGAGGTGACGGGCCTGCGCACGTCGCTCGACGAATTGAAGCCGCGCCAGCCGGCGGCGGCCGGCATCGGCGCCCGTCTCGACCGCATCGAGCAGGCGATGATCCAGCACAACCTCATGGGTCCGATCCGCGGCGCGATCGAGCCGGAGGCGCGGCCCGCACCGCCCGCGCTCGCGCCGGCGGCGGACGGACACATCATCAGCCTGACGCCCGGGAATTAGCCTCAGGGTCATGCCCGGCCCCGGATCAAGTCCGGGGCAGGCTCTTGTGCCGGGCATCCGCGTCTTTCCTCAAGCAAACAAGGCGTGGCCCCTGGGCGCTTCGACCCGGGGGGCGTGGATGGCCGGGACACCCCCGGGACGAAGTGCCCGGGGGCGGCCATGACGCATGGGTGAGCGGGTCTCAAAGACCGCCGGCACCCGCGGTCAGTCATCGGCAACGCGACTTGTGGGCGCAGTCTGCGGAGCAGGCTGCTTATTCTGTTAGAATTTGCCGATCCTCGATTCGCAGCGGCAAATACCTCGATCATGATGGCACTCGCGCCGGCCCTGTCGCCGCATGGCGTCTTGAGCCTCAAGGCGTCGCATGACGCGCCGGCAGCGGACACGGTGCCCTACGCGCGGCTGCAGCATGCGTTTGCCCGGGGCTCCGGGCACGGGTTGTTGCACCTCGGTGCCGCCGAGGTCGGGACCGGCCTGCCCCCGGTGCTGTCGTACTGGCGTGAGCTCGGCTCGCGCTACGTCACCGCGCTGTGTTCCCTTCCCGGCATCGCCGAGGGCCAGCGCAAGCCCCCCGTCCCGGCGCCCGCCGATGCCGAATTGAACCAGATGGCTGCCGCGGCTCCGCCCATGCTGGGCGCGGAATACCTGACGGCCGCCGTGCTTGGCGATCTTTGGCGCAGCACGGACGCGGCGTTCGATGCCGAGTTGGACGAAGCCCGCCTGTCGGTGCAGGAGTTCCTTAAATCCCGGCATCCGGCCTGGAATCTTATCGGGCGCGTGCATTTCAATCTCGCCGAGAACCGGAAAGACGAAGAGGCCCCGTTCGCTTTCATCGCCACCTACACGACGCGGCTGTCGGCGCAGGCCAAGGCGCAGCATCTGCCCCTCGGCAAGGCGTTGCAGGAATATGCCGGCGCCAGAAACCGTGAGCGCCTGCTGTCCCTGCTGACGCCGGTTCAGCGCGCAGCCGAGCAATGCGGTTGGCTCAAGACGATGGCCGATGCGGGCGAAATCTTTCACCCGCTGCGCTGGACCCCGCCACAGGCCGTGCAATTCCTCAAGGACGCTGCCGTGCTGGAAAGCGCCGGCATCGTCGTCCGGATGCCGGCGAACTGGCGGATGAACCGGCCGGCGCGTCCGCAAGTGACGGCGACCGTCGGCGGCAAGCCGCCCGCGCAACTGGGTCTCAAGGCGCTCCTCGACTTCCGGATGGAGGTCACGCTCGACGGCGAGAGGCTCTCGCCGGCCGAGATCAAAAGCCTGCTTGCGCAAACCGAAGGGTTGGCCTTCATCCGCGGGAAGTGGGTCGAGATCGATCGCGAGCGGCTGCGGCGGACGCTCGATCATTTCGAAGCGGTCGAGCGCCGCGCCGCTGCCGAAGGCCTGTCGTTCGGCGAAGCCAGCCGGCTTTTGGCCGGCGCCGGCATTTCCGGAGACAGCGAGGTTCAGGCCGACGCCGAGTGGAGCCAAACGGTCGCGGGCCCCTGGCTGGCGCAGACATTGGCGGCCTTGCGCCGCCCCGACGGCGGCCGGCACGTCGGCCCGAGCCGGTTGCTGCAGGGAACGCTGCGACCCTATCAGCGGGACGGCGTGCAATGGCTTCATCTGCTCGCCCGGCTCGGGCTCGGCGCCTGCCTGGCGGACGACATGGGACTCGGCAAGACCATCCAGGTGTTGTCGCTGCTGCTCGCGCTGAAAGAGCAGGCGCCGAAACCGGCCAAGCCGTCGCTTCTGGTGGCGCCGGCATCGTTGCTGGCAAACTGGGTCGCGGAAATCGCCCGGTTCGCGCCGAGCCTGAAGGCGATCGTGGTGCATCCGTCGGCCGCGACGGCCGAGCGGCCGCGGGCGGACGGCGCCGCCGATCTTGCCGGCATCGATCTCGCGATCACCAGCTACGGCTTCCTCTCGCGCGCGGCGTGGCTCGGCGAGGTCGCCTGGCGGCTGGCGGTGATCGACGAAGCGCAGGCGATCAAGAACCCGGCCGCCAAGCAGACCAGGACGGTCAAGCAGGTCAAAGCCGACGCGCGCATCGCGCTGACCGGCACGCCGATCGAGAACCGGCTCGGAGATCTTTGGTCGATCTTCGACTTCATCAATCCGGGGCTGTTGGGATCGTCGCGGCAATTCTCGGGCTTCGCCAAGCAGCTCGCCGACCGGCCGCACAATCCCTTTGGCCCGCTGCGCGAGCTGGTGCGCCCCTATATTCTGCGGCGGCTGAAGACCGACCGGAGCATCATCGCGGATTTGCCCGGCAAGACCGAGATGAAGGTGTTCTGCTCCTTGAGCCGGAAGCAGGCCGCGCTCTACCAGGAGGCGGTCGGCGATATGGCGCGCCAGCTCGAAGACGCCGACGGCATGAAACGCCGCGGCATCGTGCTCGCCCTGCTGATGCGATTGAAGCAGATCTGCAACCATCCCTCCCAGTGGCTCGGCGACAATGCCTGGGCCGACGAGGACAGCGGCAAGTTCGCGCGCCTGCGCGAAATCGCCGAGGAGATCGCGGCACGTCAGGAGAAGGCCCTCATCTTCACGCAGTTCAGGGAGATCACGTCGCCGCTGGCCGGGTTCCTCGGCACCATATTCGGCCGATCCGGCATCGTGCTGCACGGCGAGACCGAGGTGCGGAAACGCAAAGACCTGGTGCGGCGGTTCCAGGAGGACGAGGATGTGCCGTTCTTCGTGCTTTCGCTGAAGGCCGGGGGCGCCGGGCTCAACCTGACCGCGGCGTCGCACGTCGTCCATTTCGATCGATGGTGGAATCCCGCTGTTGAAAACCAGGCCACCGACCGTGCATTCCGTATCGGGCAGAGCAAGAATGTCCTCGTGCACAAGTTCGTCTGCCGCGGCACGGTCGAGGACAAGATCGACGCAATGATCGAGGCGCGGACCGAAATGGACGACGACAAATTGCTGAAACTCGTCACGCTCGATCTGGCGGCGGCGATGAAGGAAGGCTGAGCGATGAGCTTCTTTCCCTGGGGAGACTACGTGTCCGTCGGCGAGAGACGGCGACGGGCCGAACGGAAGGTCGCCGAGCTGAAGAAAAAGGGGCGTTCGCTCGCGCCGGTGAAAATCGACGGCCGCAAGATCGCCACGACCTTTTGGGGCCAGTCCTGGTGCGCCAATCTCGAGCGCTACAGCGATTATGCGACCCGCCTGCCGCGCGGCCGCAGCTACCTCCGCAACGGCCTCGTCATCGACCTGCAGGTCGCGACCGGCAAGGTGACGGCGACGGTCAGCGGCTCCGAGCTCTACGACGTCAAGATCTCCATCGCGACCGTGGCCGCGAAGCAGTGGAAAGCCATCTGCCGCGATTGCTCGGGCACGATCGATTCCCTGGTCGAGCTTCTGCAGGGCCGCCTTGCCAAAAGCGTCATGGATCGCGTTTGCCGCGCGGGCGACGGATTGTTTCCGCAGCCGAGCGAAATCAAGCTGTCGTGCAGCTGTCCGGATTGGGCCGACATGTGCAAGCACGTCGCCGGGGCACTCTATGGAATCGGTGCGCGGCTCGACGCGGAGCCTCGACTGCTGTTCGCGCTGCGCGGCGTCGACGAGAGCGAACTGGTCGCGGGGGCCGATCGGGGAGCCGCTCGACTCAATTCGGGTCCAGCCGCCGCCAAGCTGCTCGGCGAGGGCGACGTTGCGGCCTTGTTCGGCTTGGACATGGCGGAAGACGTCGGCTCAAACGATGCCGCCGAGCCCCGCAAGCGATCGGCGCGGGCAAAGACGCCAGGGTCGACAAAAGGCAAGCAATCGCGCCAAACGCGACGCAAGGATCGCGGGCAACCGATGAAGCGCGTTGTCCGCCGGGACAAGCCGGTGCGGCGGCGGACCCGGGGGAAAGCGGCCGCCAGGCCGCCGCGGGCGAAAACAAAGGCCTGAATAAAGCTTGCCCGTTTGCGCTGAAATTACAGATGGTTAGGTCGGGACGCTCGCGGGGCGCCTCGCAGTTGCCGCGCACGACCTTTGTCTAGGGTCCCGGACGGCGAGAAGAGTGGTATTGCAAGCTGCTTCCGTCCAATCCGTGCTCGGCCGTCGCCGCTCGGCAGCCGCGATAGAGGTTGGCAGCGCACGTCAATCCGCCGCAAAGGGCGGCCTCGTCACACTCAGGGAGAAAACAGCATGACCAAGTCGACACCGCCGCGGACTGTCAGCCGCCGGGCGCTGCTGCGCGCCGGAGCGGCCGCCGGAGCGCTGCAGATCGCTTCGCCCTTCATCCTGAGCGCCCGCGGGGAGGCGCCGATCAAGCTCGGCCTGGTCGACCCGCTGACCGGGGTCTACGCGGCCATCGCCAAGAGCGAGGTGGAAGGCGCCAAGATCGCGATCGAGCACCTCAACGCCAAGGGCGGCATTCTCGGCCGCCAGGTCGAGCTGCTGGTGGAGGATTCGGCCAACGACGTCGGCACCGGCGTGCAGAAGACCCGCAAGCTGATCGAGCGCGACGACGTCAATTGCATCATCGGCGACGTCAACTCGGGGATCGCGCTCGCCATGGCGGGCGTCACCTCGGAAAAGAAGGTGCTGCACATCGTCTCCGGCGGCCACACCGACGTGATCACCGGCAAGGATTGTCATTGGAACGTGTTCCGCGTGTGCAACACGACGACCATGGGCGTCAACGCGATCGCCGACACGCTGATCGAGAAGTTCGGCAAGAAATGGTACTTCCTCACGCCCGACTACGCCTACGGCCATTCGGTGCAGGCCGCGTTCGTCAAGAAGCTCAAGGCGGCGGGCGGCGAGTTCGACGGCTCGCTGGTGCCGCTCGGCACGCCGGACTTTTCATCGCACCTGATCCGCGCCAAGGCCTACGGGCCGAAAGTGCTGATCAACGTGATGGGCGGCGGCGACCAGGTGAACAGCCTCAAGCAGTTCGTCAGCTTCGGCCTCGACAAGCAGATGGCGGTGGGCGGCACCCTGTTCGAGCTGGAAAGCCTGCGCGCCGTCCCGGCCGAGGCGCTGATCGGCTGGTGGACCATGGAATGGTGGTGGGACCAGCCGGACAACGCCCACGTCAAGTCGTTCGTGGCGGACGTGAGCAAGGCGATCGGCCAGAAGCCGTCGGCGCGCCACTGGTTCGGCTACGCGTCGGTCTACACTTTTGCCCTGCTGGCCAACCAGGAGAAGACGGTCGACGGCCTCAAGTTGGCGCGCGCCATGGCGGGCTTCAAGCTGCCGCCCGAGATCGCCATGCAGCCCGGCACGCCGTTCTACCGCGCCGGCGATCACGAATTGATGAGCTCGGTGTTCGCCGGCGAGGCCCACAAGGCCCAGGGCGACCCCGACAACATGTTCTCGGTGCGCTCGATCGTGCCGGGCGAGAAGGCCGCCGGCCCGGTGGAGGAGACCGGCTGCACCATCAGCTGGCCGAGCTGACGCTCTTTGCTATTCGCCGCGCGCGCACGCGCTGATGCGCGTTTGCGGGTCCACCGGACGGGACGCTTGCTCTACCCTCCCGCCCGTTGGCGGGGAGGGTGGCGAGCGGAGCGAGCCGGGTGGGGGGACTATTCTTGATCAGAGTCTGAAAGCGCCCCCCACCCCTAACCCCTCCCCGCCATTCGCTACGCGAATGGGGGGAGGGGAACTGAGAGGTTGCGCACGGGGACCCGGCTTGTTAAGGGCTGCGCACCCGGGGCACCGTCCCGGGCAACAATCAACAGCAAATCCAGCGGGAGGTGCCGCATGACGCTGCCAACCTTTGCCAAGCTCGATCGCCGAACCATCCTCAAGGGCGCCGGATTGGTTGCCGCCGCGCAGGTCGCCGCCCCGTTCGTCATCACGGCGCGCGGCGAAAGCCCGGTGCGCATGGGCATGATCGACCCGCTGACCGGCGTGTACGCGGCGCCGGCCGGCAACGAAGTGATCGGCGCCAAGCTGGCGGTCGAGCAGCTCAACGCCAAGGGCGGCATCCTCGGCCGCCAGGTCGAGCTGCTGGTGGAAGATTCGGCAAACGACGTCGGCACCGGCGTGCAGAAGGCGCGCAAGCTGATCGAGCGCGACCAGGTCGACTTCATCATCGGCGACGTGAACTCCGGCATCGCCGCGGCGATCGCCCAGGTCACCAGCGAGAAGAAGATCCTGCACGTGGTCTCCGGCGGCCACACCGACACGATCACCGGCAAGGACTGCCACTGGAACGTCTTCCGCGTCTGCAACACCACGCGGATGGAAGCGAACTCGGTATCCGACCTGCTGTACAACAAGTACGGCAAGAAGTGGCACTTCATCACGCCGGACTATGCGTTCGGCCATACGCTGTACGACGCATGCGCCGCCAACCTGAAGAAGCTCGGCGGCACGGTCACCGGCAACGAGCTGACCCCGCTCGGCACCACCGACTTCTCCGCCTATCTGATCAAGGCGCGCGCCGCCAATCCCGACGTCATGCTCCTTTTGGTGCAGGGCTCGGACATGATCAACTGCCTCAAGCAGATCGTGCAGTTCGGCCTCAACAAGCAGATCCACATCGCCGGCACCCAGCAGGAATTGGAATCGCTCGCCGGGCTGCCGCCCGAGGCGCGCATCGGCATCTGGATGTTCGAATGGTACTGGAAGCAGGCGGGCGTGCCGCACGTCGACGCGTTCGTCGCCGACATCCGCAAGCGCAACGGCGGCAAGGTGCCGACCGCGCGCCACTGGTTCGGCTACGCCTCGGCGATGACGTTCGCGCTGGTCGCCAACCGGGAGAAGACCCTCGACGCGGTGAAGCTCGCCCGCGCGCTCGGCGATTTCGAGCTGCCGCCCGAGGTCAAGCTGCAGCCCAACAAGTGCTACTACCGCGCCGGCGACCACCAGCTGATGACCTCCGCCTTTGTCGGCGAGGCGGTGGCCACCGGCAAGGACGATCCGGAGGACCTGTTCCGGGTCGACTCGGTCGTGCCCGGCGACAAGACCTCGCCGCCGGTTTCCGACACCGGCTGCTCGCTGCAGTGGCCGGCCTGAACCAACGCTGATCCCTTCCGGCCCGGAGCCGCCGCTCCGGGCCGCGCCGCTCCTGCCTTTTGGGCCGCATGACCCAACTCCTGCTCTTCAACGTCACCAACGGGCTGATCATCGGCGCGTTCTACGTGCTCATGGCGCTCGGGCTGTCGCTCATCCTCAACCTGAGCAACGTCATCAACTTCGCCCATGGCGGCTTCCTCGTCATCGGCGGCTACATCGCCTACACGATCACGCCCTACGTCGGCTTCTGGGGCGCGCTGCTGATCGCGCCGCCGCTCACCGCGATCATCGGGCTCGCGGTCGAGCGCGTGCTGATCCGGCCGCTGTACGGGCGCGACCCGCTCTACAGCCTGCTGCTCACCTTCGGGCTCGCCTTCATCATCGAGGACGGAACCCGCTTCATCTGGGGCGCCCAGGGCAAGCCGGTGACCATCCCGGCGTTCCTGGCGCAGCCGCTGAGCACCGACTTCTTCTTCATCACCGGCTATCGCCTGTTCATGGTGGTCCTGGTCGTCGCCGCGGTGGCGCTGCTGTTCGTGCTGCTGCGCTACACAAGGCTCGGCATCCGCATCCGCGCCGGTACGCTCGACCTGGAGACCGTGGCGGCGCTCGGCGTCAACGTGCGCATGCTGCGCTCGCTCAACTTCGCGGTCGGCATCTTCCTCGCCGGCCTGAGCGGGGTGCTGGCCGCCGGCCAGCTCGGCCTCGAGCCGACCATGGGCACCGGCCTGCTAATGCCGAGCTTCATCGCCATCATCGTCGGCGGCGTCGGCAGCCTGACCGGCACCCTGCTGGGCGGGCTCGCCATCGGGGTCGCGTCCGGGCTGACCGCGGTGTTCTTCCCGGCGGCGAGCGAGGCGATCATGTACGTGCTGATGGCGGTGGTGCTGCTGGTGCGGCCGCGCGGGCTGCTGGGCGAAGAAGGCATGATGACGTGAGCGCGGAGCAGCTTCGCAAGGCGGCGGTGCTGGCGGCGATCTGGGCCGCGCTGCTGCTCGCGCCCTACTGGATGATCCCGCTCGGCGGCTACACCGCGCTCGCCACCCGCGTGCTGGTGCTGGGGCTCGCCGCCATGTCGGTGAACTTCCTGCTCGGCTTCACCGGCGTGCTCTCGTTCGGGCATGCCGCCTATTTCGGCCTCGGCGCCTACGGGGCGGGCTTGGCGCTCAAGTTCGTGGCGCTGAGCACGCCGCTCTCCCTCCTCCTCGGCATGCTGCTCGGCGGGGTGGCGGGCGGCATCCTCGGCGCGCTGATCGTGCGCCGGCGCGGCGTCTATTTCGCCATGGTGACCATCGCCTTCGGGCAGGTGTTCTACTACATCGCCTTCCAGTGGAGCTCGCTCACCGGCGGCGACGACGGGCTGCGCGGCTTCGCGCGCCAGCCGCTCGACTTCGGCCTGTTCAAGATCGACATCCTGAGCAACGCCAACGCGTTCTATTATTTCGTCGTCGTGTGCTTCGCGCTCGCGGTCGGCGTCATGGGGTTCATCCTGCGCTCGCCGTTCGGGCGCACCATGATCGCGATCCGCGAGAACGAGCGGCGCGCCCGCTTCCTCGGCATCCCGGTCGAGCGCCACATCTGGATCGCCTTCACGCTGTCGTGCTTCTTCATGGGCTTTGCCGGCGCGCTCTACGCGCTGGTCAACAACTTCGCCGATCCGCGCGGCCTGCACTACAGCCAGTCGGGCGACTTCGTCATGATGGCGGTGATGGGCGGGATGCGCAGCTTCTGGGGGCCGCTGCTCGGGGCCGCCGTGTTCGTGGTGCTCCAGGATTATCTCTCGAGCGTCACCATCAACTGGATGTCGTTCGTCGGCATGCTGTTCGTGCTGGTCGTGCTGTTCTTTCCGCGCGGGCTGCTCGGCTTCGTGCGCAGCCGGGGACAGTCATGAGCGTGCTCGCGGTCAGCAAGGTCAGCAAGCGCTTCGGCAGCCTGGTGGCCGTGCGCGACGTGTCGATGCAGGTGCCCAAGGGCGAGCTGCGCGCCGTGATCGGCCCGAACGGCGCCGGCAAGACCACGTTCTTCAACCTGATCAGCGGCCTGTTTCCGCCGAGCACCGGAACGATCGCGTTCGACGGCCGCGACATCACCGCGCTGCCGGCGCACCGGCGCGTGACCCTGGGCATGGCGCGTACCTTCCAGATCACCGAGATCTTTCCCGAGCTGAGCGTGTTCGAGAACGTGCGCATCGGGGTCGAGGTGGCGAGCGGCTTTCGCCTGCGGCCGTGGATCAGCGCCGCCGAGAAGGCGGACGTCCATGGCCGCGTCGAGGACATCCTCAAGCTCGCCGGGCTGGCGGCGAGCGCCGACCGGCTGGTGGGCGAGCTGGCGCACGGGCACCAGCGCGCCGCCGAGATCGCCATGGCGCTGGCGCTGCGGCCGCATCTGCTGCTGCTCGACGAGCCGACCGCCGGCATGGGCGACCAGGAGACCTACGAGATCACCCAGCTGATCCGCCGGCTGCACCGGGACGAGAACTTCACCATCGTGCTGATCGAGCACGACATGCGCGTGGTGTTCCACCTCGCCGACCGCATCTCGGTGCTCGACCAGGGCGCTCTCCTCGCCGAGGGCACGCCGCAGGAGATCGCCGCCAACGAGGCCGTGCAGGCCGCCTACCTGGGGCAGGCCGCATGACCGCCGCGCTCACCGCCGAAGGCCTGCATACGTATTACGGCAAGAGCCACATCCTGCACGGCGTCGGGCTGGAGGTGGCGGAAGGGCGGATCACGGCGCTGCTGGGGCGCAACGGCGCCGGCAAGACCACGACCCTGCGCAGCCTGATGGCGCTGACCCCGCCGCGCGAGGGGCGCGTGTCGATCTTCGGCATCGACACCACGCGCTGGGCGACCTACCGGATCGCCGCGGCGGGCGTCGGCTACGTCCCCGAGGGCCGCCGCATCTTCGCCAACCTGAGCGTCGAGGAAAATCTGAAGGTGCCGCTCGAGCGCGCCGGGCCGTGGACCATCGCGCGCATCTACGAGCTGTTTCCCCGCCTCGCCGAGCGCCGGCAGAACCGCGGCCGCCAGCTCTCCGGCGGCGAGCAGGAGATGCTCTCGATCGCCCGCGCGCTGCTGCTCAATCCCAAGCTGCTCATCCTCGACGAGCCGTCGCAGGGCCTGGCGCCGCTGATCGTGCGCGAGGTGTTCCGCATCGTCTCGCGCATGCGCGACGAGGGGATTTCCATCCTGCTGGTGGAGCAGAACGCGCGCATGAGCCTGGAGATTTCCGACCACGCCTACGTGCTCGACGACGGGGCGGTGGTCTATTCCGGATCGGCCAAGGAGCTCGCGGCGGACGAGGCGCGGGTGCGGGCGCTCGCCGGCGCCAGCGCCGAGGAGTGGGAAGGGGAGGGGCGGGGGCCATCCTGAGCGCGGTTCTCAGGCGTAAGCCGCGTGCCTTGCAATTATTCCATTAGTGGAATATATATTCCGGCCTCTGGCCTGGAACGTCGAACACACCGACGAGTTCGCGGAATGGTACCACGGTCTCAGCGAAGCGCAGCAGGACGACGTAACGGCCGCCGGATTGCTGCTGATGGAGCAGGGGCCGCAATTGCCCTTTCCCTATTCGTCAGGGATCAACGGATCCAAGCATGCCCACATGCGCGAACTGCGCGTGCAAAGTGGCGGCCGTCCGCTCCGGATATTCTATGCTTTTGATCCGCGGCGGTCTGCGATTGTGCTCATCGGCGGCGACAAGACGGGCGATGGCCGCTTTTACCAGCGCATGGTGCCGATCGCCGACGCCTTGTACGACGTCTATTTGGACGAGATCAGAAAGGAAGGGTTGATCCCATGACCGGACATAGGCCCTTTAGCGAACTGACGAAGGGGTTCACACCCGCGCGCCGAGCGCGTGTGGCGGCGAAGGCGGCTGCGCTGCGCGAGGCAATGACGCTGGAAGAGTTGCGAAAGGTGCGTTCTCTTTCGCAAGAGGAGGTCGCCGGAGCGCTCGCGGTGGGCCAGCCCGCCGTGGCAAAGCTGGAGAAACGGACGGACATGCGCGTGAGCAATCTGCGTCGATACGTCGAGGCGCTTGGCGGGACGCTTGAAATTACCGCGCACTTCGCTGAGACAAGCGTGGTGATCACCAACGTCGGGGAGCCTTAGAGCGGGTTCCGCCCGCGCCAGCGCCGATGCGTGGGCGCGGCGGCAGCGACCGGCCGCGGAACTTATCGGCCGGCCGCGCGTTCGCGATGAGCGTGAAACCGCGGTGGGATTTGGGAGGCGACAGTCATGTCCGGTGAAACCCTGCTCGTCATTCTGCTGGTCGGCCTCATCGCCGGGTGGCTCGCCGGACAGATCGTCCGCGGCACCGGCTTCGGGATCGTCGCCGACATCTGCATCGGCATCATCGGCGCGCTGATCGCCAGCTGGCTGTTTCCCCGGCTGGGCTTTCACCTCGGCGGGGGCATCGTTGCGCGCATCGTCGCCGCGACCCTCGGCGCGATCCTGCTGCTGCTGATATTGCGGCTGGTGCGCGGCCGCGGCCGCTGGTAGCCGGGATCGCCCGACTCCTTACCCCGGCCATTTCGCCCGGGCCTTGAGGCCGGCGAGCGAATCCATCGCGTCGCGCAGCGTCGTCGCGTGATCGAGCGCGGTGAATTGACCGCCGCGGCGCAGGATGCGGCCGTCGACCACGACCGTGTCGACGTTGGTCGGCCGCGCCAATTGCACCAGCGCGTCGTAGGGATCGCCGATCGGCGCCATGTTGGGGTCGGTGGCGCGCACCAATTCGTCGCGCGCGGGAAGGGCGGCCGCCGCGCGGTCCTGCGGGCGCGCGCCGCGCGGCAGCAAGGTCGCGGCGCCGAGCGCCGTGGTTGCAGTCAGAAGGGCGCGCCGGTCGACGGCGTTCTTGCGCATGACGGGTCCCGCGGGTTCATGGGTCTTGGCCAGGCCCGCCCGGACGTCGACGCGAACGGCGCGGTCAATTCCGGTTGGCGGCGATCACGGCGGCGACGTCGACCTTGATCTTCGCGAGCACGTCGTTGACCGAATTCGCATTGGCATAGACGGCGAACCGGTAGACGAACACGGACCTGTCCTTGATGATGGTGACGGCGAACATCGTCACCTGCGTCTTGTCGGTGCCGGCCTCGGTCCTGATCTTCTGGATCAGCGCCGCGTAGCAGGCGGCCGGCTCCTCGGCGAGCACCCCGAGGAAGTTCGTCTCGTTCATCTTGATCTGCTTGAGCGTGCTCTCGACCCGGGCCTTGATGTCGGGCAGCTGGTTCGCCAGGATCTTCTCGCCTTCCGCCCGCAGGGTGGCGCAGGTCTGCGCGACCGTTTCCGTGGGCGCGGTGTCGAGGGTGGAGATCGGCGTCTGGTACTGCGCATAGTCGTCAAGCAGCGGGCGTTTGCGCGCGTGCCAATCGGCGAGCTGCCGGCAATCGGCCGACATGCCGAGGAATTTGTTGCCCGACTTGTCCAGCAGGTCGGTCAACGTGGTGATCATGCGCTTGTCCGACGGGTCGCTTTCCGTCAGGTCGCAGAAGCCCCCCGGCGGCGGCAGAACGACGGAAACGCTCCCGATCGTCCCTTGGCCCGCCAGCGCGCTCGATGCGGCGGCGGCGGCAACGGCAAGCGCGGCGAAAGTCAGACGGCTCAACATGGCAACCCCTGTGTGCGTGTAAGCGGTAAATTTTCGGAATCATGCGCTAGACGAGCGAGGCAACCCCCATGGCGCGGCCGTAGCGCCGGCCGCACTCGAGGAAATCGCCGTACTTGCGGTGCACGGCGGTGTGCTGCACGCAGGCGAGCAGGATGCGGTCGCGATCGAACCCGCGGTTCTTGCCGTAGTCCTCGAGCAGGCACTGGGCGATTTCCTGGTTGTGCGGATCGTTGCCGATGCGGCAGGCGGTGAGCGCCAGTTGCGCCACCAGCGGCCGGCGGTCGCCGCCGCCCGCCAGATAGGCCCGCGTCCAGGCGACCGCCTGCGCGCCGTCGAGGGCGACGATGGCGGCCATGACGCGCTCCATCAGCTGCGTTTGATCCATGCCCGCGGCGCCGGCCGGGGGCTCGGCCGGATCGGCGCGACCCTCGCCGATCGCCCGCTGGCTCCAGGCATTGCGGTTGAGGAAGGCGGCCGCGCAGTAGAGCAGCTTGAGGCGCTGCGGATGCGCGAACGTGTCGTAGAACCAGCCGAGCGTGTTGCAGTATTCGTAGCAGTGCTGCGGGGTGGAGAAGTTGAGGTTGTCGCGGGTCTCGAGCAGCACCTGGGCGGCGCCGATCTGCAGCACGTCGAGGATCTGGCGCGGCCCCTTGCCGGCGAGCAGCAGGCGGCTGAGGTGCTCGAGATAGGCCGGCTCGTGCTGGTGCAGCACCGCCTCGAGGAAGGCCTCCGCCTCGGCCGCGCTCAGCGGCGCGGTGTTCTGCAGCAGCGCCAGCTCCTTGGCGGTCGTGCCCGCATAGGGGATGGCGGCGATCTTCTGCTGCTCGAGGTAATGGGTGATGCAGTTGCTCGCCATCTCGTAAGTCGAATACCAGCGCGGGCCGACGGCGATGTCGAGCGCGCCGGCATAGAGCACGGGATGCGCGTCGTCCCAGCCGATGGCGTTGCCGAGCTCGACCGTGGCGCGCGCCCGGTAGGACTTGTGGCCGGTGGTGTAGGAGCGGTTGAGATAGACCCGGTCCTGCAGGTCGATCAGCCCGGCGAACACCAGCTCGGCCAGCACCTCCTTGCGCTCCGCGGGGTTCCGCATCAGCCCGAGGAACACCCGATAGGCTTCGAGCACGCGGCCGCGGTGCACCAGGGTGAGCCAATGGTCGAGGCGGTCGCGCAGCGGCCCGTCGAGCCGCTCCGGCTCCTGGTCCGGCCAGTGCACGATCGGCTTGGGCGGCGCGCCCTGCTGGGCCCCCATGCCGCGCGCATAGTGGCCGGGCGCCTTGTTGATCTTCTGGTTCCAGATGTCGAGGCCGGTCGGGATGTACCAGATGGTCTGCGCCATCGGCAGGCCCGCCGCCTCCGCGGGCAGCCATTGCGACAGGTGCAAGGTGGCGCGCGCGCTCAGCAGGCAGTGGTCGTTGTTGACGAAGTTGACGAAGCCGTTGTCGATCCGCTCGTGGTAGGGGACGTGGGTGTAGGGCCCATGGATGCGCACCGCCTCGCGCAGCATCTCGGGAAGCGGGCGGCCGCCGCGCGCGAGGTCGTAGTAGGTTTCGCTGGCGCCGACCTGGTCGCGCGCCAGGATGCGGTCCTCGAGCCGGTCGTAGAGCGCGCGCGCTGACGCGTCCCTTGTATCGGCGGCTGCGGCAAGCGACATGACAATGATTCCCGCTGCTTCGGTTCGCAGCATGATGTCACATCGGGGCGGGAAAGGGGATAGCGGGCGCGCATGGCTGCCCGCGGCGGCCGGGATAACGCGCGGCGTGCGCTACGCGTCGACCGCGCGAAACCCGTGCAGGGTCAGCGTGTCGTCGACGTCCGTGAACACGACTTCGACCCGCTGGCCGATGGCGATCGCGCGGTCGGCGGCGCCGACGAGATGCGAGGTCAGGCGCGGGCCCTCGTCGAGCTCGACCTGCACGACGTTGTAGGGCGTCTCGTCCTCGAACGCCGGGAACCAGGCCTTGTGCACCCGGGTCCAGGTGCTGATGCGCCCGCGGCCGGACGCCGCCTGCCAGGCGATGTCGTCGGCAAAGCAGAACGGGCACACCGGCCCGGGCGGCAGGTGCGGCTTGCCGCAGGCGCGGCAGGTCGGCAGCAGCAGGCGGTGCTCGCGGCAGCCCTGCCAGAACGGCGCGTTGTCCGGGCCGATGCGCGGGCGGGGTTTCGGGTAGGGGGTCGTCAGTGGCGCCTCCTTGATCATGCCCTCGGCCGCGCCGTTGCACGGCCGATAAGCAAACATGTCTACGCCAAGCCCGCGCATGCGCGGGCTACGGGAACGTCATCGCCAATCCCAATTGAACGGCAATGCCATGCAGTCGCGTATCGTTCGTCCAGAACTCTGTTCCCGCAGTCAAGCGAACCGCCGCGAGCAAGTGGACATCGACATAACCGATGCCGCGCCCGAATATTGCGTGACGATCGATGAAATCCAGGGCTTCGCCGTCGGTCGCAACGTTGGCGCGGGGCAGGTCCGCCAAGGCGCCCAGCACGGCCTCGCGCTGGCGCAGATGGCCCAAAGCGAGTTCACCGATGACGAAAGGGTGCGCCAAGACCATTCCAGTCTCGAGCAAGGCGCCGAGCATCTTATTGCCGGCGCGCAGGTGGTCGACCCAGACGGAGGTATCGACCAGGATCACGCCGAGGCCGGCCGACGTCGCGGCGGCGCCTTCAGACCAGCTTCGCTGCCGCCCAGGCGTGCGAGCCGCCTTGCGCTCTCGCGCTCAATGAGGGCTTTGAGCGCCTCGCGGACCAGGCGGGATTTCTGCTTGAGGCCGGTGAAGGCCTGGGCTTTGGCGACGAGATCGTCGTCGAGCGCGAGCGTCGTGCGCATTCCGTGGTCTCCGTGAGTGGCACGATATTATCACGATTTGATGCCGATTCCAATGCCTTTAATGCATGTCATTGCGAGCCAAAGGGCCCGACCCGAAGCCGGCCCGATGACAGGCTCCGCGAAGCAATCCAGGGCGTCGCGACAGTCTCTGGATTGCTTCGTCGCCCCTGCGGGGCTCCTCGCAATGACGCGAGGGCTCACCTCGTCAAAATCACGGCATCGCCCCACGCGGTGCCCCAGTGCAGCACTTGCGCGGCGGGGATCTGGCTGTCCCCGGCGGTGCCGCGCAACTGGCGGACCATCTCGCAGATCGAGTTCCAGCCGGCGACGTGCGCTTCCGACAACAGGCCGCCCGACGTGTTGACCGGCAGCGCGCCGCCGAGCTCGATGCGGCCGTCCTGCACCCACGCGGCCGCCTCGCCCGGCCCGCAATAGCCGAAGCGTTCGAGCGCGAACAGCACGAGCGGCGAGAACGCGTCGTAGGTGTAGAAGGCCTGCACGTCCTCGCGCGCGACGCCGGCCTGGGCGAATGCTTCGCGGTCGACCCGCCGCGCCGCCGTGCGCACCGCCGCCTGCTGATTGATGCCGAGGCCGCGTGGGGCGAAGATGAACTCGTCGCGGCCGGCGCGGGTGCCCTGCATGCCGGCGATGCGCACCGGCTTCTGGCGCAGGTCGCGGGCGCGCTCGCCGCCCGCGATCAGGACAACGGCGGCGCCGTCGCTGATCAGGCAGCAATCGAACAGGCGCAGCGGATCGGCCACCAGGCGCGACGCCTGGTGCGCCGCCAGGGTCAGGGGCTCGCGCATGATCGCGCGCGGATTCCGGCGCGCGTGGTTGCGCATGGCGATCGGCACCGCGGCGAGCTGGGCGCTGGTCGCGCCGTAAAGGTGCATGTAGCGCTGCATGGCGATGGCCGCGCCGCCGGCCGGCGCGGTGAGGCCGTAGGGCGGCGCCTCGCCATGGGTGCCGCCTTCCTCGCGGTTGCCCTCGACGTCGCCGGGGCCGCCGAGGAAGCCGCGCTCGCGGGTGAAGCTCACGGCGGTCACGCAGGCGACCACGTCGGCGAGGCCGGCGGACACCGCGAGCGCCGCGTGCTGCAGCGAATTGGTGACGAAGCGCCCGTGCCAGGTCGTGTCTCAGTTTGAATGTGGCAAAGCCAGCAGCGCCACCCGCTTTTGAACCGTAGCCTTCATTTCCGCGTCGTCGATCAGGTTCACCACGTCCGCCATTTCCATGGTCCGGGTAGTCAGTCCCGCCGCCATAGCGGGCGTCAGCCGGTGCGCCTTGTGCGACCTAATCCAGTTGTACCAGACGGTATAGAGGGCGACCATGTGCTCGTGGTTCTCGATCTTTTTCGAGTAGCCGGTCGTCAATCGCGTGAACCGGCGCATTTGCATACGCATGTTCAGATTGTGCCGCTCGGCATAGGACGTGCTCACATGCGCCGGGTCTGGGTTGCCTTCGATCCGTGTTTTGCGAATGCCGGTGCACTCGGCGGGGCTGTAGCGCCCTTTGGCGCTCTCCGGGCTCTCGCCGTACAGCTTGACCAATTGGGCATAATCGACATCGCCACCGAATGCCCCTTCCACGGCCTCTAGATAGGCCCTGTGGCCGTCCGTGGTGAGTTGAACGCGGTTGGCAAGGCGGGAGCGAAGGTCGTCCATGAAGGCCATGGCGTAGTCACCATCGCGACCGCCGACCAGCCAAGAGATAATCAGCTTGGACTCGCCCTCGATCCCGGTCCAGGTCCAGGTATCGCCGTAGGCAAGGTCTTTTCGCTTGGCTGTCGCAACGTGTTTTTGCTTCGCGTAGGTGAACGTCCAGATTTCGTCGCACTGAACCCGCTTCGCCTTCACGTCCCGTACCTTGGCGTCATGGAAGGCGGCGCAGACCCGGCCGGCGTCCACCAGCGCCTTGGTCACGGTGTTAATCGAAACGTCGCAGACCCGCGAGATCGAGCGAAGGGAGGAACCCTCGACCAAGAGGTTGAGGATGCGGACCCGGGTTTCGAGTGGGAGCTTGTTCATACCTCCACTGTATGAACTTTTATACTTACCGTCAAGTATTTTATTCAGATTATCTTGTAATAAAATTGCGTTCTGACGGGAATGAGCCATAAACCGTCCCTCCATTAGGGGGAAATTTCCCTTCCCCAGATGTAAAGTGTCTTGTAAAGTGTCAAGTGGAGTGCCAAGTGGGAGGGGGGCCATGGGTACAAAAATGAGTAATGCGCCTGTGTATTACGCGCTGGCGCAGGTGCGCTTTAACGTCATCGCGATGCTGGATCAGTACGTCCCTAAGATTCAGGACACTCTTCGGAGGGCGGGATATCCTGACTTTCAAAGGCTGTTCGTTGCTACCATCAACGTGAATCCTGGGGCCGGGGAGAATCAAATTCCGGCATTCCAGCAACTGGCCCGTTATCAGTTTTTGGACGAGAAGAAGACCTCGGGCTTCATTCTGGACCAATCGAGCCTATCGTTTCAGACGACTGACTATGATACCTTTGAGCCGTTCTCGAAGGCGTTTTTCCATGGTCTTGATATCCTGCACGGCGTGCTGGAACTCAGCTACTCTGAGCGTGTAGGCATTCGATTTCTTGACGCCGTTCAGCCTAGAGAAAATGAGAAGATTTCGCTTTATCTAGCGCCGACAGTCCTAGGGCTTTTCGAACAGTTGGGCGAGGACAGCCTCGTCCAAGCCATCTCAGAAACCAGAACACAAAAGGGAAAAATAGTGCTCGTCAGTCGCTCCATTATTCAGAGGCAGGCAACAAGGGGGATAGCTTTTCCTCAAGAATTGCTACCGATCCCAGTTGAAATTACCCCGAAATTTAAGGAGACAACGGGCTTGTATGGAATCATCGATACGGATAGCTGGACAGAAGACCGCGCGAAATTCGATCCGGGTGCTCTGGCAAATACCCTGAAGTTACTACATGATGAGATCAACCGATCGTTCTCTCACATGGTGACTCCATATGCCCTCGACGTTTGGAAGTGAAGCTATGGACCAGACAACGCCATACTCCAGCAGGAAGGCGGGTATCATAGCCTGGATACCGGTGACTATCATGCTTAGCGTGGGGACCGGCGAGGCCCTTACGCAGCAGGTCTGGAAGCATAGGCAAGACGAGCGCAGTCGGTTCGATTACAATTCGGTCGACAACGGCGCTCAATCGCACGCGCTCGTCACGCCAGCTGCCGACATTGCGCATATTCGGTCTGTCCTGAAAACATCGGTGGCCGACCTTGCGAACTGCATCGGGGTTTCCCGGCAGTCCCTATACAATTGGAAGTCGGGCTCAAACATCAAAAGTCAGCATCTATCAAGGCTTGCTCAATTGAGGGCTGCGGCCGATGTTCTGTTGGCTGAGAACATTTCTGCCTCCCCTCTCGTTCTTGGGCGTAAGCTTCCGGGTGGTCGGACAATGCTAGAAGCGATAGCTGCGGGGATGGATGGATATGCCGTTGCGACGCAGCTGGTGAGTATGCTTCGAGACGAAGCGGCGCGGCGCCAGTCTTTGGACGAGCAGCTTGCTGCGCGGTTGGCTGCGGCTCCAAAGAGCTTGGATTATGGAGTCCCGGCCTTCGACGAACGGAGTTAATTGTGAACGATGGCTCAATGGCTCGGTGAAAACCCTTGGCGCCAGGGCCATCTTCTCGCTCCTGAAAGCGCTCGGATACTTGAATTGTTCCACCTGAAATCGCCCGACGATACGGCGGTGATGGTGATCTCACACGATTGCGATCTAGCCCAAAGCGTCGAAACCGAGCCCATATGCGAAGTAATCGTCGGGCGCAAAATCCTCAGACAGGAGGGGAATTTTGCGAATGCAAAAAGCATTCGCCGGCTTCACCTTAAAATGTCGACTGCTTCGGACGGAGTGGCGATTATCGAATTGGATGCTGGGGCGAAGGGCTTAATTGAGAAGGGTAGCCTTGCGTCACATGTCCCAGATGGAAGTTTCGCCCTTGATGTAAGCGAGGGTACAATACTCCGCGCATGGCTGGGGGCTCGATACAATCGTGCGTCTTTCCCAGATGAATTTGATCGCCGACTGACGAAAGAGGCAAACAAGGCCTACGGTAAGCTCCTCAAAATATTCAAAGCAACGTCGGACGATATCATTGCTGTTTTCTTCGACGTGGACGGCGGGAAAGAGGTGGATCGCGCTGGACCTGACGACACTTATTCACTCGCAATCTATCTCTTGTTCAGTGCGGAAACGGACCCGGAGAAGGCTAAGAGGACCGCAGCGGCCGCTGCGGAGAGTATCACCAAAATATTCCGCGAACATTTTCTGGTCCAACATAAATGGCAGAACATCGAGTTAGTTAGCTGTGAGGTGACGGCCGAATCGGAGTGTCCGTGCGTCCCGGTTATTTAAGCGATGGCACCTCGATTACATAAGTCTGCGCGAAGATCAGCCGGTCTTGCCCTAGTCCTTAGTCCACCGCTTTTTGGCGGCCTTCCGGGCGATCTCCTGTCCTGCCGCTCGTGCTTCCCGAGCTTCGCTGCCCGCGCCTTCCCGCCCATGCGGCCTAGCTCCTGGGCGGCCTTATTCTTCCCGTCGTCGGCGGGGAAGGATTCCTCGGCCTCGCCCGTTAGTACGCGCATGACGTGGACGGCGTTGCCGATCACGTCGGCAGGGCGCTTTTCGCCTTTCGGGCCTCTTGGCATTCGTGTATCCTAATGCTTAGCGGTAAGCTACGCAAGACCTCGGATCAGAGCGATGGGAAGTCGCGTCGACGAACTTGCTTTGGATCATTGTTTCTGGCGTGCGATCAGCACCGATCAGACGTTCCAACGCTGGTTTCTAGCACGAAGCAGGTTTTCTGACCGTCAATTGGAGCTTGTGACCGACGAGCTGTGGCACCAGCGCTGGTACAGAGACCCCGAGACTCGAAAGGACTCAGAGACGGATATCCTTCTGATCTTCCGCGACCTCACCAGCGGTGACAGGTATGCATTTCACGTTGAAAACAAGCCAGATCATGGCATTTGGAAGAGGGATCAAGCAGCAGAATACCGAAAACGCGCTATCAACCGTATGTCAAAATGGAGGTATGTCGACTTCCAGACAGCACTACTCGCTCCGCTTTCATTCATCCGGCGCTGGCCTGAAGAGGCCAAGCATTTCGACATCCATCTCGCCTACGAGGACGTGCGCAACTTCGCGCCGGAGTTTGCGATCCTGCCACATTCAAACTGAGACACGACCCGCGCGCATGTGTTGGCACCTGCCCGCGTGACGACGCCTCCTTGGGCGTTTCCTCCCAAAACTGGCCCCGGGCGCGAGCCTGGGGCCTTTTTTCTTGGCGGGACAGAACGCGAACATTGTCCACGTAAAGTCCGCCGATCGAAGCGTCGTGTTTGCGTTCCGTTCCGTGTCGAAACGTATTTTGGAGCCAAGCCGCGCGCGGCGAAAACGTCAGCAAATCAATGGGTTTATCTGGTGGGCGCTGTAGGGATTGAACCTACGACCTCTCCCGTGTGAAGGGCTGGCCCGGGGGTTGAAAGCGCTCGGTTATTTGGATTGTCCGCGGAAAGTCCGCAGTCCTTAGCTTCAAACCGGCGGCCAATTGTCGATAGTGTAGCTATGAGGTGTAGAGGCCTTTAGCTTCCACTCGAAGCATGGCACGCCGTGCGCGCATATCTGCACGCTGCAGTCCGGAAAATTCCTGATCTCGATATCGTCCTTGGCGATCCCGGCGGCCAATAGCTCCGACAGCCTGGCTTCGATCCACTGCATGCGCTGCTTGACCACGTCACGGACGATATCCGCAACGAGTGAGCTTGCCGCGGCGCTCAGTTCGGCGGTCACTTGCTCGTAGGATTTGTCCATCATCCCGTCCTCTTTTTCGCGGCCGCGCCCGGCAGCAGGTCGGCGCGCTTGGCCTGGTCGGAGACCACCACGTGGGCATAGCGGTCGGCGCTCGCGGGGTCGGACCAGCGATCGGTGCGCACCAGGTCGAAGGTGTCGAGGCCGCCGTGCTGGCGCATCCAGGTCGCCCAGGTGTGGCAGAACACGTGGAAGGCGACGCGGGCTGGCAGGACCACGCCCGCTTCGGCGAGCGTCATATCGAGCAGCTTGCGCAGGCGTCCGCCGGCATGGAAGGGGAAGAGGCGGGCGTCGCCGTCGGGCGGGCGGGAGGCCTCAGCCTCGTCGAGCGCAAACATCTGGCGCAGGTCATTGATGCACACGGGCGGCAGGTGGACGAGCCGGTCGCGGCCGTTCTTGGTGTCGTGCAGGGCCAAGGTCGCGGCGGCAGGATCCACGGCGCGCCGCCGCGCGCGCAGCGGCTCGCTCATGCGCATGCCGGTATAGCAGAGCAGCCGGAGATAGGTGCGGAAGCGCACCCTGGTCGCTGCCGGCGCCTTGATGCGCGCGACCGCGGCGAAGATGGCCTGCGCCTGGGCAGGGGCGAGCCAGTGGGTGAGCTTGCGGCCGCGCCATCCTTTCGGGCGCTTGATCTTTTTCTCAGCACCAGCGCGCTTGAGAACGGCGCTGAGCGGGGTGTAGACCTGCCGGTTGCGGGTCGCCGCGCTGCCGGCCGGATAGAGCGCCGCGGCGGCGGTGTCGATCGCCACCTGGTCGATGTCGGCGATCGGCGTATGGACGAAATGCTTGATCAGCGGGGCGAGATACTTGCCGTCGCCGCCGGCCTTCATGTAGGCCGCGGCCGCGGCGGCGAAGCCGAGCGGCGCCGGTCCCGCAACGACACCACGCTCGATGTCGCGCTCGAGGCGCCGGAGGATGCGGCGGGCGAGCGCGCGCTCGCCAGTGCCAGTGCTTCGGTCAACACGGCATCCGAGGTAGGTGCCGCGCACCGCATAGTACGGCGTGCGGCGCGCCTTGGAGGGCGGGACGAGCTTGAGGGGCATGGCAGCGCCTCGTAGATGCGGGCGACGTCGGCCTCGCGGAACAGCTTGGACCGCCCGGCGAGCCTATAGAAGGGCAGCCCGACGCTGTCCACAGGATGCGCGCGCAGCCATTCGGCGAGCCAGCGCGGCTCCTGGCGCAACGCGGCGGCGGCTTCGTCGAGGGTGAGCAGCTTCAAGACGGCTCCCGATCCCGGCTGAGCAGGCAGGATCCCACGGCGCACGCGAGGGCGAGCGCGAGTGCGATAGAGGCGAGCGCGGCGGCGGTGCCCATGTCAGGCCTGCGGCGTTGCCAGCGCGGCGAGCAGCTCTTCCTTGATGTCGAGCCCGGCGGCGGTCGCGATCGGCGTGCCGCGATGGTTCTCGATTTCCGCGAGCGCGAGCTCCAGCACGTTGCGCAGCATCGGGTAGGGCTCGTGTGGCGCCGCGAAGGCGACCGCTTCGTTCGGCCGGTCGTCGCCGAAGATGTGGCGCAGCTCGGCGAAACCTTCGCGGCCGCGATCGAGGATAGCTAAGTCGTCTTTGTCCAACACATGCTTATCCGGTTGACGCAGACAGACTGCCCGTGCTAGTGTTTCCGCTGTTGATGGGCATTTCGCCCTCCGATGGTGGAGTAAAGAGCCATGCCGCCCCATGCCGATGTCCTCCAATGGGAACACCTGCCCTTCCCCAAGTCGCTGCGGGACTTTCAGCGGCTTTTTCCGACCGATACCGCGTGCGCGGCCTATCTTGAGGGCGCCAAGTGGCCCAAGGGCTTCGTTTGCCCACACTGCCAGGAAAAGGGCGAGCCGTTCCGCATCGCGACCCGGCCGGCCACGCTGCAATGCCGGAAATGCCGCCGGCAGACCGGCCTTATGCGGGGAACCGTGATGCAGGACACGAAAACCCCGCTCACGGTCTGGTTTTGGGCCGCCTATCTGGTTTCGAGCATGACGCCGGGCATGTCCGCCGTGCAATTCCAGCGCCAGCTTGGCCTGAGCCGATACGAAACCGCCTTCAATATCCTGCACAAGCTGCGCGCGGGCATGGTCCGGCAGGGCCGCGACCGGATCGGCGGCAACCTCGCGCGCGGGGATCATGTCGAGGTTGACGAGACGTACATCGGCGGCGTGGTGCGCGGTGAAGGCAAGGGCGTTCACGCGGACGACAAGACGCTTGTGATGGCCGCCGTCGAGGTCCGCACCCGGCCGGCCAAGAAAGGCGACAAGCCGATGCGGCGCGGTGGGCGCTACGCCGGCCGCCTTCGGCTGGAAATCGTCCCCAATCGCGGCGCTAAGGCATTGTGCGGCTTTGTGGAACAGGCCGTCGAGCCGGGTGCGATGGTCATCACGGACGGCGCGCCGAGCTACAGTTCTCTTGGCGCGCGCGGCTACCAGCACCTTCCCGTAGTCGAGGCCAATGACCCGGCCGTTGCCGAAGAATACCTGCCGATCTCGCACCTCGTGTTTTCGAACCTCAAGGCTTGGCTGCAAGGCACGCACCACGGGCGCGTCGAGCCGAAACACCTTCAAACCTATCTGAATGAGTTCACTTTCCGGTTTAACCGCCGCTTTTACCCCTTCAATGCCTTCCGCTCGCTCTTGGGCATTGGCACGAACGGCGAAGGCCCGACCTATGACGGGCTGTATTCCGGCGAGTGGAAGCACCCCACGATGGCTACGCATGGGTGACCTCGATTGCATGCGTGATGTGCCACTTGCCGCTCGCGCGCGGATATTGGGCGATCAAATGCGGCGCAATCACGACCCAATGCGTGTAGCGGTAGCGCGCGCGCATCGGAACGCCCGGATTCGTCCACGGACCTTCCCACTGTATGCGCGCGAGGCCAAAGAGCGGCCAATCGAGGTCGCAATAGCGACCGTCGGGGAAGCGCCGCACCGCAAAGTCCGCACTGACGCTTTTAAGGGCATCGAACATCATCGTCGGGTTCGTGTAGCCCTTTGCGTCAAAGCCGATCAGGCGCGGGCGAGCTTCGTCCAGCGTCATGCCCATGATCGCGGCGAGCGCGCCGGGGCCGCAGTTCGCGCCCCATTCATCGTGCGCGCGGTTAGCATCATCTTGGGTAAAGCGAACCGGAATCATGGGGCACCGTCAGATAATCATGCGGAGCGGGATCGATTCGACTGTCGGTCGAGGGTCCGCCGTGCGTTTCAGTTCCCGCTCGAATTCGACCGTCAATTCGTCGATCTTCGGGTCGGACTTGGAGATTTCCGGCGCAATCCGCGTGATAAAGCATTGCACCGGGATGCCGCTTTCAGTCTCGCCCTGCCATACACGCGCCGGAACGTCATGGCCGCCGATGACAAGGGTTACGATTTTCGTCGTGCTCTCAATTCTGGCCTTCATGTTCGCGTCCTTTCTCTAGCCCTTGGGGCTGTCTGCGTCAACCGGATAAGCATGCTACATCTTGTGTCTGGCTTGGCGGCTCCGATCCGAGCGGTTTCCAGTGCGTGGCCGGAAACGTGGCTTGCGGCTCCATCTCATTGACGCTGGTATAGAAGCCTTCCTCGCCGGGATTTGCCCACCAATGCACGACAGTCGGTGGGCGCTGATTAAAGGTCCACTGCGGCCCGTAGGGAGTGCGGGCATCGCAGGCAAGAATGTGCGTCCCGTCCTTTGGGGCCGTCGCTATATCGCGCCAGCCGCCCGTCTTTTCCTCGATATGCAGCCAATGAGCAGCCGCGCGGGCTATTTGAGTGCGCAGTTCGCGCTCCCTCACATCGCGCTCCTTGATTTCCTTGGCAGTCCCTTGGAACGGCTGCTGCAATTCTCGCCAATCTCGGATTCTTTGGGCCAGAATTTCTCTGACTTTCTCAAGCGTCGGCTGCATTGGAGCCTCCGGGTATCCGATGGCCGGACCGCAGTTCATCGAACATTGCCCATCCTCCCAACAGTCGTCGCATGGCGGCACGCTCCGAACACCAAATGTCATGTACAACATCTAGTGGGTCTCCAGCGTTTGTGTGCGTTAACCGGATAAGCATGATCGATAACTTGGCCGTCCGCGGGCAATCCCTCGCGGCTCGGCGTGCCGGAAGATTTGGCCGAATGGTCCAGGAGCCGCTGATGGAGCTGGCCGGTCGACAGGCCAGTGATCAGCCGCAGCACGTCGTCAACCGGAAGGCGGAACTCGCGGCGCGTCCCGTCGGCATCTTCGAGCCCGATGGTAGCGATCGGCTGGGACAGCGAGACGCCGTAGCTCGTGATCACCGCCGGGACGGCGTGGTCCTTCTCGAACGTCGCGTTGCCGCCAGGCGGGAACCCGGCCTCACGGTCGCGGTTGCGCGGCCAGGAGCGGATGAGAGCGCGGCGGGCGGCGAAGGCGGCTTCGGTGCTGGGCATGGTCAGGCTCCGCCCTTGCGGTATGATCGTCCGATGGCAGACGATGGTCCCAAGGTTCCGATCGATCGGTATGTCGGCGGCATTGATCTCGCGGTGCGCGTTTTCATGACCGAGGTCGCCGTGCAGTTGGCACAGGCGCAGCCCGACCCGGACGCATGGGCGCGCCGGTTCATCGCCGATCTCCACGACCGGCTGGCGCGGATCGAGACCCAGCTTTCGCCGGCCGGCGCTTGGGAGGGGAAATTGGCTCACGCGCGGGAGCGGCTTGACATTCTGGCGCAGAACCTCGGAGCGATCCTCGCCGGGCGCGGCCGTTAGCGGGCCGGCCAGCGTGCAGGTCGGTTTCGACCAGCAGCGCCTGTTCGATTTCCTCGCGCGCGATCTTGCGGATTTCAGCCTCCCAGCACCGTTGCGAGTGTGGGGATAGCTGGATCACCGGGAGGCGGAGGTCGGAGTGGGCCATTGGCGTGATTCCCTGATCACGCCGAGTATGCTCAATTAACAGAAACTATGTCAACAGATTTTCTGTAAAAGTTTCACGTGAAACGTAGGTCACTTCCGTTTGGGCAGCGGTTTTGTGGCAAATTCGGCCTCGATCGAAGCGCTGAGGCGCTCCGTTGTCAGGATTTTGGCTTTTAGCAATCTATGGAGTTCAATGGCGCGGTCCGCAGAAATACCCGCGACTAAGCCCGCTTCTGCTAACTCCTTGTCCATAAAGTACAAATTCGTAAAATAATGAGCGCCTGCCTCGCTCATGAAGTACCCGCCTCCGCTGAGAAGCACCACGAGCAATACGCGCCGTTGGTTCGCGGAAAGGCGTAGAGGCGTTAGGCAAAGCAGGGTGCATCCGCCGGTGTCCTGTGCCGGGGCGCAGGTAATCGATGTGAAATCCGCTAAGGTATTCACAGCCTTAGCAAGCTCGGCCGCGACTTTTTTCCCAACCGGGGCATAGCATGCAGCGAGAGATTCTGCCCCGGCAGGGCCGACAGAGGTCGTGATGATCAGCGCCGCGGCGAGAGCGCAATGACCTTTGCGGCCCATTGAACCTTTACTCCCATTAGCGGCTCGGCCTTGTCCGACCACAATATATAGCGCCCTTTGGGGCGGTCTTTCGCAAGTTTCTTGACGAGGATGCGACCATCGTCGAGCCCCACGACGCAGAGCTTGTTGAGCATGTCCTCAGTGGGCGGATCGTTGCGGCGATCGTAGAACGCAAGCCATCCGTCGAATACGGCGCCGAGGGAATCCCCATGTATCTCCACGGCGACGGTGCGTGCGCTCGCTCCCAGCGGAGCCGGGACTTCGTCGGGGGCCGGCGCGTGCCCTTCCGCATAGAGGATCGCCTGGGCCCCGGCCTCGACGCGCCCGACGATCGGTACCATCCTGCTCTTCTTAGGGCCGTCTCCCGTCAGGATATAAGCGGCAGTTGATTTGAACGCCTTCGCGTACCGTTCTTACCGGGATGTTCGGCGTCTGCCCGTTTTCATGGGAGCCGTAGGTTGATGGCTTCCAGTGGAACCGCTTGGCGGCGCTCAGGGCTGACTTAAACCCGGCCGCATCGCGGACCTCGCGCAGGCGCTCGTTGGCATCTCCCATATCTTGTGTGTGCCATGGTGGGCCTACATAAATCCTGTTGACGACATTACCAGAATTTCTGTTAATAGCGGGCATGCGATTCGTGCCCGACCTTATCGATGCTTTCGGCGGTCCGACCGCCTTCGCGGCGGTCATCGGCAAGAAGCCATCGACCGCGAGTGAGATGAAGCGCAACGGCTCGGTCCCGCCCAAGTATTGGAGGACAATTGTCCAGGCGGCTGCTGAGCGTGGGATTGATGGGGTCACCTACGAGACGCTGGCGATGATGCATACGCCCGCTGCGCCGGTCGGGGTGGAGGCGCACACATGACCCCAGCGTATCTTAGCACCGCCATCTTGGCGAAAAAGGCGACGAAAGTTATCCACACAACCCCTGTGGACAACTCCCCGAAATTTGTTCCCCAGCACCGTCAAAGCGTTAGCCGGAGGGAGGATGCCCATGCGCGACGTGCTCGTCTACGGGCTCGGCCTGGGCGGTCCTTATATCTTCACCTTGTGGTGGCTTACGCGGGTGATCATCGACCTGCGCCACCAAGTGGACCGGCTCTCCTGCATCTCGACGCGCACGGAGACGGACGCGTCCGAAGCGGACAGCCCCTCGACGAACAGGTTCTTCGCGATCGACGGGAAATCGCCGGAGGCGTGAGCCTTGAGGCGAACGGTCAGCGCGAGGTTGCGGCCCAGCGGGGTGGACGCCATCCGGTAGTCGCGCTCGACGAATTGACCGTGCGCCGGGGCAAGCAGGTCGAGCTTGCGGCCGCGCACGTCCCAGGGTCCGCGGTTGCGGACGGTGAACAGGACGCCGGCGCTGGTTGGGTCGATGCGCTTCGCCTCGACCAGCACGAGCGGCCGCTTGACCAGCTCGTTGCGCCAGTACTGGAACGCGGCGAGCGACCATCCGGCGATGGCGATCGTTGTCTGAATCACGTCCTTGAACTCGATCATGGTTGACCCGCTGCGCCGCCGCGGCGCCTGAAGTTTCCGTACCTGCGTAACCGTCAAGTGCCTGATCGGCAAGGCTAACGCCTCGCCGCGTGAGGAAACGTGTGCCCGAAGGAGGGCTATATATAATGTCCGACCCCACTCCCTTCCGCTTCTCCCTTCTCACCCGCGTCCCGCTCGGCGAGCGGGGCGAAGGCGTCATCGTCGAGCGCTCCCAGCGCACCGGCTCCGGCACGAAACCCGATAGGCATGAAACAAATCATGCCTATCCGGTTTTCACCCATGACCACTAACCGTAGGGTGCTCCCACGTTCCCTTGTAAAGCCCGTCATACGTCGGGGCTTCGCCGTTGGCGCCGATCCCCAGCAACGATCGGAAGGCATTGAACGGGTAGAAGCGACGATTGAAGCGGAAGGCAAACTCGTTGAGGTAGGCTTGCAGGTGCTTCGGACTGACCGCGCCGTGGTGCGTCCCGCCGAGCCAAGCCTTCAAGTTGCTGAAAACCAAATGGACGATCGGCAGGTATTCTTCGGCTACCGCCGGATCGTCGGCTTGGGCGACCGGCAGGTGCTCGTACCCGCGATCAGCGAGCGAGTTGTAGCCGCTCCATGCGTCCGTGATGACCATCGCGCCGGGGTAGACGGCGGATTCCACGAACTCGCACAACGCCTTGGCGCCCCGGTTCGCGGCGATATCGAGCCGCAGTCGGCCAGCGTAGCGCCCGCCCCGCCGCGTCGGCTTGTCGCCTTTCTTCGGCGGTCGCGTGCGGACCTCGACGGCAGCGACCACGAGCGTCTTGTCGTCCGCGTGAACGCCCTTGCCTTCACCCCGCGTCACCCCGCCGATGTACGTCTCGTCAATCTCGACGTGGTCGCGGCGCCGCGCGAGCCCGACCTCTCCGCCCTGGTCGAAGCCGTGACCAGCCAGGTCGCGCGGCCGCGCTTCGTCTGTGGCGGCTGCGGCAAGCCGCACCGTCGGCGCGGCCAGCGCTATTGCCTTGCCTGCCATGCCGAAGCGCAGCACCGGTTCCGCGGCAAGGCCAAGCATGAGCGCTCGGAACTGCGTGCACGAGTTTACGGCGGTTCGTCGCGGCCCTCCGCGGCGGACCGCCCAGGGGAGCGGTGATGGCGCGTCGCGGTCCAAAAACTCAGGCCGGTCGCGATCGGATCGCTCAAGCGGCACGGCGTCGTATGGCCGATCCCGCCGTGCGCGCGAAGATGAGCGCGGCCAGCAAGGCAGCGTGGGCCGATCCCGCCGTGCGCGCGAAGATGAGCGCGGCCAGCAAGGCAGCGTGGGCCG
>Ga0193751_1000355_pt1 | contig 37565 bp, 32 predicted proteins | sample L1c2metaG_FD_143050 | JGI IMG/M metagenome (GOLD analysis project Ga0193751, IMG submission 143050) | Soil microbial communities from a riparian zone of the East river system, Colorado, United States - L1c2 | ecosystem: Environmental > Terrestrial > Soil > Riparian zone | place: USA: East River...
GCATTTGGCATGTCCTCGCGATCCACCAGCGTTGGAATCAGAGCCTGATATGCCGGCCCGCCAAACGCCTGCGCCAGCCCGGAAACAAACGAGAGACACAGGATGTGCCAAACGTGAACCCATCCCGTCGCCACCAGCACCGTCAGCACCGCGGCGCTCGCCATCTGCACGTACTGCGACAGTAGCAGAATCTTCCGCCGCTCCGTCCGGTCGGCCACCACGCCGCCGATCAGCGAGAACAGAAAAATAGGAATCCCTCCCAGGAACTGATCCAGAGCCAATAGAAACGCCGAGTGGCTCAGCCGGTAAATCAGCCAGCCCTGCGCCACAATTTGCATCCACGTGCCAATGCTCGACGTACACGCGCCAAACCACATCAGACGGAAGTCTCGATATTGAAAGGCCTTGAAAACTCTACGAAGCGTCGACGTTGGCATGTGCTCGGGGCGGACGGCTACTCGCATTGTATCTTCGCATGCCACGCTTCAAGTGCCTCTTGAGTAAAACGAGTAAAACGATTTCCTCTGTTAGACGCTCAGGTGCACCCGATGTGATCGGCAGGTTGACTCAAGCGGATCACGCAAACTCAGCGCCCTTGTAACCTCCAGCAATTGTGTCTCCCCCGCCTCAGCTGCCATGAGGCAATCATGGCCATTGTTTTATTCACAGCCCCGCATGTGACGCCCAACCTTGACTGAGGATTTCAATCGCGACATTATGGCCCAGGGCGCGACAGTCTGGTCGAAACCAAACCGTCCGCCTCTAAATCCTTTGTTTCACGGATTTTGATATCTAACTTCTTTGCCATCCGGATTTTGCGGGGAATTTCGTGCTAACCCACTGATTCTTAAGATTCACGGGGGGAGGGGGATACCCCCGGCCAGGTACAGACCGGGCGCATCCCGGACAAAACAGACCGGGCGGGAGTTGCGGCAGGCCCACATGCGTTGAGGACGGCGCAAGCTGAAGCGGGTAGCGCCGGCGTCCCGCCGGCTGTCGCGTGGGCGTCCTCGCCCTCGCAGCCGACCTCGTATAATCACTCCTAAGTCTTTATGATCCAGACCCTCTTCGGCAGCCTCACGGAGGAACAAAAGCCCAGCTTCATGGACCGCATGAAGCAAGCGGTCACGCGCACCCGCGAAAATCTCGCGGAGCGCATCGATGAAGTCATCTCCATCGGCCAAGAAATCGACGCCAGCACGCTCGACGACCTCGAGGCCACGCTGATCGCCGCCGACTTAGGCAGCACGACCACCCAGGAAGTCCTGGGCAAGCTGCGGGAAAAAGCCAACCACAAACAAATTGGAGACGTTCAGGAACTAAAGCGCCTTTTGAAAGAAGAATTGCTGGCCATCCTTAACGCCGCGAACACTCGCCCCGTCAGCAAAGTCGATGGCACGCCCGAAGTGATCCTAGTCGTGGGCGTAAACGGCACAGGCAAGACGACGACGATCGGTAAACTGTCCCAGGTATTCCGCTCGCAGGGAAAGAACGTCCTGCTCTGCGCCGCAGACACTTTCCGCGCCGCCGCCATCGAGCAACTGGAAATCTGGGGATCGCGTACCGGAACCGAAGTGATCAAGACGAAACCTGGAGGCGATCCCTCCGCCGTGCTGTTCGATGCCCTGCAAGCCGCCGTGGCGCGCAAGGCCGACTACGTCGTAGTCGATACCGCAGGCCGTCTCCACACCAAGACCAGCTTGATGTCCGAACTCGATAAAATGCGACGAACCGCGCAGCGCATCATTCCCGGAGCGCCCCACGAAACTCTGCTGGTAATGGACGCGACCACCGGGCAAAATGGTCTGCAACAGGCCCGCATGTTCACCGAGTCCGCCGGAGTCACCGGTATTGTGCTGACGAAACTAGATGGCACCGCAAAAGGCGGAGTCGTAGTCGCAATCTCGCGCGAGTTAGGATTACCCGTCCGCTATGTTGGAGTCGGCGAAAAAGCAGGAGACCTGCTGCCCTTCGATCCAAAAGAATTTGTGGACTCGTTGTTCGAATAGGAGCGTCTATGAAAGATGCAGGTGAGAAACCGTCGCGATTAAGAGCGGCATTCGACTTCCTGAAGCGGCTGCTGGGCAAAAAGCCCGCGCCTCCTGGTGATCCATGCGCCTATACAATGGCTCCCGTGCGCCGCGGTCCGAAAGGACGCAGCGGCGCCGCGGTCGCCGAGATCGAAGAAGACTCGTACCGGAGCTTTCCTCCCCGTCGTACTTAAGGGACCCGAGCCGTTGCCTGTCTCAGCGTCCTTCGCGTTCCTTGCTCTGCGTTCTCTGCGGTTTAAGCTTTTTGTTCTCAGCAAAGTAAAACGAAACTCCGTGATAGATTTCTCCCTAGAATGCACGCCAACTCCGGAGACGAACAACTCATCCATCGCGCCTTGGAACTAGCACGCCAAGGCTTGGGTCTGGCCTCTCCCAATCCCTACGTCGGCGCAGTAATCGCCGACGCTCACGGCAACGTGGTTGGAACCGGAAGCTATACCTATAGCGGCGTGAAGCACGCCGAGATTCTCGCCCTCGAAGCGGCAGGAAACAAAGCTCGCGGCGGAACACTCTACATCAACCTCGAACCGCACGCGCATCAAGGACGCACGCCTCCATGCGCCGACGCGTTGATTGCAGCAGGAATTCATCGCGTCGTGGCATCCATGCCCGATCCCAACCCAAAGGTGAGCGGCCAAGGATTCGAAAAGCTGCGCGCCGCAGGCGTACGCGTTGAAGTCGGCCAAATGGAAGAGCAGGCTCGCCGCCTGAATGAAGCCTTCGCGCGCTATATTCGTCACGGTACGCCGCTCGTAACGCTGAAAGCCGCAATGACCCTGGACGGCAAGATCGCTCCGCCGCCCGCTGAGGTGCTCGAACGGCACGACGGCATCCCTCCCGGAGGATGGGTAACCAGCGAAGTCGCGCGCGCGCACGTGCAGGAATTGCGGCATCGGAACGACGCACTGATGGTTGGCGCGGGAACTATCCTTTCGGATAATCCGTTGCTTACCGATCGCAGCGGCCGTCCGCGACGACGTCCGCTGCTGCGCGTGATCCTCGACTCGCGGCTGCGTTTGCCGCTCGAGTCGCGACTCGTGCAGAACGCGGCTGCGGATCGAAAAAACGACGTGCTGGTCTTCTGCGCAGCGGCAGACGAACAGAAGAAAGCACAACTCGAAGAACTGGGAATCCGAGTTGAAACTATTCCTGCTGTCGAAGCCGATGGACGACCCGACCTGCCTGCGATTCTGCGGCGACTGGGACAATTGGAAATTACCTCGGTGATGATCGAAGGCGGAGCCACGGTGAACTGGACCGCGCTGGCATCGAACGCCGTCGACAAAGTCTTTCTGTATTACGCGCCCAAGATTCTTGCGGGTTCAGGTTCGATCCCATTCGCAGCCGGAGCTGGATTCCTTCACATGGGCCAGGCCGCGCACGTCAAACGCATACAAGTGCATCGCTTCGGCGAAGACTTTGCAGTGGAGGGCTATGTGCGCGATCCATATGAAGAGTGAATCTTTCACCACAGAGTCACACGGTCACAGAGACACAGAGAAGAAAAGATCATGACTTGGTTTTCTCTGTGTCTCGGTGACTCTGTAGTGAAAGGTTTATGATGTGTTTTTATTCTGAGAGGTCACTTATGTTTACGGGCATCGTGGAAGAAGTGGGACGCATTTCTCGCATCGAGCAGCGTGGCGAAAATCGGCGGATCGCGATTACGGCTGAGCATGCTCCGAAAGAGTTGCGTGCTGGCGATAGTGTTGCCGTAAGCGGAGTCTGCCTCACCGCTATCGACATCAAGCCGGATTCGTTCTGCGCCGATCTTGCACCGGAAACCTGGTTACGAACGTCGTTCTCTCGAATTCACGAAGGCGCGCTGGTAAATATTGAACTTCCCATGAAGGCCGACGGCCGCTTCGGCGGACACATCGTGCAGGGCCATGTCGACGGAGTCGGCAAGCTGGTCGCTTTGGAGCGCATCGCCGATTCGGAAAACTGGTGGCTGCAGGTCCAACTGCCCGACCACGTTGAGAAATATACCGTGTACAAAGGCTCAATTTCGATCGAAGGCATCGGCCTTACAGTTGCGCAACTGGAAAACAATCGCTGCACCATCGCCATCATCCCGCATACGGTAGAGAGGACGAATCTGCATTCTCTAAAGCCCGGCGATCCGGTCAACTTGGAAGCCGACCTGATTGCGAAATATGTCGAAAAGATGATGCAGCGTGGCGCCGAGAGTGCGCTCACCGTGGAAGACCTGGTGCAGCAGGGGTTTTGACGAGGCTCGTGCTTGGGGCGCTCACGCCTTCGCCTGCCGGACAGCCGAGAGCCTGCCCTGAGCGAAGTCGAATGGCCGGCTGTCGCTACTTGAGCTTCACGCTTCCAGCTTTAGTTCATCCAGTTCGAGGAATTCCTGGATTATCGGTTCGGGGGATTTTTCCATTTCTGCGTAGGGACCGAAAAAAATGGCTTTGCCTTCGTGCAAAAATACGACGCGTTCGGCCAGTTTCTTGGCCAGACGCATGTCATGGGTGACCACGATGCTGGTGAGGTTCAGTTGGATCTTGAGGCGTTTGATCAGATCGCCGAGCAATTGCGCCATCAGCGGATCGACCATGGTTGTGGGTTCATCGTAGAGAACGCATTCCGGGCGCGCGGCCAAGGCGCGGGCAATGGCGACGGAGCGCTTCATGCCAGTGGAAAGATCGGAGGGGAGCAAGTCGCGCATTTCCTGCACACCGACCATCTGCAGCAATCCATCCACGATTTGATAAGTCTGCTCTTCATCCAGTTCGCGGCTTTCGCGCAGGGGAAAAGCTACGTTCTCGCCGACGGTGAGCGAGTCGAACAGCGCTCCGTTCTGAAAGACCATGGTAACTTTCTTCCGAATCAGTTCCAACTGCTCCTCAGTGTAGTCGGTGATGTCCTGCCCGGCGACGATGACGCGACCCGAGTCGGGCTTGAGGAATCCCATGATGTGATGTAACGACACTGATTTGCCCACGCCGCTGCGTCCCAGAATGCAGACCGTTTCCGTAGGCAGAACATCGAAGCTCACGCGATCGAGGACGACGTTGTCGCCGAAAGCCTTCGAGACTTCTTTGAACTCGATGTAGGGCGCGGGTTTGGGATCGGCGGGCATGAACAGCTTCTAGCTTCTAGCTCTTTCGTATTGCAATCACAGGCTTGTCATCCGGAGCGCGTTTTTCGCGCGAAGGATCTTTGTAATTTTCAGCAGCTGACATCTTGCGTTTTTGCGGCTTCCAATTCTTCACGCGTGTTCAGGTTGCGGAACATTTTTGCCGAGAAGCCGGCGGTTATCAGCTCCTCCTCTTCGATCGCCTGGGTGTGTGCGGCGAAGAGGGCGTCAATCTTGTAGCGGCCTGCGCGCAGACTTTGCTCTGCGGCGTCGGCAAACTCGCGGCGATAGATAGCGCACAGAGGTTGCCAGCCGCCATTTGTTCGCGGCACAGTGGCCGTCGTCGCGGGCGAAGCGCTTGCACGCATGATCAAGTACTGTAACAGCGGTGCCGGCACAAATGGGGTATCCACCGCGAGGATCAGGTTCAGTTCCGCGTTCGACGCTCGAAGCGCGGCGTGGATTCCGCCCAGCGGACCGCAATTGGGAAATAGATCTTCGACTACCAGGTCGAATGGACTGAACTTCGCGGCATTGCCCACAATGCGCACGGCTGGAGCCGTCGAGTGGGCTAGTTCCAGCGCTCGCTCCAGCAGGGTGCGGCCGTCGAGCATGAGGAAAGCCTTATCGGCTCCCATGCGCGTGCTTTTGCCTCCAGCCAGGATGAACGCGGCGACCGTGGGCGACGAGCCGTCCATAGGGCGATGATACATGGAGGCCCATTCGACCAGCACTTCCCGAAACTCGATCGTCCTAAATTGCTTCGGCAGAAAGCTTTTGACCGCCAAGTTCGCAAAGTTAAAGATCGCTGAGGACGCTGAGCAGATCAAGGGTCATCGGTAAGTGGGATTAGTCTTTGTGGGTTTCCACAGGCTATCTGCTTGTGTCCATTTGATTTATTGCCGCTGCGGGCCGAACTTTGCACGATAGTAACCTATCCAAAGTCTCGGCTACGGGAGATGATGGGCCTGCATCCGAAGGTTTCTAACCCGGACGTTTATAACATGCCGCAAAAATTCATGGATGTGCTTATGCTGGGGCGCTGCTCTCACGAATTTTCCTGGCCCCGCCGTGGCGGCGATGGCAATTACTACCAGGTATGTCTGCTGTGCGCCGCAGAGTACAAGTACGATTGGGCCACCATGCGCCGCACCGAACGGGTGGAGCATACCAAGCCCGAGACGGGCATTCGCCGGAGCCATGCACGCGAGAAACGGCCTTCCTGGGTGCCACGGGCGCGACGGCTGAAACTCGACATTCCGTTACGCTATCGGGTCAATAAGACCAGCACGTGGTATGAGGGCATTATTGAAAACATCAGCCAGAGCGGGGTGCTGTTCAATGGCCCGGCACAGCTGCCCGTCAACGCGCTGATCGAGATGGTGTTTGAAATGCCGGAAGAGATTTCCGGGCAAAAGAACAGCAACGTGATCTGCCAGGGTCGCGTAATGCGGGCCAAAGACGCAGCGGCGCCCGTCGATGTGAATGGCGAACTGGCAGCGTCGATCGTGGACTACAAGTTCATCCATTAGTTGGTTTCACTAACGATTCGACTTCTTCCCCAAATCCTACCGCAGATCTCCTAACGCTAATCTGACGCATTTACATCTGCGCGAGTGCCTCCGAGCGTCTAAACTGTATCTAGTCCCCGTTCCGGACGATTTCAGGAGTGAGTATGCGGAAAGCGGTCCTCTTATTGTTTTCGTTTGCGCTGGCAGTTGCCATGGGGTTGGGCGTCTCCTGCGCCAAGAAGCCCGATGACGCCAAGATCACCAGCGAGATTCAGGGCAAGTTCAGCCAGGATTCCGGGCTTTCGGCGAAGCAACTGAGGGTGCAGGCCGACAACGGCGTAGTCACTCTGGCTGGCAGGGTCGATAACGAAGCGCAGCGGGAAGGGGCGAGCCGCCAGGCGGCATCCGTGGCCGGCGTGAAAGAGGTCGTCAATAATTTGCAGGTCGGGAATGCCACGGACGTCGCTGCGGTCGCATCTGCACCTGCAACGCAATCCTCGAGCGCCGCCAGGATGGACCCGGGCATGAGCGACCGAACCATGAACGACCGAGCCATGACTGACCGTGCGACAAACGACCGTGCGACGGCCGCAGTCGGCAGAAAAAGCCGGAGGGCTCGGGCACCTGCAGATTCCGACGCCGATCACAATTCCCCTAATGACGCGAATTCGCACATGAGCCCCGATAGTCAGGCGGATGCACCGCCGCAGATCTCCGAGATTCCGCCGAACAACGCAGCTGCTGCCCCGACTGTTCCCCCGCCGCCAGCGGCGCCGAGGAGACTGATCATCGATCAGGGAACACAGCTGGCGGTTCGTCTCATCGATCCAATTGATAGTGAGAAGAACCAGACAGGGGACACATTTCATGCGACGCTCAACGCTCCGTTGACGTCGGACGGCGAACAGGCTGTACCGGCTGGAACGGAAGTTCGGGGCCACCTGGTCGAGGTGAAGAGCGCGGGTAAGTTTGCGGGGCAGTCGGTGGTGGTGTTGCAACTGGACACTCTTTCGTCCGGCGGTAAGACTTACAGTCTGCAGACAGATCAATATCGGAAAGAAGGAAAATCGCGCGGCAAGAACACGGCGGAGAAGGTTGGCGGCGGCGCGATCATTGGTGGCATCATCGGTGCGATTGCTGGCGGCGGCAAGGGTGCAGCCATCGGCACCGCCGCCGGTGCGGGAGTTGGCGGCGGCGCGCAGGCGGCTTCGAAGAGCCAGCAAATAAAACTTCCATCTGAGACCGTGCTGAACTTTACGCTGCAGGCTCCCATCACGGTGGTGCAGGTTTCCAGTCCGGATGCGAATCGGCCGAAACTCGGGGATTCCCCGCAGTGAAATTCGAAGATTTGCAGGCCTCGGCGTTTCGGCATTTGCAAAGAGAGACGTAACAAGTTACGTCTCTACGAAATATTTTATTCCTGTACACTCTCTGGCGCGGGCTTCACTCATGGCTTCGATTACCGCGCTGCTGCATACGGAGAATGACGGCCTTCGGCTGGGGCGCGCCCTGGAAACGCTCTACGCCTGCGACGATCTTCTAATCGTGGACCATGGCTCGCGAGACTCCACTGTGCGTGTCGCCCACGAATATGGCGCGAGAGTCGTGGATGCCGCGCTGGGTTTTCCCCCGCAACAGTATCTTCAATTCGCGCGCACGGAATGGATTCTGAGTCTTGACCCCTGCGAATCGCTCACGGAAAAATTGGCGGCGAGCCTGTTTGAGTGGAAGTCGGAGTCATGGCAAACCGCGGGATATGCTCCTGCTTTTTCCGTGTTTCTGCGCGAAGAAACGGCGAGGGGCTGGAGGGAAATCTCTGCGGCACATACGCGGCTCGTTCCTCAAAGCTGGAAACTGTGGGCGGGAAGGTTTCCGATTGACGAGCCTTCGGCGCGTGCGCTGGAGGGAGAAGTGTTGCGTTTCAGTTTTCCTTGAGACTGATGAATTGGGGGATTATATCGGAACGAAGCTTTTGACCGCAGAGTTCGCTGAGGAAGTCGCTGAGGACGCTGAGAAAGGCATGGAGTGCTCGGGAATTGGGAATATTTTCTTTGCGACCTTCGCGGAGTTTTACTCTGCGATCTTAGCGGTCAAGAGCTTTTTTGCCTCCGCGAAGCTTTTGACCGCAGAGTTCGCCGAGGAAGTCGCTGAGGACGCTAAGAAAGACAAGGAGTGCTCGGGAATTGGGAATATTTTCTTTGCGACCTTCGCGGAGTTTTACTCTGCGACCTCAGCGGTCAAGAGCTTTTGCATCCCCCCTCAATGAAACGAGGGTAAGCTACACCAAGGCCTGCCTGAGGGGCGGGATATCCCAATTGGTCAGTATCTTACGGCCCTATGGCCGTTGGGCCAGTGACTTCAGTACCTTAGTCCCGCCGTTCTTATCGACTTATAATCCAATCAAGAACCAGGGAAAGTCAGCGTTCTTCAGGAGAGGCTTGCGCCGGAGGCGCGGGCGCTCCCTGCAAGCTAAAGAGACCTCGTGGATCCTGTATTCGCATCGGCGATTTTCCTCTTCGGGCTGGCCTTCGGCAGCTTTCTGAACGTGTGTATCTATCGGTTGCCGCGGGGATTGTCGGTGGTATCGCCGCGTTCGGCGTGCCCAACATGCACTCAGCCGATCGCTTTCTATGACAACCTTCCCGTTGCGAGCTGGCTGATGCTCGGCGGGCGCTGCCGCCATTGCAGAGTAAGAATTTCCCCTCGCTACCTGATTATCGAGGTATTTACGGGGCTGCTGTTTCTTGCCTGCTACTGGTTCTTCGGGCTGACGCTTTCCACATTGAAATATTGCACGTTGGCGTTTCTTCTTCTAGGACTTATATTCACGGATGCAGAAACTAAGCTGCTGCCGGACAAGCTGACACTCCCCGGACTTGCTCTGGGCCTGATTTTCAGCTTACTGGTTCCGGTGAATGATCTGGCATCTCAATTCCTGGGCGGAGTGGCGAATCTACCGTTCAGCGGCGAGGTTTCGGCTCGGCTTCTGTCTTTGCTCGATTCGCTGCTGGGCGCGGCGGTGGGCGCGGCGTTCATTTACGGAGCGGGGGCAATTTATCTGCGCTGGCGCGGTACGGAGGGCATGGGCTTTGGCGATGTCAAGCTGATGGCAATGGTGGGCGCGTTCCTGGGAATCAAGCTGACCGTCTTTACGATTTTTACCGCTTCGCTGGCGGGTTCGGTGTGCGGGTTGACTACGGTATTCGTAGTTTGGATGAAGCGCACTCACCGTTTCATGAAAACCCTGGCGAATGCGCAGGCGGCCCGGCGTCGCGGATGGCAATCGGCGCAAGTCGTTTACCGCCATTACCAGATGCCATTTGGCGTTTTTCTGGGAAGCATGGCTCTGATCGCTTTTTTCTTCGGCGACCGATTTCTGCACTGGTACGGAGGTCTCTGGTGAGGATACTAGCCAACCCGGTGCTGTTGCGCGCGATGATCGTGCTGGTATGCGCCGGAAGTGCCTTTCTGGTGGGATTGCTTTTTATGCGCATGCTGCGAAAAAACATTACCGACGAAGCGAACCTTTCCGCGAACGCTTCATCGTCGCTGGAGACTCTGCCGCTGCACCTATACAACACGGTGATCCAGCAACTCAAGCAGCAGAAGCATGAACTTCAGGTGCAGTCCCAGGCGGAGCAACATCGCGCCCGTACCAGCGAGAACTTCAGCCAGGCTGTGCTTTCGAATCTTTCCTGCGGCGTACTCGTGTTCGGAACGAACGGGCTGGTGAAAACATCGAATCCGGCGGCGAAGGCGATCCTCGGTTTTGCCTCCACCACCGGAATGGGAGCGGAAGATATTTTTCGCTGTGCCGTCGTCCGTGCGGCTGAATCATCTGCATCCAGCATGCGGTCCAACAACAGCACCCATGAAGCCGAATCCGTCCTTTTAACCGACGAGATCAGCGTGGTGATGCGTGAAGGCAGCAGGCGGCGGGAGGTCGCCGCCGAATATGAAACTCCCGCGGGAGAGAAGCGCTTCATTGCGGTGACGATTTCCCCGGTGCCGGCAGTGGATGGCGGCCTGCTCGGGGTTGCGTGCCTCATCAACGATCGCAGTGAGATGGAAGAGATGCGCTGCCAGCAGCAATTGCAAGGTGAAGTCTCGGCAGAGATGGCCCTGCAGTTGCGCACCTCGCTGACGACGATTTCCGGTTACGCAGGACAACTCGCCAATAGTCACGATGCCGAACTGGCGAAACAACTTGCCAGCGATATCGCGCACGAGGCGGCGCAATTGGAGCGCAGCATTGGAGGGTTTTTGACCGGAAAAGATGCTGCGCGCGGAGCGGTTGCAGGCGGCACAGGAAATTAATCGGAATTCGCGGAAGAACTAAGTAAGGGAAAAGGGGAGTTATGAAACATATCGCATGCATCGGAGTTGGACTCGTGCTAATGTCCGCAGGGATTCCAGCTGGCGCCCAAAACCAGGCTTCATCGACCTCGCAAACCTCGTCCCAAGGCTCATCGCTGGGCGATTATGCCCGCCAGATCCGGAAGGATCCGGGAGCCAAGGCTACGCCGAAAGTTTTCGATAATGACAATCTGCCGAAGACCGACAAGCTGTCCGTGGTAGGCCAGAAGCCCGCGCCCGCCAGTGAAGATTCCGCTAAAACGAAGGCCGCTGAACCGGGGAATGCGTCTGCGGCGGCGAACGATGCCAAAGCTGCAGGCGATAAAACCACTGCAGAAACCAAGCCCGGGAGTGAAGCCAAGACTGGAGCAGACAAAACTGCGAACAGCGAGGCTAAGGCTCCCGAGGATGAAGCAACCAAGCAGGCTGCTGCGAAGCAATGGAGCGACAAAATTGCGGCGCAAAAGGAGCAGATCGACTTGCTCGCGCGCGAACTCGATGTCTTGCAGCGGGAATATCAGATTCGTGCCGCCGCCATGTATGCCGACGCCGGCAACCGCATGCGTAACGAAGTGAACTGGGATAAGCAGGACGCCCAGTACAAACAGCAAATCGCCGATAAGCAGAAATCTTTGGATGACGCCAAGCAGAAGCTCGACGACCTGCAGGAAGATGCGCGCAAAGCCGGCGCTCCCGCCTCCGTCAGCGCGCAGTAAAACTCGCAGCATTGCAAGAATTTTAGAGCGCCGGTCGGTGCCGGCGCTCGTTTTGTCTTACGGCAGGTCAGGATCGCCGGCACTTTTAAAACCGGAGAACATCTATCTCTTTTCGAGACCGCCGGCGAGACACCCCTTCGGCAAGCTCAGGCAGGCTCCTGGGACAGCCGGCGGGACGCCGGCGCTACACCGAAAGACGTCACGACTCTCGTAGGCGTCGAATTTGCTTTACGTGATGCAGGCCGTGTACCAGATGAAACCTTCTCCACTGCGAACCGGTGAGAGGCCCGAGGACTGGATGGTCGAGCAGTTTGCGCCGCAACCCAAAGTTTTTCTCGCAGCGCGCGATGCTCGCATCCATTTCGCTGATTTTCGTCTCGATCTCGGCCAGAACTTTCTCTGGTGGCAAACCGCGCGGTCGCGACACCGCAGGCGCTTCCCTGCCCGAGGGCATGTGTCCGAATGCCACAACGATCAGTGTCCGGCCTCGCTGCTTCCAGGTCTGTGCGGTCGCCAAGGGCTTGCCGGCTTCGGCAACGCGCTCAAATCCCTTCAGGGTTCCCGTGTAGGTCAAATAAAGATGCTCCAGGACTTCAGCGGCGCACCATTTCCCGGGTGGATGCCGGGCTAACTGCTCGGCTGAGATTCCGGAGATCGCCGCGGCAATCTCCTGCTGCAGTCTCTCGAGATGAGGGTCCACTAGTGTTACTTAGCCTTCTCGGTTCTTTCAGTTAGAATGTTGCGCGACCATAAAACCCATTTACGTTATCACAGGAAGGATGCCCATGAAGACGGCCAGCCTCGCCCCGGAATCCAGCGCGAGCTCAGAAATGTTGGGAGCGGCTTTCTCACTTGATCGGAGCCTGATAAGTAACAATTGGTTTCAACTCTGGCGACGCGCAGGGGCCGGGGCTTTGTACAAGTTTTCATGTGCCGCTCTCGTGGTCGTGCTGCTGGCGCTACTCAGCGGATGCTCCTCGGAACCCAACAAACGAGCGGAACCGCCGAAACCGGAGGGTCCGGAACTCATTACCGGGCGTTCCGCTTTTCAGAAGGTTTATATCGCGGCGCGCGGCTGGAAGCCGGACGCGAAGCCGTACCGACTGGAATCCGCTGCGACGAGCGACGGGAATGGTCACGACGGCAATTGGGCGGTTTGGCGCGGCAGTTTCGCTTCGGCAACGCAACGTTCGGTGAAGTCCTACACGTGGTCGGGAAGCGCTGCCGACGGGGCTCCGGCGCGTGGTGTGAATCCTGGAATCGAAGACAGTTACAATCCCTCTAATTCAAACACGCAAGTGTTTGACATTGCCTTTCTAAAAATCGATTCGGACCAGGCTTTCGGCACGGCGCAGAAGCATGGCGGCGACAAAGTTTTAGAGAAGACGCCCGAAACGCCCGTCATTTATGTGTGTGACTGGAATCACAACACGAACGAACTGGTCTGGCACGTGATTTACGGCGCCAACCGCGAGGGAGCCAAGCTGACAGTGGCGGTCAACGCATCGACCGGCGAATTCATAAGGGTGGAAAAATAAGGAGCAACTCTTCGTTTCTTTTTTGGATTCCTTCGGACAAACGCAAGACGGTCCCGGGAAGCGTAGTGGGGAGGACTGCCATATCACGGCTCCGTCAGGACCCGCCTTGCGAGGTCATCAGTTCGCTGTAGTATGGCTACAATATACGGCGTTAGTTATACACCGTGCAAGTAATTACCTTCGATGAGCTGGCTTTGATTGCCAGGAGGCGAACGTGCCACGGCACCCCGATCCCGATCTGGAGCAGAGAATTCTCGGCGCAGCTTCGCGCCTGTGGGCACGCGGCGGGGAAAAGGCGCTCACCATGCGTGCCGTGGCCAAAGCCGCGGGCACGACTACACCTACGGTGTACGAGCGCTATCGCGATCGTGACGACATTCTTCGCGCCTTGCGCCTCGAAACCCGGAGCGAACTGTTTGCCGCGCTCAGCCGCACACGGACGCTGCGGGAGGCCTTCGAGCGTCACCTGGAATTTGCTCTCGAACACAGCCATGCGTACGAGGTTCTTTTCGATGGGGTGGGCAAACCTCCATCCCTCCACGAACCCTGGCCATCGTTCAATCTCATCCGTGATCGTCTGGCAAAACGTCTGGGGGGAACTCCACGACAACACACTCGCCTCATGCTGGCGGTATGGTCGCTGATGCATGGTGCGGCCATGCTCATCATAAGGGGAAATTTCGAGGGCACGCTGCGCATCCAAACCATGCATGCGTGTCTGGATGCGTTTGATGGGATACAGCAGTCGGCGGCACGGACTAAGGGGCGGAATCACTCGGGACCAAAATGGCCTTCCAATCTAATCCTAGGCGAGGGCAAACAGAGTCGGGTGGGAGACGCCGAAGCACGCAATGAAAAGAAAAAATTGGGCGTCCGAAAACCCCGCAGATGAAGGCAGCGTCAGCGAAGTCACGTCACGACAGCCATGGACGAGAACTTGCGTTTTTCAACGAGCGGCTTTCGCCGTGTCTTTCGGCTCTTTTAGCCGGTTGATTGCCTTGCGCGCTTCTTCGGCCTGCGGGCCATGGGGCAAGATCTTCAAGTAACTCTCAAATTCCTTGCGGGCATCGTCGGGCCGATCCATTTTTTCCAGGCATACCGCCAGGTGGAAAGTGGCGAGCGCGTCATTGTCTTTGTAGAAGAGCGCCTCGCGGTAGCGGTCCTCGGCGGCGCGATAGTTTTTGCGTTTGAAGTAGTAATCTCCCACCTCAATATCTTTTGCCGCCTTATGCGGATTCCAAGGATGGAACTCGCCGACGTCCGCATTGCCTGGACCTCCCTCCGCATCCATGAGGATCTCCGAACTCTGCGGATGAGCCTTGGCGTCGTCCTCGGGCGGACTTAGGTCTATCAGGGTATCCTTGCTCGAACTCTGTCCATCGCCCAAGGCATCGGCATCGACGCTATCGGACCTGGGCGGTGCTAGATTCGGATTTCGCGTTGCGGAGGTTTTGGACGACGCGGAAGCTGGCGACTGCGAACTCGACGGCCCGGAACTGGACGGGCTGGAATTTTGCGGACTCGAGTTCTGCGCCAAAACCCCTACGCAGAACGCGAGTAATGAGACCGGAAGAAAACTGCGCATAAATTGATTCTATCGTTCTCCGCGGGTGGCGCGGAATGCCTGCAGGCATTTACGCGCAGTGTCCAACTCGGAAAACCGGCTTCCCTCTTGTTCGATGAGGTAGTACTCGGTGCCGCCCACGCTCTCAGCCGCCTGAAAAATTCCCTTCCAGTCAGCCACGCCTTCTCCGAATAGCACCTTGTAACCCTTGCTGGCGTCCGGCGACCAGTCTTTACAATGGATGGACCGGATGCGCCCCGGGTTGGCCCGGATCCAAGCCACGGGATCGGAACCGGCTTCCACGCAGGTTCCCACGTCCAACTGCAACATCACGGTCGGCTTCGTGTTCTTGGCCAACAAGTCAATGGGGCGCTGTCCAACCGGGCCGGTGAACTCAGCCTGATGATTGTGATATCCAGGCTTCAGGCCAGAGGGCTCCAGCGTCTCAGCGGCTGAATTCAGTTGATCTGCAATCGCCTTCCAGCCGTCGGGACCTGTCTTCGGATCCGACCATGCCAGCACCACGTACTTGCAGCCGAGAATCAAATTCAGATCGCGCGCCCGGTTGATATTCTTCGGCAGAAGATAATCTGCATTGTTGTGCGTCGAGTAACAGCGGACGCCTAGGTCGTCGAGCACTTTACGCATCTGCTTAGCCTGAGTGTCAGTCCACTCGAAGTATGGGGCGTAGAACTCTACAGCCTGATATCCCATTTGGGCGACGGCTCGCACCGTGCCTTCGGGATCCTGCTTTAAGGCGTCGCGAACGGAATAGAGCTCCAGTCCGACGGGAATAGAAGTGGCTGCCGCGTGGCTTTTGAAGGCCCAGGGTAAGAGCGCCGACATCGCCAGAAATGAACGCCGGGAAAAAGATGGTCTGGAAGGCATGAATGCAATCCTACTTAGGCAAGAGCCAAAGGCCAAGAACCAAAAGCAAAAAAAAGCAGGCCGCTCGGGGGGAGGCTTGAGCGGCCTGGTTGGCGAAGTCCTCCGGGGAGGAGGGTAAACTTTTCGTTACATCGACGACGGATTGTTCTGGCCCGTGGTCGGTGTCGAAGCCGGTTGATTGCTGTCGCCCACGGTATTCGTCATCAAGCGGACATCCACACGGCGGTTATCGGCTCGACCAGTCGAGGTCTTATTCGATTCCACCGGCTTGTCTTTACCGAGGCCGATGACGTAGATCTTGTGCGCGGGCACGTTGTACTTGGTGGCCAAATATTGGATTACGGAGTTGGCGCGGCGCTGACTGAGATCATAGTTGTAGTCGGCCGAGCCCACTGAATCTGTTCCACCCTCCAGCGCGATGATGTAGCCCTTGGTCGAAGAGATGCCGGCCGCGAGCTGATCGAGCGCTTCCTGAGCCTTCGAGGTCAGATTATCCTTGTTGAAGCCGAACTTCACCGAGGTCTCCGCGACGGCGTGGTAGTTGTCGAGATTGGCAACGGTGTTCGTCAGAACACCGACGCGGCCATTAGCGGCATCTGCCATTTGCTGGGCCGAGGCTGCCGTCTGTCCGGCGGTCTGCGCCTTTTGCTCGACTTCGGCGGTCTTTGCGTTCACGGCCTGGATGCCGGATTGGGCGCGCGCGTCTACGTCCTTGATGTCCTTCGAGTTCTTGGCGGCCAGATCGTCGAGTTCGTTGGTTTTGTTGATCAGCGGGGTGGTCTGCTGTTTCACATAGTTCTTGCTGGCGCAACCGACGGTGGCTACCATACTGGCTGCTAGACAAATTACTAACGAAGTGCGGGTCATAGGGTGAGACTCCTTATCGATCTTGTTTAGCGCGCCTGGCTAATCCCGCGCGCGAATTAGCAAATTTGATGCCCTGGGCATTACTGCTCGTTGCTTGTATTCCAGACATGCTTCTGCACGAGAAGTGCCAGTTTTGGCCACTTCCTTAAGTCCCGGTAAGTATATCCATTTTCAATGGTTTGAGAAAGTATAGGGTGAGGTCAGACCGCCACACCAAGGGTAGCCGGAACGCAAAGCCCACACACGCGAGTGGAAATTTTATATGGTTTGGCTCAGATTTGGGTGTGAATCCCTTAGGAGCCTGAAAATCCCTTGCGCGAAGAAACGTCCGCAGGGCCGTAGGTAATTGCTCCCGCGTGCCGCAGAAAACGCTGAGTTTCGAACGGTGATCGTGTCCTCGGCTCACCACCCGAAATTCCGACTTCGCCCGCCGCCTTGAGCGAAGTGTTCTTCAGCCATATCAAAAACTCTGCAAGAAGCCTCAGGAGTGGGCGAATCATATGTGAAGTTGTAGCACCAACATCGAAATCAGCGCCTCGTCACTTCCAAATATCAGTGATAGGCGCAGCATTGCGGTCATTCGCGGTCAACGGTTCCAAGCCGAAGTTGTCCTCAATCGTGCGCAAGACGCTGTAATGGTCGTAGAGCTTGCCGACTGCTTTAGGATCCTGCTGGTTCGCTGGCTTTACCATATCGCCTAGGAACAATGTATAGATGCGATTGTCGGCATTTCCGCCCGATTCGTCGAAGGTGACAATCACCAGGGTGCCCTGCCGCAGCTTTTGCGGGAAGGAGTCATCCAGAAACTTTTTTGTCCACGCTCCGGCGGTCTGAGCGTTGGTGTCGTGGCCGTCATGGTTCATGTTAGGCGTGTAGAAGGAGTAGGCCACCAATCCCTTTTTTGCGTCCTGCACAAAGTAGTTGTCGGACTTGCTGGAGTCCACGCGAATCACGCGATCGCACCATTTCTGTTGCACTTCGCGAAAGCTGAGAAACGGAACGTGGCGGCGGACGTAATTGCCTCTTTTGTCAGACTCGTGCTGGGTGGAGTAGTTCCACGGACAGGTCTCGTTGGGCAGCTCCTCCGCATATTGTTTGAAGTCGAGGCCTGCGGCGAGGAGACGATCCGCGATGGAATGATGCGCGGCATCATTGGGAACGTTCACTTGATTATCGCCGAGAAAGCGTCCTCGGCGATGAATGCCGAAGTCCGTCCCAGCGACCATGGCAAGATAATTTGGGTAAGAGGGATGAAACAGGGCATGGAAGTTGGTAAAGCTGGCACCCTGAGCCGCCAGATCGGCGAGATTCTTATCTTTGCTGGCGACTTCATAGTCCACGTTTTCGAGAACAATGATCAGCACGCGCTCGAAATGGTGAGCGGGCGAGCGAGCCGCAGCCCGCGCCGCCTCGTCCTGCTTCCCCTGCGGAGACTTTGTTAATTGGGGTTGATTGGACTGGCCGGCGGGCAGTTGGGTAATGCTTTGCGCCGCAGCTGAACTTAAGAGAACGCCCAAAACGAAAGCGGCTACGATTAGACTTCGCGAGCGAAATGTTTGAACCTTTCCACGGAGACTCATTCTCCTTTTTGTAACACAATGCCCGTATTTCCCATCCAATAGAATAGATCCCTCGGCATGGACTTGCAGGCCAAAATCCGCACCATTCCCATGGAACCCGGCGTGTATCTCTATAAGAACGCCGACGGCGACGTGATCTACGTTGGCAAGGCGAAGAACCTGCGCAGCCGCGTGGCCAGCTACTTCCACGAAGGACGCTGGGAAGATGCCAAGACTGGAACTCTTGTACGCGAGGCCGTCGATGTCGACTACATCGTGGTGGCGAACAACAAAGAGGCACTGGCCCTCGAAAACAATCTGATCAAGCAGCGCAAGCCGCGCTTCAACATCCTGCTGCGGGATGACAAGACTTACCCTTACGTGAAGTTGACGCTGGGAGAGCGCTGGCCGCGGGTTTATGTGACCCGTCGTTTGCGCAAAGACGGTGCCGCATACTATGGTCCGTACTTCCCTGCCAACCTGGCCTATCGAATCGTCGACCTGATCCATCGCAATTTTCTGATTCCGTCATGCAAGGTCGATCTCACGCGCTTTCATCCGCGTCCCTGCCTGCAGTACTACATCCGGCGTTGCCTAGGCCCGTGCGTGCAAGAACTGACTACGCCTGACGCTTATCAAGAAGCGGTGCGGGACGTAAAACTTTTCCTGGAAGGGCGGCCCACCGATCTGAGCCGTTCGTTGCACGCGCGCATGGAGCAGGCTGCCGCCGCTGAGGAGTACGAGCGCGCTGCACGCTATCGCGATTTAATTTCCACGGTGGAACAGTTGCAGGAACGGCAGCGAATTGCCGCCGCGGAAGGCGACGACGCCGACGTGTTCGGTTATCACTTCGAAAATGGAATGCTTGCGGTAAATCTGTTTCACATGCGGGGCGGAAAGATGGTCGACCGGAGGGAATTTTTTTGGGAAGATTTGCCGGAATTTGCATTGCCGGAAAATCCGGTTCGTAGAGACGTTGCTCGCAACGTCTCTGCTGACAGCATAACCGAATCCGACCAGAGCACCGGCGTCGCAGACAGAGATGTTGCAAGCAACGTCTCTACGGAATTTGTTCCCGGCGAATTCTTCTCCGCCCTGCTGAAGCAGCTGTATATCGGCCAGCCTTATGTTCCGCGCAATCTTTATGTCCCAGTTGATTTTGAGGATCGCGAGACACTCGAGGATTTGCTCTCCGAGCAAAGCGCGGGCGAGGGCGCCCGCGCCACACGGGTTCATATTTTAGTGCCGCAGCGCGGGGACAAGCGTTCGCTGATCGATCTTGCAGGAAATAACGCAAAGCAATCTTACGATCAGCGCTTCCGCGTCCTCAAGCCCAGCGCGCAGAGAATTCAGGAAGAGTTGCAGGAGGCGCTCAGCCTGCCGGAACTTCCGAAGAGAATCGAATGTTTTGACATCTCGCACATTCAAGGCGCGGAGACTGTGGCGTCGATGGTAGTCTGTGAAGACGGCAAAATGAAGAAGTCGGACTATCGCAAGTTCATTATTCGCACGGTCGAAGGCGTGGACGACTTCGCCTCCATGCGCGAGGTGGTCACGCGCCGTTACAAGCGTCTGCAAGATGAGAATAAACCAATGCCCAGCCTGGTGCTGATCGACGGTGGCCTGGGACAGCTGCATGCGGCTGCGGAGGCACTAGACGGCCTGGAAATAATTAACCAGCCGCTAGCTGCCATCGCCAAGCGGGAAGAGATTTTGTACGTCTACGGGCAGGAAAAAGATCCGATTGCGCTGGACCATCATTCGCCAGTGCTTCATCTGATTCAACTCATTCGCGATGAAGCTCACCGCTTTGCCGTGACCTTCCACCGCAAGCGCCGGCAGATGCGCGACCGGTCCACCGAACTGCTGGAAATTCCGGGCGTGGGGGCAAGCACAACCCGGAGGTTGCTGGAACACTTTGGCAGCGTGCAGGCGGTCAGGCAGGCTGATCCGGCGGCTTTGTCGGCCGTCGTGACGCGAACCCAGGCGGAGGCGATCCGCAATCACTTCCGGAAGTAATTTCACTCCGCAGTCAAAAGCGTTTGACCGCAAAGTTCGCTGAGAACGGCCGCAGAGAACGCAGAGAGTGCCTTTGCTGCCGGGCAACGAGTTCGCTTTTCTCTGCGCCCTCAGCGCACCACTCAGCGACCTCTGCGGTTTAAGATTTTCTCCGGATTTTGAATTGGGGTCGAAATACTTGATTTGCAGATCTCTTGTCTGCCAAGCGTTTGACTGGCCAGCCACACAACGACTGCTATCATCCCGCACCACCCGAGCAATCGAACCACGGCGGCGATCTGCGTATCGTGATTCAGCACGCCGAGACTTGAGAAGATCGCGTAGAAGTCGTGTTCCACAAAGTCTGGGTCGCCGGTTGTAACCAGCGGAAGCACCTGCGCGCGGGCATCGGCCATGTAAGTCGCGGTATAGAGCCAGTTCTCGAAGAAGAAAAACAGGGAAAAGACAAAGCCCGTGGTCTGGCGTTGCTGGAAGAAATAGACAGCCAGCAGAAACGGCACCAACCATTGCAGCAGAGTGCCTCCCCAGAGACCCAGCGTGGGCCCAAACCATCCGAATAAATTGTGCCCGCCTTCGTGCACCACCAAGTTAGCACTGTCGATGAACAGAAATCCGCCGTGGTTGGAAAAGGCGTATACGAGGAATGCTCCGTAGAAGATGAGCCATGCCGCCAGCGCCGGCCGAGAAACCGGTTTCCAGGGTTCGTCGAGAATCGATTGAAGTGAATCGATCATGGCTGTTACGGGGATTCTAGGGCAATGGACTCGCAGCCGCTGGTTACCAACGTTCGGTTGTCGCCGGAAGAAGCCGTTTCTTGCTACAGTGGATTGGCGACGGCGTCCATCTTGAATCGGGCTGTTGCTGCGTGATTAGAAAGACGTAGCAAGCTACGTCTCTACGACGCATTTGGAATCGTTGACACTGTTTAGCGATGAAACTTCGACACTGGATTACCGCAGGCGTGCTTCTCGTGCTGGTGGCCGCCGCGATCGTGGGGATGGTGCGTACGCAGCAACCTCGCGGCACCAGCGAGGACGTCGCTGCAGCACCCGGAACCCAGTCGACCACCAACAATCAGAAGCCCCTGGGCCAGCATGCATGGGTGGATCAGCGCCCGCTACAAACGGCACGGCGAGTAGGGACCTTGGCCTATACGCAGGAGGAAAAGGATCTCGCCCAGCAGGTGGAGAAGGTCGCGGACCATGAGGTGGACCTGGCATTCTTCGACGCTTTTCGCGCCGCGCAGGAAAATCCTCCTGCGCTCACGCCCGCGCTCAAAAAATTAGCCGACAGGAAAAGCCAGGAACAACAGGCGCTGAAGGAAGATCAGGATAAGGTCAGCGAGCTGACGCATCGAGTCGCTGCCGCGCCGGAGTCGCAGAAGGAAAACCTGCAGGATCAGCTCAATGTTGCGCAGGCGCAACTGGAACTGGATCAGGATGAACTCGACGACGCCACGGAGGCGCTGGTGGAGGCTGGAGGCGACCCGCAGGCTGAAGTCCAGCGCCTGAAACAGGCTCACGACGACGAGGAGGCCCACCTGGCGACGCACCCGGGCTCCTCGGCGAATCCGGCTGAGGGTTCCTATCAGGGCCATACCCTGCTGGAAGTTTTTCGAGCCTGGAAGGCACTGCGTGATAAAAAGCTGAAGCTTCTGGAAGCACAGCAAGATGCCGCCAGTGATCAAGACACTCTGGCCCAGCAGCATGGCGCTCTGACCTCGCAGGTGCAGCAGCACAGCGAAAGCCGAGAGTCCGCCAAGCAGCAGGCCAAGGGCTTCACCACTAACAGCAAAACGTCCAGCCGCGATGAATCGAAAGCGGCGGCGCAATCCGCACTGGACTCACTCAAACGGCATCGACAGGATCAGAAGAATCTGGCTGATTTGGGTCGAAGGATCGCGGACGAACAGAAACTTACCGACCTCTATAGCCGATGGATTGGCCTGGTTGAGGTGCGGCAGCATGCTGCGCTGCACAGCATGATCGAGATTCTGTTCTGGATCCTGATTGTGACGCTCATCGTGTATCTGGCCAATCGTGTGATTGAGCGCTTTACCACGAACTTAAAGACTGAGAACAAGAGAGCGGACACGTTGCGTGCGGTGCTTAAGTTCTCCGCCCAGGCGCTGGGCGTGATCGTAATTCTATTTCTGATACTGGGAATGCCCAATCAGACCACGACCATTCTGGGACTCGCGGGCGCCGGCCTGACCGTCGCGATGAAAGATTTCATCATGGCCTTCCTCGGATGGTTTTCGCTCATGGGACGCAACGGCATACACGTTGGCGACTGGGTTGAGATCAACGGTGTGGCCGGTGAAGTGGTGGAAATTGGATTGATGAAAACGGTTCTGCTCGAAACCGGCAACTGGACGGATGCAGGACATCCCACCGGACGGAAAGTTTCATTCATGAATAATTTCGCCCTTGAGGGACACTTCTTCAACTTCACGACATCGGGCCAGTGGATGTGGGACGAGCTGAAAGTCACGATTCCGGCGAACCAGGATCCGTACGCACTGATTGATGGAATCCAGAAACTGGTTGCGAAAGAAACCGAAGCCAGCGCGCGCAAGGCGGAAGAGGAATGGCACAACACTACGAACCACTACCGTGTGCAGGCATTTTCCGCCGCACCCGCGCTGAACGTGATGCCGTCAGTCGATGGCGTTGAAGTACAAATCCGCTACATCACCCGGGCCTACGAGCGGCACGAGATGCGCAAGAAGCTTTATGAGGCAGTCGTGAAGCTGATGCACGGAAAGCCGGAGGCGGTGAAGCAATAGAGCTTTTAGCTTTTAGCTTTATCGCCGACGGGCGTTGATCGCCCGCGAATTCCTCTCCTACGAACCTATGAACTACAAGGAAGACTTGGGTACAGTGATTGTGACTGGAGGTAGTCGCGGAATTGGCGCGGCAGTGGCTGCGCTTGCGGGAGAACGCGGATACGCCGTTGCGGTCAACTTCGCCACCGGCGCATCCGAAGCGAACAAAGTGGCGGACGCAATCGTGGCTGGGGGCGGACGCGCCCTCGCGATTCAGGCCGACGTCTCGAACGAACAGCAGATCACTCGCATGTTCGAGCAAGCGGAGCGCGAGCTGGGGTCGATCAAAGCTCTGGTGAACAATGCGGCGGTAACTGGCGGATTTGCGCGAGTCGAAGAAGTATCGAGCGCGGCCATCGCAAACGTCTTCGCAGTCAACGTCAGCGGAACAATGTTGTGTTCGCGCGAGGCGGTGCGGCGAATGTCGACGCGTCGTGGCGGAACTGGCGGAGCTATTGTGAACATTTCTTCGCGCGCGGCGCACACGGGATCGGCCGGGGAGTGGGTACATTACGCGGCGTCGAAGGGCGCCATTGATAGCTTCACGATCGGTCTGGCGCGGGAAGTCGCGACGGAAGGAATTCGAGTGAATGCAGTAGCTCCCGGCTTAGTCGACACCGAACTGCACGCCGCCAATGGTGATCCGGGCAGATTGCAACGTTTGATGGGAACCATCCCCATGGGAAGGGCCGGCACGCCCCGCGAAGTAGCCGAGGGCGTGCTGTGGCTGCTGTCGCCAGCAGCCTCGTACACAACGGGCGCGATCCTGCAGATTGGCGGAGGGCGGTGAGGGCAGGCTTCGGATCTGAGATTTCAGATTCTATTTAAATTGTGGATCTTTGATGTTGCATCCCGTTACTTCCTCGCCTGCAGATCCTTCCGCAAGTAAGTTTTTATTTTCTCCGGCAACCGGGAAGAGTGCAGCACGTCGCGCAGTTGTGCGGGGGAAAGCCGGCGGGCGAATTCAAGGGCGCGCGCCAGAGGCGTGTATTCATTGCGCAACAGCGCCATACGAATCTCGGGGCGGACGGACCATCTCGCATGATGGCAGACAGTTTTGACAAAAGCCGGCGTCGTATTCCATCGCAGCAACGCTTTCACTACGCCAGATTCGCCAAGGCGGGGATTCTCCAGGGCTGTCTGCCAGACGCGTGATTCCCGATCTAGCAGCAGAGCGGCGGCGACCATCCCGGAGGAGCGGCGCGCCAGCGAAATGCGCTCCCCTAGCGTGATGGAGGCAACGCGCGCTACCAGCAACTCGTCAGCCACGCGCTTCAGATCGGCTGCAACGAAGGGAAGCAGCGAGAACTGCATCAGATCGAAGGTGTAGAGTTCGCGGATCAGGCGCAGCGCAATGCGGCGAGGAGTTCGGGGATGGGCCGCCAGCGCAACTCGCACCTTGCGCGACCTCATCAGCGCAACATTTCTGCTGATCTGTTCGATGACCTCGGAAGACAGGTTTCGGTCTTTCAATTGAGCAAGGGCAAGATCGGCGGTAACGCTGGCGGCCGGTTCGAGGTTTGGGAACACATTTTCCGATGCGGACTCCGGAGACGGAGACGACTCGATCGAGCTCTGTGGTTCCGAATTCATAGGCGCCGCCTGGTTGCGGACAAATCAAGAGCAACGTCCACGTCTTAAGTCAAGAACGCCGCACAGAGCGTGCCCTGACCTTGTCGAAGGGAGTTCGCACCAACATCACACTGCTCTTCGCGCTATCCGGAGCGCTCCCTCGACAGGCTCGACGATCAGCGGATTTACGTCCACCCGCGGATCAAGGAGGCGCAATTCATTGTAGAAATCTTCGCGGGTCAACATCGCATAACGAAAGACTCCTCCGGTCATGGCCACAGGGACAGGACCGGTCTCGTCTTTCGGGAAAAGTCGATCCACCACGATGAGAGCGATTTGGGCGAGTTCCCTTCCCGCATTGGACATCACTTGCAGGGCCAGGGCGTCCTGGCTGGCGGCAACGACCGGAAAGAGCGCTGCAAAGTCAGGAGGAGGAATGGAGTTGGCCGCTCGTGCGAGATCCGCCAGCGAACTTACTCCCCAGACTTTGCATAAAGCGGTAGCAAATTTCCCGTGCAGAATGTTCTCTGCAGTTCCATAAGCTCGATCACTGGCGCGAAGCACTGCGCTAACCGCAGCCCGCCCGATCCAGTGGGCGGAACCTTCATCGCCGATGGCGAATCCCCAGCCGCCGGCACGGGCCGTCGTTCCGTGCTTATCACGGCCATAGGCAATCGATCCAGTACCGGCTATGACGACAACGCCCGGACCCGTATCGAAGGCGGCTTCGAGGGCGATTTGCATATCGCCAACCACGCCGATCGGCGTGGGAAGAACTTCGGCCAAGGAGCGACGCACGATTTCAGCCAATTCGGGCCGCGCAGCTCCCGAACCTCCGACGCAAGTGTGCGAGACTTGCGCAGGCGTAATTCCCGCAGCGGCACATGCCTGGCGCACTGATTGCTGCAGTGACTGCCGCGCCTGCGTTTCACCAACACGAACGATGTTGCTCGGACCTGCAGTCGCCGTGGCGAGAAGATGCGATTCGTCGCCCACCGCACACGTGGTCTTCGTACCGCCGCCATCGATGCCGAGAAAGTAGGTCAAGAGTTTATTTTTAACACAGAGCGTTGCCGGTTCCGGCGTCAGATGCAGGGTCTTAGGCGGATGGGGACTATAGAGTCTCACTCGCGGAAATCGAGCGTTGCTTCGATAATTAGGGATTGCTCCGGCAAAAGCCTTTGACCGCGGAGTTCGCTGAGAAAGGCTGCTGAGGACGCTAAGAAAAACAACGGCTTGGCGATTGCTCTGCGGTCTCTGCGGATTTTCTCTGCGATCTTAGCGGTTAGAAGCTTTTCCGCCGAGCTGAACCGAAACATGGGCCTCAACCATCTCGATTTCGCGATCATCGCGCTCTACCTCGCCGGGATCACTCTGTTCGGGCTGCGCTTCCGCAAGAAGCAACGGACCTTGCGCGACTACTTTCTCGCGGGCCGCAATATTCCCTGGTGGGCAATTGCACTGTCCATCGTAGCTGCCGAAACCAGCACGCTCACCATTATCAGCATCCCCGGACTCGCATACGATACCAATCTCACGTTCCTGCAAGTCGTAATGGGATACGTAGTGGGCCGTGTAGTCATCAGCTTTGTGCTGCTGCCGCACTATTTCCGCGGCGACCTCTATACCGCCTACGAACTGATCGAGCGCCGCTTTGGGCGTGGGCTGCGCTCCGTGACTGCCGGCTTATTTCTGCTGACCCGGGCCGCGGCGGAAGGCGTGCGTGTCTATGCCGTTTCTATTGTGGTATCGATTGCGCTGGGCACGGGCGAGGTGGCGTCGATTGCGATTATCACTGCATTGACGGTGATCTATACGTTCGAGGGCGGCCTCGCCGCTGTGATCTGGACCGACGTCGTGCAAACCGCGATCTACGTGGGCGGAACGCTGGTAGGGCTGGTTACGATCCTTCATCTCGTGCCCGGCGGATGGAGCGCCATTCACGCGGCCGCCGCCGAGACGGGCAAACTGCAGGTGTTTGATTTCCGCGGGAACATTTGGATTCCTTACACGTTCTGGGCGGGGGTGTTTGGCGGTGCCTTCTTTACGGTGGCCAGTCATGGGACCGATCAGTTGATCGTGCAGCGCCTGCTGGCGGCGCGCGGTCAGAAACAATCGGCGACCGCGCTGGTTTCAAGCGGGCTCGCGGTTTTGTTCCAGTTCGCATTGTTCCTCATCGTGGGCATCATGTTGTGGGCTTATTACCACGTGCCATCGGCAATGTTCGGGAAGCCCGACCGAATTTATCCGACGTTCATTGTCACGCGCATGCCGCATGGGATTTCCGGCCTGCTGATTGCGGCAATCCTCGCGGCGGCGATGTCGAATTTGAGCGCAGCTCTGAATTCACTGTCTTCAAGCGTGATCATGGATTTTTATGCGCGCATCCGCCCACAGGCGGAGGAAAAAACGAAGATGCGCCTCTCGCGATTGGCAACCCTAGCCTGGGCGCTGGTTTTGTTCGGGCTGGCCGTAATTGCATTGCACAAAGTAGGGCGCGTGGTGGAAGTCGGACTGCAGATCGCATCCGTCGCCTACGGAGCACTGCTAGGCGTTTTTCTCCTGGGAGTACTGACGCGCCGGGCAAATCAGCGCGGCGCCATGGTAGGAATGCTGTTTGGCTTCGCCGTGGAATTATATTTGTGGCTCGGGACGCATGTCCCGTGGACCTGGTGGGTAATGATCGGCGCGACGATCACGTTCAGCATCGGATACATGGCGAGCTTTCTTACGGAGTAGCTTTTCTCAGCGTCCTCTGCGGCTGTTCTTTGCGTCCTCTGCGGTTCAGGCTTTATCTTGGTGGCGGCAGAAAGCCCTTAACCGCGAAGATCGCGAAGAAAAGCCGCAAGGAACAAAGCTTGCCTGGCGTACGAACTGGAGAAGTTAGAACTCCAGGTGCAACGGCAAAAAGCAGTCCCATTGGTATATAAGAGTGTGAAATTGGAATGCGGCTTTCGCGCCGATCTAGTCGTCGACAACAGAGTGGTCGTAGAAATCAAGTGCAAAGAAACACTCCACCCTGTGGATCAAGCTCAACTGTTATCTCACCTGCGATTGCTGGATCTCCAAGTCGGACTTCTAATCGACTTCCACGTTGTCCAACTCAAAGACGGGATCAAGCGCATGGTCAACAATTATCAGGAACGGCCCGATAATAGCGATGGCCAAGCTTGCCCGCTCTTAAGCATGAAAGAAAGCCTTTAACCGCAGAGGTCGCGGAGAAAGCCGCAGAGAACGCAGAGAAAATCCTGCGATTTTGCTCGTCTCAGCGTTCTTTGCGGCATTTCTTAGCGTTCTCTGCGGTTAAAAGCTTTTTCTAGCCGCTCGCGTATACTGGCACACTTCGATTATGCTCGAGCCAGCGCAGCGACCTAATTCCCGTCCAGAACTCGCCCGCGACCTAGGCGTCAGCCACGCCTCGGCCATAGTCGTCGGAACCATTATCGGCAGTGGAATTTTTCTTGTTCCTGCGGAGATGATGCAGGCAGTCGGCTCCGCCAAGCTCGTCTATCTGGCGTGGATCGTGGGCGGGCTGCTGTCGTTTTTTGGCGCGCTGACTTATGCCGAACTGGGGGCGATGAAGCCGCAAGCCGGCGGAGAATACGTTTACGTCCGCGACGGATATGGGCCCCTGGCGGGATTTCTTTACGCGTGGACATGGTTCGTGATCGCGAAACCCGGTTCGATCGCGACGGTGGTCACCGGTTTGGTCCGGATTTTGGGAACGTTTCCTGTCTTCTCTTTTTTTTCTGCCGAGATCATGCGTGGTCCGTTCACGCTGAATTGGGGGCAACTGTTTGCCATCGCCGCCGCCATAATGATCTCCCTGCTGAACTATCTTGGTGTAAAGAAAGCGGGTGAGTTTCAGCTTGTATTCACGCTGCTCAAAGTAGCAATTATCCTGGGAATCGTAATCGTTTGTTTCAGCGGAATGGGCAACGTGCCGGGCCGCGGCTGGAGCAACTTCGCCGGCACCTTCATTGGCGCGAAGGGCGGTGTCACCGGATTTATGGCAGCGCTGGTCGCAGCGCTCTGGGCATACGACGGATGGAATGATCTCAATATGGTGGCGGGCGAGGTCAAGCGCCCAGAGCGCAATATTCCGATCGCCCTGATTGCCGGCGTGGCCACAGTAGGCCTGCTCTACGTGCTGGTCAACGCCGGAGTCCAGTATGTGCTTCCTGCCGGTGCGATCGCGGCCTCTCCGCGTCCAGCCTCCGATGCGGTGGCTCTGGTCATGGGTCGGATGGGCGCGAGTATCGTTTCGGCCGGCATGGCGCTATCGATGCTGGTCACGCTCAATGGCACTATCATGAGCGGTGCGCGCATCCCGTTCGCCGTGGCTCGGGATGGATATTTTTTTCGGGCCCTGGCCGAAGTGCATCCCCGTTTTCATACGCCGTCTATGGCGATCGTTGTGCAAGCGAGTGTGTCAATCCTTCTGCTGCTTATCGGAGCGAATTTCCGCCAACTTTTCTCCCTCACAATTTTTGCCGAGTGGCTTTTCTACATGATCGCCGGCAGCACTATTCTTGTATTCCGGCAGCGCGAGCCGCAGGCGGTGCGTCCCTACCGTATGTGGGGCTATCCTTTTGTGCCGATCATTTTCGTAGCTGTGGCAGCTGCCCTTCTGTGCTACACCTTCAAAAACGACTGGCCAAACTCGGGCTACGGAGTTCTCGTTATTCTGGCCGGGATTCCTGTGTTTGCCTATTTTTCCCGTCAACGGAAATCGTCTCGAGTTACCCGCAATACCTAGTCCTGAAAGCCGCGCAGCCAGGGCAGTTTTCGCGGTTTCGCACCTGTTTCAGCCGATCGTTGCAGGTTTGATCGAAGCGAAAAGGCGGTTCCCGCGCCGCTTTTAGATCGATGTTCAATCCAGCAAAAATTAAAGTTACCTAAGGACAGGGGCCGTTGACACGTTTACCCCCTGTCCTATCTCCCGTATTTTTAAAGCTCCAAGTTCCGGCCCTTCTCCCCAGCCGGATCCCGATGGAGTGACACGGCATGGCGACGGTTTACGGCGGATTTCAATTAGGGCTACTGCCCGAGCGCAAGATCAATAAACGAGCAATGGTGACCAGCTATGCACTGGTGTCGTTGCTGCTGCTCATCGTTATCAATCTGGGCCTGATTCTGCCGGAAAAGCTGGAACTCAGGCAGTATCACGTCACCGAAATGATTCCGATGCCATCGTTGCGGCCCGAGCCCGCACCGATCGTCGCAAAGCCAGAAGTCAAGGTTAAGCTGCCTCCCGCCGTGAAGCTGCCGGTGTTTGAGCAGCCCAAGCTGGTGGTTCCGCACGAACTTCGCCGCCAGGTTGAGCAGCCCGTAGAGGCACCCAAGGTTGTGGTCAATGAAGTCCTGGCGCCACAGTTGAAGATGGCGAACGCAGTTCGTCCGCAACTGGTGCACACCGGGGATTTCGGCGGGAGTTCGCAGAAGCCCACAGTGAATGTTGCGGTAGACAAAGTACAGACCGGCGGCTTTGGTGATCCCAATAGTTTGCCGGGCACGGGCCGCCAGGGCGCGAAATTATATACCGCCTCAACCGGCTCGTTTGACATGCCCGCGGGCGCCGGACAAGGCAACGGTTCAGGCGGAGCCAAAGGAATTAAGGGCACGGTTGCCAGCGCGGATTTCGGCAGCGGTATCGCCAGCTCCGGCAATGGCAACGGTCGCAGCAATGGCAAGGGCACGATTGCGACCGGGGGATTTGGATCGGAACAGGTAGTGCATGGTACTGGGCCGAAGATCGTGCAGCCCGATTCCGCAGTGGCCACGCCGGTTGAAATTACATTCAAGCCGAACCCGGTTTATACCGATGAAGCCCGCAGTATGAAGCTGCAAGGCGAAGTGCTTCTCGAAGTCAGTTTTTCGGCGGACGGTACGCTGCACGTGAACCGCGTGGTGCGGGGCTTAGGCCACGGATTGGATGAGGCTGCCATCGCGGCCGCCAACAAGATCCGCTTCAAGCCGGCTTTGCGCAGCGGACAGCCGATTGATTCCACCGCGGTGGTGCATGTGACGTTCCAGTTGGCGTACTAAAAGTTTTGGCGAAGTACCTTTGGCAACGTAGCAGTGAATAGAAACTCGATTCATTGAAACTTGGGTCAAAGAAATTGGAGAAAGAGTCATGCGAACTTGGAAAGCAATATTTGCCGCGGCTCTGCTGGCCGCTCTAGTAGTTCCGATGAGCGCAGCCGCGCAGCAAGCGGCCGATTCACAACCGTCAGCACAGCCCGTTGCTCCGGACGCGACGCCGACGGCACAACCGTCTCAGCCAGTCGCCGCACCAACGGCAACGCCAGCACAGACGGAGGTCTCACAGCCGGCCGCCGCGCCCGCTCCAATCACCATGGACCAAGTCGTGACCCTGTTCGTTCAGCGCGAACACGCTCTCATCAAGATGCTCGGGACGCGCACGCCGATCGTCGAGACGTATCTGCAGGACTTGACTTCGGACTCGCAACTTGGCCCCGTGCCTAGCGCCGACCACTACTTCCTCGGACGCATGGATATGGGCGAGAATGGGGACCGCAAAGATTATTTGAAGGACGAAAGCACGAGCATGCGGACCCGTCTGATGGGCGGCTTCCAGCGGCTCTTTAAGGTCCAATATCAGCCTCTGGGCTTTTCCTGGATGGTCTACGCCGATCGTACCGACTTCGACCGCCAGCATTATGGCTTTACTTACGTACGCCGCGAATTTCTAGGCGACGTGCGCTGCCTGGTTTTTGACGTCACCCCGAAGAAGGACGCCGGCAAGGGCCGCTTCCTGGGCCGCATCTGGGTGGAAGATCAGGGATTCAACATCGTGCGCTTGAATGGAACTTATGCTCCGGCACCGCGCAACGCGATGTTCTTTCATATGGACAGCTGGCGCTTGAACCTGATTCCCGGCTACTGGGTTCCGTCTTACATCTATAGCGAGGAAGGCGACTTCAGCGCAGGTACGAAGAACAAAGAAGCGTTCAAGGCGCAGACCCGAATCTGGGGTTATGACCTCAAAAAAGGCGGCAAGGACGACGAATTGACGCAGATTCGGGTGGACAGCGTGACCGACGAGAGCGCCAGTAGTGGAGATGCCTCGCCGCTGCAGGCTGAGCGCGTGTGGCAGCAGCAGGCGGAAGACAACGTTGTCGATCGCCTAACCGCCGGGGGCTTGCTCGCGCCTGCAGGCGAAGTCGATCGGATTCTTCAGACCGTCGTCAACAATCTGGAAGTCACCAATAACATCGATCTGCCACGCCCGGTGCGTACGCGCGTGTTGCTCACTGCTCCACTGGAAACGTTCAGCGTGGGCAATACGATCGTCATCAGCCGCGGATTGGTGGACGTGCTTCCCGACGAAGCCAGCTTGGCCGCCGTGCTGGCGCATGAACTCGCCCACATCGTGCTCGGACACAACCTGGGCAGCAAGTTTGCCTTCAACGATCGCATGTTGTTCAACGATGCCTCGACCTATCAGAACCTGGGCTTCAAGCACATTCCGGAAGAAGAACAGTCCGCCGACAAGAAGGCCATCGAACTCCTGAAGAACTCGCCCTACGCGCAAAAGCTGGACAGCGTGGGTCTCTTCCTGAAGGCGTTGCAGCTGCGAGCTCCACAACTGAGCGCCCTGCTGACCACCCACCTTGGCAACCCTCTGGCGGAAAATGGAACTGTAATTCGTTTATCCGGTCTGGCCCTGCAAGGCCCTGCGCTAGACAACGCAAAACTGGATCAGATCGCAGCTCTCCCCTTGGGCGGCCGCGTGAAGATCAATCCCTGGGACGACAAGGCGGAAATGGTGAAAACGGCTCCGGTCGCCATCACATCGGCGCGTGACAAGATGCCGTTTGAGGTCACGCCCTTTTTCCCCCGGTTGGCGCGCTATGGTGCAAACACTGCCCCTGTAGCTCCGACCACCGCTGCCAACGCAACCTCGGGCAACTAGACATCTACTTCAAGTTGAAGTAAGACGCAGGCCGGGATCCGGAACTTCCTTCCGGGATGCCCGGCCTTCGTTCTGAAACGGTGCTGTAATCCCTTACAGTTCAGCGCCTGAACTACTTCCTTCAAGGCAACGAGCTTCAAGGAAAACTGCCGCTACGGAATCAAAGCCGGCACCGGCGGCGTCGAGCGCACGCTTTCTTGTCCCGCGGAACTCACCGCTGTGGCTTCGTAGTAGTAGGTCTGGCCGGCCGCGACAGTGCTATCGGTGTACGCGGTGTTCGCATCCAGGGTCGAATTAATTTTGGCATACGTCCCGGTCGGGCTTGTGCTGCGGTAAACGTTATAGCCGGCAACATTCGTGACTGCGCTCCAGGTGAGGCTGACGCTGTGCTGCGGGGTTGTTCCGATTCCGGTAAGCGACTCACTGGTTTTTGAGTTGGAGGCGTTGCTTGTAAAGGACAGCGATCCCGAAACGCTCCCGCTGCTGCTGGGTGTAAAAGCAACGTTGAACGATGAACTCTGCCCCGCAGGAATGGTGAACGGCAACGTAGCTCCATGCAGGGCAAATTGGGAACTGCTGCTGGCATCGGAGGTTACGGTCACGCTTGCGCCGGTTGCGCTCAGAGTGATAGCTTGAGTTCCGGTCGAGCCTACATTCACATCGCCAAAATTCAGCGATGCCGGCGTAATGTTCAGCTGTCCCACAGTAGGGGTTGTGATTCCCGTGCCACTCACCGGTACTGTCAGCTTGGTCCCGTTCGACGCGTTGCTGGTAAATGTCAGTGATCCCGAAACTGTTCCGCTGCCCGTCGGTGTAAAGCCTGCGCTGAATGTCGAACTCTTGCCCGCCGCTATCGTGAATGGTATTGAAATTCCCTGCAGGGCAAATTGCGAACTGCTGCTGGAGTCAGCGGAAACCGTTACGCTTGCGCCGGTCGCGCTCATGGTAATCGCTTGAGTCCCCGACGAGCCCACATTGACATTGCCGAAATTCAGCAGAGACGGCGCGATGGTCAATTGTCCGGCCGCTGTCGTTGTTGTTCCTATCCCGCTTAGAGGTATATTCAACGCGGGCCCGGTGACAAAGAGGTCCCCTCCGCTTGTCCCCGTCGATTGCGGAGAAAACGTAAGATTTACCGTCACACTTTGTCCCACGTTCAAAGTGATTGGCAAAGTCGGCCCGCTCACCGAAAATCCATTCCCCGTCATCTGGAAGGCGTAAAGCGTGGTTTTCCATGAGACTTTATTAGTCAACACGATCGGTACTGTGGACTTTGCTCCTACCGCCACCTGGCCGAACGAGATGCTGGCAGGGCTGCTCCCTATGCTGTTGCTGGTTGCACCGGTTCCCCCCAGTACCAGCGGAAGAGAAGTGTTAGAAGCATTGCTGGTAAATGTGATTCCAGCCTGAGTCCATCCAACGGAAGTCGGAGAAAAAGTCACTCTTAGCGCGACACTCTGTCCCGAGGCCAGAGTCACGGGCAAAGACAATCCGGACGCACTAAACTCACTCCCGCTGGTTTTCATGCCCGACACCGTGACACTCGTCGGACCCCCGTTCATCAGGACCACGACTTCGGTTTCGCTCTGTCCGATCACTACACTGCCAAAGTACAGAGCGTAAGGCGAACAAGTCAGCTGTTGCGCTGCGGCCCCTACGCTCAACATCGCAGTAACAACCATTGCAGAGATGATGGGAAACGCACGAATAGAAAAGGGAATGGACTGGGGGAGTCGCATGCTTGCAGTTTGAATCTGCAAGGCTCAATTGAACAGGTCTCGACAGGACATTGAGAAAGCGTTCAACAAACTCGAACGGCCCGGTATTAAGCCCTTCGGCGCAACCTCGATACGCCGAACCTGCTCGATTCGCTAACTCCGCGAAGAGGATTTCTTCCAGGACAACAAATGAAAAAAGCCTGACCGGACGGTCAGGCTTTTACCTTTAGTTCATGCCTCATGCAATCACGGGGGAGGGATCTGAACATCGGAAACCACATTGGAATAGCCGCTCTCTGCATTCGTGGAATCCACCGCCGTAGTGGCATAGCAGTAGTTCGTTCCGTCGACCACTACAGCATCGGTGTACGTGGTGCCGGTATCCAGGGTAGCTCCGTTGATTTTCGTGTAAGCGCCGCAGGAGGTTACATACACGGCGCGGTAGATGTTGTATCCGGAAATGTTGGGAGAAGTGCTGGCAGTCCACATCAAGCTGACGGTATGCACCGGAGCAGGAGTACCGGCTCCAGTGGCGGTATCCGTGGTCGTCGCCACTTGCGCATTGCTGGTAAAGCTCAGATTGGAACTATCCGCTCCGCTCACCAGCGGACTGTACGTTACCGTAAAGGGCACACTCTGTCCCGCAGGAATAATCGCCGGCAGCGACAAGCCGCTGATCGTGAAGCGCGAGTTGCTGCTGTTGGCGGCCGTTATGGTGACATTCGCTCCAGTTGCGCTAAGACTTCCCGTAGCCGTACCGCTTGTGCCATCCACTACGCTGCCAACCGCCACCGGACCAGGAGTCGCGCTAAGCTGCCCCGCGACAACGGACCCTGTTCCCGCAAGCGCAATCGTTAAAGTTGGATTGGACCCATTTGACGTAACCGTCACGTTGCCACTGGCGCTGCCAGCAGATGCCGGAGTAAAAGTTACAGTGAAGTTGGCGCTCTGTCCCGCTGTCAGTGTGGCCGGTGTAGAAATTCCGCTCAGGGTGAAACCGGGACCGCTTACTGCGACCTGTGAAATTGTTACGGTCGAACCGCCGGTATTCGTCACCGTTTCGGAGAGCTTCTGGTTGCTGCCGACCGTTACGGTTCCAAAGTTCAGACTTGTCGGACTCGATCCCAGGGCACCCACCCCCGCGCCGATCCCAGACAATGCCATCGACAACGTGGGATTCGGAGCATTCGAGGTGATGGTCACGTTACCGCTGGCGCTGCCCGTCACTTGCGGCGAAAACGTGACGGTGAAGGTTGTGCTTTGGGAAGGGTTCAGCGCCAGCGGCGTAGTGATACCGCTCAGCGCGAATCCGGTGCCGCTCACTGCGGCTTGAGAAATGTTGACTGTCGATCCGCTATTGTTCGTCAACGTGATGGTCTGACTGCTCTGGGTCCCCACAGTCACGTTGCCAAAGCTCTCGCTCGTTGGATTGACCGCGAGTTGACCACTCGCTACTCCGGCTCCAGTTAGCGACACCGACACGGGGCTGTTGGAGGCATTGCTTGTGATCGAGACCGTGGCATTAAAAGTCCCCGCCGCGTTGGGACTAAACACCAGACTGACCGGTGTGCTTTGACCTGCAAGAACCGCAACCGGCAGGCTTGGCGCACTCAATGAAAAATATTGGCTCGAAATCGACGCACTGCTGACGGTAACCGACGCCGCGCCCGTATTCGACACGGTCATCGTCATTGTCTTGCTGGTGCCCGCCGTGACATTGCCAAAATCAAGGCTGGCTGCGCCAAGTGATAGAGTGCCTGACTGCGTTTGCTGAGTAGTAGAAGTTTTGCTCGAGCTAAAGCCCTGGCAGCCGACCATTGCCGCCAAGCAAAGCAAAACCATCCCAAGCTTGCTTGCCCTGTTGAGGGCCGTGGCACGACGTGTCTGAAAGGGTTTGCTCATAAGTTCAAAACCAAAGGCGATAGCGCCAGTGTTTCTCTATTAATCTGTATGAATTCGCGATTCATTAAGTTTGGGCTTAAAACCCGAGTTCGAACAGGTTTCGAAGGTACATAGACTTCCCCGCAGGAGGGTCACTCACGGATGACTGTGGTCACCCGCCTAGTCGGGACCTTAAAAGAGATTCGCCCTAGAAGATGTGCGACGTCCGCTGCAAATGCCAATTGAAGTCTGAAAACCACGGGCGGTCACGGAACGCTGGCTGGGAGCCTCGGCCTTTCTTTCACGCAGTTGCCTGGTGCCGGGAGGGGAATCGAACCCCCACAGTCCTTTCGGACCTGCGGATTTTAAGTTGAGCCGTTTTGCGGGCGTGAGTCCGCCGCTTTTGGCGGACGGGAGCCCGCAGGCGAAATCCTGAGCGCGGTTGCGAAGGATCTCTGCTTCGCTGGTGCCGGGAGGGGGAATCGAACCCCCACAGTCCTTTCGGACCTGCGGATTTTAAGTCCGCTGCGTCTGCCAATTTCGCCATCCCGGCCAGCGTTCATTCTAGCTTAGGGATGTCGTCGGGAATATGGCGCCCACACCACGCGCTACAAAACGGACCACTGTCGCAGCATCAAGGGTGAGCTGCAGCCGATGCGCTGCCGGCGGCCTCCGGCGGGACCCCTCGCTGCTTGCGCATCGCCTCGTGAAATTCGTCTACCGTGAGCGAATCTCCATAAAACAACTGAAGTAGCGGATCATCCGTCTGCGCCCCAGACGATGGCGCGATGCGGGGCTCCGATTCCAGGCCTTCTGGTTCCACAAGCAACTCCGGCAATAGCGTACGGTTTTCGTGGAGCACGCCTAGAAATTTTTCCACCGCCGCGCGATGTTCTGGCGTCGTTTGCGTGAATTCAATCCCCATCCCCTTGTCCGGATGCATAATCCGCACCGCCCCTTGCGCCCGTACTTCCACGCCGGCCGCCCGCATGGAGAGGGCTACACGGCTCGACACGGGGAAGGGTGACGAAATCTCCAGATAGCATCCACCCAGGCTCAGATCGGTGAGCTGGCAGCGGATCGGTGGATCGTCCTGCTCCGCTTCTGAAGAATTCTGTTTGAGCCATTCCCTCAACTGCAGCGTCGCCTCAGGCGAAATCTCGTTAAAGCGCAGTCCTGCCTGGTCCCCCATCCCTTCCCAGGCAAACTCAGCCGGAAGTTCTAGAGAAGTCTGTGTCCCCGGCAAGATAAAGGCAATCTGCGACCGTCCCGAGAGCCGCTTGCCGCGCCCGATCTTGACCGCCATTCCGCCTTCGCTCAGATCGATGGTGTTCACTTTCACATTCCCACCCGAACCCGCGCTGCGAATGACGATAGGAATCTGCACCGGAACTCGTGTCGAACGCCGGCGTTCGCTCTTCATCAGGGCGCGGGCCGCACGAAAACTGGACTTGGCGCGTTCACTCGA
>Ga0193751_1000356_pt1 | contig 37541 bp, 37 predicted proteins | sample L1c2metaG_FD_143050 | JGI IMG/M metagenome (GOLD analysis project Ga0193751, IMG submission 143050) | Soil microbial communities from a riparian zone of the East river system, Colorado, United States - L1c2 | ecosystem: Environmental > Terrestrial > Soil > Riparian zone | place: USA: East River...
ATCCCAGCTCGGAACGCGTCTTCCCGACGCCACCAACACGCACGTCCCTGAAAAACTTAGCAATCCGGCGCCCCAAACGGCTCGATCGTGCAAAGATAGTGTGAGATATCCAGGCTAGCGCCTGCGCGAGGGCAGGCCTGCGCGGGACGATGACGACTGATGGGTCATCGCACTGGCGGCCCGGCCCTGTCATCCCGATATTATTCGGCGAGCAAGATCGCTCGGGAACCACGATTTCGGAGGCATCCATGCCCGAGGCAAGAAAAGCGCGCGCCGTCGGCTTCAATCACGTCGCGCTCGAGGTCGGGGACATCAAGGAAGCTCTCGCCTTTTACGGCCGGCTGTTCGACTTCAAGCTGCGCGGCAAGAGCAAGACCATGGCGTTCATCGACCTGGGCGACCAGTTCCTGGCGCTGCAGCAAGGCCGCCGCCAGGCGCCGGACGACGGCCGTCATTTCGGCCTTGTGGTCGACGACAAGGACGCGGTGCGCGCGGCGCTGACCGCGGCGGGCATCAAGCCGCTGCCCGGCCGTTTTCTCGACTTCCTCGACCCCTGGGGCAATCGCATCGAAATCGTCGGCTACGACAACATCCAGTTCACCAAGGCGCCGAACGTGCTGCGCGGCATGGGCCTGGCGCATCTGCACAAGAACGCGAGCGCGCTCAAGGAGCTTGCCGACAAGGACATGGCGGCGGGGTAAGGAAAGCAATAACCGGCGCACAAAATCGGGCCATTTACGAGCTCACGATGGGGCGCGGTAACGATGCGCCGCCGGCCCCGTTTGTCTCCCCGCCAATTCCTCGCTGCGGCAGTTCGAGCTTGCGTCTGGCTTCGAAGGACCCTGCGAGATGACCGTGGCCGTTGGCACGAAGCAACGTGAACGCGGGAGGTGCAAGTGATGATTGGCAGTAACAGCTTCTCATGCACGCTCAAGCGGATGATCTTGTTCGCTGTCGACGACCGCGCGCACCCAACGTCCCGATGAGCGATATGGGGTCAAAACCGGTAAGGCTCAAAGCGAGCATATGCCGGCTGCTTCTCCTGCTCTGACTGGTTGTTGGAGCATGATCTTTTCCGAAAACCGGCGCCCACTTTTCCGGATCATGCTCTAGTGTGACGGACGCGTAATAGGCAAGACGTCGCGCATATACGCACCGAGTGCCGCGCAGAAACTCTGGGCATAGCTGGGCATAGGGCGCCGTTTGTCCCACTGAATAACATAACGATCTCGCAGCGGTTTTCGCCGATGAGCCACTCGCGCGATCCGCAGTCTGTACCGGTCGACCCGCAGCACGGAAGGAATGACGGCCACCCCTTGTCCGGCTTCGGCGAGCGCGAGCAATGTGTGGGGCGCACGGCTCTCGAGCAGAATATTGGGCTCGACGTCAGCAACACGACAGGCCGCATTGAACAAGCGGCGAACCGAATAACCGGAATCCAACAGCAATAACGGATGAGGTGCGAGGGAAACGATATCGATCATGCCACAGCGGCCAAGCTTCAGCGCCGGAACGCACGCGGCCAAAACATCATCCGAAGGCAATGCGAGGCTTTCAAACCAGGGATTCACGCCCTGATCGTGCCTGATACCGACATGAACCTCGCCGCGTTCCAGCAGGGGCACCTGGTCCATGCCCAGGGCTTCCGTCAACTTCACACGGACGTTGGGGAAGCGCCTGGCATATTGCGGCAAGAAACCGGACAAGACGCTCTCGATCGTTTGCGGCGGCGCGGCCACTTTGAGTACGCCGGAGTCTCCACGTTTGAGGAGCTCTATGCGCTCGCCCAGCGATGCGAACTGGCCCAGCACTCCGCGGCAATCTGCGAGCAGCTGCTCGCCTCTGGTGGTCAGGAAAAGGCGCCGACCGATGCGGTCAAAAAGCTTGAATCCGCACTCGTATTCGAGATCGCTGATTTGCCGCGACAAAGCAGACTGGCTGACGCGCAGACGCAGCGCCGCCTTGGAAACCGTGCCGAGTTCCGCCACCACAACGAAGGTGCGCAGGCGTTTCAGGTCCATTCTGCTTATCTCCGGAACGCATAAAGAATATCGCAATTATGCATTTGACGCCAGGGGCGGTCCTTCCTAGCCTGAAAAAAGCCTCGCGTGACATCGATGTCCTCCCGCCGAAACCGCCCACGTGCCGTGCGGTTCCGGAGCCGGACAGCCGTGCCCGCAGTCGCCAAGGAGCGAATCATGAAGACACGCCGGTTTGTTTTGCTGAGCGCCCTTCCGTTCGCGCTGCTCGCGCTGACCGCCGGCGCGCGGGCGCAGAAGCCGGACTCGGGGCCGGCCGTGCGGCGCGTGATCGTTTTCGTCTGGGACGGCCTTCGCGCCGACGAGCTTACTCCCGAGGTTGCGCCGAACTATTTCGCGCTGGCCCGATCGGGCGTTCTCTTTGCAGATCACCATGCGGTGTATCCGACCTTCACCATGATGAATTCCGCTTCCATCGCCACCGGCACGTATCCGGGCGCCCACGGCTTCTACGGCAATGTGGTGTATGCGCCGTCAGCCAGGGGAAAAAACGCGAAGGGAGCCGATATCGATTTTTCCGCTCCGGCGTTTATCGAAGATTTTGGCGTGGTCGAAGCCGTGCGCGATGCGTACCGGGGAAGGCTCACGCTGGTTTCGACGATGCTCGAGGCTGCACAGGCCAAAGGCTTAAGAACGGCCGCCATCGGGAAGTTCGGCGCGGCCTTCATCCAGGATTACGGGCGCGGCGGAATCGTTCTCGATGAGGACGCGGCAATCCCGCTCGCATTTGCCAAGGAATTGCAGCAGGCCGGGTATCCGCTGCCGCGGAACAGCATAAACGCCTACGAGGCGGGTGCGCTGACGCTTGCCGATAACAACGGAGACCCAACCGCGCCATTACCCATTCAGCGGCTCAAGGACGGGCAGACCAGCAATCCTCTCGACCGCTCCGGCGCCTTATCGCGCTCCGCATTTGCCTACCTGACCAATGTTTTCGTCAATTATGTCCTTCCCACCAACAAGCCGGATCTCACGATCTTTTGGTCGAAGGAGCCCGACGCCACCAATCATGCGTACGGGCCGGGCACGTATAACTCGATCGACGCGACGAAGATGAATGACGAACTGTTGGGACTGATTGTCGAGAAGCTGCGCGAGCTCGGCTGGCTCGAGACGACCGATATCATCATCACGCACGATCATGGTCACAGCACCGTGTCGGGCGGTTTCGAGCATTATCCGTTGCGCGCGATTGTCGAAGGCGGGATCGGGTCCCGCGACGCGCGCGGCTATTCGGTTTCGGGCTTCGTGCGGACGGCCGAGTTGCTGACCGTCGACGGCCTGAAGGCCTATGACGGAGCAAGCTGCCGAAACGTCCCCACGCTGTCCGGCATCCTGGCCGACGGCACCCATCTGCACCCCGGCCGAGAGGACTCGCACGGAAATGTCTGCGGCCGCCCGCAGAAATACACGTCGGCGAGCTATGTGGTCCCAAAGCCGGTTCCGGCCGGCGCCATTGTGGTCGCCGCTAACGCCGGCAGCGACTATCTGTTCGTACCGGACGGGAACATCGAAACGGTGAAGGCTGCCGTCGCCAGCCTCGAAAGCCGTCTGCAATTCGGCGCGATCTTTGTGAGCGACAAGCATGGCCCGATCCCCGGGACCCTCCCGATGAGTCTTATCAAGACCGAATACAGCGGAGCCGGCCGCGCGCCGGATGTCATCGTGAGCTTCAGCTATGATGAAGACTCGGCTGTCGCGGGAAAGTCGGGTATCGTGTACGCGAGTTCAATCAATCGCAGGGGCGATCACGGCAGCTTCTCGCAAACCGATACGCACATTTCGATGATGGCCCGCGGTCCAGCGTTCAAAGGCGGATTTCGCGACACGCTCCCCACCGCGAATGTGGACATCGCGCCGACAGTTGCGCGCATCCTCCAGCTGAGCATGCCGGATGTTCAGGGACGCGTGCTCGAGGAAGCGCTGCGGGAGGGGCCGTCGATAAGCGAATATGCCGTCGCCACGAAGACCCATCGGTCCTCGACGGCGACCGGATTGACGATGAAGCTGCCGACGGACCTCGACGGCGGCGCCGTCGATCGCAGCCTGACCAAATACTGGGTCGAATTGAACACGAAGATCCTTACCGGTGGCCGGGCCAGCTACACGTACTTTGACTACGCGCGGGCGGTCCGCGAATAAGCCGTGCTCTATTCCGGCGTGGAAAGATGTCAGCCTACCCGGTCCCTCGGCGCGCCAACCGAGCCAGGGCAGCCGGGTTCCACACAGTGACGACTCCGACAACCGTATCGGCACCGGACGGGCTGACCAGTCAGGAACTGGCGCTGTTGCTCAGGGCAAGATCACCCTGCGCCGGCGTCATGCCGAGCGCGGCGATGCGGGCGCGCACGGCGGGGTCGGCGAGCGCGGCGAGGAACGCCTGCACGGCGGGCCGGTCGCGGCGGCGCTCGACCAGCAAAAAGTCGTAGCATTCCGGCGTGAGCGGCAGGAAGCCGAGGCCGTAGAGCCGCGCGACCGACGCGATGGCGACGCCCCAGTCGGCGCGGCCCTGCGCCACCGCGGCGGCGACCGCGTTGTGCGAGCGCGGCTGGTTGCCGTAGCCGGGCGGCCGCGCGCCGGCGAGCAGCTGATCGATGAGAACGCGGGTGCCGGCGTCGGCGTTGCGGTTGACCATCAGGCACTCGGGATCGGCGAGCGCGGCCTTAAGCGCGTCGGCCGCGGCGCGGCCGGCAAAGCGCGCGTCCCCTGCCCGGTGCACAATGCCCTGCAGGCGCTCCCAGCCGCGCACCAGCGCCAGGCCGGGTTCGGCCAGATGGGCGTTGTAGCGGCCGCTCTGCGGGTCGAGCAGATGAACCGGCGCGAGGTCGCATTCGCCGCGCCGCGCTGCCGCCAGCCCGCCGAGGCTGCCGATCGCGATGGTGCGCGCGGACAGCCCCTGGTCGGCGAGCGACCCGAGCACCGCGTCGAGCGCGACGCAATGGCTGCCGGCGATGACCAAGTCGGGGGCGCGCGCCTCGCCGATCAGGGTGACCTTGGCGCGGGTGCCGGCGTCGACCGCGGAGGCGAGCGCATCGACCTCGAGGAAGCCATCGGCCTGGGAGAATGCGGTCACCGCCCCCGATCCCTTGGGGGTCGGGAACGCGACCGGGCCGTCGTCGCCCGCAACCAGTGCGACCAGCACGAACTCCTTGCGGCCGAGCTCGGACGGCAGGCGCACCGGCACCAGGGCGTCGACCGCGCGCGCGGCCTCGGGCGCGAGGCCGGCGCGGGCGCGGATCACCGGGGCGACGAAAGCATGGAAGGTGAAGATCGCCGAGGTCGGGAAGCCCGGCAGCACCACTACCGGCTTGCCGGCGACGACGGCGAGGCAGAGCGGCTTGCCGGGCTTGAGCGCGACGCCGTGCACCAGGATGCCGGGCGCGCCCAGGCGCCCGACCACCTGGTGCGAGAGATCCCCGGCGCCCTTGGAGGTGCCGCCGCTGAGCACCACCATGTCGCAGCGCGCGAGCGCGGCGCGCAACGCCGCATCGAGCGCCGGCGCATCGTCGGCGACCGCGCCGAGGCGCACCGGCGCGCCGCCCGCCTCGGCGACCGCGGCGGCGAGGATCTCGCCGTTGCTGTCGTAGACGGTGGCCGGGCGCAGGGTCTCGCCCGGCCGCACCAGCTCGTTGCCGGTCGAGAGCACCGCGACGGTCGGCCGCCGCACCACCTCGGCGCGGTCGAACCCGCAGGCGGCGAGCATGCCGATCTCGCGCGAGCCGATGCGGGCGGCGCGCCGCAGCAGGGTCTCGCCGCGGGCGATGTCGGAGCCGGCGTAGGAGACGAACTGGCCGGGCGCCACGGCGCGGCGCAGGTCGATCGCCGGACCGTCGGCGGCTTCGACCAGCTCGGTATGCTCGATCATGACGACCGCGTCGGCGCCGCGCGGCAGCATGCCGCCGGTGGCGATCGCCGTGGCGGTGCCGGGCGCGACGGTGAGCGCGGGGGCGCGGCCGCACACCAGCACCTCGGCGTTGAGGCGCAGCCGCCGCGGCGCCGCGTCGGCCGCGCCGGTGGTGTCGGCGGCGCGCACCGCGAAGCCGTCGACGTTGGCGCGGTCGAACGGCGGCGCGTCGGTCAAGGCGGCGACGTCGGCGGCAAGCACGCGGCCGAGCGCGTCCGCCAGCGGCACGCGCTCGCCCGGCAGCGAGGCGAGATCGAGATGGCGGGCAAAGCGCGCCCGCGCCTCCTCGGCGGAGACGACTTCGAGGAACTGCTCCTGGCGCGCCGCCGCCCGCACCGCGTCGAGCAGCGGATCGCGGCTTGCGGCGGCGGGGCGCTTGGGGCTGCGGCTCATGGCAGGGCGTGCATAGCGACAGTCGCGCCGGGCGGGAAGCCTTCGCTGTCGGGCGCGACCAGCACCCAGCCGTCGGCCTGCGCCAACGCCTGCAGCGGGAACGAGCCGGACGCGATCGGCTCGGCCCCGCCGTCGCCGCGGCGCACCAGCACGACTTCGGCGAGCCCGACGGTCGAGACGATCTTGCGCGCGAGCCGCACCGGCACGCCGGGCGCGGGGTCGCTGCGTCCGGTGAGCCGCATCAGCAAATGCCGGCCGAGCACCAGCCAGGCCGCGAGCGCCGCATCGAGCCGCCCCGGCACCACGAGCACCGGACGCGCGCCCATGACGCCGATCGCCGCGCTCTCGCCCGGCACCAGGCCGACGCCGTGGATATCGAGCTGGCCGAGGCGCGCCAGGGTGCGCACGCTCGCGTCACGGCGGCCGACGCCGGTGCCGCCGATCACCACGAGCGCGTCGGCCGGCCGGGAGTCCTGCAGCGCGCGCGCGAGCGCGGGCGCGCCGTCGGGCGCAACGCGCACGATGTCGGCAACGCCGCCGGCGGCGGCGATCGCGCGGGCGATCAGCGGCGCGACCGTATCGTCGATGGCATCGATATGCGGGTTCGCGGTGACGACGCGCAGGCGCGGTTCGCGCACGGCAACGCGCGGCACGCCCGCCGCCCGCAGCACCGCCAGGTCGGTCGCGCGGATGGGGGCGCCGGCGCGGCGCAGCGGCCGGCCGGGTTCGGCATCGGCGCCGGCGGCAAGCACGCCCTCCCCCGGCACGACGGTCGCGGTCGCCTCGGCAAGGCCGCCGCGCAGCGTGACCGCATCGGGCGGCAGCACCGCGTCGGCGTCAGCCGGCAGCGGCGCGCCGGTCTCGACGAAAACGGGCGCGGGCGCGAGCGGCTGCGGCGCATAGGGCCCGGCATCGGTCACGCGGTCGGAGCGCACCGCCCAGCCATCGCGCAACGCGACGGCGGTCGGCGGCAACGGCGCCGCGACCACGACGTCGGCGGCGAGCACGCGCCCGGCCGCGGCCGCAAGGTCGACCTCGCGCGGCTCGACGGGCTGCGCCAGCGCGTCGATGCGCGCCAGCGCCTCGCGCAACGGCGCAAGGCGCGAGGGCAGTTGCTGCGGCTCGGACGACGCCATCATGGCGCCATCTGTGCCGAAAGGCGTGCGGGGAGGTCAAGCAAGGGTGGCTTCCGCTCTTCGCAGACGGCCTTCGCCCCCGTTCTTAACTAACCGAAGAACGCCGCCCCGAACTGTCGCTACGCCAAAGCGCGGCGGAGGTATATCTTAACGCATACTCCCAAAATGCTGTTTATCTACAGGTTTATCCCGAACGATGATTGCGAATGTTCTTGTCTTGTTCTAGACGGGCGATCACTGCTTGGCCGATTCTCCAAGGGCTAAACGAAACGCCGTAATTCCGGTCTCCCCGAGAACGCGCCGTGCCGAGTACAGAATTTTCGTCGTTCGAGGGTTCCGCGCAGGCCTGCGCTACCTTGGGCATCACGCTTTCTGCCGAGCAAGGTGATGACAGATTTTACGTCCGTCTCCATACCGCCGCCAAAGGATTGGCAGGCCTTCGAGCGGCATTCACGGGTACTGTTCGAGCATAGTCTCGGCGATCCGCAGACGCAAAATAACGGAAGGCCCGGCCAACGTCAGCATGGCGTGGACATATTCGGCAGACGAAATGGCAATGGAGCATTTTATCACCGGCACCGTCTTTTGGCCCGCCGACGACTGAGAGAGGCAAGCGCTCCCGCCTTTACGGAGGAGCGCTGTGTCCGAGACAGACAACGTCCGAAAATACGAGCTATCGTGCATGCGCTTGGCGGCAGAGTGTAGACGTTTGGCTGCAGATGCTCATACGCCCGGCCTCAGGGCGCACTTCCTTCGTATGGCCGGCATGTGGGCCAAGCTGGTGAATCAGCCCCGCGTGCCGAGACAATAGCGCGTGAGAATCCGAGCGATATGGCGCTGTCCTCTCGGGGGATGACGGTGCCCGCTTTCATGGGGTGGCTAGGACGTTATGCCTTACGTCCATCCCCCCGAGCGGCCTGCGAGGGTGCCTGTTCCGGCTTTGGCTTTGACTCGGGCCCCGGCGGTCACTATGCGCCGGGGCTTCTCTTTAAGGCCGCCTCGGTGCTGGCTGGCCCCTTTTGAATCTCGCAGTGGACCGTTTTGCCGCAGTGATCAATTTTGCACAGACCGGCCCCTAGTACCGGCGCACGGTACGCGCGGGCTGGATCGGAATCGCCGCCTCACAGACGATCGGGGCTGATAGGAAGGTGGGACCATGAAAACTCAATCCGACTACCGCAAACTCGCGGAAGATTGCGTTCGCTTGGCGCAAACCGCCAAGGAGACTCACCGCGCCATGTTGCTCAATATGGCCCATACGTGGCTGAAACTCGCAGACGGAGCGGCCAACGCCCATCAATGGATGGACAAGGGAGACGACGCGCGCAGCGACAAGCACCCTTGAGGTGCGATGCGGTGCGCGCCGGCCTCACCATCAACCTGCTCTTCCCGATCAAGGACGAGCCGTCAGCCAAGCTAATGAGCTTGAAAGCGGAACGGCTGTGTGCGGCCGGGGTGATCGACGTGGTCGAAAAGCGGATTATCCTCGAGCGCGCGGCCACAATCGTGACCTCGGGCGCGCCGGCGCGGGCTCTCGACATGCCGAAGGTGCGTTAGGCTTTTCACGGCCCGCTTCGATGCCGCAGCCACAATTGGAGGAACCTCACCAATGGCTAAGAAAATCAAGAAATCAAAAATCGCAAAAAAGGCAGAAAAAAAGACAGAAAAAAAGGCGAGAAAGTCCGATACAGAGGTGGATAGGACGAGTATCCCACTAAAATCCCCATTTTCTTCCTAGAGGATTGGGGAGATCCAGCCTGGGGGCGGAATCGTAGGAAGCCGGGCGCGTTACCGTAGCGCCCGATGCCGGGGGGCCTAATCCCGCTGAAACGTTAAACGCGAGGCACAGTGCGGGCCCAGTCATGAATCTTGCGCAGTGCGTATAAATCAGCCCGGCAGTAGTTTTGCGGCGCGCCCCCGCGTGTAAAGGCATGTGATCCCATGACCAAGCTCCATTTCGCCGGTCTCGCTTTCGCCGCTTGTCTTATCGCCTTGCCCGCGCCGCATGCGATGGCCGCCGAAACCCTCAATGCCAACATGGTCAATCAGGCGCAGCTCTCGCCAAAATCCAAGGCGCGCAAAGCCCCGAGAGCACTCCTGCTGCGCGCGCAGATTCTGCTCGATCGCGCGAATTTCTCGCCGGGATTGATCGACGGAAAATCCGGCGAGAACGCGCGACAGGCGATCGCCGCCTTCCAGAAGGCGCGCGGGTTGCGCGCGGACGGAAAGCTCGACAAAGAGACTCTTGCCAAGCTGGTGGAGAACGGGAGCGAGCCGGCGCTCATCGAGTACAAGATCGGCGAGGGTGACGTCAAAGGGCCCTTCGTGGTCAACATGCCGAAGGATTTCGAGCATATGGCTGAGCTCGACCATCTCGGCTATGCGAGCCTGCTCGAGTTGTTGTCGGAAAAATTCCATGCGAGCGAAGCGCTGCTCCAGGCGCTCAACCCCGGACAGACATTCAACGCCGCCGGCGCGACGATCACGGTGCCCAATGTCCGCGCCGCGCGAACCACGGGCAAGGTCGTGAAAATCGAGGTCGACAAGCCGGCCAGAGGGTTGCGCGCCTTCGGCCCGGGCGGCGAGCTCGTCGCCTATTATCCAGCTTCCGTCGGGAGCAAGGAGAAACCGGCGCCTAGCGGTACCTACAGGGTCCGGCGCGCCGTGTTCAATCCCACCTATACCTATGATCCGAAATTCGCCTTCAAGGGCGTCAAGGCCAAGGAGAAAGTGGAGATCGCGGAGGGGCCGAACAATCCGGTCGGCTCCGTGTGGATCGACCTCACCAAGGCCTCCTACGGCATCCACGGCACGGCGCATCCGGAGACGATCGGCAAGACCGAGTCGCACGGCTGCGTCCGCCTCACCAACTGGGACGCGACCGAACTCGCGCATATGGTCAGCAAGGCGACGGTGGTGGTATTTCTGGATTAGGGCGGGTGGTTTGCGCGGTAGGACTATCCGTTGGAAAAATCGTGACCTTACAGTTCGCGCCGCGCCTCCAAAGGTCCTGCCCGACGCAGGTGATCATTCGACAATGTCTGCTTATGGCACGACTCGGACGTGCCGGCATGTCCGCACGATGTCCGCTATTGAATGCTCGCTGCGAGTATTTCGCATTTTGGCCCAAAGCGGTCGTCAAGTAGGGCACCTGCAACCCGCCGATATGCAGATGAACTAGGGTTGTTGCCCTGGGTCGATCTGCGGCTTGCGGATCGGTGGCGGGCGTCGTGCTCTTGCCAAAGCGGCACTCGAAAGCAACAAACTTGCCACATCGGACAATACGTGCCCTGATGCAATGTCGGTCCAGCACGCACGCTGGACCGTTGCTGTGAATAGTTCCCAACGGAGGAAATCTATGAAGGCGCGTTACACAGTGGCACTGTCGATGATCGCTGGCGTGGCTCTTGGCGGAGCAGCGATTCAAGGCCTCCATGCTCAGGCCAAACCTCCAATCTATCTCGTCACTGAAATCGACGTGACTGATCCGGAGAATTACGGGAAAGAGTTTGCACCAAAAGCTCAGGCGACCATCAAAGCCGCCGGAGCTCATTTTATTGTCATCGGAGGAACTGGCGGAGCCGGAGCAAAGCCAGTGAGCGCGATTGATGGCACTCCACCAAAGCGCATCACGATCCAGGTTTGGGAGAGCATGGACAAGCTGAAAGCTTGGTACAACGGCGCCGATTATCAAGCGGCGCTCAAAATTGGACAGAAGTATGCGACGTTCCGCCGATACGCGATTGAAGGCGTGCAATAAGACGGCGCATCCCCGAAATGCTAACGAGGCCGCCTCAGTTGGCGGCCTCACCATTTCGTGGCCCCTGCGGGCCCGTCAGTGGCCTGTTGCGGGTGCGATCTGTCGCATAAAAAGCTGAATTCCATTCTATTTCGGCCAGCACCTCAAATTGACTTAAATCAATGCGGCGCCCACGACCTGTGTATCGAAACTCCTTTCGCTTTGTTCCAGCCGAGCCAGCACCCGAAACATTCGAGCACCGCTAATGGTATCTGTGCTAAAAGATCATCGTTACTCCACCCAGGACCTACTCATAGGGAGGACAGTCGTGAAAGCACAATACAAAGTCGCATTGGCAATGCTAGCAAGTGCGGCCCTTGGCGCTCTCGCAGTTCAGGGCCTTCACGCTCAAGCTAAGCCGAAAGCCTACACGGTCAGCGAGCTCGAAACGACCGATGCTGCGGCCTTGGCCGCGTACGTCCCCCTTGTTCAGGCTGCGCAAAAGGCGGCCGGTGGTCGCCCGCTTCGCACTGGTGGTGGAAAGATTGTTGCAATGGAGGGGGCGGCAGCTCCCAAACGCGTGGCCATCACCGAGTGGGACAGCCTGGAGCAGGCACAGGCATTTTTCGACTCAAAAGCGTGGAAAGACCTTGCGCCGCAGCGTGACAAGTCAACCAAGACAGTACGGCGGTACGCTGTCGAAGCCATGAATTGAGCCATAACGCGGAGTTAGCGCCAAAGCCGACGCCAACAACTTCACCTACCGAGGCCGTCCAACGAGGCGGCCTCGCCGGCGTGATCGACCGGTCCGCTGCTTTTCAAACGTGCTGACGGCCCCGACCAATGTCCGGAATTGGGGCTAGACCGAACGTGGCCAACGGATGCCGCCATGTCGCAGATTGACCCACAAGAGACATGCGGACTTCAGCGTTCGCGTTCCCAAGTGAGAGTTCCTACTACTTTCTTTCCGGGATAAACGGCGCTGGCCAGCTCAGCCGTTCGAATAGACAGCTTGTCACCCTCCAGCTTGAAGAATCTCACTTGGTCCTGCCCGGTGAAAAGCTCATTCCACGATGTGTCGACCTTGGTAGTAAACTTGTCTCCGTCTATTGTGAACTTACCGGTGTAAGCCATGACTGTCTTGAGGAGCGCTGCCGACTCCTCGTCGTTTGCTGCCGGCTTGCGATTTGCCGCTACGATGACGAATACCGCGTAGCCATCTGGCGTGAAAACCGCCCTGCCTTTCGGATTGGGACCGAATGGTTCTGTGAGTTCTCCGCCGATGATCTGAATACTCCATGAGTTTAGCCTCCAACTACCGGCCAGTTGCTTCGGTATGTCCTCCGCGAGAGCCAAACAAGGCTGAAGATAGCAATAGGCGGCCAGAGCGAGGGTAACGAGACGTCCCATGTGGTCCTCCCTGAAAGGTGATCCCGGCCGCACAACGCAAAAGAGAAAGCGTCCCGCACTGCCTCAAAGCCCGCACTGACGGAGCCATGAACCCGGGCACCTGTCATGGACGCGACGTTGGCCTCCGTACCTTCATCACCTTTTCGGACGTTCCGATCAGGGCGATCAATGTCCGCTCATGGGGGGAAAGAAACCGGACAACATATGCTCGCTCTGAGCCTTACCGCTTTTGACCCTAACGCGACATGGGCAGCTAAGATCGCTGCTGTGCAACTTGACTGTTGAACCCCATTCCGCCAAGCGTAATTCCTGCTGTAAGTCGGCATAGTTCTGGGCCTCCGGGAGGTAACGCGGCGACGCAATTTTATTCCGCAAGCAAGGTGATGCCGTGAGCATCGATCGTCGCGTTATGATGAGCAGCACAGTAGCGACTGTGCTTGGGCTTTCTGGTTTGCGATCAGCCGCTGCACCGGCATCCGAACTCGATCGCATTGTGAGCCTGGTCGGCGATCCTGACGGTTACATAGATGCATTGCTGTACGCGCAGTTCCGTACCGAGGCGGCAAAGGTAGCTTCCGACGGCGATGGTGTGGCCGAGGTCGCGCGATACGCGAGTTCGTTCGGCGATCTCCTGCTTCACAAGGCGCTCTCCGAGGCGTTTTGGGATTCCGCTGAGCGCTCGATTAGCAAGCAGCAGGTCATCCGCACTGCTCAGCTCGAGGCGGCCGAGGCGGCGATCCGCGTTTCGGAAACGAGGACCGGAAGGACGCGACTGTCGCTGTACCTCGAGCAGACACCAAAATTGTTGGAGGCTGCCAGCAAGCAATCCTGGGCTATGCTCGACGGACGGGCGTATACCTTCATCCAAAGCATCGTTGTGACCATGCGCGGCTCCGTCGACGCACGGATTTACCGCCTAGCCGCTTTGTTCGCCCCAACCTTCCCGCCCGCGAGACGCCGCTGGAACGCGCCGGGCTGCCCCGTCGGCTTCGACACCGAGGTGGCCATCTCGCACGTCAGACCGAATCCTGCGTACACCATATACAGCGCCCAAATCACCGAATCAGCCGTTTTGTCGGCCGGTGTCAGCGCCCGCGGATGGCGAGATGCGGACGAACTGGTTCTCAAGCAGAGCATGGAACTCGACGTACTGCAGACAAAGGGAAATCTTGTGAAGGAGCTGGATCGCAGTCGGTTTCGAGGAACCCCATCGCTGCGCTACGCCGTCGAGGGAACGACCACTGTTTTGCAGTTCCGCGCTGGCCGAACCTGGTTGATCCCGGAACGGAAGATTAACGTTGTCATTTCGATTTTCTCGAATACATCCGTCTCCGAGGCGGCTACTTGGCTGGACCGTCTGGAAGATGCGCTGGTGCTGGCATGAGCGCGAGCGAGCTGGCTTCCGCGGAAAAGCTCACTGTAACGGCCAATCCTGAAGCGACGGTCGGAGTAATGATAGATATATTATGGCGAAGCGTTGATGTCACATAGAGTAGCGCATCTCTGACCCATTGGATGGAGTACGCGATGAGAGGTCTTGCATGCCTTTTAACGGCGATGGCTTGGTCTACCGCGACCGTCGCATATGCCGATTCGCTATTCGAAAAATATTTCGCGAATGCGGACGGCGGAAAGCCGTGTTATACGCGCGTCTATGATGCGCAGCATCTCAGACGCAATGCCAATCAGAAAGTTCGGCAGATCGCCTTGGCCTTCGCTCTCACGAAGCCGGGCCGCGACAAGGCCGTGGACGCGCACCAATTCGAGGTCGCCCTGGGACTGAGGGTTAGGGATATGACCGAGCTTTTCCTCAGCCCGGCCTACTGCTCCACTGAGCGCAGCGGTATTGTCTGCCGTGTCGGAGCGAGATATCCGAGGGCGTCGGAAGGGGTCATGACCGTGATGTCCCAGGCAGGAAAGGCGGCGGGTTGATCGTGCGGCGGCGGGGTGCGGATCAGGGCAGCGGCGCATTCGGGATGCCGCCACGCGATTCGCGCGCCGCAATGCTTCCGGTCGGCGCATCCATGCTTGCCGGGGCGCGGGCGATGCGCGGCGAGTCCGCGGGAACGCCGCGGGCGACGAGGAATCCGACCAGCAGCAGGAGGAAGACGCCGCCATAGAAGATGGCGACGCCGCGTGCCCATGTGGCGCGCGTGAGGCGATCCTCCGGCGTCAGGTCGTCGGGACGCGATCTCGGGAGCATCGGATTTTCTCCATTGCGATGCGGTCCGCCGACGCGGCGGCACCGTTCCGGTCACCGGCGCCCTCACAAGCGCCGCCGACCTGCACCTCGATATGGAATGGCGATTGGGGCAAAACAGACAGCCGCGCCACGAACCGTTCCGAACCGGCCCGAATGAGCGCCGCCGCGACGGCGTCGGCAGGTTTGTGCGGTAGAAACGTGCGATGATTTCTTGATTATTTCGCGGGCTTCGCGTCAGGCCGAATTATACGAAATCCGGTTGATTAACTCGGTCGTCGTTCCGGGGCGCCGCGCAGCGGCGAGCCCGGAACCCATAACCACGGTCCGTGGATATGGATTCCGGGCTCCCTCGCTTCGCATAGCCGACGCTTCGCGTCGGCGTTCTTGAACGCTAAGAACGGCGGCCGAAGGCCGCCTATGCCCCGGAATGACGGCCGAGAGTGATCACGTTCCGAGTCAACCAAACGGATTTCGTATTACAGCCAGCCAACACGCAATCAGCCAAACCGCATGGCCGTGCATCCTTCGAGGCTCGGCGCTACGAGCCGAGCGCCTCAGGATGACGGATTACAAAGAGTCGTCGCCAAGGATCGCTGGTATCACTTCCCCCTGGCCGGCTGGCCGGCGGCTTCCATGCGGGTGGCGATCTCTTTCGCGTCCCAGCCGGTGAGGCCGGCGAGGTTCTGCGCCTCCTGCTTGAAGCGCGCCGGCAGCGACGCCCGATAGCTCGCGGCGGCCGGGCAGCTTGCCGTGCCCTTCCACGGGTGGCGCAGCACGTAGCGGCCCTGGAAGTTCTCGCGGTCGTGCGTCTCCATGAACGCGAGATCCTCGGGGAAATGGGCGGCGTCGTAACGCACGTGCAGGCGCGTCACGAAGGCGCTCGCGGCGACGCCGCGGCGCACGGCGAACGGCGCGTCCTCGTCGCTCTCGACCCAGCGCGCGCCCAGCTCGACCAGCTCCTTGAACGTCATCGGCTTCGCCGCGCACGGGTCGCACCAGCCCATGTCCCAGGCGTATTCGACGAACACGGCGCGCATGTTCTCGCGCGCGACCGCGCGCTCGAACAGCGCCTGGTAGAATTTGCCGAACTCGTCCTTGACGTAGAGCGGCACGTCCATGCCGGTCGGCAGCTTCACGGTTCGGTAGTTGGTGGTCTCGACCCGGCCGGTGCGGGTGAGCGCATAGACGATCAGGTCCTGCGGGCCGTCGGCGTTGACGGTGCCGAGCCGCAGCGGCAGCATGAACTTCGCGGTCTCGTAGCGCACCTGCAGCGGCCGCAGGTAGCCGCTGCCGATGAGCTGCATGCGGTCGAGGTTCACCTTGGCGACGAAGAAGCGCATGTTCTGCTTGATGTAGCTGCCGAGCACGCGCTCGGCGCCGGCCGGGATGCGGTAGCCGTTGTCGGCGAGCCAGTTGACGAGGCCGCCGCTCTCCTTGGCCGAGAGGATCGAGACGTCGTATTCGCCGACGTCGTAGGTCGCCTCGACGGTCACGCCGCGATAGCGCCCGCCGGCATCGCCGGCGAAGGCGAGCATGTGGGGCGCGCCCCTCGACATCGCGGCCACCGGCATGGGTGGCGGATTGCACGGATCCTCGTCGCGGTACTCGACCAGGCGCGGCGCCGTGAACGCGTCGAGGTGATCGATCGTGGCCATCTCGACGACGCCGATCTGCTTGCGCTCGATGAAGGTCGGCACCGGGACGACGATGGCGAACTCCTTCGGCTCGCCCTGGTAGTCGTTGGCCATGGTGATGGACGTCTTGTCGCCGTCGCGGACGAGCACGACCTTGGAGGATTTGTTGAACAGCTTGGCGTCGGCCTGCGCGACGTAGAAGCCGCAGAAGGCCCAGGCGGGGCCGACGAGCGTCGCGGCGAGCGCGAGGATCGCCGCGGCGGCGACGCCGGCCTTGAGGCGGGAGGCGATTTTGCGGGTCATCGGGAAGCTCCCTGGATGGCCGGCCCGGTCCACGCGAACCGCTCTGCCGGCAGGATGCGGTCGATCAGGAGGGTGAGCGGCGACAGCGCGATCAGCGCAAAGTAGAGCGCCGGCCGCATCTGCATGGAAAAGGCGAGCCAGTGCCCGGCGAGCGCCACCGCGGCGGCGAAGATGAACCGCCCGAGCCGCGCGTCGGGCGAGGTGCGCGGGTCGGAGATCATGAAGAACGCGAAGATCAGCAGCGAGCCGCTCTGCAGCTGGTGCAGCGGGATCGCCAGGGGATCGCCGAGCCACCAGGCGCGGGCGAGCAGCAGGGCCGCGTGGCAGCCCAAGAAGAAGATCGCGATGTCGGCCCGGCGCGCCGCGTGCAGCACCAGGATGGCGCAGAACGCGACAAAGGCGGCGAACCAGATGCTCGCGCCCCACTGGCCGGGCGAAATCCACACGTGGCCGGAGAGGAGAAGCAGCGCCACGATGGCGAAGCCGGCCGGGTTGAACACGTGCTTGCCGTCGAGGCGGAGGACGAACTTGGACAGGATCGCCAGCGCGCCGGCCGCCGCATGCACCCATGGCGCATCGGCGCGCAGCAGCAGGCTGAGCGACAGCCCGGTGATGAGCGGGGAGCGCAGGTCGAGGCGCTCAAGGCCGAACCACCAGGAGCAGGCGGCCTGCGTGGCGAGCGCCGCGCCGATCGCCAGCACGCTCGCCAGCGGCCTGGCGCCGAAATCGACGGCAAGGAAATTGACCGCCAGCAGCACCGCGAGCGCGGCGATCTGGTGATGGCGCGCATCGGCAAGGAACGGCGTCCATCGGCCCGGCATCGGCACTTCCCGCACGCCCCCGCGAGCGCCGGGATGAATCGGCGGCAACTGAGTCCAAAATTAGACCGGCCCGGGACGGTTCGGGGTTGTTCGGGGCCGTTCATAAAGTCGCGCGGCCGGCGCGGGCGGCCGTGACGGGCGCCGGTCGCGTCCCAGCCGCGGCGTGGGCCGCGGCCGGCCCTCGCATGGGCGCGACGCTCGAACGGTGAGCTGCGACTACGGCGTGGCGGGTGCAGCGCCGTCGTGCAGCACATCCGTGCTGGCGGGATGCCGCGACGTTTTGCGGAGCAGGCCGATCAGCGAGTAGGAGTGGATGAGGAAGGCACGCGGCACGGCGTAGATCGGGATCAGCACGATGGGAAAGACGATTCCGCCACCGCCGCCTCCGGTGAGCGATCCGATCGTGACGGCGTTGACCAGGTCGGCCATGCCGAACAGGTTCCACGCGATGGCGGCGGCGCGGGCATAGGGCTTGCCGGCAAACCACCAATACGCGACCAAGGGTGCAAATATCCCCGTCAGGACGTCACCCACGCCGGCCGGGATCGCGAACAGCCCCGGCAGTTCCCCTTGGAAATAGCGCACCAGGAACACGCCACCGAGAATCCGGACCGTCTGTATGGCGATCAGCCAGTGTTGCGGGATGGCGGCAATGATCTCGCGGAAGGTCGGCGAGAGAAGGACCAGGTACCCGACCCCAAGGGTCACCGCCAACGCAATCGGTATGCCGCGCGGCCACACGTCGAAGCGGAAGAAGCCGTTTCCGGCAAGCAGCACGACGCCTGCAAGCCAGGCGGCGAAGATGATCGCCGAGCCGATCGCCCAGCGCCGCCGACGCGATCGGTCGCCCGGCAGCGCGCGGATTCCGACGTTGAGCCCGACCCAGTGAAGGGTCGAGGAAATCGACTGGACTATCGTCTGCAGGAGAATGAGCGTCATGGGACCGCCTCCCGACCGGCAGCCTGGCCGGCCGCGGCAGTCGCGGTCCGCCTGCGCAGGCGGAGGGCATCGAGCAACGTCAAGATCGCCAGAACCAGCAGCATCGGACTTGCTCCTTTTACGATCGCGGCAGCTGTGGTACTCTCAGGTACCAGCACAGGTGCATGTACGGTACTTACCGGTACCAACGCAAGGCGCTCGATCGCATGAAAGGTAAAAAGGCTGTGATCGCGACAGACCGTGCTGAGCCCGGCCGACCCGAACAATCGGTCCGCGAGCGCGTGCTCAAGGCGGCGTTCGGGGTGTTCCGCAAGCGCGGTTTTTCCGCCGCCAGCACGCTCGAGATCGCGACGCGCGCCAAGGTATCGAAGCGCGACCTCTACGCGCTGTTCGGCAGCAAGCACGCGATGCTGGCCGCGTGCATCAAGGAGCGCGCCGCCCGCATGCGCCGGCCGCTCGAATTGACGGCACCGTTGCCGGAGAGCAGCGCGGCCGTGGCCGCCACCCTCGTCGAATTTGGCACGTCGGTCCTGCGGGTCGTCTCTCATCCCGACGTGTTGACGGTGCATCGTCTCGCGATCGCAGAGTCGGAGCGCGCGCCCGAGATCGCACGCACCCTCGACCGCAACGGCCGCGAAGCGAACCACGCTGCGCTTGCCGACTGGCTCGCACAGGTGCAGGCGCAGGGGCTCATGGGCGCCGGCGATCCCGCGGTCATGGCGGCGCACTTCCTCGCCATCCTGTGGGGCGGCCTGCTGATCCAGCTGTTGTTGCGCGCGCGGGAGGCACCGAGCGCAGCGGAAATCGAATCGCGGGCGCAGGCCGCCACGCGGGCGCTGCTGACGCTTCATGCTCCGGCGCGCGCGGTGCCGTGAGGCGCAAGCATCAAGTGCGGGGCATAAAGTCGCGCGGGCGGCCTTGACGGGCGCCAGCCCGATAGTCCATTGGGGCAAGAGGATCTTTACTTGGTCGCATGTTCTGCAGAAAACCGGTGCCCATCCCGGATCGCGTCCGGGGCACGCTTTTTCCGGAAAATGCTCCCGGCGAACCCGCCCGCATGGCCGACACCGTCCTCAACCTGCGCGGACTGCGCTGCCCGCTGCCGGCGCTCAAGACCCGCAAGGCGCTCACCCGCCTCGCCGCGGGGGACCGGCTTGTGGTTGAATGCACCGATCCGCTGTCCGCAATCGACATCCCCAACCTGCTGCGCGAGACCGGCGACGTTCTGGAAGGCGACGCGCAGGAGACGGGGGTGTTCGTGTTTCGCATTAGAAAAGCGAATAGAAAAGCGAATAGCGAATAGCGAGTAGCGAATAGAAAGAAGGCCCTCTTCTCTTACTATTCGCTATTCGCTATTCGCTATTCGCTACTCGCTATTCGCTCGCAACTGCCCGCCCCGCCGCCTTCAGGAGGAAGAACCCCCATGCCGCTCCGCTGTGCAATACTCGACGACTATCAGAACGTGGCGCTGAAGCTGGCCGACTGGGGCAAGCTCAAGGGCGAGGTCGACGTCCGGGTCTACAACGAGGCGCTCGGCGACCAGGCGAGCGTGATCCGCGCGCTCAAGGACTGCGCGATCGTGTGCCTGATGCGCGAGCGCACCCTGTTCCCGCGCGCCGTGTTCGAGGGCCTGCCCGCGCTCAAGCTGCTGGTCACGAGCGGCGCGCGCAACGCGGCGATCGACCTCGCCGCGGCCGAGGAGCGCAAGGTCGTGGTGTGCGGCACCGAGACGCCGGGCAACCCGACGACCGAGCTGGCGTTCGGCCTGATGCTCGAGCTCGCCCGCAAGATCGGCTACGAGAACGCCCGCCTCAAGGGCGGCGCGCGCTGGCAGACGACGCTCGGCATCGACCTCGGCGGCAAGACCCTGGGCGTGGTCGGGCTCGGCAAGCTCGGCTCCAAGGCGGCGCAGATCGGCCGCGCCATCGGCATGGACATCATCGCCTGGAGCCAGAACCTGACCGCCGAGCGCTGCCGCGAGGTCGGCGCGACGTTGGTGTCGAAGGACGAGCTGTTCCGCCGCTCCGACTTCATCACCGTGCACCTGCAGCTTTCCCCGCGCACCCGCGGCCTGATCGGATCTCAGGACCTCGGGCTGATGAAGCCGACCGCCTTTTTCATCAACACCTCGCGCGGGCCGATCGTCGAGGAGGCGGCGCTGCTCGACGCGCTGCGCAACAACCGCATCGCCGGCGCCGGCCTCGACGTCTACGACGCCGAGCCGCTGCCGCTCGACCATCCGCTGCGCAAGCTCGACAACGCGGTGATCACCCCGCACCTCGGCTACGTCACCGAGGACAATTACCGGCACTTCTACGGCCAGATGGTCGAGGACATCCGCGCCTTCCTGGACGGCAAGCCGGTGCGGGTGATCAAACAGAAATAGGAGCGAATAGGGAGTAGCGAATAGCGAATAGCAAGCAGCAGGCGCAGGGCACTATTCGCTATTCGCTATTCGCCATTCGCGGGTGCCAGTTCCGCCCGCACCATCGCCGCCCCCTCCACCATCGCCCGCATTTTTGCGAAGGCGACGTCGCGTGACAAATATTTGAGGCCGCAGTCGGGCGCGACGACGATGCGTTGCGCCGGCACGTGGGGCAGCGCGCGGCGGATGCGGGCGGCGACGATCTCGGGGGTCTCGACGGTATTGTCGGAGAGGTCGAGCACGCCGAGCAGGATGGTCTTGCTCGGCAGCTGCGCCAGCACCGCGCAATCGAGATTGGGCTGGGCGGTCTCGATCGAGACCTGGCGGGCGGCGGAGCGCTCCAGCTCCGGCAGGAACGAATAGCCGGCCGGCTTGTCGCGCACCATCGCGGCGTAGCCGAAGCACAGGTGCACGGCGGTCGTGCCGGTCACGCCGTCGAGCGCGCGGTCGAGCGCCTCGACCCCGTAGGCGCGCGCCTTCTCCGGCCGCGCCTGCATCCACGGCTCGTCGACCTGCACGATATCGGCGCCGGCCGCGAACAGGTCCTTGATCTCGGCGTTGACGGCGGCGGCGTAGTCGAGCGCCAGGGCGCGCTCGTCGTTGTAGAACTCGTCCTGCGCCTGCTGCGCCATGGTGAACGGGCCCGGCACCGTCATCTTGATCATGCGGTCGGTGTGGGCGCGCAGGAACTCCACGTCGCGCACCTCGACCGGATGGCGGCGGCGGATGCGGCCGACCACGCGCGGCACCGGCGTCGCCTTGCCGGCGCGGCCGACGGTGGTGCCGGGATGGTCGATGTCGACGCCGTCGAGCGCGGTGGCGAAGCGGTTGGAATAGCTCTCGCGCCGCATCTCGCCGTCGGTGACGATGTCGAGCCCGGCGCGCTCCTGGTCGCGGATCGCCAGCACGGTGGCGTCGTCCTGCGCCTGCGCCAGCCATTGCGGCTCGACCCGCCACAGCTCCTTCGCCCGCACCCGCGGCGGCATCTGCTTGAGCAGCTTGGCGCGGTCGATCAGCCAGTCGGGCTGCGGATAGGAACCGACCAGGGTCGTCGGCAGCAGCTTGTTCATTTGTAGCCTTTCGCCTGCCGGGCGACGTCGGCGGGATCGAACTTGTTGATGTCGTCGATCAGGTCGTTGGTGATGAGGTCGGCGGCGTCGACCTTCTGCTTGAGCACGCCCCACTTGAGCAGGAAGTCGATGTAGGCCGCGTAGTTGGCGAGCGAGTTCTCGCCCCATCTGGTCACGCCGCCGGCGGCGAGCGTCCATTTCGGCGCCCGCGCCTCCAGCACCTTGACGTCGTCGCGGATGGCAGTCGCCTCGTCCTTGCCGGTCGGCTTGGTTTGCGGGAACACCTCGTAGAGGATGCGCACCGCCGCTTCCGGGTTGGCGACGGCGAAGATGGTGCCCTTGGCGTACGCCTGCCCGAGCGCCACCGCGTCGCCGCGCTGCTTTTGCAGGGTCTCTTCCAGGGCGACGAACCCGTTGGCGGGAAACCGCGCGATCGCCTCGTTGTCGAGCATGCGCATCTTGACGCCGGCGTTCTCGATCAGGGCGTACTGGGTGTCGAACTGCGACAGGGCGTCGACCTGCTTGCCGCGCACCAGGGCCGCGGTCTGCGCCGCCTCGCCGGCCACCACGATCGAGACGTCGCGGTCGGGGTTCATCCCGTGGTCGGCGATCAGCGCGCGGGCGATGATCACGCCGGCGGACGACATCGAGGTGACGCCGATGCGCGCGCCCTTGAGATCGGCGATCGACTTGATCGGGCTGTCGGCCGCGACCGCGAGGCCGTAGGTGTTGCCCTGATAGGCGGCGTAGTAGTTCTTCGCCTTGATGCCCTGGGGATGAATGATCGCCAGCGGCTCGATCGAGGGCAGCGAAAAGGCGAGCTCGCGCGTCGCCACGTTCTTCACGCAGTCGGTCGAGCCCGGCAGCGGAATGAGGTCGAGGGTCACGCCGAGCTCGCGGAACCAGCCGAGCTTGGTGGCGATGGCGAACGGCGCCGCCGGCGCCGAGCCACAGGGCGGCGAGCGCACACATCGCCGCGCCGGCCCGCGCCGGCGCGGGCCGCGAATCGCGCTGGCGTTTCACAGCGCCTCTCCCTTTTGCCGCGCCGCGTCGGCGGCGGCGAACTTCTGCGAGGGATCCCAGAACAGCACCCGGCGGCGCACCACCAGGACCAGCCCGTTGAGCCCGAGCCCGAGCACGGACAGGAGCAGCAGCACCGAGAACTGGCCGGCCACGTCCATGGTGAAGTTCATACTCTCGATCAGCATCCCGAGCCCGGACTGGGCGCCGACGAACTCGGCGACGATCGCGCCGATCAGGGCGAAGATCATGGCGATCTCCAGCCCGGCGAAAATATACGGCAGGGCGTTGGGCAGCTGCAGCATCCAGAAGATCTGGCCGCGGCTGGCGGCGAGCGAGCGCATCAGGTTGATCTTGTCCTCCTCGGCGGAGCGCAGGCCGACGATGGTGTTGACCATGAGCGGGAAGAACGCCACCAGGGCGGCGCTCACCACCTTCGAGGTCAGCCCGAGGCCGAACCAGATGATGATCAGCGGCGCCAGCGCCACCTTCGGCATCGCCTGGAACATGACGATAAACGGATAGAGGAAATATTCGACCGGGCGGCTGAGCGCGACCCCGATGCCGAGCGCGAAGGCGAGCGCGGTGCCGAACACGAAGCCGAGCAGGGTCTCGGTCAGGGTGATCCAGAGATGGTCGACATAGAGCCCGCTGGAGATGCCGCGGTAGAGCGCGATGAAGATGTTCGACGGGGTGGGCAGGATGAACGCCGGCACGTCGAAGAACTGCACCAGCTCTTCCCACACGGCGAGGGTCGCCGCGATCAGCAGCAAGCGCAGCATGAAATTGCGCGGCCCGCCGATCATTCGATCCCGCCGCCGGCGTTGAGCGCGGCGCGCACGCGGCGCACGTAGCCGCCGAATTTCTCCGTGGTCATGACGTCGAGCGGGCGCGGCCGCGGCAGGTCGATGGCGAACAGGTCGCCGATCTTGCCCGGCCGCGCCGTCATCACCGCCACCCGGTCGGCCAGGAACACCGCCTCGGTGGTGGAATGGGTGATGAACACCACGGTCTTGCGCCGGTCGAGCCAGATGCGCTGCAGCTCGACGTTCATCGCCTCGCGAGTCAGCGCGTCGAGCGCGCCGAACGGCTCGTCCATCAGCAGCAGCGCCGGGTCGTGGATCAGCGCCCGCACCAGGGCGACGCGCTGCTGCATGCCGCCCGACAGCTCCCACGGGTAGCGGTGCTCGAACCCGGTGAGGCCGACGAGCGCCAATAGGTCGAGGGCGCGCGCGGTCATGCGCGCGCGGCCGAGATGCTGGACGTCCGCCGGCAGCAGGACGTTGCCGAGCACGCTGCGCCAGGGGAACAGCACCGGCGACTGGAACACGACGCCGATATCCTTGCGCGGCCCCTCGATCGGCGACGCGTTGAGCAGCGCCGCGCCTTCCGAGGCGGGCATCAGGCCGGCGAGAATCTTCAACAACGTCGACTTGCCGCATCCGGACGGCCCGACGATCGACAGGAACTCGCCGTCGGCCACGGCAAAATCGATCTCGCGCAGCGCCAGGACGGCGTCGGCTCCGCTGCCGTAGCGCTTCGAGAGATGCCGGACCGCGATGACCTCGCGAGCGCGTCCGGCTGCCGGGACGGCAGCGCGCGATGTCGCTTCCAGGACAGCCTCCCCTCGGCCGGTTACCCCGCGATGCGGGGAGCCGAGCGCGTTTCGCCGTGCAGGCTAGGGGCAGACGGTCGCGAGCGTCAACCGAGGACCGCGCGGCCTCACCTCTCCCCGGAGGGGAGAGGTCGACAAATCCGCGAGCTTGCTCGCGGATTTGTCGGGTGAGGGGGTTCCCGCGCCATCGATAGGCCTGGAACCCCCTCACCCCGACCCTCTCCCCTCCGGGGAGAGGGAGAAGAAAGAACCGCGCTTGGGGCTTGATCGATAATCAATCATCATGTTTAATATCAACCGTCCGATTTACAATACGGGAGGTCCCGATGACACGCCACAAGGTGGTCGCGCCGGCCGAATGGCTGGAGGCGCGCAAGGCGCTGCTCGCCAAGGAGAAGGAATTCAACCGGCTGCGCGACGACTTGAGCCGGCAGCGGCGCGCGCTGCCGTGGGAGCGGGTGGAGAAGGACTACGTGTTCGCCGGACCGGACGGCAAGGAGACGCTCGCCGACCTGTTCGACGGCCGCCACCAGCTCGTCGTCTATCACTTCATGTTCGGCCCGGGTTGGGAGGTCGGCTGCAAGAGCTGCTCGTTCTGGGCCGACAATTTCAACAATATCACCACCCATCTCAACGCCCGCGACGTGACCCTGATCGCGGTCTCGCGCGCGCCGCTCGAGGACTTCCAGGCGTTCAAGCAGCGCCTGGGTTGGACCTTCAAGTGGGTGTCCGCGTTCGAGAACGACTTCAACCGCGACTATCACGTGTCGTTCACGCCGGAGGAGATCGCGAAGGGCGAGAACTTCTATAACTACACGTTCGGCAAGCGGTTTCCGCCGGAAGCGCCCGGCATCAGCGTGTTCTACAAGGACGACGACGGCAGCATCTATCACACCTATTCGTGCTATTCGCGCGGCCTCGACATGCTCAACGTCGCCTACCACTACCTCGACCTCGTCCCGAAGGGACGCGACGAGGACGGCCAGGCGCACAAGATGAGCTGGGTGCGCTTCCACGACGAGTACGGCCGGGCGGACGCGTAGCGTACAGGGTGGGCAAAGGCGGCCAAGATCTTGACGCATTGGCACGGTGCGCGTTCCGCCGTGCCCACGCGAATAGGCCTGACCTCATGCACCCTTTGGCAACGTCCGACTGCGTGGGCACGGCGGCCCCGGCACCAAGCATCAAACGAAGCTTTGGGGCCGCCTTTGCCCACCCTACGAACTGCGTCGCGCAGATCAACCAGCAAGCACCGCGCATCCGTGAAACTCAGACGGGAACGCGGTAGACCCGCGCCGCCGTGTCATGGAACATCTGCGCGCGCTCGGTTGCCGAGTAGCTCACGGACAGTCGTTTGAACGCATTGTACATCACGTGATAGGAGAACGAGACCTTGTCGACCGGAAAGTTGCTTTCGAACATGCACCGGCCCGGGCCGAACTGCTCGATGCAGTAGGTCATGAACGGGCGCATGGCCGCCGCCAGCTCCTCCGAGCCGACCGGTTTTTCCCGCGCATGCCAGTCGAACCCGGTGCGCGGCATGCCCATGCCCCCGAGCTTGATGGTGACGTTCGGGCACGCGGCCACCGCGGCGATGCCGCGCCGCCAGGCGGCGATCACCTCGTCATCCTTGTCGGCATAGGGACCGGTTCGCACCAGCCCGCCGATATGATTGAGGATGATGGTGAGGTCGGGGACGGCCTTGGCGAAATCCGCGAGCTCTGGGAGCTGCGGGAAGAACATCCAGCCCTCCAGGGACAATCCCATGCGGGCCAGCACCCGGGCGCCGGCGCGGAATTGCCCATTGCCGAGCTGATGGGCCGCCGTGTTCTCGACCTCGGGATGCGGGTCCCACGTGACCGAATGACGGATGCCGCGGAACCGGTTGGGGCTCGCCGCCTGCAGCGCCTCGAGCACCGGGGCGACCCGGTCGCCGAGCAGAAGATTGGCGTGCCCGACGATGGCGGCCGCCGCCCGCCCGGGACCGTAGAGCCCGCTGGCGCTCGCCGCCGCCAGGCCCTGCACGAACTCGACCTCGCCGACCGGGCGCATCTCCTCGGGACCGTCCGCGCGGTACATGGCGCGCGCCTCGATGAACACGGTGGAACGCACGTTGTGGCCGCTGCGCATATCGTCGGCGAGCTCGTGCAGCAGATAGCGCTGGTGGGGAATGCGCGTGGTGCGAAAATCCCAGAAGTGGTGATGGGGATCGCAGATCGGCAGCTCCGGCTCCAGCGCCGCTTCCTGGGTCAACGCCAGCCAGTCATTGCCTCCGAACGGCATGCGACAGCTCCCTTATCTGTTCCTGGGCACGAATGGGGCGAGTCACTCAATCGGCAAAGAAGCGGTTGCGCGGGCGCGGCAGGCCGAGATGCTCGCGCAGCGTCGTCCCTTCGTAGTCGCGCCGAAACAGGCCGCGGCCCTGCAGCTCGGGAATGACGCGCGCGACGAAATCGTCGAGCGCACCCGGCAAATAGGGGAACATCACGGTGAAGCCGTCGGAACCTTCGGTGAGCAGCCATTCCTCCATCTCGTCCGCGATGGTTTTCGCCGTGCCCACCATGGCGAGGCCGGCATAGCCGCCCAGCCGCTGCGCCAGCTGCCGCACGGTCAGATTCTCGGCTCTCGCGAGATCGATTGCCCGCTGTCGGCCGCTTTGCGACGCGTTGCTTTCGGGGATATCGGCCGGCAACGGACCGTCGGGATCGAATTTTGCCGCGTCGTGGCCGAGCGCGATGGAAAGCGACGCGATGGCGTTGGCGTAGTCGACGAGGCTGTCGAGCTTCGCCCGCTTGGCGCGCGCCTCCTCCACCGTGTCGCCGACGACGACGAAGCAGGCGGGCAAAATCTTCATGTGCCCGGGCGCGCGGCCAAGCGCTTTCATGCGGCCCTTCACGTCGGCATAGAACTGCCGGCCGGCGGCGAGGTTGCTCTGCGCCGTGAACACCGCTTCCGCCGTCTCGGCCGCAAGCTGTCGGCCGGCCTCCGACGCTCCAGCCTGCACGATCACCGGCCAGCCCTGGACCGGCCGCGCGATATTGAGCGGTCCGCGCACGGAAAGATATTTGCCCTTGTGGTCGAGCACATGCATCTTCGTCGGATCGAAGAAAATGCCATGCTCGACATCGCGGATGAACGCGTTGTCGGCCCAGCTGTCCCATAGACCCGTCACCACGTCATAAAACTCCCGCGCACGCCGATAGCGCTCGTCGTGCTCGACATGCTCCTCGAGGCCAAAATTGAGCGCGGCGTCCGGATTGGACGTGGTGACGACATTCCAGCCGGCACGGCCGCCGGAAATATGATCGAGCGAGGCGAAACGCCGCGCGATGTGGTAGGCCGCATCGAAAGTCGTCGATCCGGTGGCGACCAGACCGATGCGCTCGGTGACTTGCGACAAGGCGGAGAGCAGCGTGAACGGCTCGAACGACGTCACCGTGTGGCTGCGCTTGAGCGCGTCGAGCGGCATGTTGAGCACGGCCATATGGTCGGCCATGAAAAAGGCGTCGAACTTCGCCCGCTCCAGCGCCTGGATGGAGTGTTTCAGGTGCGCAAAGTTGAAATTCATGTCCGGCCACGCGCCGGGATAGCGCCAGGCGCCGGTGTGGATGCTCGCCGGCCGCATGAATGCGCCGAGATGGAGTTGGCGTGCGGATGTCATGTTCGTGGTCCTGATGGGAAAATCATAGCATGGCGGCAAGGCGGGGTCTGGCGGCTTCCATGACCGGCCCCGCGATGACAACCTGGCGAGAACGCTGTCGCGATCCTATAGGGTGGCTCTCAACAAGAGACATGACAACAGCCCACGATCTCGCCCTACACACAGAGCACCGCCAAAGATACACTGTGAAGAGTTGATTGCGGCAGCAATTTCCGGAGCCTCCAATGGCGTTGATCTTCTTCGAACGGGTCGGACACGAAGGCCGGCGCCCCAGTCCATTCTCTTGGCGCATCAGGTACGCGCTCGAGCATAAAGGGGTTGATTTCGAGGTGCGGCCAGTGCGATTCGCCGATGTTGAGACTATTCGCGCGCTGACCGGCCAGCATCTGACGCCGGTTCTCGCCGATGGCGACCATGTCGTGCACGAGACATGGGACATTGCTTGCTATCTGGAAGAGCGGTTTCCCAGCAACCCTTCGCTGTTCGGCGGTGCGATTGGACGCGGGATGGCACGGCACATCAACGTCTGGTCGGACACGCAACTCGGTTTGCCGCTGCGCCGCGTGATCTACGCAGATTTTCCGGCCGTCCTCGATGCCGGAGATCGAGCCTACTTCCGTGCCACGCGCGAGCGCGACCTCGGCATGACGCTGGAAGCTGCTTGTGCTGATCCGGAGGGCAAGCTGGCGGCCTTTCAACAGGCTTGCGCGCCACTCGAGCGCACCCTTTCCGTGCAGCCGTGCATTTGCGGCCCGGCGCCGGCTTACGCGGACTACGCCGTGTTTTCGATATTCCAGTGGGCGCGCCTCGGCAGTCCAAAGGAGGTCGTGGCTCAAGGTTCCGCTATTGCTGAATGGCGAAAACGCATGGTCGCGCTGTTTGGCAATCTGGGCGACCGTTTTCCCGGCTATCCCATGTGATGCGAAACGCGGCTGCACGCATGTCGATCTTGGAGGACAAGGACGCGATCCGCGAAGTCATGGCCGCCTATTGCCATGCGCTCGATGCCTGCCGTTTCGCCGACGTCGCGCGCCTGTTTGCCGACGACGGCATCTGGACCACCGATTACGGCGAGGCCAAGGGACGCGCCGCGATCGAGCAGATGCTCCGCGGCATCGTGCCGGCGAAGGGCGAAGGGCCCCAGCGCAAGCATTACATCACCAACATCATCATAAAGGTGAGTGACGACAGCGCCGACTCGATCTCGGATTACCTGGTCGTGCGCGAGTCCGGGCCGGATCTGATCCCGGTCATGGGGGGCACCTACAAGGACAATTGGGTGCGCCAGGACGGGACATGGCGCTTCAAGCGCAAAGAGCTGGTGCATGACATAGCGGGAGATATGGCGCTGAAGAACAACCGGTGAGTCCGCCGGCGATCGCTAGCGCGCAGGCCCTTCCGGCTTCTCGCCGAGCGCCAGCATTTCCATCCCGAGCCCATAGCCGAGGAGGTCGTGCATGTGCCGCCGCAGCGCCTGGGTGAGCAGGAGGCGGGTATAGCGCAACAGCAGGGTCGGCCGCCGGGCCAGATCCTCCGCCAGCTCCCATGCGCGCGCCATGAGCTTGTCCGGCGGCAAGACCTCGGCGACGAGGCCGAGCTCCAGCGCCTTGTGGGCGTCGAGCGTCTGCCCGGTCAGCAGGAAATAGCGGCCGCGGTTCATGCCGAGCAGCAGCGGGTAGACGATGTGCATGCCGTCGCCCGGAACCACGTCGGACGGGAAGTGCGCCGAATCCTGGAACTGCGCGGTATCGGCCGCCAGCACGATGTCGCACAGCAGCGGGATCTCGGAATGGCGCCAGGCCGGCCCGTTGATCGCGCTGATGACCGGCACCTCGATGTCGAGAAGCTTGGTCAGCAGGTGCCGGCCCTCCCAGTGGATGCGGTCGATCCGCTCGATCGGCGGACGCGTCGGGAACGACGAGGTGCCGGGATTGGCGCGTGGTCCGGAGAACTCGTCGCCGGTGCCGGTGATGATCACCACGCGGTTGTCGTAGTCGGAGCCGACGTCATGGAACGCCTCGGGCAGCTCGCCGTGCGGCAGGAACCCCCAGCGCAGCGAGCCGCCATCGCTGTGCAGCGTCATCTGCAGAATGCCGTTGCGCCGCTCCATCCGGATCGTCTTGTACTTGTCGGCGTAGCTCTCGAATTTGCTCATAAGCGCCTCCGCAATGGTTCGGTGTCTGCTTATCCCGGCCGCGCGCGCAGGGCGCCCAGCGCATCGAACACCAGCCGATCGATCTCGAGGCCCTCGCGCAGGGCCCGTTCGCGGCAGCGCGATGCCCGCTCCGACGGAATGCGGATCTCCTCGACGCCGGGCTGGCGTGGCGTCGCCTTGATGCGTTCGATCAGCCGCGTCACCTGCCGCTTGAAAACATCCGCTGACCCGACGAGGTCGGGCCGGAAGGCGATGAACAGGTAGCCGTAGTCGCTTGCGTGCTCCGCGCCGGATTCGGCGAGCACGCCCAGCGCCTGCATCATCAGCGCCAGCCCGAAACCTTTGTAGCCGCCGAACGGCAGCAGTGCGCCGCGCCGGGCCAGCGCCGGAACCCGGGTCGGCTCGCCGCCCGGCCCGATCGCCACGCCTTCGGGAAGCAGCTCGCCCAGCCGCTCGCGCAGCATCACTTCGGTCATCATGTAGGCCGAGGTGCCCATGTCGAGCACGATGGGCCCGCGCGACGACGGCACCGCGATCGCGATCGGATTGGTGCCGAGCACCGCCGCGCTGCCGCCGGGCGGCGCCACCAGCGGCGAGCTCGCCGCCGTGTGGATCGCGACGAGGCCGGCATTGGCGATCATCTCGACATAGTAGGCGCTGCGTCCGCTCATCCAGGCATCGGTCACCGAAACCAGCGCGATCCCGTGCACCGCGGCCTTCTTGATCGTCGCCTCGGCGGCGTGAAACAGCGCCAGCATCCCGACATTGTTGCCCCCGTCGAAGGCGAGAGAGACCGCGGTCTCGCGCATCGCCGTCATCGGTCGCCGCGGCTGCTTGAAGTGCTCGCTCTCCGGTATGTTGAGGATCTTGGCCAGGCCCGAATATTCATAGCCGCACAGCGCCGCATCGACGACGTGGTCAGCAATGATGCGCGCCTCGTCGTCGCGATATCCGACGCCGCGCAGCGCGCCCTCCGCCAGATCGCGGGCCTCTGCGACGCTCAACCTGATCCGTCCCGGCGCCATGGCGGCCAGCTCCCTCGGTCGCGGCGATGCTCCAGCGCTTCCCCGCTTTGCCTCTCGATCAGATCATGCCGTCTCCGGCAAGGCGTCGACGTCAACGTTCTCCATCGACTTGCCGTAAGTTTCCGGCGTGAACTGAATGCATGCCGCGAAGGTCGCGTACATGCATGCGATCATGACAAACATGCCGACAAGGCCGAAGCTGTCCACCACCTTGCCCGAGACAACCGGCATGAAGGAGCCGGCCGCGGTGCCGCTGGCCAGGATGAAGGCGACTCCGAGACCCCGGATTCGCGTCGGATAGAGTTCGGGCGCGTAAATCCAGATCGTCGTATTGAGCAGGAGCACGCAGAACTGAAACACCGCGCCGAACAACAGCACCAGATAGATGTTGGCGCCGAGCGTGCCGAAGCACAGCGCCGCGAGCGTGGCGGTGACGGCACCGCATGTCAGCACGGTCTTGCGCGGCAGGTAGTAGCCGAAAGCCGATGCGCCCAGCGTGCCGAGGAAGCTGCCGCTCTGGATGATCATCGTGAACAGCAGGCTGGATGACAGCGTGTAGCCCTGGGCGACGAGCATGGACGGCAGCAGGGTCAAGACCGAGAGCTGCGCGCCATAGCTCATCAGGATCGCGATCGCCACCGGTATCGTTCGCTTCGCATAGGGCGGACGGAAGATTTCCGTCCATGCAGCCTTGACCGCCGCCGGGACGACCGCCCCGCCTTGCGAAAGATAGGGCTGGACCGCGACGTTTCTGTTCGACAATCGGCCCGAAGCGAGGATCGACAGCACCTTGTTGGCCTCTTCGACCCGGTTCTGCGACAGCAGAAAGCGCGGCGTCTCCGGGATCAATCGCCGGTAGAACACGATCAGGAGCGCCGGCACGGCGAGGACGCCGAACAGCCAGCGCCAGCCCTCGGTTCCCGGGAACATGGTGAAGATCAGGAGCCCGAATGCGGGCGCGAGGAAGTTGCCGAGGCCGCCGGCGCCGATGTTGACGCAGCCGACGGCGGTGCCGCGGAATTTCGCCGAGCAGAACTCGGCCAGCATCGTCACGGCGATCGAAATCTCGCCGCCGAGGCCGAAGCCGACGACGGCGCGCGCGAGGCACAGCACGCCGAAGCTCGGCGCGAACGCGCACAGCAAAGAGCCGATGGTGAACAGCAGCAAGTCGATGCCGAGCATGACGCGGCGACCGTAGCGATCCGCGATGTAGCCGGTCGCCAGGCGGCCGACGGCGGCGGAGCCGAACGTGATCGTGTTCAGCAGGCCGATATCGACATTGGTCAATCCCCATTGCTGGCGCAGCAGCGGGCCGGCGACGCCGATGGTGTTCTGCTCGAAGCTGTCGAACAGGGCGCCGATGACGACCAGGAACAGGATGGCCTTGTGCGCGGGCGTCACGCCGATCCTGTTCAGCGCGGATTCAAGCTCACGGAATTTCGGCGAGTCGGAGGAAGACGCAATTGCCTCGGCCATGTCGCGGCTCGCCCCGTTGGAAAGTGACCCGGATCCCGCCCGTCGCCCCGCAACGGCTGAATTATTCCGCCTTGATGCCGGCCGTTCGGATCACCGTTGCCCACTTCTGCGTATAGTCGGCGATGAGCTTACCGAACTCCACGGGCGAGCTGGCAAATGGTGTCAGGCCCAAATCGACAAGCCGCGCCTTGAACGTCGGATCGGCAAGCGCGGCATTGGCTTCCGTGTTGAGGATCGTGACGATCTCCGCCGGCGTGTGCGCAGGAGCGCCGATCCCCACCCAACCGCTCGCCTCGTAACCCGGCACAAATTCGCCGATGCTCGGCACATCCGGCAACACCCCGACCCGCGCGGCGGCCGTCACTCCGAGTGGGTGCAGCGTGCCGGCCTTGAGGTAGCCGATCGCCGTGGCGACAGGGATGAACATGACTTCAAGCCGGCCTGCCATGAGATCGGGCAAAGCGGCGGCGACGCCGCGATAATTCACCGCGACCAGATCGACCCCCGCCATCGCTTTCAGCAACTCCCCATAAAGCTGCGATCCGCTCCCCGGTCCGGACGAACCCATGTTCATCTTGCCGCGGTTGGCTTTGGCGTGGGCGATGAACTCCGGGACGGTTTTCGCCGGGAACGACGGACTGACCACCATGACGAAGGAGTCGAGACAAATGCTGGCGACCGGCGCGATATCGCGAGTGAAATTGAAGGTCAGGTTGTCGTAGAGTGCGGTGTTGTACGCGTTGTTCGACGCAATGAGAAGCAAGGTATAGCCGTCCGGCGACGCCCGCACGACCGCCTCCGCGGCGATATTGCCGCTGGCGCCGGGCCGGTTCTCGACGACGAATTGGCGGCCCAGCCGCTCCGACAGCCATGGACTGATCAGCCGTGCGGTGATGTCGGTCACCCCGCCGGGCGCATAGCCGACGACGATGCGCACCGGCCGCGTCGGATAGGCTTGTGCCATGGCGATGCGTGCGACTGCCGGCCATGCGGCAGCGCCCGCGGCCAGATGCAAGAATTTGCGCCGAGGAAATTTCATCCCGTCCTCTCAACCGCGAACGCGTGCCAATCCGCGTGACTTTACATCAGTTGCCTGACTGGGAAAGAGCGTCGCCGCGACTGCCATGGCGAACCGGTGGTCGACCGTGCCGGGACCATGACCCGGCGGGTCATTGGTTTTGCCGCGCGTCCGTGCCATCAATCGGCCAATCCCCCGGAGGCTCCGTGATCGAACGCTTCGCCCGCCGCCTGCCCTTCTATTATGGCTGGATCGTCGTCGCCGTGGTGTTCGTCTCGATGGCGCTGGGCGTGAACGCGCGCACCGCGTTCTCGCTCTTGTTCCCGCCGATCCTCGACGAATTCGGCTGGCAGCGCGGCGTTACCGCCGGCGCCTTCTCGTTCGGCTTTCTCGTCGCCGCCGCCCTCACCCCGCTGCTCGGCCGGCTGATGGACGCGCGCGGGCCGCGCGTGGTGATGGAGCTCGGCGTCGCCGTGATGGCGGCCGGCCTGCTGCTCGCGCCGCTCGCGCGCTCGCCCTGGCATCTCTATGCCACCCTCGGCGTGCTGGTCGGCGGCGGCAGCGTCGCGCTCGGCTATACCGGCCAGGCGCAGTTCCTGCCGAGCTGGTTCGTGCACCGGCGCGGGCTCGCCATGAGCATCGCGTTTTCCGGCGTCGGCGTCGGCTCGATCGTTCTGCTGCCGCTGCTGCAATCGATCATCGCGCACGCGGGCTGGCGCGCGGCCTGCATCGTGCTCGGGCTCGCCGTCCTCATCGTCGCGGCGCCGCTCAATCTCCTGCTGCGCCGCCGGCCCGAGGATCTCGGCCTGGCGCCCGACGGCGACACCGCCGTCGCGGAATCCGGCGCGCCGGCGCGGCACGCCAACGTCGTGGATCCGGCGTGGGTGGCGATCGACTGGACGCTGGCGCGCGCGCTTCGCACCGCGCGGTTCTGGCTGGTCGCGCTCGCCTATTTCGGCGCGTTGTTCGCCTGGTACGCGGTGCAGGTGCATCAGACCAAATATTTGCTCGAGATCGGCTACACCGCGGCCGATGCCGCATGGGCGCTGGGCGCGGTCAGCCTGGTGGCCATCCCCGGGCAGATCGCGCTCGGCCATTTGTCCGACCGCGCCGGCCGCGAGATCGTATGGGCAATCGGCTGCGCCGGTTTCGCAATCTGCTACGTGGCGCTGATCTGTCTTGCCGCGGCGCCCAACCCGCTCCTGCTCGGCATCATGGTCGCGGCGCAGGGCCTGCTCGGTTACGGCCTCACCTCGGTGCTCGGTGCGATTCCCGTCGAAATCTTCGAGGGCAAGCACTTCGGGGTGATTTTCGGCAGCGTGATGCTGGCGGCGCTGGCCGGCGGCGCCGCCGGTCCCTGGCTCACCGGCGCGCTGCATGACTGGACCGGCAGCTACCAGGGCGGCTTCGTCATCGCGATTGCCTGGTGCGGCGTCTCGGCGCTGGCGATTTTTGTCGCCGCGCCGCGCAAGGTCCGTGCGGTGGCCGGCCGCGTGCAGCGCGACGCGGCGGCGCAGAGAGGATGAAGCATTCACTCAGACCGCCCGCCCGCCTGCTCGCGCGCTCGCAGCATCGCGGCGAAGCCGGAACGGCTCGGCTATTTGAGGCCGGCGAGCTCCGCCACCGCCTCCAATTGCTCGGCGTAGCGGGAGACCGGGTTCAACAGCAAGTGGTTCGCGCCGGCCGCCACCAGGTCCTCGAGCTGCTCGCGCACCTGCTCGGGCGTGCCGTGGATGCCCGAGGCGTCCGTGCCGGGCGGATTGTGGTACACCTCGGTGAACCAGCGCTCGAGCTCGCGCCGCGCCACGGCGGGCCGCTCGTCGACGGCCATGAACACCCGCTTGGATATCGGAAACGCCGTGGGATCGCGGCCGGCCGCCTCCAACGCCTGCTTGAGAATCGGCACCGAGGCCTTGAACTCGGCAATGCTCGATCCGCCCGAGCCCATCCAGCCGTCGGCGAGCGACGCCGCCCGACGCACTGCATCCGGGTGACCGACGCCCATCCACACAGGCGGATGCGGCTTGCGCACCGGCCGGGTGGCCAGCTTGACGTTCTCCACCTGGTAGATTTGCCCGCGGTAGGTGACCCTCTCCTGCGTCCACAGTGCCTTGATCAGCTCCACTTGCTCGCGGAAGCGGCGCACGCGCTGCGCCACGGGAATCTGGAAATCCCGGTAGTGGTGTTCGCGGCCAAGCCCGACGCCCAGGATCGCCCGCCCGCCGCTGACGAAATCGAGCATCGCCCACTGATGCGCCACCATCAGCGGGTGGTGGATCGGCAGCACGATAACCGCGGCACCGACCCCGATCCGCCGGGTGATCGAGGCGGCATAGGTCAACGCCACCACAGGATCGAGGCAGGTGCCGTCGTCGACCGTATTCTCGGTGACCCAGAGATCCCGGAAGCCCAATTCCTCGGCGCGGCGCGCCACGGCTCCGATCGTGGTCAGAGCCAACGGATCGGGCGACCGGTGCGGCAACGACATGCCGACGGCAATTTTCTCTCGCAATGTCACGGAGCTTTTCCTCGTCGGATTTTCTCGATCAGATTGCGATCGTCATATCGCGAAAATGCAGAGGCTGGAAGCAGCCTGATTTTGACAATGCATGCGTCCGGAAGCGGCACCTCTCGGCAGCGGTGTCGCGGCTCGCTCCGCTTGTTGCGTCCGCTATGCGATTGTCGAATACTAGCCGCGCGACGACCCCGGCAGCAAAGGGAGCGACGCCGCTTGTCGAAGACGGCGCGCCGCTGCACCGGACGACCAAGGCCGACACCCCCATGGAGAAAGACCGATGTCATTCTACCGAGGCATGACCTGCGAGAACGTGACCATCAACGGCGACAAGGGAACCCCGATTACCGCTTATGTGGCCAAGCCGTCCGGTCCGGGCCCCTTTCCGGGCGTGGTGCTCGTCCACCATCTGCCGGGCTGGAGCGAGCTCTACATCGAGTCGACGCGTCGCTTCGCCCATCACGGCTATCTCGCGATCTGCGCCAACCTCTATGAACGTGCGGGCCAGGGCAACCCGGACGACGTCGCCGCCAAGGTGCGCGCCGACGGCGGCATTGCCGACGCCCAGATGGTCGGCGATACCGAGGCCGCGGTGAAGTGGATGCGCGGGCAGCCCAATCACAACGGCAAGGTCGGCATTTTCGGCTCCTGCTCCGGCGGCCGGCACGCCTTCATCTATGCCTGCCAGCGGAAGGACGTCGACGCCTGCGTCGAGCTCTGGGGCGGCCGCGTGGTGATGGGCAAGGAGGAGCTCAATGCCAAGACGCCGGTCGCGCCGATCGACATGACGAAGGACCTCAGCTGCCCGCTGCTCGGCCTGTTCGGCAACGACGACCGCGCGCCGAGTCCCGAGCAGGTGAACCAGCACGAGGCCGAGCTCAAGAAGCACGGCAAGGCGCACGAGTTCCATCGCTACGACGGCGCCGGCCACGGCTTCTTCTATTGGCACCGGCCGCTCTACCGGCCCGAGCAGGCGATGGATGGCTGGAGCAAGGTGTTCGCCTTCTTCGGCAAGCATCTGGCGAAGTAGGAGGCGCGGA